>JADMIO011227088.1_pt1 | contig 103580 bp, 85 predicted proteins | sample 8958161 | NCBI WGS metagenome assembly JADMIO01 (sample SAMN16585339, study PRJNA669376) | soil metagenome | isolation source: Crop rotation soil | place: USA: Cullars Rotation, Alabama | collected 2011
GCCGCGACTTCAAGTCACGTGAATTCCAAGCTTCGGATCCCACTGTGCTGGAAAGATGATCACCGAGGCCAAGGATCCGGGGTCAGAGCTGCGGTCGGTGATGAAAACGATCTAGCGGGAAGGGGGAAGGGGGAAGCGGGAAGCGCATCCTTAACCGAGGGGTGGTTCTGGTTCGCCTCCCGGCTCTCGCCTCCCGCCTCTCTCTCCCCGCTTCCCGCTTCCCGCTTCCCCCGTAAGGCGATATCCCTCCGTGGGTTGCATTGCCTGTCCGGTCAATGTATTTTCAAAGGCTAACCTCGGAAAAATTGAGAGGGCTAACTGCCTTCTTTGCCTATCGGGCGGGAGTTCGACGTGAAAGTTCGCAGCAGCGTGAAGCCGATTTGCGAGCACTGCAAGGTCATCAAGAGACAGGGCGTGACTCGCATCATCTGCAAGCGCAATCCTAAACACAAGCAGAAGCAGGGCTGATCATGGCGCGTATTGCTGGCGTGGATCTACCGCGCGAGAAGAAGCTCGAGATCGGCCTGACGTACATCTTCGGCATCGGCCGCGCGACCGCGCGCAAGATCCTGCAGACGACTGGTGTCAACTCCGAGCAGAGAGTTCGCGATCTGAACGACGCCGATACCAACCGGCTTCGTCAGGCGATCGAAAAGGATTTTCGCGTCGAAGGCGCGCTGCGCACCGAAGTCGCGATGAACATCAAACGACTCATGGACATCGGGAGCTACCGGGGCATTCGTCATCGCCGCGGTCTGCCCGTTCGTGGTCAGCGCACGCACACCAACGCCCGCACCAAGAAGGGTCCACGCCGCGCAATCGCCGGCAAGAAGAAAGTCACCAAGTAACCCGCTCTTTGGATAACAATCGTCGGGTTTATATACCAAGTAGGCGGATAAACAGCTAATCATGGCAATCGGGAAAAAGACGAAGCGCGTGATCGAGGCGGAAGGAATCGCCCACGTCAGCGCGACATTCAACAACACGACCATCACCATCACCGATACCCACGGCAACACCATCTCGTGGGGCTCGGCGGGCAAGGCTGGATTCAAGGGCTCGAAGAAGTCGACTCCCTTCGCAGCGACCGTCGCTGGTGAGCAGGCTGGACGCGAGGCGGTTACGCTCGGCGTTCGCCGCGTGCACGTGAGAGTTCAGGGACCCGGATCCGGACGCGAGTCCGCGATTCAGGCGCTGGTCGCCGCCGGTCTGCAGGTGAAGTCAATCAAGGACGTCACGCCGATTCCGCACAACGGCTGCCGCCCGCCCAAGCGCCGGAGAGTCTAACCGATGCGTTATACAGGAGCGAGCTGCAGACAGTGCCGTCGCGAAGGAACCAAGCTGTTCCTCAAGGCGACCAAGTGCTTCACCGAGAAGTGCCCCGTCGAGCGTCGTCCGACGCCTCCGGGACAGCACGGCGCTTCGACCGCCCGTCGTCGCAAGATGTCGGAGTACTCGAAGCAGCTGCGCGAGAAGCAGAAGATCAAACGCATCTACGGCGTCAGCGAGAGACAGTTCCGCAACACCTTCGAGCGCGTTGCACCGCTGCCGGGGATCACGGGACACAATCTTCTCGCCGCGCTGGAGTCGCGTCTCGACAACGTCGTGTATCGCATGGGCTTCGCCGGCAGCCGCAAGGCAGCGCGCCAGCTCATTCGCCACCGCCACGTTGAAGTGAACCAGAAGGCCGTCGACATTCCAAGCTTCCTCGTGCAGCCGGGTCAGGAAATCCGCGTGCGCATGAAGTCACGCGAGCAGGCGAGCGTGATGGCGGCGATGGATCAGTCGAGCCGCGGCGCACCACTTTCGTGGATCGCGGTCGATCGCGACACGTTCAGCGGCAAGATGCTGGAGCGTCCGACCAGACCGAACATTCCGATCGCAGCGCAGGAACAGTTGGTCGTCGAGTTGTATTCGAAGTAGTTCCGATTTCGAGCAGCGCTGCTGCTCGAAATCTTCACAGGGCAGTCTGCCTGCACAGGATTCTCAGAGTTAGTACCAGATTCGCAGTTTCAGTCGCTTTTACACATACATATTGTAGGACGAGACCCTAACTCTCGTTACGGGCTCACCGCGCGTTAGGGGCGGGGTGGCTTGTTGAAAAGGAAAATAGAAAATGGCAACCGCAATTGATCTCCGGGGTCTTGTCCGTCCGCAGCTGGTGGAAGCGACCAAGCGCGAAGACAATCCCAACGTCGCAGAATTCAGACTTCAGCCGCTCGAGCGCGGCTTCGGACACACCCTCGGCAACGCCATGCGGCGTCTCCTCCTCTCCTCCCTTCGCGGGTCGGCGGTGTGGGGTTTCCGCATCGATGGCGTTCTCCACGAGCACCAGACCATTCCCGGTGTCGTCGAGGATGTGCACCAAATCATCGGCAATCTCAAATCGCTGACGCTGTCGCTGGACGAAGGTGTCGAGAACACCGTGCTCCGCATCTCGCGCAGCTCGGCTGGTCCCGTAACCGCGAATGACATCGAGAACCAGAGCGGTGTCACGATTGTCGATCGCAATCACCCGCTGTTCACGCTCCAGGGTGATCGCGAGATCAACGTCGAGCTTTATGTCGGTCGCGGCCGCGGCTACGTCGAGTCCGATCAGCACGTCATCGACAAGACCTTGCCGGTGGATGTGGTGAGAATCGATTCGATCTACAACCCGGTTCGCCGCGCCAACTTCGCCGTCGCCGAGACACGCGTTGGCCAGCGCACGGACTACGATCGCCTGACATTGACGGTCGAGACGAACGGCACCATCACGCCTGAAGAGGCGGTCAGCTACGCCGCTGCTCTGGCACAGACGCACTTCCAGTATTTCGCCGGCTTCGGCTCGCACGCTTCGGCGCCACTGACGCCTGGCAGCGACATGCCGGGCGGCGATGCCCATCGTCTGGCGGAAGTGCTTCGCACCCCGATCGAAGATTTCGAGCTCTCGGTTCGCTCCGTGAACTCGCTCAAGAATTCCAATATTCGCACTCTTGGTGACCTGGTTCGTCAGAGCGAGAGCCAGATTCTCCAGGTCAAGAACTTCGGCAAGAAGTCTCTGAACGAGATCGCAGATTTGCTCGAGAGAGAGAGCCTCAACTTCGGCATGAAGTACGAGGAGACTCCCGACGGCGTCCGCATCACCGATCAGGGCACGCCGCCGAATCGCAACGTCGCCACCGTTGGCGCCGACGACGAAGAGGAAGTTTAAGGATGCGTCATCGTAAGAAGGGCAAACAGCTTCGCCGCACCAGCGAGCAGAAGCTGGCGCTCATGAGAAGTCTCACCAAGGCGCTGATCGAGCGCGGGGCGATCGAGACGACTGAGGCGAAGGCAAAGGAGCTTCGTCCGTTCGTCGAGAAGCTGATCACCAAGGCGAAGACGGGGACGCTGCACAACCGTCGTCTCGCCGGCCGCCAGGTGCCTCATCGCGAGACCGCCGACAAGCTGTTCCAGGACATCGGACCGAAGTTCGCGTCGCGTAAGGGCGGCTACACCAGGATCCTCAAGACCGGACACCGCAAAGGTGACGGCGCCGAGATGGCGCGCATCGAGCTGGTTCCGTCGGAGAAGTAAGGACATGGCTCAGATCAGAAGAAACCGCTGCTTCATCTGCGACAAGGGAGTCGCCTTCGGCAACAACGTTTCGCACGCGAACAACAAGACGCGTCGGACGTGGAAGCCGAACCTCCAGGTCGCGCGCGTCGTCGTCGATGGCAAGATCACGAAGGTTCGAGTCTGCACCCGCTGCCTTCACGCTGGGAAAGTGAAGCGCGCGCCGCGGGGACAGTCGGCTGCGTAACGATTGTGGTGGTTCACATAGGAAAGGGAGCCTTTGGGCTCCCTTTTTCTTGTCAATAACTGCAAAGGAGGGGTGTGGGGTCGGGGTAGTTAGGTTGCGGGGTGCTGGAAAGGTCCCGCTCTTTCCCTGCTACCCGCAACCGCGCCACTCACACCGCACACCCCTCAGTCGCCTCTCGGTTTGTACCACCACGAACTCACTTTGCTAACTTTGCTCAGTGATTAAAACAGCTTGAATGCCTAGAAGAACGGACATCCACCGAATTCTCGTCATCGGCTCCGGCCCCATCGTCATCGGGCAGGGGGCGGAGTTCGACTATTCGGGTACTCAGGCGGCGAAGGCGCTCAAGGAAGAAGGCTTCGAGGTCGTGCTGGTGAACTCGAATCCGGCGACGATCATGACCGATCCGGAGTTCGCCGATCGCACCTACATCGAGCCGGTGACGCCCGAGTACGTCGAACTTGTAATCGCCAAGGAGAAGCCCGACGCGCTGCTGCCGACGATGGGCGGACAAACCGCGCTAAACGTGGCGATGAAGCTCGCCGAAACTGGAGTCCTGGAGAAGTACGGTGTCGAGCTGATCGGCGCCGATGCGCGGGCGATCGCAATGGCTGAGGACAGGAAGCTCTTTGGCGAAGCGATGAAGCGCATCGGTCTAGCGGTGCCGCAAGGTGGAATCGCCACAACTCTGGACGAGGCCTTCGAGATTCTCGAGGAGACGGGCTATCCAGCGATCATCCGTCCCGCATTCACGCTCGGCGGCAGCGGCGGCGGTATCGCCTACAATCGCCAGGAATTCGAGGAGATCGTACGTCGCGGGCTCGACCTGTCGCCGGTGACGCAAGTGCTGGTCGAGCGCAGCGTGATCGGGTGGAAGGAATTCGAGCTCGAGGTGATGAGAGACGGCGCCGACAATGTCGTCATCGTCTGCTCGATCGAGAACATCGATCCAATGGGAGTGCACACGGGCGATTCCATTACGGTTGCTCCGGCGATGACGCTCACCGACCGGGAGTATCAGCTGATGCGCGATGCGGCGGTCGCCGTGATCCGCGAAATCGGCGTCGAGGCGGGCGGGTGCAACATTCAGTTCGCGATCAGCCCTACCGATGGCGAGACGCTCGTGATCGAGATGAATCCGCGCGTGTCTCGCTCGTCCGCGTTGGCATCCAAGGCGACTGGTTTCCCGATTGCGCGAATCGGGACGAAGCTCGCGGTCGGTTATCGGCTCGACGAAATCCCGAACGACATCACCGGCACCACTCCGGCGTCCTTCGAGCCGGTGCTCGACTACGTCGTGGTAAAATGCCCGCGCTTTGCATTCGAGAAATTCCGCGCCGCCAATCCGCGACTCACCACTCAGATGAAATCTGTCGGCGAGTCGATGGCGATTGGACGCACGTTCAAGGAAGCGTTCCAGAAAGCACTTCGCGCGTTGGAAACCGGCAGGCCGGGTTGGACGATCGCATCGAACCTCGGTGATGATCGGCTGGCCGACGACGCGCCGGAAACGCTGCGTGCCGCGCTGCGACAGCCGACTCCCGAGCGAATCTTTCAGGTCAAGCGCGCTCTGCTGGCTGGACTCTCAATAGAAGATGTGTACGAGCTGACCGGGATCGATCCCTGGTTCCTGTCGCAGATGCAGGAGCTCATCGACGCAGAAAGGGAGTATGCCGCGCTCCAGTCCATCGACAAGGACTCACTGTGGACCATGAAGCGGTTGGGATTCTCTGACCGCCAGCTAGCCGAGCTGCGGGGCGAAACCGAGGTGGCGGCACGCGCGCGGAGAACGGGTTTGGGAATCCTGCCAGCTTACAAGATGGTCGACACGTGTGCGGGCGAGTTTCCATCCGCTACGCCCTACCTCTATAGCAGCTATGACGAGGAGAGCGAAGCTCCGAGGACCGGCAAGCAATCGGTCATCATCCTGGGCAGCGGGCCAAATCGAATCGGGCAGGGCGTCGAGTTCGACTACTGCTGCGTACGCGCTGCGCTTGCGCTGCGCGACCAGGGTTACGAGACGATCATGATCAACTCGAACCCCGAGACCGTCTCTACCGATTTCGACATCTCCGACAAGCTGTACTTCGAGCCGCTGACGCTGGAGCACGTTCTCGATATCGTCGATCGGGAACAGCCTTTAGGCGTGATCGTCCAGCTCGGCGGCCAGACTCCGCTCAAGCTCACCAGCGGTCTCGCCAAAGCGGGCGTTCGAATACTCGGGACCCAGCCGGATGCGATCGATATCGCTGAAGATCGCAGACGCTTCGACGCGATTGCGCGGCGTCTCGAAATCAGGCAGCCGGAAAACGGAACGGCGACAAGCCTTGCCGAAGCGATCGACGCGGCAAAGCGGATTGGCTACCCGGTGCTGGTGCGTCCGTCTTACGTGCTCGGCGGTCGCGCCATGGAGATCGTTTACGACGAGCGCTCGCTGATGGAATACTTCGAGCGAGCGGCGAGGGTCTCGGAGGACAAGCCTGTTCTCATCGACCGCTTTCTCGAAGATGCGTTTGAGGCGGATGTGGATGCGATCTCCGACGGTGAGCGCGTAGTGATCGGCGGAGTCATGCAGCACATCGAGGATGCCGGGATTCACTCCGGCGATTCAGCCTGTGTTCTGCCGCCCTATCTGATCGACGAAGAGCACATCGATGCGATGCGCGAGCACACGACCGCACTTGCCAAGGCGCTCAACGTCGTCGGGCTGATCAACGTCCAGTATGCCGTCAAGGACGGACAGGTCTACGTCCTCGAGGTAAATCCGCGCGGCAGCCGAACGGTGCCCTTCGTATCGAAGGCTATCGGGGTCCCGCTGGCGGCGATCGCCGCTCGCGTGATGCTCGGCGAGACGCTCGAGCAGATCGGATTCACCGAGGAAGTTGCCCCGGCCTACATCTCCGTGAAGGAAGCGGTCTTCCCATTCAACAAGTTCCGGGAGTTCGATCCAATCCTCGGTCCCGAGATGCGCTCCACCGGTGAAGTGATGGGAATCTCCGACTCGTTCGGCAGCGCATTCGGGAAGGCGCAGCTCTCGGCGGACAACGTGCTGCCATCCGAAGGAGCCATCTTCATCACCGTCAACGATTCGGACAAGCGCGGCGTGACTCCCATTGCGCGCCGATTCTACGAGATGGGATTTCGACTGGTCGCGACTGCTGGAACAGCGAAGTATCTGCGCGGCCGCGGGATTCCCACCGAGAGCGTGCTCAAGATTTACGAGGGGCGTCCCAACGGCGTCGACCTGATGCTGAATGGCGAGATCAAGCTCATGATCAACACGCCGCTCGGTAAGGAATCGCAGCGTGACGACTACACAATGCGCCAGGCGGCGATCGCCAATCACGTCGCGTACACGACGACGCTTTCTGCAGCGAACGCGGCGTGCGACGCGATTCTGGCGATGCGCTCCCGCGCGCCATCCGTGCTTTCATTGCAGGAGTGGCATTCGCGGATCCCCAGGGAAGCCGGAGTTTGATGAGCGACGCGCCCGGTTCCAAGCCGTTCATTCACGAGTCCGCCTACGTCGACGACGGCGCGCAAATCGGCCCCGGCACCAAGGTCTGGCACTTCTGTCATGTCCTCGGCGGAGCGAAGATTGGTGAGCGGTGCTCGCTCGGCCAGAATGTCGTCGTCATGAACGGCGTCGTCATCGGCAACAACGTCAAGATCCAGAACAACGTCTCGGTATACGAGGGCGTGGTGCTGGAGGACGATGTGTTCTGTGGCCCGTCGATGGTCTTCACCAACGTCATCAATCCGCGCAGCCACGTCTCCAGAAAAAACGAATACAGGCAAACGTTGGTTAGGCGCGGCTCGACGATTGGCGCCAACGCGACGGTCGTGTGCGGCGTAACGCTCAACGAGTACAGCTTCATCGGCGCGGGCAGCGTCATCACCAAAGACGTCGCGGCGTATGCACTGATGGTCGGGGTTCCAGCGCGACGCGTCGGGTGGATGTGCCAGTGCGGTGAGCGCCTGCCGGACAGGAATCCGGAGGTGTGCAAGGTCTGCGGGACGCGCTATAAGCAGGAAGGCGAACTACTGAGGAGAGCGCAGGATTGACGGACGAAAGAACTTTCCGCATCGCGCTGCTGGGTTGCGGACGAATCAGCAAGAATCATTTCGAAGCGATCTCCAAGATCGACGGCCTGGATCTCGTCGCCGTCTGCGACAACGACGCCACTCGCGCAGCCGAGGCGGGTAAGTGCTGGGAGGTGCCCCATTTCACATCCTATGAAAAGATGTTGAAGGATTCGGGCGCGGACGTCGTTACCATCGCCACGCCGTCGGGGCTTCACGCCGATCAGGGGGTCGCTGCCGCCAAAGCCGGGAAGCACGTGGTGATGGAAAAGCCGATGGCGATTTCGCTCACCGGCGCCGACGCGCTCGTGCACGCTTGCGACAAGGCGGGAGTTCAGCTTTTCGTGGTCAAGCAGAACAGACTCAATCCGCCGATTCAACTGCTCAAGCGCGCCATCGACCGCGACCGATTTGGGCGCATCTACATGGCGAACTGCATCGTTCACTGGGCGCGCCCGCAGGACTACTACGACCAGGCACCGTGGCGCGGCACGTGGGAGTTCGACGGCGGCGCGTTCATGAATCAGGCGTCGCATTATGTCGATCTGATTCAGTGGCTAATGGGGCCCGTGGAAAGCGTGATGGCGAAGACGGCGACGCTCGCGCGCCGAATCGAGACGGAAGATTCCGGTGTTGCACTGCTCAAGTTCCGGTCTGGGGCACTGGGCTCGATCGAGGTAACCATGCTCGCCTACCCACGGAACCTCGAGGGATCGATCACTATCCTGGGCGAGAAGGGCTCGGTGAAGATCGGCGGCACGGCTGTCAACAAGGTGGAGTACTGGCAGTTCGCGGAGTACGACGACGATGACAAGCTGATTGCCGGGGCGGATACCAATCCTCCTAATGTCTACGGGCTTGGCCACGAGGGCTACTACCGGAACGTCCTCGCCGTCCTCAGAGGAGAGGCGAAGCCGGACACCGATGGCCGCGCGGGGCGGAAGTCGCTGGAATTGATCCTCGGTATCTACGAATCGGCCAAGACCGGCCGCGAAGTCCCGCTGCCGCTCCGGGCCCAAGTCTGAGCTCTGAGAGTGTATCTTTAACGGCTTACCTTTTTCCGATTTAACCCCGGTAGAAATGGCTGTTCCTCTTCTCGATCTGAAAGCGCAGCACGCGACGATTCGCGACTCTGTTATGAATGCGATGACCAAGGTCATCGACGACCAGACGTTCATTCTCGGGGAGCCGGTGGAGCGTCTCGAGCGCGAGGTCGCCCAGCTATCACACACGACTCACGCGATTGGCGTCGCCAACGGCACGGATGCCATTCTGCTCGCTTTGCGGGCTCTCAACATAGGTCGCGGCGACGAAGTGCTTACCACGCCTTTCACTTTTTTCGCGACCGCCGGCGCAGTCCACAACGTTGGCGCTCGTCCGGTATTCGCCGACATCGAGCCGGACACCTTCAACATTTCGACTGAGGCTGTCGCCGCGGCGTTGAAGCCGTCGACCAAGGCGATCATCGCAGTAGATCTTTTCGGCCAGATGGCGCCGATCGAGTCGATAATGGAAGTCGCCGGCAACTTGCCGGTGATCGAGGATGCGGCGCAGTCCATCGGTGCGCGCCGGAAGATCGACGGGAAGTGGGTGATGGCCGGCGAGGTCGCCACGGTTGGCACATTCAGCTTTTTCCCTTCCAAGAATCTCGGCGGTTATGGCGATGGCGGTATGGTGGTGACGCAGAGCGACGAGATCGCCACGCGAGTTCGCAGGCTGCGCGTGCACGGTGGAATGAAGACCTATTACCACGAGGAAGTAGGCTACAACAGCCGTCTCGATTCACTGCAGGCCGCGGTTCTCTCGGCGAAGATGACCAGCCTCGCGTCATGGAGCTCGGCGCGAAGAAAGAACGCCGCCTACTACAACGCCGCGTTCGCAGATCTGGATGACGTGAGAACGCCGACCATCGATCCGGCCAACGAATCGATTTACAATCAGTACACTCTCCGTGTCGCCAAGCGCGACGCATTGCAGGCGCATCTCAAGGATAAGCAGATCGGGTCAGCAGTCTACTATCCGTTGTCGCTCCACCTGCAGCCGTGTTTCGAGTATCTGGGTCTCAAGCGCGGCGCGTTTCCGGAGAGCGAGAGGGCGACGCAGGAAGTGATATCACTGCCCGTATATCCCGAGCTCAAGCAAGCGCAGCTCGACGAAGTAATCGACGCAGTTCGCGGCTTCTACGGCCGATAAAGAACAACAACTCTCAGTCAGAGCATCTCGTGCAGCTAAAAGATCAACTGCTATCGAAGATCGAAAACAGAACCGCGTGTATCGGCGTGGTCGGACTTGGCTACGTCGGATTGCCGCTCGCCCTCGAGTTCGCGAAAGCCGGGTTCAAGGTGATCGGCTACGACGTGAGCGAGCGAGTGGTAAAGTTGCTGATGGAAGGCAAGTCGCACATCCAGGATGTGCCGAGCAACGAGCTTGCGAAGCTGGTGAAGAGCGGGAAGTTCGAGGCGACAAAGGACGAGTCGCGGATGCAGGAGATGGATGCGATCTCGATCGCGGTGCCAACTCCGCTGGCGAAGACGCGCGATCCGGACATGGGGTTTGTGATCGCCGCCGCGGAAGCGATTGGACGCAATTGCCGTCCGGGTGTGGTGGTGGTTCTCGAGAGCACGACCTATCCGGGAACGACGCGTGAAATGCTGCAGCCGAAGCTCGAAGCGGCGGGCCTGACGGTAGGTGAGGACGTGTTCCTTGCGTTCAGCCCTGAGCGCGTCGATCCGGGCAATCCGAAATGGAACACGAAGAACACGCCCAAGATCGTCGGCGGCATCACGCCGGCGTGCACCGAAGTGGCGACCGCGCTTTATGCGACCTGCCTCGACACGATGGTTCCTGTCTCGAGCACCGAGACCGCGGAGCTGGTGAAGCTGCTGGAGAACACATTCCGCTCGGTGAATATCGGCCTGGTCAACGAGATGGCGATCGTCTGCGACAAGCTCGGAGTCAACATCTGGGAAGTGATCGAAGCGGCGGCGACGAAGCCGTTCGGTTTCATGAAGTTCACGCCCGGACCGGGCATCGGCGGCCACTGCATTCCGCTCGATCCGCACTATCTCGCCTGGAAGATGAGAACACTCAACTACAAGACGCGGTTCATCGACCTCGCCAGCGAGATCAACAGCGAGATGCCCGCGATCGTCGTGCGTAAGGTCGCGCAGGCGCTCAATGAGGAAAAGAAGGCCGTCAACGGTAGTCGAGTCCTCGTCCTCGGTGTTGCCTACAAGAAAGACATCGACGACATGCGTGAGAGTCCCGCGCTGGACGTGATCCGTCTGCTGGAGCAGCAGGGAGCAGAGGTGCGCTACCACGATCCGTTCGTGCCCAAGTACCGTGAGGATGGTCACGAGTACTCGAGCGTTCCATTGACCGACGATGCGATCTCCAGCGCCGATGCGGTCGTGATCGTCACGGATCATTCGACTGTCGATTACCAGCGGGTAGTGCACCTCGCGAAAGTCGTCGTCGACACGCGCAATGCCACAGCTCGCCTCGCGAGAGGGAAGGGACGGATCGTCTCGCTGGCATCGGCGCCGTCGTTCGCCAGCGCATAACCATCCGATCACCACGCTAAATGCAGATTTCCGTAATAGGTACGGGGTACGTCGGTCTTGTCGTAGGCGCATGTCTCGCCGAAACCGGCCATACGGTACGATGCGCGGACATCGATCAGCGTAAAATCGATGGACTGAAGTCGAACATTCTTCCGATCTATGAGCCCGGCCTCGAGCCACTGGTGGAGCGCAATCAAAAGGAGAAGCGGCTGTTCTTCACCACCGATCTGCGGGATGCAATTGAATCCGCGGAAGTGGTGTTCATCGCGGTCGGCACCCCGCCTGGCGAGGATGGCTCCGCTGACCTCAAGTACGTACTGCAGGTTGCATCACTGATTGGCAAGCACATGTCCCGCGAGATGGTCGTCGTCACGAAGTCGACCGTTCCAGTTGGCAGTGCGGCCAAGGTTAGTCAGGAAATCGCGAAGCAGGCAAAATTCCCGTTTCACCTTTGCAGCAATCCGGAATTCCTCAAGGAAGGCGATGCAGTCGAGGATTTCATGCGTCCCGACCGCGTGGTAATCGGGGTCGAGTCGGAGTACGCCAGACGCGTGATGTCGGAGCTATACGCCCCGTTCGTGCGCACAGGGAAACCCGTTCTCCTGATGGACATTTCCTCCGCCGAGATGACGAAGTACGCCGCCAACGGAATGCTGGCAACTCGCATCTCGTTCATGAACGAAGTGGCGAATCTCTGCGACAAGATGGGAGCGAACGTCGATTTCGTGCGTCGGGGCATCGGAAGCGACTCGCGAATCGGGCAGTCGTTCCTGTTTCCGGGCCCGGGCTACGGCGGATCGTGCTTTCCCAAGGATGTGAAGGCGCTGGTTCGTATGGGCGCGGAGCGTGGCGTTCCGCTCGAGGTTCTGAGCGCGGTGGAGTCGGCTAACGAGCGCCAGAAGACCGTTCTGGTGTCGAAACTGCGGTCCGCTCTTGGCGACAATTTGACGGGAAAGCGAATTGCTTTGTGGGGATTGGCGTTCAAGGCGGGCACGGACGACATGAGAGAGGCACCGGCGCTCACATTCATCGATGCCGTTCTCGACGCGGGCGCGTCCGTTTGCGCCCACGATCCGGCGGCAATGGATCACGCGCGGACTCTGCTCAGCAACCGAATCGAGTTTGCCGAGACTAACTATGAAGCGCTCACCGGGGCAGACGCCCTAGTGGTTGTCACTGACTGGATGGAGTACCGCTACCCTGACTTCGAGCGCGTCAAGCGGACGCTCAAGCAGCCGGTCATAGTCGACGGAAGGAATCTTTACGACGTCGAAAAAATGCGGGCGCTGGGAGTGCGATACCACTCAATCGGACGCCCATCCGCGTGAACCTGCTTCGGCGCAGAGGGTAATACCATCCGGATGTTCAAGCTCAGATCAATCTTGCTGGCCTTGCTGCTCACGGCACCGCTGGCGTGCAAGCGCCCATTCACCCTCCCCGACTACCCGACTCCGGACGCTCTTTGGAACGCGGCCATGACGGAGTACAAGGCGGGACACTGGGACAACGCAGGAAAGGCATTCGAGAAGCTCACACTCGACCTCTCGGCGCGCGATCCGAGGCTTCCGCTCGCCTACTATTATCTCGCGCAATCGCAGACGAAGACCGGTGAATATTTGCTGGCTGCCGGGACTTACAACCGTCTGATCGATGCGTTTCCGCAGGACACCCTCGTGGATGATGCGTTTTTCCTGTCAGGTAAGGCGTATCAGCACGAGTGGAGGAAGCCGCAGCTGGACGCGACTTACGGCAAATCGGCGGTTACTGCCTTTCAGTCTCTGTTGACGGCGTATCCGGATTCGCCGTACGGGCAGCGCGCGAAGAACGAGCTTGCCAAGCTTGACGAATGGTTTGCGGAGAAGGACTACGATACGGGCTATCTGTATCTGAAGCGCAAGGCCTATGATTCGGCGATCATCTACTTCAAGGACGTCGTCAAGCTTCATCCGAATGCGCCGAAGACGCGCGATGCTTACATGATGCTGCTCGAAGCATACAAGGCGATCCATTACACTGAGGATGCGCGCGACCTCTGCAACGAGATGCGCACCAAGTACCCGACCGATCGCGACGTTTCGAAGAAGTGCGGTCCGGCGCCAGCGGCTCCCGCTACATAGCGAAGTGCGGATCGGGGTCTTCGGCGGCACATTCGATCCTCCCCACGTCGGCCACCTGATCCTCGCTGCCGATGCCTTCGACGCGCTTCGGCTCGATCGTCTGATATTCGTGCCGGCGAGGGCGCAGCCTCTCAAGGTCGAGACCCCTGCTGTTGCGAGCTCGGAGCAGAGGTTGGAGATGGTCAGAATCGCCGTCGCGAACGACACCAGATATGAGGTGGACGACACAGAAATCGCACGTGAGGGGTTATCTTTCACGGTCGACACGCTCGAATCTCTGGCGAAGCGGTACCCGGAGGCTGAGCTGATTCTCGTACTCGGCGAAGATGCGTTTTCGGCGTTCGCGCAGTGGAAGGATCCACAGCGTGTGCGTGCGCTCGCCCGGCTGGCTGTAATGCACCGGTCCGGTTCCGCACGCTCGTCCGGATCGTCGCCCGGTGAGGGAGTGGAGACTCTTTCGACGCGGCGGGTAGATGTTTCGTCGACCGAGATCAGGGAGCGCCTGCGCGACGGCAAGTCGGTACGCGGATTCGTTCCCGAGGGTGTTGAGAATTTTATCGGAGCCCGCGGGCTCTATAAGTGAGGCGGCGAGCCCGCCCGAGGAATGATCGGTAAATGTTGACTGGCCTGTTGGGTGGAGTGTTCGGTACCCGTCACGATCGTGAGCGCAAGCGCGTTCAGCCCATCGTCGACGAGATCAACGAGCATTATGCCAGGCTACAGAGCGTCTCCGAGGAGGAGCTGCGCGCGCAGACCGGAGCTTTCCGGGCGCGGATTCGCGAGGCAACCAGCGAGCTCGAAGTGCGCATCGCCGAGCTCAGAGAGCGGAAACGTGAGAGCTCTGATCCCGCAGTTCGCGACGAGATCGATAACGAGTTGAGTGGCGTCGACGGCCGTGGCGGCGTCGAGGCCGAGCTGCGCAAGGCTACCGCGGAAGTACTCGACGAGCTGCTCCCGGAAGCGTTCGCCACCGTCCGTGAAGCAGCCCGCCGCCTCCTGGGGACCAAGGAGACGGTGACCGGCCAGGAGATGGAGTGGAACATGGTGCCCTACGATGTTCAGCTGATGGGTGGCATCCAGCTGCACAACGGGCGCATCGCAGAAATGGCGACGGGCGAAGGAAAGACCCTCGTCGCGACGCTTCCACTATATCTGAACGCGCTGCCCGGTAAGGGCGCGCACCTGATCACCGTCAACTCCTATCTCGCACGGCGCGACTCGGAGTGGATGGGTCATGTCTACAAGTATCTCGGTCTCACCGTCGGCTGCATTGACGACACCGAGCCGGGAACGATGGAGCGCCGCGCCGCTTACGAGTGCGACATCACCTACGGCACCAACAACGAGTTTGGCTTCGACTATCTGCGCGACAACATGGTGCAGTCGCTCGAGCATCGCGTGCAGCGCAGTCACGTCTATGCCATCGTCGACGAAGTCGACTCGGTACTGATCGACGAAGCGCGCACACCGCTCATTATCTCGGGTCCGGTGGGCAATGAAAGCGACGCCGAATACGCGCAGCACAACGCCGCGGTTGCCCGCCTCGTGCGTAGACAGACCGATCTCGTCAACGCTCTCGTGGCAGCCGGTGAGAAAGCGCTCGAGGCCGAGGATACCGACTCCGCTATGCTCAGCCTGTACAAGGCGCAGCTAGGCGGCCCAAAGAACAAGCGCCTGCTCAAGGTTCTGCAGGAGCAGGGTGTCAAAGCGCTCGTTCAGAAGATGGAGCTACAGCACCTTGCCGATCGCCGACTGCCGGCGAGCAAGCAGGAGTACCGCGACATCGAGAATGACCTCTTGTTCGTGCTGGACGAGAAGGGACACACCGTCCATCTCACCGATGCCGGCGTCGATTTCATGTCGCCGGATGCTCACGACGAGTTCGTACTGCCGGATCTGTCACAACAGGTGCACGTGATCGATCACGATCCGGAGCTTACCGCGGCGCAGAAAATCGATGCGCGCACGGCGCTGGACATGGAGTACGCCAGAAAGAGCGAGCGGCTGAACATCGTCCACCAGCTATTGCGCGCGCACGCGCTGTTCGAGCGCGACGTGAATTACGTGGTGCAGGAAGGACAGGTGCTGATCGTCGACGAGTTCACCGGCCGCACGATGCATGGCCGGCGCTGGTCGGAAGGTCTGCACCAGGCCGTCGAGGCGAAGGAAGGCGTGCAGGTGAAAGGCGAGACCCAAACGCTCGCTACAATCACCATCCAGAACTATTTCCGACTCTACGACAAGCTGGCGGGAATGACCGGTACCGCCGAGACAGAAGAGACGGAATTCCACGAGATCTACAAGCTCGGCGTTTCAGTCATTCCGACGAATCGCCCGGTAGTCCGCGACGACAGGCAGGACCTCGTCTACAAGACACGGCGCGAGAAGTACAACGCGATACTCGAAGAGACGCAGCGTCTTCACGAGCTGGGATTCCCGGTGCTGGTTGGCACCGTGAACGTCGACGTTTCGGAAACCATGTCGCGCATGTTCAAGCGCGCTGGAATCGCGCACAACGTCCTGAACGCCAAGTACCACCAGCGCGAAGCCGAGATTGTCGCCGGAGCGGGTCAGCCCGGCGCAGTGACCATTGCCACGAACATGGCAGGTCGCGGCACCGACATTAAGCTCGGTCCCGGCGTCACCGAGTCGAAACCATCGAAGCGGAAGAACGCCGAGAACGAGATAGTCGACGTCGTTGAGTGTGGCGGCCTGCACATCATCGGCTCCGAGCGGCACGAGTCGCGGCGTATCGATCGGCAGCTGCGCGGCCGCGCTGGACGTCAGGGTGACCCTGGCGCATCGCAGTTCTTCCTGTCCCTCGAAGATGACCTGATGCGACTGTTCGGGTCGGACAGAATCGCAAGGCTGATGGACCGCATGGGCGCGGAAGAAGGCGAGATGCTGACGCATACGCTGATCACGCGCTCGATCGAGCAGGCGCAAAAGCGTGTCGAGCTGCAGAACTTCCAGTCACGCAAACGGCTGCTCGAGTACGACGATGTAATGAATCAGCAGCGCGAAGTGATCTATTCGCTGCGTTCCTTCGCGCTCGAGGGCGGGGAAGAGCTCAAGGCTGAAGCCGAGAAGATGATCGAGAAGGGCGTCGCAAAGCGTGTCGAGAACATGCTGAACGAGTTCGACTCGCAGGAAGAATGGGATTTCGCGCTTGTGCGTCAGGACCTGCTGATGCATTACATGCTGACGGTTCCCGGCTTCGAGGATGGAAATCTCCCGACCAGCCAGGAGATCGCCGAGCAGCGCGCCATCGATGCGGGACGCAAGGCTTTCTCCGACAAGATGAAGAGCCTTGGCGAGTACGCGGAGCAGCTACTCGCGCTCGTGATGCTCCACGTGATCGACGAGAAGTGGAAGGATCATCTCTATGATCTCGATCAGCTGCGCAACGCGATCGGGTACCGGTCGTGGGGGCAGAAGGATCCCCTCATCGAGTACAAGCACGAGGCGTACAACATGTTCGTGGATCTAATGCAGGACATCCACAACACGTTTACGGAAAGATTCCTCCGCGCCCAGATCACGTTCGAGCAGTCACCTCCGCCACCGCCGCCGCAGATCCGCCTGGATGATGGGGACGGCGCCGGGCCGAATGGGCGAATGCCCCGCCGGCCGCAGGGACCGACGAAGCGGTACAATGCTCTCGGCGTACTGGAAGACGTACCGCCGGAAGAGAACGGCGAAGGGACCGGCGAGATTCTCGATATCGGACCAGAGGAGCCGCCGCAGCCGGGTGCGGCCGTGCGTCCGGAACCCACCGTGCACGTTGGCGGCAAGAGCTCGTCGCTGAGCAAGGCGATGGCGCCGGCCGCGGTTCCGGGCATCGCTGGTGGATCTGTTGGCGGGAAGACTGGGGACTGGAGCAACGTCGGGCGCAACGATCCGTGTCCGTGTGGGTCAGGCAAGAAGTTCAAGAAGTGTCATGGGGCGAGTCTCTAGAGGTCTCGGCGTAGAGACTCGGCTGGCTTGAACCGGCATCCACAGAACTGAAGCGGGCCAGATCTCGACGCCGAGATGTGGTGTCGCCCGCCTTCGGACGATAGCAGGACCTCGAACAAACGGTTCGATCATCCCTGCTCCACATAAGGAGCATGGAATGACACTTACAATTCGAGAGCTTCCCGCCACCGAACGCCCGCGCGAACGACTAAGGAGTCACGGGGCGCATGCTCTCAGCTCGAGTGAGCTGCTGGCTATCTTGTTAGGTAGCGGGTTCGAGGGCCGATCTGCGCTCGGTATCGGCCAGGAGATCCTTTCGGCGTGCCGCGGTTCGCTGAGATTGCTTGCCACCCAGCCCGTGGCAACCCTCACCAGCGTGCGCGGCGTAGGAACGGCTCGTGCTGTTTGTATCCACGCCGCCCTCGAGCTGGGTCGGCGGATGGCGGCGGAAGAACGTCAGGAAGGTGTTCCCGTCCGCTGGCCGCGCGATGTCTTCGAAATCTTCGCGCAACGACTGGAGGATCTCCCGGTCGAGGAGTTCCACGTCGCCGTACTCGACTCACAGCACCGGCTGGAACGTGACATTACGGTAACGCGCGGGCTTCTAAACTCGTCGCTCGTACATCCGAGGGAAGTTTTCAGGGAAGCAATCGCGGAGCGGGCGGCGGCGATCATTCTCGTCCACAATCATCCGAGCGGGGATCCGACACCCTCTCCCGACGACAGGGTAGTGACTGAACAGCTCGTGCAGGCAGGCAAAGTACTCGACATCCCGGTGCAGGACCACGTTATTATCGGTAGGGGGCGCTACATAAGCTTCGCGGAGGCAGGGCTGCTGTGACGGCGAGCGCAGTCAAGGAAAAAGACACCCTACCCGCATGGTTGGGAGAGGGCCTTCCGGAGCGTCTGGACCGGGAGCTGCTCGCGCGCGCCTACCGATTCAGTGAACGCGCCCATGAAGGCCAGAAGCGGCTTTCCGGTGACAAGTACGTGTCCCACTGCGTGGAGGTCGCCAAGATTCTCGTCGACCTCCAGCTCGACTCGACCACCGTCGCCAGCGGCCTGATCCACGATGTCGTCGAAGACACCGCCATCACCGTCGACGACATCGAAGCCGAGTTCGGGAAGGAGATCGCTGAGATCGTCGACGGTCTGACCAAGATCGGCCACCTGCCCCTGAACTCGTCGCAGGAACGGCAGGTCGAGAACTATCGCAAGCTGCTGTTGTCGATCGCCAAGGACGCACGGGTGATCCTGATCAAGCTCGCGGATCGGCTGCACAACATGCGCACACTGGAGTTCCTTCCCGCCGATCGCCAGAAGCGCATCGCGCTGGAGACGCGTGATCTCTACGCGCCCCTCGCGCACCGGTTTGGAATGGCGCGGGTGCGGTGGGAGCTCGAAGATCTCGCGTTCAAGCACCTCGAGCAGACTGATTACAAGGCGCTCGCCAAGAAGGTATCAGCCACACGCACCGATCGAGAGAAGGCGATCGCCCAGCTGAAGGAGCCGCTCGAGAAGCACCTCCGCAAAGCGGGCATTCTGAACGTCGAGGTGACGGGACGACCGAAGCATCTCTGGTCGATTCAGAAGAAGATGAAGAAGTGGGACAAGCCGTACGAGGAGATCTACGACCTGCTGGCGATCCGCGTGCTCGTCGATAGTGTGCCCGACTGCTACCATGCCCTTGGCGTGATCCACGATCAGTTCACGCCACTTCAGGAGCGCATCAAGGATTACATCGCCCAGCCGAAGTCGAACGGCTATCAGTCGCTGCACACGACGGTGTTCGGCCCCAACCGGCAGCTCTTCGAGATCCAGATCCGCACGCGCGAGATGCACCGCACCGCGGAGTACGGGATCGCGGCGCACTGGAGATTCAAGGAAGATTCGCGTAGCGCCGACGAGCTCGATCGCGCGCTGCAGTGGTTCCGCCAGGTGCTGGAGCTTCAGCTGGACGCCAAGACTCCCGACGAGTTCCTGGAGTTCCTCAAGCTCGATCTTTATCAGGACGAGATTTTCGTCTTCACACCGACGGGCGATGTCATTCAGCTCCCGAAGGGCGCGACGCCGATCGATTTCGCATTCGCGGTACATACCGAAGTGGGACTGCACTGCCAGGGCGCGCGCATCAACGGCCGCATCGCCAGTCTCGCGCGGGAGCTGAAGAACTCGGAAACGGTCGAGATCATAACGTCGCCGTCTGCGAAGCCGAGTCGGGACTGGCTGGCTCACGTGCGGACGGGCAGAGCACGCCACAAGATCCGCCAAAGGCTCCGCATCGAGGAGCACGCAACCTCGATCAAGCTCGGACGCGAGATACTCGATCGTGAGATCAAGCGGCGCCGACTCACCAAGCCCGAAGACGCCGATTTGCTCAAAGTCGCCAAAAGCCTTCATCTCAACGACCTCAATCATCTCATAGCGTCTATCGGGCAGGGCGACGTCAACGTATCCCAGGTCTTGAAGGAGCTGTTCCCGGAGACCGACGGAGTTCCCGAAGCGCCGAAGACGGGACCGCTCGACTGGCTCGTCGACAAGGTTCGCGGCACGACTAAAGGTGTCCGGATCCAGGGCGTCGACGGGCTCATGGTTCGTTACGCCCAGTGCTGCCAGCCGGTGCCCGGAGACCCCGTTGTGGGGTATGTAACGAGAGGGCGCGGAGTCAGCATCCACCGGTCGGACTGTCCGAACCTGCTGATGCTCGTGCAGGAGCCCGAGCGGCGCCTCGAGATAGATTGGAAGGAGCTGGAAGGCGAGAAATTCATGGTGCGTCTCGCCCTCGAAGCGACAGATCGCCGCGGACTTTACGCGGACCTGGCGACCGCCGTTTCAGCGACCGGCACGGACATCAGAAGCTTCGAGCTCCACAGCTCCGACGGACACGTCGTCGGAGAGCTGGCCGTCGAAGTCGGCAACCTGGCGCACCTGCAAAAAATCCTGAAGGCGGCAAGACGCGTGAAGGGCGTGACAGAAGTCGCGCGTCGCGAGCGTCTGTCGAGTGATATAAAGAATGGGCAAGGCGGAATTTGATCTGCAGGCGCCTTTCGCGCCGGCGGGAGATCAACCAAAAGCGATTGCTGAATTGACACGGGGCCTGGAGCGGGGCGACCGCTTCCAGACTCTGCTCGGCGTCACCGGATCCGGAAAGACGATGACGGTAGCAAACGTCATCAGGAATTTCGGTCGGCCGACGCTGGTGCTCTCGCACAACAAAACGCTCGCGGCGCAGCTTTATGGCGAGCTGAAGGGATTCTTCCCGCATAATGCGGTCGAGTACTTCATCTCGTACTACGACTACTACCAGCCGGAAGCATACGTGCCGACGACCGACACGTACATCGAGAAAGACGCTTCGATCAACGAAGACATCGACCGCCTGAGATTGCGCGCAACGTCGAGTCTGATGGAGCGCGAGGACGTGGTAATCGTCGCGACGGTTTCAGCGATCTACGGCTTGGGCGATCCACGCAGCTACCGCGAGCAGATGGTCACGCTGACCAAAGGACAGAAGATCGCCCGCGACGACATCCTGCGGTCCCTGGTCAAGATCCAGTATTCGCGCAACGACATGGGACTCGAGCGCGGCACTTTCCGCGTGCGTGGCGACACGGTCGAGATTCTACCCGCGTACGAGGAGCAAGGCGTGCGGGTGGAAATGTGGGGCGACGAAATCGAGCGCATCAGCAAGATCAATCCGCTCACGGGAGACACGATCGCCAATCTCGAGAAGTCGGCGATCTACCCCGCCAAGCATTTCGTTACGTCACGGCCAACGATCGAGCGCGCGGTGCGGTTGATTCGTGAGGAGCTGGCGCAGCGGCTGACAGAGTTGCGCGCGGCGAACAAGCTGCTCGAGGCGCAGCGTCTCGAGTCGCGGACGAACTTTGACATCGAGATGATGCTCGAGATCGGCACCTGCGCCGGAATCGAGAACTACTCACGTCACCTCTCCGGTCGCTCCGAGGGTGAGCGACCTGCCTGTCTGTTCGACTATTTCCCGGAAGATTTCCTGGTGGTGGTCGACGAGTCGCATGTGACGCTGCCGCAGATCGGCGGGATGTTCAACGGCGATCGCGCGCGCAAGCTGACGCTGGTGGACTACGGCTTCAGGCTGCCCAGCGCACTGGACAATCGTCCTCTCATGTTCGACGAGTTTTTGTCGCTGACACCGCGGGCGCTGAACATCAGCGCCACTCCAGCGGAGCTGGAGCTGCGGCTTTCGGAGGGCGCGGTCGTTGAGCAGATCATCCGGCCAACCGGTCTCGTCGATCCGGAGATCGAAGTGCGCCCGGTCCGCGGACAGGTAGACGATCTTCTGAACGAAATCCGGATTCGTGAGCGTAGGGGTGAGCGTGTGCTCGTCACCACACTCACAAAGCGGATGGCGGAGGATCTCGCCGACTATCTGCAGCAGATGGGTGTGAGGGTTCGCTACATGCACGCCGACATCGACGCGATCGAGCGGATGGAGATCGTGCGTGGCCTGCGACTCGGTGAGTTCGACGTGCTGATCGGCATCAACCTGCTTCGTGAAGGTCTCGACCTGCCGGAAGTTTCGCTCGTAGCGATTCTGGATGCGGATCAGGAGGGATTTCTGCGCAGCGACCGCTCCCTGATTCAGACCGTTGGACGCGCGGCGCGAAATCTCAGCGGGCGCGCGATCTTCTACGCCGACAGGATGACGGGATCGATGCAGCGCTGTATCGAAGAGACCGGCAGACGGCGCGAGCTGCAACAGGCCTACAATCGCGAGCACGGTATCACGCCGGTGAGTGTGAAGAAAAGTGTCGACCAGGTGCGGTTCATCACTCGCGTCGCCGACGCGCGCACTGAGCGCGAGGAGCGCGAGCGCGAGAAGGGGCGCCGGGTCGCCGAGTCCGGTGCGCGCTACGGCGCCGAGAATCTGCCGGCGCTGATCGAGGATCTCGAGAAGCAGATGCGCGATGCCGCGGCGAATCTCGATTTCGAGACGGCGGCCCGTATTCGTGACGAGCTCTTCGAGATCAAGGCGAAAGCCGGCCGACAGGAGAGCAAAGGAGCGTTGGCCGGATTAAACCGCGGCTAGATGCCGGCACATCGCCACGTCGTTCCGCCGCGTGCGAGCAAGGGCCATCTCACCCTCAGTGAAGCCGAGCTCCGGCACTGGGGCGACGAGCTCGGCAAATCCGCAAACCCACCGCTGCTTATAACTCTGACCGGCGAATTGGGCGTCGGCAAAACCACACTCGCACAGTCGATTTGCGCCGGGTATGGTGTGAAGGAAGAGATCACCAGTCCGACGTATGCGCTCGTGCACGAGTATAAGGCCCCCAAATCCTCCGTCTTTCACATCGATCTCTATCGTCTCGACTCGCCGGAGCAGCTCACCAACCTCGGCTGGGACGAGATCGTGAGCTCCAGAGCTCTGGTTCTCGTGGAATGGCCCGAGCGAGCCGGAGACAGGCTGCCCGAGGATCATCTGCCGATCGACCTCGACTACATCCCCGACGATCCAACGCGTCGCATCATCCTCGCGGGATAGCGATGGAGGACCGGTACACTCTCGTCATTGAAGGCGCGACCTACGAGGGCAGCGTCGCTCTCCTGCGCGGCTCGCAGATCGTTGCTGAACAGGTGTTGAGGGAAGAGGATGGAAGTCTGCCGCGATCGGGGCGGGGCGAGCGACTAATGCCGGCGATAGCCGAGTGTCTGTCGGAATCGGGTGTGAAGGGCGACGCGATCGGACGGATTGTCTGCGGAAGCGGACCGGGAAGCTTCACGAGCCTCCGTGTGGCGGGGTCGGTAGCCAAGGGCCTTGCAGCAGGATATGGCGCGGAGCTGTATGCGGTGTCATCGCTGCTGCTCATCGTCGCCGGCGCAAAACCGCCCCTCCCCTCGGGGGAATATCTCGCGGTGCTCGACGCGATGCGGGGCGAATTCTATGCGGCTCGGATCAGTCTGGCGCAGGGCGTGCCGACCCAATTGGATGCGCCGACGATAATTCCGAGGGCCAGGTTAGAGGAAATCGCGCTCGCTCCGACTGTGTCGGTGGTCGGCCCGGGCCAGCAGATCAATTTCCATCCCCACGCCCGCGGCGTCGCGACGCTTCTCGACTCCATCGTCGAAGCTGGTCCGGTCGACATCGCCTCATGGGAGCCAGATTACGGCCGGCTTGCAGAGGCACAGGTCCGCTGGGAAGCGGCGCACGGGCGTAAATTGCGCACGTGAGCGTGTTGCTGCGCCCGGCGGTGGAGTCCGATCTCGATCAGGTGATTCAGATCGAGCGCTCCTGCTTCGCCGATCCATGGAGCGCCGAATCTTTTCGCCGTCTACTGCCCGGCCATCCCGCTATCTTTCAAGTACTGATTCTTCAACCCGAAAATCGAGTCGCCGGTTACATAATCGCTTTCACGGTGGGGCCTGACGCCGAGTTTCTGAACGTCGCGGTCGAGCCACAGTCGAGAGGGAAGGGATTCGCCGGACAAATGCTCGACGCGGTGCTGATCGATCTTGGCGGCAGAGGCGTGCGAACAGCGTTTCTGGAAGTACGGGAATCGAACGGCGCCGCGCGGAAGCTTTACGATTCGCGGGGCTTCAGGGAGATTGGCCGGCGCAGGAACTATTACCGGCGGCCCGTTGAGGATGCGCTGGTGATGCGAAGGATTCTCGAAGTGGCAGAGGAAGGAGATCGCAAGGCGGGCACTTTTGCTGACCGCTGAAATCGTTGGTTTGCCCGGGGTTCAGGCCCCACCTATACTATTCTGGGCGGGACACAACTCTCGCCAGGAGGCACAGTGAGCAGAAGTCTGAATAAAGTGATGCTGATCGGAAACCTGGGCAGCGATCCCGAGGTGAGATCGACGACCGGGGGCAACCGGGTTGCGACCTTCTCGCTCGCGACGAGCCGCCAGTGGAATTCGCAGAGTGGTGAGAAGCAGGAGAAGACCGAGTGGCACCGCTGCGTGGTCTGGAACACGAAGGGCTCGGGTCTCGCCGACGTCGTCGAGAAGTACTGCAAGAAGGGCGATAAGATCTACGTCGACGGACGCATCGAGTATCGCCAGTGGCAGGACAAGGACAACCAGACTCGGTACAGCACCGAGATCAACGTCCGTGAGCTGATCATGCTCGGTGGCGGTCGCGGCAGCTCGGGCGACTTCGACAGTGAGTCGGGCGGCAGAAGCCGGGCTCCGGCTGCGGCTGGCGCAAAGACGGGCGCGGCCGGCACTGGTGGAGATTTCGAAGATTTCCCTGGCGCTCTCGAGGAGACCGACGACGACCTGCCCTTCTAACTAACCCAACGTACAGACCTACCCGGGCGGCCGCGTGTTTCACACGCGGCCGCTCTGGCATCCACAATACAGAAGCGGGCAGCTGGGAGCTTTGTCAGCTCGAGTAGACAGGAGCTTCCTCCCACACGTACCCATCAGCTACGCCGCCGGACCTGCGCGCGAGTGACCTTACCCAGCCGCGATACGTCCATTTGTTGACCGCCGAGGGCGGCCATTGTATCCATCCGTCAAAGTTACGGGAGCACGCGTGATCGGTAATTTCCTGAAGCTATCGCCAACGAACACAACGAGATCCGGCCTTCGCGCCGCCGCACTCGGCGCCGTGCTGCTTGCAGTGGCCGCGACGGGAACCGCCGCCGCGCAGGATCCCACCACTCCCGATACGACCAGACCCGCGCCTCCCCGCGTACACGTCGACACGACCAATAACCTGGTCATGACGTCCGATACCACGCACGAAGTGAAGCACGTCGTGAAAAAGGGCGACACCCTGTGGGATCTGGCGCAGTTCTATCTCAAGAATCCGTTCCGCTGGCCGGAAATCTTCCGTCGCAATACCGACGTCGTTGAAAACCCGCATTGGATCTACCCCGGCGAAGTGATTCGCATCTGGGGCAACGAAGTGAAACCGGAAGCGTTAGCCCGCGCCGACAGCGCCGGCGAAGTTGTCTCGCACGTCGTTACCCGCCCTGCTACCGCCGCGGAATTGGCGCCGGCTAGGTCGGACCTGACTGTTTTCTCGTCTCCAATCAGCCGTGCAGCAGCGGCGCTGCAGCAGCAACAGTACGATGTTCTCGGCCGGAGCCGTCCGGGCATGGTGCGTCATGGTGAAATCGAGGCGGCGCCTTACGCAGATCACCCGGGTGGTCCTGGGGGAGCGGGGTGGCTGGTTGCCAGCGTCGATCGCCCCGGCATCCAGACGAGCATCGTTCAATCGCGCTATCAGATCAACGATCACCTCTATGTCCATCTTCCACGCGGAGCCACCGCGCGCGTTGGTGACGACTACATGTCATACGTGCTCGGCATCGACCTTGGCAGTGGATACGGACAGGTCATCATCCCGACGGGAATTCTCCGCATCGAAAGCGCGGAGGAAGGTCAGCAGCCGATTGCGCGCATTCTCCGTCAATTCGGTGAGATCAGGCTCGATCAGCGTGTAATTGTTGCTCCCGAAATCAGAATGCCCGCTGGAACCCTTTCGCCGGTCGTCGGGGGAGTACGCGGCAAGGTCATTTACGTGTACAAGGATGCCGTGCTGCCAACGATTGGGAACTACATCCTGATCTCGCAAAACTCGAAGAACGGTGTGGAGGTTGGCGACGAGATTACCTTCGTCGACAATTCAACCGGGCGGGGAGATGAGAATCCCGCGCCACCGGTCGTCGCCGCGGTCGCGCAGGTGGTACGTGTGACTCCATTTGCGTCGACGGCCATCATCGTCAGGCAGGCGCAACCAACTGTTCGTGAGGGGATGCCGGCGCGGTTGACGGGTAAGCTGCCGAACGCGGACTAACCGCGCGGCAGCATGCCGCTGAAGTGCACTAAAACAGAGGCAGCGAATTAAATTAGGGCGATCACATGATTGCGATCGCCCATTTCGTTGCCGTCACGTTTTACCTCGGTGCAGCCGCGGTCGCGGCGCTCCCGTTTGCGCGACGTTTAAAGGCGCCGGTCACCGGCGTCATCATCGCGCTATTGCTCGGAATCGGCGCCCACTCCACCGCACTCGCCAGTCTCACCCGCGAGAGTGGAGCTGCCTCGCTCACCGGACTCGGCCCCGGACTTTCCTTCGCCGGGCTTGTTCTCGCGATCTCGCTCGTCGTAGTCGAATGTCTGGCGCGTGAAGTCAGCCTGACACTGGTGGCGGCTCCGGTTGCCGCTCTGGTGACGATGGCGGGGAATATCGCCGGCCTGCGTCCATTCCTGGAGCCACAGGGCGCGCGGGCAATCTGGCTGGCGATGCACATCGTGCTCAGCTTCATCGGGATTGCGGCCTACGCCACCGCTGCAGCAGCAGGGACGATGTACCTCGTCGCGCGGCGCGAGCTGAAATCAGCGCGGTTCGGTCCGATTTTCCGGTTTTTCCCGCCGCTCGACACGCTCGATCGGGTTAATCATCTCGCGTCGATTGCCGGCTTCCTCGGACTCACGCTCGGGCTTGCCCTTGCCGCGGCTTACTCCTTTGAATACCGCGCTCTCGTCGTGCCACAGATCATCTGGGGGCTCGGAGCGTGGATTGGAATCAGCGCCCTCGTGCTTGGCCGCGTGTTGCGCGGCTGGCAGGCGCGGCGGGCGGCACTGATGTCGGCGATCACCTTCGCCAGCGTCGTCGCTCTCTACGTAGTCTTCCGCCTCGCTGCGCTCAACCGGGGTCAGTTCCTGTGAGCGACTTTCCAATCGCGCTCCACGGCGAGCGCATGACTGCCGTGGTGATTGGTGCCGGTTCTGTCGGAACGCGCAAGGCTCTGGCGCTCGTCGGAGCGGGTGCGCAGGTACGCGTGGTTGCTCCGGTCGGAACGGCCGAGGTGGAGGATGCGGACAAACTGCGGCAGCTCACCTGGATCCGGGAAGCCTATCACAAGGATCACCTCGCGCGCGCGACACTCGTCGTCGCCGCCACCAATTCGCGCGAAGTGAACGCTCAGATCGCGGTCGACGCCAACGCGCTCGGCAAGCTGGTGAATATCACCGATACGCCCGATGAAGGAAATTTCCACACAATGGCGTTGCATCGCTCCGGCGACGTCACAATCGCAGTTACCGCCGGTGGCGTACCCGGCGCAGCAGCGCGCATCCGGGACGCAATCGCGCAGCGCTTCGATGGCAGATATGAAAGCGCCGTTTCCATGCTGCGCGGATTGCGTGCAAGACTGATCGAGCGCGATTCGGACCGATGGAAGCAGGCGGCGCCGAAGCTGACGGGCGACGACTTCTGCAGCTCAGTTGAAGACGGATCGTTCAACGAAAAGGTGGCTGAGTGGCGCTGATCGTCGTCGGAGTCAGTCACACGACCGCGCCGATTGAAGTGCGCGAAAAGCTCGCGTTTCGCCCGTGGGAAGCGCTGCAGGCGCTTGGACGACTCAGAGATGAGCAGCTGATTGGAGAGGGCGTAGTCCTCTCTACTTGCAACCGGACTGAGGTCTACGCCGTCGAAACGTCGGGCGATGCGGTGGACAAGATCGCGTCGATGTTGTCAGCGCGTCTGGGCGCGGATGCTGGTGGCTTCACCTACGTGCACCGCGATCGCGAAGTGGCGGCGCATCTCTTCGCGGTTGCGGCCGGTGTCGAGTCGATGATTCTCGGCGAGGCACAGATCCAGGGGCAAGTCAAGTCGGCGTGGGAAGAGTGCCGAGCGCAGTCAGGCCCGATTCTGAATCGACTTTTTCAAAGCGCGCTTCTCGCTGGCTCGCGGGCGCGCGAGGAGACAGGAATCGGACGTGGCGCCGCATCCGTCAGCTCCGCCGCGGTTCAGCTGGCGAAAAAAATCTTCGGCGGTCTCGGCAATCGCCGGGCGATGATACTTGGCGCCGGCGATGTCGCCGAGCTCGCACTGGAGTGTCTGATTGCTGAAGGCGTTCGCGTTGCCATAGTGGCGAATCGCACTCACGAACGCGCTCGGGTGCTTGCTGACCGTCATGGCGCGACGGCCATGCACTATGACGAATGCTGGCAGGCGCTGCGCGATGTCGATCTGTTGATGTGCTCGACTGCGTCGCGCGCCCCGGTTGTAACTGTTGATCGCGTTCGCGAAGCCGTCGAAGCGCGTGGTGACCGGCCTCTCTGCATACTCGACATTGCGCTGCCTCGCGACGTCGAAGCGGCAGTGGGAGATCTGGACAACGTCTTCCTGTACGATCTCGACGATCTCAAATCGGCGGCAGCGGCCAACCTCGAGCGGCGCGAAGAGAACGTTCCTGCCGCGCGCGAGATTCTCGCCGGCGAGGTGCAGAAGTACTGGGACTGGGTTGCCGGGCTCGTCGCGGTCCCCGTCGTTCGTGAATTCCGTGAGGAGATGGACAAGCTGCGCAGTATGGAGCTTGCTGCGGCATTCCGGCGGCTCGGTCCGCTTTCAGCGGAGCAGGCGGAAGCAATCGAACATTTCTCCAAATCACTGATGAATAAATTCCTGCATGAGCCGAGTGTACGCTTGAAAGAGGCCGCCGCCAACGGGCGCGGACTCGCGGTCGTCGACGCTGCGCGATACTTGTTCGCACTCGAGAAGCGTGCGGACATGACTCAAGGCGACGAGACCGACCGTGCCTAAAGTTCTCGTCACCGGCGGAGCGGGATTCATCGGCTCACACGTCGCCGATCTGTTTCTCGAGAAAGGACACGAGGTTCACATCGTGGACGATCTCTCGAGCGGCAAGCGCGCCAATCTCCCGGCGAAGGCAAACTTTCATGAGATCGGCGTCAACACGCCCGAGTTCGCGCGTCTGGTGCGCGAAGGAAAGTTCGACGTCGTCGCTCATCTCGCTGGTCAGATCGACGTCAGAAAAAGCGTTGCCGATCCCGTCAACGACGCGACGATCAACATCCTTGGCACACTCAACCTCATGGAGGCGGTGAGGGCCAGCAAAAGTAAGACGCGCATTGTTTTCACCTCCACCGGCGGAGTGCTTTACGGCGATTTCAATACTCCGCCAAACGCCGAGATCTATCCAAAGGATCCCGAATCACCGTACGCGATATCGAAACTGAGCATAGAGCTTTACCTCGCCTACTACGGTCGCGTTCACGGGCTGGACGCGGTGGCAGTTCGGTTTGGCAACGTCTACGGTCCGCGCCAGGATCCGCACGGTGAAGCCGGGGTGGTGGCGATTTTCTGCGGCAGAATCCTGGACAAGCGCCCGTTGACGGTTTTCGGCGATGGCCTGCAAACTCGCGACTACGTTTATGTCGGTGATGTCGCGCGGGCCGTGTGGGTCGCGGCAACGAAGCCGCTGCCAGAGAAAGGCAGACTGGATGCCCGCGCGTTCAACATTGGTACCGGCGTCGGCACCAGCGTGATCGACATCGCGAAAAAGCTACAGCAGGCTGCCGGCACCGATGTACCGGTAGAATTCGCGCCCCACCGGCCCGGAGAACAGCAGGAGTCATTCGTCAACGTGGACAAAGCCAAAGCGGTGCTTGGCTGGACACCTCAGGTGTCGCTCAGTGAAGGTCTGGCCACCACCTACAAATGGTTCGCCGACCGGGCCAACGGAACTCCGGTTTGACGAGCGCTCTCTTTCTGCAGATCGGCCAGGCGATCCCGACATCGCCAATGGAGCTGGTCACCAACTCCACCGGCGCGACGAAAGTCGTGTTGTTCATTCTGATCGTGCTGTCACTCGTCAGCTGGGTGATCATCTTCGCCAAGTGGTATGAGATACGTCGCGCGCTGAGAGTGACGTACGCATTCAGTCGGGAATTCGCGGGCGTTCCGACACTCGAGCGTGCAGCGCAACGTGCGCGCGACACGGGTGGCCCGCCGGCTTCGATCATGGAGCGGGCGATGCGCTTCATCCAGGAGACGACTCCCGCGCTGCACGGAACTTCGGAGCGATCCGCGCGCTTCAGCAGCGCACAAGTGGAGGCGCTGCAGCTGGTGCTCGACGCCGAGACGAGCTCGGAGCGCGACCGTATCGCGCGTTACATCCCTTCTCTCGCCACTATCGGCTCTGTCAGCCCCCTCATAGGGCTCCTCGGAACCGTGCTGGGTGTAATAGATGCGTTCGTCGGCATCGCCGCGAAGGGCTCGGGGAACATTGGAGCCGTCGCGCCCGGTGTGGCCGAGGCTCTGATCGCTACGGCCGCCGCTCTCAGCGTGGCGATTCCAGCGGTCTTTGCCTACAACATTTTTGCGGCGCGTCTCAACAAGCTCGAGGGAGAGCTGGAGAGCGTGGCCTCGGAGCTCATTGCGCTGATGGTCAGAGAAGGAATGATCTAGATGGCGCGTCGCAGAGGTCGCGACCGGTTAGCGCTCAACGCGGAAATCAACGTCGTGAGTCTGATCGACGTGATGATGCTGTTGATGATCATCTTCATGATCACCGCGCCGATGATGCAGGGCGGCGTCGACATCTCGCTGCCCAAAGCACAGGCTCGTCCGCTGGAGTCGAAGAGCGGGTTGACGGTAACGATCGATCGCGCCGGCGCGATTTACGTCGATAACGCGCGTCTGACCTTCAATCAGTTTTCGGCGAGCTTCAAGGCGCTCGCCCAGCGACGTGGCAGCGGCGGGGTGTATCTCCGCGCCGACGACGGAGTGCCCTACGGCACGGTGGTGAAGGTGCTGGCGCTCATGCGTGCGAGTGGCGTCGGTGACATAGGGCTGGTCGCTGAGCCGCCGGAGAGCCGATGATCGAGAGCGAGGCCCGCTGATGTCGCGCAGGGAAGGATCCGGCCTGCTCGCGCCAATCACGGCCTCGGCGGTGCTTCATGCCGTGGTAGCAACGCTCCTGTTCAACACGCTCAAGCAGGGCAAACCCGTAGCATTGCCCCCGATGTATCGCGTGAACATCGTCGCCGCGCCACCCGGCGAGCGCGCGATCGGCGAAGTGGACGCTGGAGCGGCGAAGACGCCCGCGGCTGTTACCCCGCCCGCTGCGACACAGTCAACGATCCGGGAAGCGCCCGTTCCAAAGGTCAGCACAGCCAAGGCAGCGCCGACGACGCGCACGAACACACCAGCGCCGAAGACGACAGCCAGGGCAGCTACGCCGACGGAAACCAAAGTTGCGCCAAAAACGCCTGCTGCTGCGCCTGGCGATGCAAAGTCGAATGCGAAGCCGAGCACCGCGCCGAAGGCAGGCGGAGGGCCGACTGGCGGCAAGGGCACCGACGTCGCAACGGTGCGTACCGACGGGATCGAGTTCGCTTTTCCAGGGTATCTCAACAACATCGTTCGACAGATTGCAATCAAGTTCAAACCCAGAAACCCATCAGCCCGTCTCAAGGCGGAGGTAAGGTTTCTGATTCACCGTGATGGCTCAGTGTCTGATCTCACTTTCATCAAGCGGTCCGGCAGTTATTCGTTCGATCTGGAAGCGCAGGGAGCTGTCGAATCCGCGGCCAGCGCGATGGCGTTTGGTCCATTGCCCGACGGCTTTTCCGACGACGTTCTTCCGGTCGTATTCAGCTTCGACCCTGACTTTCTGAAATGAAGTTACGCGCTTCGCGCTTCACACGAGTCTCTGCCTTCTTTGCGCTAATGGAAATGAAGTTACGCGCTTCGCGCTTCACACGAGTCTCTGCTTTCTTTGCGCTAACCGTCGCGCTCATGGCGCCGCTGAGTGTGCGCGCGCAGGATACGACCACGACGGGCGTTCGCCTCGGACTCAGCTACGCGGCGGGCACCAAGCCGGGTGTGATCGTCTTGCCCGTTCGCGACGATGACAGTGATTCGCTCCGCGTGATCGTCCAGCGAGATCTCGATTTCAGCGACCGCATGACGGTGATCGATCTCGATCAGGCGACTCTGAGCGGACTCGTCCCGGGCCCAGGTGAAAAACTGAACTTCCCGCTGTTCGCGAAGTTTGGAGCCGCGCTGCTGGTGCGGATGACGCCGACGACACAGGGACTGCACGTCGCGGCGTACGACGTAGCCAAAGAGCAGCTACTTCAATCCGAGCATTTTCTTTTCGATCGTCGTGACCGGGATTGGCGCTTTACCCTGCACGGGATCTCGGATCAGATCGAGGCGTGGGCGCTTGGCAAGCGCGGCATCGCGCAGACGCGAATTGCATATGTGAACGATGGTGAGCTGAGGATCGTCGACAGCGACGGCTCGGAAACACGCTCGATCACAACAGGTCGCGGCGCACTTTCTCCAGCGTGGTCGCCGAAGGGCGAATCGGTAGTGTTCACGGTACTCGGCAACACCGGCACACAGGTTCAGGAGCTCGACGTTCGCACCGGTCGGACGCGACGCATCAGTCAGATTCGGGCGGGACTCAACATCACGCCGGTCTATCAGCCCGACGGAAACGCGATTCTTTACGCGCAGGGGACTGGCAACGGTACTGATCTGGTGCTGGCGACGCTCGATGCCGACCCGCCGCGGCGCATCACGCTCGGCAGAGGTACAGACAACACATCACCGTCCTACAGTCCCGACGGGTCGCAGATCGCGTTCATTTCGGGAAAGTCGGGCTCGCCGCAGGTTTATATTATGGATGCGGATGGCTCGAACGTTCAGCTGCTCACCAGCTACACGCCCGGTGTGCGCAGCTATCGAGCGAGTCCGGACTGGTCTCCGGACGGCCGCGCAATCGCGTACGAGCAGCAGAACGGTCTTTTCCAGCTCTGGATGATCGATTTGCGCGATCGTAATCCGAAGCAGCTCACGAGCGAAGGAGAGAACGAGGATCCGTCATGGGCACCCGACGGCCGGCACATCGTTTTCTCCTCCACGCGGAGCGGCGACAAGCAGTTGTGGATTCTTGATACTGAAACCGGTCGCGCCAGGCAGCTCACCCACTCACGTGGGGCGAGGCTGGCGGCGTGGTCACCAATTCTGGCCAATCCGGAAGTGGGGACATATTCGCAATGATCAATCAACGCTTACTCGACATCGGGAATATTCGATCAGGCTTTGGTCGGACGAGAAGTCTGGCTGCGCTAATCATTCCGTTGGCCTGTGCCAACTGTTTCTTTGCAACGAAATCCGACTTCGACCAGCTGCAGGCAGACATTGTCGGCACACGCGCGACATCGAATGCATCTGATTCAGTACAGCGCGCGTATCTCGTTGAAGTGACGCGATCGGTTCGCGCCCTCAACGATTCCATCAACGCCCTCAGCCGACGCATCAACACGATGCGCTCCGCCACCGATGCCGATCTGGCGGCGATGAAGCAGGACATCAACCAGCTTCAGGATCTGAGCGGACAGAGCGAACAGCGTCTGCGCGACATGCGGGCGGCGATAGAGGACAAGGCGCCTGCAACGGTAGAACCTCCCGCGAGCGATAGCGCGGCGGGCGCGGCCACAGCAGGCGGGCCCGGTCCCGCACAGCTCCTTCAGGCCGGACGGGACCAGCTGCTCAAGGGCGGCAACGTCGCAGCGCGAGCTGCTTTCAGTGAGCTCATCACGAAGTACCCTCGCTCGGACCTGGTTCCGGAAGCGATGTTCTTTACGGCGCAGGCTTTTGCCGCGGAACGAAATCCCGAGGCGGCCGACCAGCAGTACGCGGCGCTAATCTCGCGATTCCCCAACTCGCAGCGCGTGCCGACGGCGATGTACAAGCGGGCGCTGCAGATGCAGGCGACCAAGAAGACGGCCGCCGCGAAGCAATTATTCCAGGAGATCATCAAGAAGTACCCGCGCTCCGACGAGGCCGCCCTCGCCGACGAGCGGCTGCAGTCTATTCGGTAACCACGGAGAGGAGGGCGGCGCATGAGCGAAGCTCCTGGCCACGAGATGCCATTCCTGGATCATCTGGAGGAGCTGCGCAAGCGTCTCTTCTGGGTTGCGGGCGCCGTCCTGATCGGTGTCGCCCTGGCGTTCGTGCTGCTGTCCAAGCTCGACATCATCCGCCTGCTCGAGCGGCCCATCCTGCCGCTTCTCAACGGCCAGAAGCTGATTTACACCCATCCCGGCACCTCCTTTCACATCCTGTTGAACGCCTCGCTGGTGCTGGGGATCATTCTCGCCTCACCGGTAGTAGTAGGGCAGCTGTGGGGATTTCTCGCCCCCGCGCTCTACGCGCACGAAAAGCGTGTGGTGGTTCCGGTTCTGGTCTCGATGGTGGCGCTCTTTCTCGCCGGCGTGGCACTCAGCTACTTCGTGGTGCTGCCGCTGACGCTGAAGTTTTTGATGAGTATCGAATCGACCGCGCTGACGCCGATGATTTCAGCTACCGAGTACTTTGACTTCGCAATCAGCATGTGCCTCGCCTTCGGAGCTGTGTTCGAGGTGCCGATTGCGATTCTCGCGCTGACCGCGCTCGGCATTATTACTCCGCAGTTCCTGTCGAAGTACAGACGGCACGCGATCGTCATCTGCATCGTGGCCGCGGCATTCATTACTCCCGGCGCCGATCCCTATTCTCTGTTCGCGCTCACGCTTCCGCTCTATTTCCTGTACGAGCTGAGCGTGGCTGTGGCGATGGTAGTCTGGCGCAAGCGGCAGAAGCGCGAAGCGGCTGACGCAGCGGATCACACGCCACAGAGCGCGGGGGCGCACGCTTGAGAGAGAGGTTCGCCGCTCCCCTCATCGCAACACTGGTTGCAATTGCTCCGGTCGCGCTCTCCGCCCAGGTCCGCGTGCCGCCTGCCGCGCCTCGACGCGACACTCTCCCCAATCGACCCGATACTACGGGTCGCGACAGCACCCGCGCCGACACGACGCACCGCGAGCTGATCAAGTGGAACGAAGAAGATTCGGTGATGAAATCACTGATGTCGCGGACCGGCTACACTGCCACCCGCTATCAGGGCGATCAGGCAGTCTTCAATGCCCAAACGCGCTCGCTGGAGCTCCAGGGCAAGAAAGCCGGTGTTTCCCGCGAGCAGACGGTGCTCGTTGGCGACAGCATCATCTACAGCGATTCGACGAAGATCGTCACTGCACTGGGCGACACCATCATTTTGCGTGATCCATCCCAGCAGTCGGCCGACGTGATTGCGCGCGGCAAGATGCTCTACGACATCGAGAGGCACCGCGGCGGCGTCACCAACATTGCGACGCAGATCGCCGAAACCGGACAGAACTGGTATGTGAACGGTCCCATCGCGACGTTCGTCTCCGACACATCGCGCGGCAAGCAGACGGCGTTTTACGTGCGCAACGGCAGCATAACCAGCTGCGACGATTCGATTCCCGACTACAGGTTCAGCGCCAAGGAGATCAAGATGGTCTCCAAGAACATCATGGTGGCGCGCTCGACCGTGCTGTACATCGGCGACGTTCCGATACTCTGGCTGCCGTTCATCTTCCAGGACATGCGATCGGGGAGGAGAAGTGGCGTTCTTACGCCGCGCTTTGGCCTCAGTGAGGTGTTCCGGAACAGTCCGTCGTATCGCCGCCACGTCGAGAACATTGGCTACTACTTTGCCATCAGCGATTATCTGGATGCGCAGGTGGCGTTCGATTGGCGTAGTGGCAGTCGCAGCACTGAGACCGATCCCGGCTACACTCGCTGGAACGGCGACCTCCAGTACCGTTGGCTCGATCGCTTCACCACCGGCCGGTTTGCCCTGTCCCAGCTCAATCAGCGCGACGGCTTATCAAACACCACTCTGAGCTGGACACATTCGCAGGACTTTTCGCAGAACACCCGTCTGAGCGCGAACATCAATTACGCCAGCAACACCTTCGTACAGCGCAACACGACTTTCAATCCAATGCAAGTGATGTCGACGATCTCGTCGCAGGCGAATTACTCGACCAAAGTCGGCCCCGCGCAGTTGGCTCTTGGTGGATCGCGCACACAGTTTCCGGGTCGCGCCGAGGTCGATCAGTCGTTTCCGAACTTCAGTGTAACGGTTCCGACTCTTTCGCCCGTTTCGTGGTTCGAGTGGCAGCCGGGGTTCAACTTTCAGACGAATCAGGTATTCAACGCCGACCAGGGCGGCGAGTTCACCTACCGCTTTCTGACCAACCCGTCCGGGGAGCCGGATAGCGTGAAGCTGAAACGGAACAGCCGGAGGACGACCTCGCGGTTCGATACTCCGATCAAGCTTTTCGGATTCACGTGGACCAATTCGTTTGCGCTCAACGACCAGGAGAGCAACGCGCCGGTTACGATCCCGGTTGTCGATGTCAACGATTCCTCAAAGAAGGAAAACCGCGTTTTTGCGCAGGTGTTCTCGAGCGAGCTCGATTGGCAGACCGGATTTTCCCTTCCGCCTTTCCTTCAGAACTCGTTGAAGATCACGCCCGCGGTATCGTTCTCGAATGTCGACAGCCACGCATTCTGGCTGCGCTCGGAACAGAACGGTGGGCAGTGGGTGCACCAATCCAAGCGTCCGACTTTTAGTTTGAGCGCCTCGCCAACGCTGTTTGGATTGTTCCCCGGATTTGGTCCCTTCACGCGGATTCGTCACTCGATCAACACGAACATCAGCTACACCTATGCGCCAGCTGGTAACATCAGCGACGAATTCCTGCGCGCCTTGAACAAGAATCGGCAGACATATATCAGCAATCTCGCGCAAAACCAGATTAGTGCCGGTTTCTCGACGGTAATTGAAGCCAAGGAACGTTCAGCGGACACAAGCGGCACCGCCGAGGCAAGGAAGATCAAGCTTCTGGGACTGAATTTCCGTTCGCCGATCGCCTACGACTTCGAGCGCGCGCGCAAGACCCACTCGTCGGGCTTCACGACTTCGAACATGGGAATCGACTTCAACAGTGACCTGCTGCCGGGCTTCAACGCCGGGGCAGACTGGTCGCTTTACCAGGGGGATGTGTCGAGCGACACCGCCCGATTCAAGCCGTTCCGCACGCAGGTCTCAGCCTCGCTGGCGCTCAACTCCCAATCAGAGCTGTGGGGAGCGCTGGCGCGTGTCTTTGGTCGAGTTGTGCCACCGCGTAATCCCCAGATCGAGAGGATCGAGCCGAGCCAGGACGACGCTCTCGCCAGCGCGATCGTATCGACGCCGGTTGCGGGGATCGCCGCACGCAACCGACAATACTCGCTCCCGCCGACGCAGGGTTGGTCGCTCAACCTGAGGTACAGTGAAACGCGACAGCGTCCGCCGTCGGGGAACGGAAACATTGTGGAGTTCGATCCGGCCGCGCTATGCGCCCCGGCACTAGCGAATCCAATTGTCTACCAGCAGTGCCTGCAGGATCAGGCGAATGTGGTGAATGGTGGACTCCCGCCCGGTACGACCACTTCCGGCACTCCCTTCATTCGGATTCCGCCGCGCCAGAACATCGAGTCGTCTATGAACTTCCACCTGACGCCGAAATGGTCGGGTTCCTGGAACACCAACTACGATTTCCATGAGCACAAATTCGGCGGTCACTTCGTAACACTACAGCGCGATCTGCACGACTGGCGAGCAATTTTCGCCTTCAGTCAGGCCCCGAACGGGAATTTCGCGTTCAACTTCTTCATTGCTCTCACCGCGGCGCCTGATCTAAAATTCAACTATGACAAGCAGACCTACCGTTCAGTAACGCCCTGACGGTGACCGTCTCACAGCGCCTGAACATCACCAACGGCGACGTAGCCGTTGGCAAGATGACCGAAGCCGGCATCGATGGAAAAATCATCGCCTGGCGTGATGTGCTGCATGAGGGGCCGGTCGATTCCTCCCTTTCCCTCGAGGAGCTGAGCAAGCAGCGAGCGCGCTTCATCTCCGGCAACAGCTGGGACGACTTTGAGCACGTCAGCGGAGATTTCGCCGAGCGCGACCGGATGATTCGCCACCTCGATTACTTCGACGAGGTGGTGCTCTGGTTCGAGGACGATCTCTACGATCAGCTCCAGCTGATCCAGCTGCTCGACTTCTTCAGCCGCGAGCCCGCCAGCAAGAAAAAGCTCTCGGTAATTGTCGTCGACGGCTATTTGCCTCCACTTTCACACGCCGAGCTGAAGCATCTCGAGGCGAACCGCCCGAGTGTAACCGCGGAGCAGCTCTCACTGGCTCAACGCGCGTGGAAAGCATTTGGATCGAAGGATCCGTCGTCGATCGAGCGCTTTTTGAGCGAGCCTTCGTCCGCGTTGCCACATCTCCGCCGCGCGCTCCAGCGACATCTGGAAGAGTTTCCGTCGACGGTGAACGGGCTCTCCCGGTCGGAACGCGAGGCGTTGACCGCCATTAAGGAAGGAAATCGTACCCCCGTCGCCGCATTCATGGAGGTCGCTCGTAAGCAGGAAAGCATCTTCCTCGGCGACCTCGTCTTTTTCTCCTATCTGGAGAGACTGAGCGGCACCGAGCATCCGCTGGTGACCTGGAAAGACGACAGCCCCGTGCTCGCGCCGACGAGGGAGATTTCGCGCGATTTCATCGAAGGCGAGCTTTCTCTGACCGATCTTGGTCATCAGGTTCTCGCCGGCGAAAAGGACTGGCATCAGATCAACACACAATCGCGCTGGCTTGGCGGCGTGGAGATCGTGCCGCGATCTGAGAGTTGGCGGTGGGATCCGGTTGCGGGGCGACTCAGGCGGGAAGGGGGAAGCGGGAAGCGGGAAGAGGGAGGCGGGAAGCGGGAAGAGGGAAGCGGGAAGAGGGAAGCGGGAAGCGGTCGGCGAGAGGCTGGAAGCGGGCGGCGTCAGGATTCCTCGACTAAGTCGAGTGCAAAGGCAAAATCGAAACGCGCTCCAGCCAGAAGCGCCAGGCGCAAAACCAGCTCGCGCAAGCCGGCCAAGCCGATGCGTGTTGCGAAGAAGCCGGCGCGCAAATCCACCCGTCGAAAGAAATGACGCCGAAGAAAGAAGCGCCTGCCGCGGTGAGCTCTGAAAAGGTTCTCATCGATGGCGACACGCTCACCGTGGAGGAGGCCTACGCCGTAGCAGTCGACAGACTGCGCGTTGCACTCTCGCCTCAGGCGCGCGAACGAATGATTCGGACGCGCACAGTCGTCGATGACATTGTTCGTCGCAACGAGGTCGTCTACGGTGTGACGACCGGATTCGGGAAGCTCTCGGAGGTCGCCATTCCACCTGACAAGCTCGCCGAGCTGCAGGTGAACCTGGTGCGCAGCCATGCGTCGGGCGTGGGCGACAGGCTCCCCGAGCGTGAGGTGCGCGCAATGATGCTGCTGCGCGCGAACGTCATTGCCAAGGGACATTCCGGCGCTCGTCCGGAGCTCGTCGACCTTCTGCTTCAAATGCTCAACGCGGACGTCTATCCGGCCATTCCGGAGCAGGGAAGTGTCGGCGCCAGTGGAGATCTGGCGCCGCTCGCGCATTTGGGTCTCGCTCTCATTGGCGAAGGCACCCTGATACGCGGCAATCGCGAAGCTGATGCCGCGACGGTGCTGAAGGAAATCGGCGCGGGTCCGGTGACGCTCGGACCAAAGGAAGGCATCACCCTCATCAATGGCACCCAGACGCACACCGCTGTCGCTTTGATCGCGCTGGTGCAGGCGCGCGCCCTCTGGAGAACAGCTCACGTTGCCGGCGCGATGTCCCTCGAGGCGCTGCTCGGGACACCGGTCGCATTCGACGCTCGCATTCAGGAAGCGCGCGGTCAGAAAGGACAGTCGCGTTCCGCCGCGCTTTTGCGGGATCTTCTTGCCGACAGCGAAGTCAGAGAATCACACCGTCACGGTGACCCGCGCGTGCAGGATCCGTATGCGCTGCGCTGCATGCCGCAGGTGCACGGTCCGGTGCTCGACGCGCTGGATTGGATCGATGAAGCCGTCTCGCGCGAGCTCAATGCGGCGACCGACAATCCTCTGGTGTTCGAGAATGGCGAAACGCTGAGCGGCGGCAACTTTCACGGACTGACTGTCGCGATGGCGCTCGACTTCCTCGCTATCGTACTGACCCATCTGGCGACAATGGCGGAGCGGCGGATCGATCGGCTCGTTCATCCGGATCTGAATCAGGGGCTTCCGCCATTTCTGTCCACTAACGCTGGAGTGAATTCCGGCTTCATGATGGCGCAGGTGACGGCAGCGGCGCTGGCGAGCGAGTGCAAGGTGCTGTCGCATCCGGCGAGCGTCGACACGATTCCAACCGACGGCAGCAAGGAAGACGTCGTGCCGATGGCAATGGGCGCGGCGTGGAAAGCTCGACGGGTAGTGCGTAATCTGGAGAACATCCTCGCCATCGAGCTAATGTGCGGCGCGCAGGGGATAGATTTCAGGGCGCCTCTGCGTCCGGGTCGAGGCGTGCGCACGGCGCACGAGCGCGTGCGCGACATTGTTCCGCGGCTCGAGAACGATCGCGTGTTGAGCCCCGACATTGAGGCTTTGCGCGCGGCGGTCTCAGAACAGCGGTTCGCCGACATAGGTTCGCCGACGTGACAGATCTGAGAGTGCAATACGATCCGAAATCGTTCGAGGCAGCGGCAGGCGTGCGCGGTCCGATCCGCGCACCGCGCGGCAAGGACATCACGTGCAAGGGCTGGCAGCAGGAAGCGGCTCTGCGGATGCTGATGAACAATCTCGATCCCGATGTCGCCGAGCGTCCGGCTGATCTCGTCGTGTACGGCGGGACGGGCAAGGCAGCGCGCAACTGGGATTGCTTCGACGCGATAGTCCGCGAGCTCAGGAACCTTGGCAGTGACGAGACGCTGCTGGTGCAGAGCGGAAAACCCGTCGGCGTCTTTCGCACGCACAGCGCAGCGCCGCGGGTTCTGATCGCTAACAGCAATCTCGTCGGGCGCTGGGCCACCTGGGACCATTTCCGCGAGCTCGAGCGGAAGGGGCTCATGATGTACGGTCAGATGACTGCCGGGTCGTGGATCTACATTGGCTCGCAAGGAATCGTTCAGGGGACGTACGAGACGCTCGGCTCAGTTGCGCGTAAGCACTTCGGGGGCGATCTGCGCGGCCGATTCGTGCTCACCGCCGGACTCGGTGGCATGGGCGGCGCGCAACCACTTGCGGCTACGATGCAGGGCGCAGCGGCGCTTGTCGTGGAAGTCGATGAGTCGCGCATTCAAAAGCGGCTCACTACCAAGTATCTCGATCGCGAAGCAACCGACCTCGACGACGCGTTAAGGATCATCACTGGTGCGACGCGCAAAGGCGAGGCGATCTCGGTCGGGCTGCTGGGCAACGCTGCCGATGTGCTGCCCGAATTGGTGAGGCGCGGTGTGACACCGGACGTGCTGACGGACCAAACCAGTGCGCACGACATGCTGAACGGGTACGTGCCGGCTGGGATGCCTCTGTCCCAGGCGATTCAACTGCGGGAGAAAAGTCCGGAAGAGTACGTCAGGCGCTCGACTGAGTCCGCGGTGGCGCACGTTGCGGCGATGCTGGAGATGAAGAAGCGCGGAGCAGTGACGTTTGACTACGGCAACAACATCCGCACGGTTGCATTCGACGCGGGACTGAAAAGCGCGTTCGATATTCCCGGATTCGTTCCCGAGTACATAAGGCCGCTCTTCTGCGAAGGGAAAGGACCGTTCCGCTGGGTTGCTTTGTCTGGCGATCCGAAGGACATCAAGCGCACCGACGATCTCGCTCTCGAGCTCTTTCCGCGCGACGAACATCTGCGGCGGTGGATTTCGCTCGCCCAGGAAAAGATCAAGTTCCAGGGATTGCCGGCGCGGATCTGCTGGCTCGGCCAATCTGACCGCGCCAAGTTCGGCGTCGCCATCAACGATCTGGTCGCATCCAGCGAGATCTCGGCGCCGATTGCGATCGGTCGCGATCATCTCGATACAGGCAGCGTCGCGTCACCGTTCCGCGAGACAGAGGGAATGCGCGATGGCACCGACGCGGTCGCCGATTGGCCGCTGCTCAACGCGATGTTGAACGTCGCCAGTGGTGCGTCGTGGGTTTCGTTTCATCACGGCGGCGGCGTCGGCATCGGCAACTCGCTGCACGCGGGGCAGGTGATCGTGGCGGATGGAACGCCTGAGATGCGCATCCGGCTGGAGCGCGTCCTCACGAATGATCCAGGCACCGGCGTCGCGCGCCACGCGGACGCAGGCTACGTGGAGGCGATTGCAACGGCTCGATCTCACAAGATCCACCTGCCGATGGTCGACTGAGCCAGCACCACCGCCCGCTTCCCGCCTCCCGCTTCCCGCAATGCTGACCCGCGAGTTCAAGCCCTGGCACGTACCGCTCTTTCTCGTCAAGTACGCGTACCTGACGGTTAGGCGCCGCCCTGTGCTCGTGCACTTCGAGGTGACGATGCGCTGCAACGCGCGCTGCGGCTTCTGCGACTACTGGAAGACCGATTCGTCCGCTAAGACGACCGAGGTGAAGTCATTCGCCGACGCAGCGCGATTCTTCAATCCGATGGTGATCACCTTCACTGGTGGCGAGCCGACTCTCAGGCGTGATCTGGAGGATCTCGTCGCCGGTGTGAGTGGAGCGGTAAAACTCAAGTACATCACGCTCATCACCCACGGCGGCATGCTTTCGCCGGAACGGGCGCGCTCACTGTGGAAAGCCGGCATAAACCAGTTCAACATCTCGCTCGATTTTCTGGACGAGCGTCACGATCGCGCGCGCGGCATCCCGGGGCTCGCTGACAAGATCATGCGCACCGTTCCACGGATGCGTGAGATCGGAATCAGCGGCATTCGCTTCAACACCGTCATCAAACGCGACAATCTCGATCAGCTTATGCCGATCGTCCGTCGCGCCCGCGAGATGGGGTGCGGCGTGAACTTCAGCTGCTACACGGACGCCAAGAACGGCAACAAGGATGGGTTGATCGAAGATCAGCAGACCGCCGAGCTCGACGAGACCATGCGCGAGCTCCTCGCTTTCAAGCGCAAGACGCGCGGTGTCATCACCAATTCGGATTACTATCTCGAGCAGATCCCGCGGTACGTGCGTGGCGAAATCACTGAGCCGTGCCGATCGGGCATGCGCACGATTCACATCGATCCGCTCGGGCGTGTAAAACGGTGTCCCGATTTTCCGTCGGATTTCCATTGGACGGAATTCCGGAAGTACGAGCCGATCGATTGCAACGCGTGCTACTATGCTTGTCGAGGGGAGGCGCAGGCGCCGTTGCAGTTTTCGCGGGTAAAGGACGTTATGGCGTCGCCCGTCCCCTTACCTTCGCGGTAGCAAAAACTACTAACCTGCTGGCCGCTTACCGCTGCAGCGCTTCACGCTTACCGCTGCAATCGACCTGACAGATCCCGGCAACATTCTGAGGAACAACTCGGGTTTCCTCTACGTCTACCACGATCTGTCTCGTCGTAGGCAGCGGTCAGCGTGCAGCGATAGCAGCGCTAAGCGGCCAGCAGATGTAGTTCAATGCCAGTGTAACCGAGCTTACTTCATCGCCGCCAACAATCTTGGGAATTAACTTCCCCAGATGCCGCGATCGTTTCTTTTCGTCAACGCCGCTCAGGTCGTGACCTGCGCCGGCCCCGCTCGCGCGCGTCGCGGCCGCGAGATGCGCGACGCCGGCATCCTCAAGAACACCGCCGTCGCCGTAAGCGACGGCCGCATCGCGATGATCGGCGCCGCACGCGATCTCGAGAACGCGTACTCCGATGCTGAAGTCATCGATTGCCGCGGCGGCGTTCTCACCCCCGGGCTCGTCGACTCGCACACCCACGCCGTCTTCGGAAAGCCGCGCTTCGAAGAGCACGAGATGCGCGCTGAAGGAATGGACTACATGGCGATCGCCGAGCGCGGCGGTGGCATTCACGCTTCGGTGCGCGACTTTCGACAGCGCAGCGAAGAGGAGCTTTACGATCTGGCCGTGCAGCGCGTTCGCGAGCTGGCGTCGTACGGAACCACCACGCTCGAGGTGAAAAGCGGCTACGGCCTCACGATCGACGACGAGTTGAAAGCGCTGCGAGTGATCGGCCGGCTGGCGGATCGCCAGCCCATTCGCATCGTCGCGACGTGGATGGGAGCGCATGAGATTCCGCACGAGCACCGGAGCAGCGAAGAACGGCGCGCCGCGTACATCGACATGCTGGTCGACGACATGTTGCCGAGAGTGGTCGAGCAGGGCAGCGCAAAATTCGCCGACGTTTTCTGCGAGCCGGGCGTTTTCACCCTCGAGGAGACCCGGCGGATCCTGCGAGCTGCGCGCGAGCGCGGGCTCGGATTGAAGCTCCACGCGGACGAGCTGAAGCCCGCCGGCGGCGCCGAGCTCGCAGCCTCACTCAATGCGACCTCCGCGGACCATTTGGCTGCCGTGTCGCTCAGGGGAATTGACGCGCTGGCGGCCTCGAATACCGTCGCCACGCTCCTGCCCGGCACCATGTTTTTCCTCGGCAAGGAAAAACAGGCGCCGGCGCGCCGGCTCATCGACGCCGGGGCTGCGGTCGCGCTGGCGACGGATTTCAACCCTGGAACATCGCCAACGGTTAATTTTCCCTTGATGCTGACACTGGCGATCAGCCAGCTACGGATGAGCCTCGCTGAAGCGTTGATTGCGGCAACCGTAAACGGGGCCGCGGCGCTCAACCTGGCGGGCGAAACAGGTCAGATTGCACCCGGTTTTTTGGCAGATTTGTCGCTGTTTGCCATAGCAGATGTACGTGAGTTGCCATACTGGTACGGCGCACGTCTTTGTGTCGGGTCGTGGAAGGCTGGCGCGCCTTGTCACCCCTATCAAGCGGTAACTAAGTTGAACCCTCGTCCCCCGGAGATAGTGCCTACCGGGTAATCCATTGCCCGGCCGCTCTACATGTCCAACGTCGAGAAGCTGAAAAAAAAGGCTGCCGAGTTCGAGCAGAAGAAGCAGTTCGACAAGGCGCTTGAGATATATCTCCAGATCATCGGGCACACTGAGGGTAACGAGGATCGGGACGTTACCGTCTACAATCGCGTCGGTGACCTTTATCTCCGGCTGAACAAGACCGACCAGGCGGTCAATTACTACGAGCAGGCCGTCGATCTCTACACCGATGGCGGCTACCTGAACAACGCCATCGCGCTCTGCAACAAGATTCTCCGCCACGCGCCGGCGCGCCACCAGATCTACTACAAGCTCGGTAAGATCTCGGCCAAGAAGGGGTTCAACTCAGACGCCAAGAAGAACTTCCTCGAGTTCGCCGATCGAATGCATCGCGCCGGAAAGGACAACGAGGCGTTCAAGGCGCTCCAGGAATTTGCCGATCTGTGCCCAGGCCAGGACGATATCCGGCTGATGCTCGCCGACCAGCTGGCGAAGGCAGGCAAGACGGCGGAAGCAATCGAGCAGCTGCAGATCCTCCACGAATCGCTCGACTCCGAGGGACGCACATCCGAAGCGGAAGCGACCGTGCAGCGCATTCACAGTCTCGATCCGGCCGTCGAGCCGCGCCGCTCGAAGACGCCGGTCAAGCGGGATTCCGGCGGCTTGGTGTTTCTCGACGTCGGAGGTTCTCCGGCGAAGCCACGCCCAAAGATAGAAGGGTTCCAGAGGACATCGGTCGCGCCAGAGCCGCCCGCCCGCCCGAAGACTCCGCCCCACGTCCAGCCCGCGCCCGAATTTGAGACGCTGGACATCGAGCCGGAGCCGGACATTACTCCGGTCGCCGAAGAGACTATCGCTCCACTCGAGATCGAGACGACGTCGATGGCAGGAGCGGAAGAAGCTTCGACCATCGACATCGAGCCGACCTTTGATCTTTCTATCAGCGAGCTCGATGTTTCGCCGCTCGAAGGTCTCGAATCAGCCGCCGATCCAACCCAGTTTGCGATCGACCCTGAGGCGAGCACGCCGACGTCCGCTCTGGACGGACTCGTTGCAGCCGAGTCGGTTGAGTCGACACAGAGCACGGGTGAGCCTGGCCTTGGAGAACCGCTGTCCACGGAAGATCCGCTCGCTGGTTTGAACATTCTCGAGGATGATCGCTTTTTCGTCCACGAGACCGTCGAGGAATCTCCGGAACCCGTCGCGGCAGAATCGCATGCCCCCGCGGTTGAGGATGAAGTGCCGGCGATCGATACGCTCGATCTGGACATCCACCACCCCGAAGAGCACGCGCCCGAGCAGAGGGAAGAGGAAGCGCCGGTAGCCCAGGCCGAGCCCGAGCGCGAGCCGGAGCAAGAGCCCGAACCGGAACCGGAACCCGAGGTGGAAGAGCCACCACCGCCTCCGCCACGTCCCGCGGTCAGATCGGCGCCAAAGCCGGTTGCACGCGTCCCGGAGCCTGAACCCGAGCCAGAGCCAGAGCCGGAAGAGGAGCCGACTGAAGCCGAAGAAGAGGAAGAAGAGCGCCCGGCTGCCAAGAGCAAGCCGAAGCTCGTGCAGCCTCCGGCCCTTCGCCTCACGCGCCCGAAGCCGAAGAAGCCAAAGACGCCGGTTCGTGAAGAGCAGCCGCAGGCGCGCCAGCCTGTGAATCCGTTCATGCGGCAGAAAGCAAAGCCGAAGAATCCATCGCCCAAGGCAGCGCAGAAGGTCGCCACGCCGCCGGCGGAAGTGCCGCGCGCGGCCGCGCCAAAAGAGAAAACGCCGGAGCGCCCGAACGACAATTTCGTGGATCTGGCGGACTGGCTGCGTGAGGAGCGCGGTCCTCGCTCTTATCGCATGGTTGCCGAGGAAGATCACAACCGAGCCGAGGGTGAAGAGGCGGATTTCACGGACATGCTGGAGAAGTTCAAGGCCGGTGTCGCCGCCAACGTCGACGACGAGGACTTCGACAGCCATTACGACCTCGGAGTCGCGTACAAGGAGATGGGACTGATCGAGGAGGCGATCGCTGAATTCCAGAAAGCGCTTCGTGGTGCCACACAGCGCATTCGCGCCTATGAAGCGCTCGGCCAGTGCTTCATCGACCGCAACGACTTTGAATCGGCGATCACTGTTCTCGGACGCGCGCTTCGTGAGCCGGGCATGGAAGACGAGGATCTGATCGGCGTGCTCTACCTCCTCGGCTTTGCATCCGAAGGAAGCAAGAAAGCGCGCGATGCTGCCGCGTACTACCAGCGGGTTTTTGCCATCGACATCGACTTCCGCGACGTCAGCAAGCGGCTGAAGCAGATGGCGAAGGCCGCAGCGAAGTGAAATCAGGCGCCGAGCCGTCGTCGACTCTGACGCCGCTGCAGGCTGCGGCTGCTGACAGGCAAACCGGACAAACCAGAGTGCGCGGCGAAACATTGCAGGCGATCCAGCGACCGGTGGCCGACAAGCTCGATCGCGTACTGCAGGCGATGGGCTCGATCGTGGCCAACGAGCTGCCCCTCGTCGGACAAGTGAGCTCGCACCTCCTCGCCATGCGCGGCAAGATGTTCCGGCCGACGCTCCTTCTTCTCTCCAGCGAGTCAGCTGGAGCGCCGCGCGATGAAGCCGTCACACTCGCCGCGACGCTGGAGCTCATTCATCTCGCGACACTGGTGCACGACGACGCCGTCGATCATTCGGTGCTGCGTCGGGGGATGCCGACAGTCAACGCGCTCTTTAGCCACCAGATCTCCGTTATCATGGGAGATTTTCTCTACTCGACTGCGCTGACACACCTCGTTGGGCTCGGCAATCTCGAAGCGCTGCAGACACTGACCCGTGCTTCGACCGAAATGACGCTGGGCGAGATGCGCCAGCTGGCAGTGAGCGATCCGCTCAGGTTCACTGAGAACGAGTACTACGCGCTGATCCGATCGAAGACGGCGTCGTTGATGCGTGCGGCGTGCGAACTTGGCGCGCTTGCGGGTGCGCGCGAATACACTGGAAGCCTGGGCGATTACGGCGAAAACCTCGGGATGGCATTCCAGATCACCGACGATCTGCTCGATTATCGCGAGCAGGTGGAGACAACCGGCAAGCCGTCAGGTCTGGATCTGCGTGAGCACAAAGTCACGCTGCCGCTGATTCACGCGTTGAGGGAGATGTCGGCGGGCTCGCGCAAAGAGGTGGAGAGGCTCTTTCAGGCCGACGACGCCACCGACGAAGACATTGCCAGCGTGGTGCACATCGTCGAAGAGAATGGCGGGTTCGACTATGCGCGCGCGCAGGGCGAAGAGTTCGCCGAACGAGCGCACGAGGCGCTGGCGGATTTGCCGGAGACCATAGCGCGCCGCTCACTCGCAGCATCAATTTCCTACGTCATGGAGAGACACTCGTAATGCCGCCAGGACCGCCACGTGGACACAACAGACGCGGCTCGCTGTTTCACGCTCTAGTGCTGGCCTCGGGTTTCGTCATTGGCGGACTGCTGACGCAGGTCGGTCGGCGATTCCTGCCGCCGGGTGCCGCGAAAGAATTCTTTACGACGGGCGTCACCCCGGCCATCGGCCCGCTCCCCGTCGATTTGATTATCCTTAAGTTTGCACTCGGCCCTGTCGCGCTCGACGTGTCACTATTGAGCCTGCTGGGTGTACTGGTCGCTTACCTCGTAGCGCGTTCGCTTTTCTAGGAGCTTTTATGTTCGGCAATCTGGGTTTTCCCGAGCTTCTCATCATCATGGTGGTGATCCTGCTTCTCTTCGGAGCAAAGCGGATCCCCGAGATCGCGGGCTCGATGGGGAAAGGGATCAGGGAGTTCAAGAAAAACATCAATGATGCGACACGCGAGGTTACGGCCGAATCGAACCCGGCGGACTCGCCGCGGCTGACCGCGGCGGAGCTGGAGCAACGCCGGTCGCGCGAAGAGGCGGAACGCCAGCCGCCGAAGAGGTTGATGTAGCCCAGTTTGTGTATCGCAACTGAGGGGTATGGGGTGTGAGTATCTAGGTTGCGGGGTGCTGGGAGTTCGTCGCACGAATCGGATTGAACCCAGCAGGTAAAGATGCCGGAGACCGGGAGCGAAGCTCTCAGTTTCCGGCATGAGTGATTTTAGAAAGCTTGATGTCTGGGAATTAGCGCACGCGCTTGCGGTGGATGTCTACCGTGTCGCCATCCGCATTCGCGGGAGTGATCACGCCGCGATTCGCAATCAGATGCTCAGAGCGTCTGCCTCGATTCCAACCAACATTGTCGAAGGAACGGGTCAACGGAGTGCTAAAGAATTTGCTCGCTTCCTGTCGATCGCGCTGAACTCGGCGTCCGAGCTCGAGTACCACCTCATTCTCGCCCACGATACTCGCGCGATAGCGGACAACGATTTCGAATCACTGGCCGCTCAGACCATTCGCGTTCGGAAAATGCTCTTCGGGCTGCGCAACCGTGTCGCAAAGCGGAGTAGCGGACCGCCGAAGGGCGCGAGAGCGTAACCATTACCCCGCACCCACGCTACTCAGCCCCCATACCCCGCAGTTTGTAGTGTACTACTGTTGCGTCCTCCGCGACGATGCCTCAACCTGCTTCCGCCGGTCATCGACCTTCGCCACCGCTCGCAGATTGGTCAAAAACTCGTTGACCTTCTGACGTTTCATCTGCGTCACCATCTGCTGTTTGAGGCCGGCCTTCTGTGCGTCGAAGGCGGCACGATCGGCGGGCCAGCGCTTGTCGACACGCTCAATCACCACCTCGTTCATTCCGCGGATCGGCTCGCTCACTGTGTTGACCGGCAGGGTGAAGGCGGCGCCCACGGCTTCGGGCGCCTGCGCCAGCTCGGGGACTCCGCTGACGCGGGTGAAGGGCTTGGGTGTAATGACCTTGAGGCCCATCAGATTCGCCGCTGATTCCAGTGAGCTGGCGGCAGCAACCTTCGCGTAATTCTTCGCCTGCGGCAGAAGGGCATCGATCTTCTTCTGACGCAGCAGGTACGCGCGGATTTCGTTCTTCGACTGGTCGAGCGAGAGCGTTCCGCCCGGCGTGAGCGAATCCAGTCTCGCCAGATAATAGCCGTCGTCAGCGTCGAAGAGCTCGCTCGTTTCGCCAGGGCGCGCGCCCTGGAACGCCCACGGCCCGACGCTGGGAATGAACTGGCCGTTGACGGTCAGCGCATTTCCTTCGATGACTGACGCTCTCAAAATCGGGATGTGCAGCTCGCGCGCTGCTTCGTCGAACTTCGCCGGCTGATCCGTCGAGGCTGCAATTCTCGACAGTGAGTCGGCGCGGCGATCGGTTCTCGTCGCCACTGAATCGCTCTGCTGAATGCGAAGCAGGATGTGACGCACGCTGATCGTGTCACCCTTCTTCGAGTCGACACGAATGAGGTGATACCCAAACGGAGAGAGGACCGGCTGCGAGATTTCTCCAACCTTGAGCCCGAACGCGGCCTGATCGAATTCCGGAACGAATCGTCCGCGCGCACTCTTGCCCAGATCGCCGCCATTAGCCGCCGATCCGGAGTCTGCCGACTCCGCCCGCGCTACATCCTCGAACTTCTCGCCGCCGAGAATTCGGCTGCGCAGCGCGTTCGCCCGCGCGCGCACGGCCGCGGAGTCAGCGGACGTGACTGCACGAGGAATCACCAGGATCGAGACTTTGGCGGTTCCCGGACGATCGAACAGCTTCTTGTGGGTGTCGTAATAGGCGCGGACGTCGTCGTCGCTCACTCTGACCGCCGAATCGGAAATGCGCGCCGGATCGAAGGCGACAAAACTGACCTGCGCCGAGTCCTTGAGGTCCTGGAAGCGCCGCCAGAGCTGCTCGTCGGAAAGGTAGACGTCGCTGATGACCTGGTCGAACAGCTTCTCCTTCGGGATCTCGGTGCGATAATACTGCTCGAGCTGGTAGAGGAGGCCCTGCTGCTTGGCGAGGGGGCTGTTCAGGAACCGCTGATACTTGGCCGGATCGAACTGGCCATCGGTTTGGAGATCCGGGGACTGCATTAGCGCCGGAGGGGGGCTAAAGCGTGCCGCCTGAAGGATTTCGTCGTCTGTAACTGTGATGCCGCGCCGTTTGTATTCCTGGCGGAGGAGGGCATCGGTCACGAGCTGGTCGAAGGCCTGGTCCATCAGCCGCTGCCTGTCATCGAGCGTGATGCTCTGATTTGAGCGCTGGGTCGCCTCCTGCTCGAGATTCTGTGTTGCCTGGTACCAGGTTGTAGCGAGGATGTCTTCCCCGTTGACGGTGGCGACTGCGGTGGTGCTCGTTACAGGCGCTCTACCCAGCAGGCCGGAGGTCTCAGCGAGGAGAAATCCTCCGACGAATAGAATGACGATGATCCACCAGATGTACTTTGCGGATGCCCGCATCGATTGCAACAAGGGCACTACTCCTTACACGAAATTGAAGGGCTCTCGGGGGCGAGAGCTGAATGGCGGCGAGACCGGCATCCGCGGGGAAAGGCGAATGTCGGCCGGACTGTCCTCGACAGAGAAGGCAGAGCGGCGTATAGCCTTGAAAGGTATGAGTTTGAGTGAGTCAGATGCAAGTCGCGCGAACGCGGAGATTCATGCATCTTTCTCGCTCGTGGTGAGCGTGAACCGGGAGTTCGGCCAAGATCGGCGCGGATATCGCAACGATTCGCTGTTCAAATCCGGCGAATTGCGAACCAGGGTCGGTATCTCGGCAGTCGGATTACGCGAAAAAGTGGGTATCCCGAGCGGATGGATTACGACAGACTAAGAGAGCTGCAGGAAAAGTTCGAGGAGAATCCGCGCCGCTATTTCGCGCCGCTCGCCAATGAGTATCGAAAGGGCGGGCAGCCGAAGCGCGCCATCGAGATCTGTCGCGCGCAACTCGCGCAGATGCCCGGGCACATGAGCGGACAGATCGTCTTCGGCCAGGCTCTTTACGAAGCCGGTGAATTCGAGGAAGCGCGCGAAGTTTTTCAGCGCGCGCTAACGCTCGATCCCGAAAATCTCATCGCTCTCCGTTTCCTCGGCGACATGTCGCTTCAGAGCGGTAACACGGTTGAAGCGCGCAGCTGGTACATGCGTCTACTCGACGCCGATCCCAAGGACACGCCGGTGGTCGCGCTTGTATCGGAGATCGATGCCGCCGCTGAAGCCGTTCCGCTTCCTGCGCCAGACGAAGTTCCAATCGACAGCGACGTGGGTGATCAGGCGATCCCGTTCATCACCGACGCTGAAGGGCGCCCGACCGAGCAGCACGCCGAGCCGGCGCCGCAAGCAGCCGCGGCTCCGGAGCCAGCACCCGCGCAACCGCCAGCGGCCGAGAGCGAGCCCGCGCGACGCGTCGAGCTGATGCCTTCTGAAACAGCGGCCGAACGCGCTGTACCGAAGACAGCCGCGCAACCGGCAGAAGGGGTGCAGCCGCCAGAGAAAGCGCCTCCTCCAGAGCCAGTGGCTCCGTCTGCTCCACCCGAAGCGGCTTCAGCTCCACCACTCGGGCTCGAGCGGCACTATCCGGTTGAATCTCCGTCGGCGCAGGAGGAGCCCGCTCTTCCATCGCCGAGCGATCCGACTTCCGAGGATTACGAAATCCCGCTTGGAGCAGAAGGTCTCCATAGCGCGATCTCGGCGACGCCACGCGGCGCCGAGTCGCTGCGCAGTCTTCTGCCGCCAGAGCCGCCGAAGGGCGCGGAGGGTCTACGCGGCGGGGCACGGCCGGCTGCACCGACTGGTACTGAGGGCCTGAAGGGAAAGCCGGTCCCGTCGGCGCTCGAAAGACCAGCGACGCCGGAACCCGAGCCGGAACCGGAACCGGTGCGACAGCCAGTGCGGGAACCCGTACGGCCACCGGCTCCGACGCCAGCACCGATTGCAGCCAGGCCCGCAGAATCGAAACCGGCACGCGCAGAAGAAGCGCCGCCTGCACGACCAGAAGAAGCGACCGCCGCACGGACCGAACAACCGAGCGCGGCGCGAGTCGATGACGAGGCAGCTCTCGAAGCATGGACCCCTCCGCCTGGAGCGAACGTGCATGAGCGAACCGAGCGGCGAAAAGAAGACCGCATGTTCTCCGGAGGATCTCCGGAACCGTTCGTCAACGAGACGATGGCGCAGCTCTATTTGCAGCAGGGATACAGACAGCTCGCGCTCAAGGTTTACTACCAGCTCGCTGAGGCGAGGCCCAACGATCAGGCACTCAAGGATCGCATCGCCGAGATAGAAGCGGCCGACCGCGCAGCGCATCCTGATGCCGTCGCATCCGCGCGACAGGCAGTGCAGCAGGCAGCCTCGCAACCGCCGCAACCTGCACCACAGGCGCGTCGTGAGCCGCCGTCAATCGAGCGGCCGTCATCGCCGCCGGCGGCGCCGCGCTCTCCGTCGATCGAGTCGCCCACTGCTCCTGCCGCTCCGGACTCGGAAGAGTCGCCGAGCTTCGATACACCCATCGATTCGCCGTCGTCACCTTCTCGCCACCGCGAATCTGTGGAATCACCGAGCAGGGAAGAGCCGCGCGCGGAACCCGAGGGCATCGCCGCGCGCGAGCCGTCGATCAAGGAATTCTTTGCGACACTCGGCAGACGTAAACCGCCCCGTTCGGCGGGCGCTCCGCAAGGCAGGACACCGCAGGTTGCGAGTCAGCCGGCTGCTCCCGCGGCTCCGCCACCACCCGCTCCTGCACCGCTGACAACTTCGGCTCCGGCCGCATCGCTCGACGCTGTATTCGCGGGAGCGACAGTGAACCCATCCGATAGCCGTGCAGCCTCGCGCCTTGCTGGCGCGTTCAGCGGCGCTCCCGGCGCAGTCTCCAAGACTCCGCCGACGCCGCCAATGCCGACGCCGCGAGTCAATCCGCGGCTGCCACAGGCGCAGGAATCTGAAGAAGACGTCGCGAAATTCCGGGCCTGGCTCGACGGACTCACGGGCGAGTGAGGATCGCCGTCATCAATGGGCCGAACCTCAATCTGCTCGGCGTGCGCGAGCCTGCGCTGTACGGGAATGAGACTCTCGCCGACATCGAGAAGCATCTGTTGACCGTCGCCAGGGAGCTTGGTGTCGAGCTGACGTTCTCCCAGCACAACGGAGAAGGGGAGATCGTAGACGCTGTACAAGCCCTGCGCGGCCGTGCCGACGGCGCACTCGTCAACGCGGGCGCGTACAGCCACACAAGTCTCGCCATTCGCGATGCGCTGGCGGGCATCAAAATCCCGTTCGTGGAAGTGCATCTCACGAACATCTATGCGCGTGAGCCGGAGAGGCGGCGTTCGGCTCTTGCTGACGCGGCACTCGCAGTCGTTTGCGGATTCGGCTCATACGGCTACGAGCTGGCGTTGCGCGGGCTCGTGAAAAAACTTCCTGTCGCCGCCAATGGCTGATCGTCGGCCGGCGCGCATTGCCGCGCTACGCGAGTCGTTGACGGCCGCGCACATCGATGCGCTCGTGCTGACGAGCCTGCCGAACGTGCGCTATCTGACGGGATTCTCAGGCAGCAGCGCGCTCGTTCTCGTCACCCAGCGCGACCTGCACTTCATCACCGATTTCCGCTACGACACGCAGGTCAAGGATGAAGTCGGCGATCTCGCGATAATTCGCATCGAGGCACAGAGTCTCTGGACCGGATTGTGGAATCTCGGCGCGACCATGAGCGGAGTGGATCTCGTTGGGTTCGAGTCAGCGCACATTCTACATCGCGATTTCCAGAGACTGCTCTCCGACGGCACACGCTGGCAATGGCGACCGCAGCTCAACATGGTTGAAGCGTTGCGTGAGAAAAAAGATGCCGACGAGGTCGAGTTGATCAGGCTCGCCGGTGGAATTGCGACGCGCGCGCTGGCCAAGACCCTGCGCGAGATCAAACCCGGCATGACGGAGCTCAGCGTCGCTGGAATTCTGGAGCACACTCTCCGTGACGAAGGCAGCGAGGATTTTCCGTTCGCCACGATCGTTGCTTCAGGACCACGAGCCGCGCTGCCGCACGCACGCGCATCATCGCGGGTGATCGAGCGAGGCGATCTGCTGCTCCTCGACTTCGGCGCGCAGTACAAAGGCTATTGCTCCGACGTCACACGCACCGTCGTCGTCGGCCGTGCTTCCGCCGAGCAGAAAGAGATCTACGACATCGTGCGACAGGCGAACGCTGTTGCGTCGCGGTCGGTGCGGGCCGGTATGAAAGGTCAGGAAGCTGACGGCCTTGCCCGACGCTACATCGAGGATCGCGGCTATGGCGATGCCTTTGGACACAGCCTGGGTCACGGGCTCGGTCTCGAGGTCCACGAGGCACCGCGACTGGCCAAGACAGTCGAAGCGCCGCTCGGCGAAGGTGCGGTGGTGACGATCGAGCCTGGGATATACAAACCGGGTTGGGGCGGAGTGCGCATCGAAGACGATGTTCATCTTGCCGCGGGCGGTCCCGTGATACTTACCGATTTCACACGCGAGCTGGTCGAAGTCGCGTGAACACCTTTACAGCGATGTCGTCGCTTCCCGCTTCCCGCTTCCCCCTTCCCGCTAAATGACGATGATCGATCTCCGTTACGTAAAGAAGCTGGTGGAAATGCTCGACGAGTCCAGCGTGGACTCGATCGAGATCTCCTCAGACAAGGGGATGAAGATCAGGATCTCCAAAACCCCGCAGCAGCGCGGGGCCCTGCAGGTGGCAGCCCCGATGGCCATGCCGGCCCTCTTACCGCCCGCCGCTCCTGCCGCGGTGCCCTCAGCCGAGGCGAATTCGTCTCCTGTAGAGGTCCCGAGCAGAGAACCGGCGAAGTCCAAGTTCCTCGAGGTCAAATCGCCAATGGTGGGGACCTATTACGGAGCGCCGGAGCCGGGAGCGAAGCCGTACCTGTCTGTTGGCGAGAGAATCAGTAAAGGTCAGATCCTCTGCATCATCGAAGCAATGAAGATCATGAACGAAATCGAGTCCGAGTTCGACGGCGTGGTGAAAGAAGTCCTCGCGCAGAACGCGCACCCTGTCGAATACGGACAAGTCCTTTTCCGCATCGACCCAAATGGCTGAGAAACTGAATCCACCCGCCCCGAAGACGGCTACACCAACGCCCAGGGCGTCCGCACCAACATCACACGGTCCCGCGTTCGACTACAAATCGGTGCTTCAGCACATGATTCAGGCGAATGCGTCGGACTTGCATCTCAAGGTTGGCCGTCCGCCGACGCTGCGCGTCGACGGCCACATGATTGCCCTCGATGTGCCGCCGCTCAAGCAGGAAGACCTGCGCAGCCTCGCCGAGCAGATCATGGCGCCGAAGAACATCAAGGAGTTCTCCGAGAACAAGGAGTCCGACTTCGCTCTCGCCGTGCCCGGCATCGGACGCTTCCGCGTCAACGCTTACCAACAGCGTGGGACGATCGCTTACGCACTGCGTACCGTTCCCTTCCAGGCGAAGACGATCGCCGAGCTCAATCTGCCGGAGGTCTGTGAGCGAATCTCGCTGATGCCGCGCGGACTGATTCTGGTGACGGGAATCACCGGCTCCGGAAAGTCGACCGCGCTGGCGTCCATGCTTCACTACATCAATCAGAATCGCCACGCCAACATCATCACCATCGAAGATCCGATTGAGTTCCTGCATCGCGACATCAAGAGCAGCATCAATCAGCGCGAAGTCGGAACCGACACCAACAGCTTTGCCCAGGCGCTGCGCCGCGTTCTCCGTCAGGACCCGGACATTCTGCTCGTCGGTGAGATTCGAGATCTGGAGACGCTGGACATCGCGCTGAAGGCCGCCGAAACGGGACACCTCGTCTTCTCGACGCTGCACACGACCGACGCGACTCAGACTATCAATCGTATTCTGTCCTTCTATCCGCCGCACCAGCAGACGGAAGTGCGCTACATGCTGTCGACGGCGTTGCGGGCGATCATCTCGCTGCGCCTGGTGCGTCGCGCCGACAAGAAGGGTCGCGTGCCCGCCGCCGAGATTCTGGTGAACACCGAAGCGGTGCGCGATCAGATGCGCGACATGACCAAGGCGATGAGCATTCCGCAGCTGATCAAGGAAGGCGCGGTGCCTTACGGGATGCAGAGCTTCGACCAATCGCTGATGAACTGGTACTCACAGGGCGTCATCACTTATGACGATGCTCTCTTTGCAGCAACGAATCCGGCGGAATTCGCGCTTCGCGTACAGGGCATTGGCGCGGCAAGCGATACATCCTGGGATACTGTCAAACAAGAAGTAACCTGATACAGCATTGAGGTAGATTCCGAACTGCGAACTAATTGCGAGCTGCGAACTAAACTTCGAATTGCGAGCTAATTGCGAACTGTGAGCTACTACGAGTAAAACGGCTCGCATTTCGCAGCTAGCTCGCAATTCGTACCTAGCTCGCAACTCGGAATCTCCATAATCGTCAACGAGCTCTAGTGTTCAAAAAGATTCTAATCGCGAACCGTGGCGAGATTGCTCTAAGAGTCATTAGAGCCTGCCGCGAGCTTGGTATCCAGACCGTCGCGGTCTATTCGGAAGCCGATCGCGAATCGCTTCACGTCAGATTCGCCGACGATGATGTCTGTATCGGTCCGGCGCCTGCGCGCGAGTCGTACCTCAACATCCCGCGCATTATCGCCGCCGCCGAGATAGCCGGCGCGGACGCGATCCACCCGGGCTACGGATTTCTCGCCGAGAACGCCGAATTCGCCGAGACATGCATCGCGTCCAACATCAACTTCATTGGACCGACGCCGCAGCAGATCCGCGTCATGGGCGACAAGGCCGCGGCCAGAAAGACGATGAAGGACGTCGGTGTGCCGATCGTACCTGGTACCCCTGGCCCAATCGATGACTCCGATGAAGCGCTGACTTTCGCACGCGATATCGGCTTCCCGGTCATCATCAAGGCGGCGGCCGGCGGTGGTGGAAAGGGAATGCGCGTCGCCACCGATCCCGACGACTTCGGCCGCTCCTTCCAGCTCGCGCGGTCGGAGGCACTGTCGGCGTTCGGCAATGGCGATGTCTACGTCGAGAAATATCTGTCACGCCCGCGCCACATCGAATTCCAGATCATGGGTGACCGCCACGGCCACGTCATCCACCTCGGCGAGCGTGACTGCTCCGTGCAGCGTCGTCACCAGAAGCTGATCGAGGAAGCACCAAGTCCCGCAATGACGCCGGAGCTCCGCGAAAAGATGGGAGAAGCGGCGGTGAAGGGCGCCAAAGCCATCGACTACGTCGGAGCCGGAACGATCGAGATGCTGCTGAACGAAGACAAATCGTTCTACTTCATGGAAATGAACACCCGCATCCAGGTCGAGCATCCGGTGACCGAGATGTTGACCGGTGTTGATCTCGTAAAGGAGCAGATTCTAGTGGCGGGTGGAGCAAAGCTGTCGGTGAAGCCACCGATCGAGCGCCGCGGCCACGTCATTGAGTGTCGCGTGAACGCCGAAGATCCAGCGCGGAACTTCCAGCCGTCGCCGGGACGTATCGACGTCTTCCATCCGCCGGGCGGTCCTGGCGTGCGGCTCGACACCCACGTCTATGCCGGCTACAGCGTGCCGCCGTTTTACGACTCCCTGCTCGCCAAGCTGATTTGCCAGGGACGCGACCGACCGGAAGCGCTGCGCCGGATGCAGGTCGCTCTCGAGAGCTTCATCATCGAGGGAGTGACGACGACGATCCCGTTCCTCGGGCGTGTCATGGCCAACAAGAAATTCCAGGAGGGCGCCGTCGACACCAAGTTCCTCGAGCGCGAGAGCGAGCTGATGAAGGAGCCGGCGAATGCGGCTTGAGGTTTTTTACACGCCAAATCAGGTAAAGCCTTCCGATACAGCCGGCCGACTGGTTGCAATCGTCGATGTTCTCCGCGCCTCGACTACCGTGGCGACGGCGCTTGGTAATGGAGCGCGCACGGTGATGCCGGTGGAAGGGGCGGACGAGGTGATCTTCCGCTCGAAAGAGTTTCACCGTTCTCAAATAGTTCTCGCTGGCGAACAAAAGATGTTGCCGATTCAGGGCTTTGATCTTGGCAACTCACCGCAGAGCTTCACGCCTGAGGTTGTTGAGGGGAAGACTATCCTCTTCACCACCACGAACGGCACCCGGGCGCTGCTCGGGGTACAGGGCGCCCGTGACATTGTTATAGCTTCGTACGTCAACTTTACAGCCGTCCTGGCGCTGATGAAGGTCGCGGCCAGCTCGAACACTGACATCGCCATTATCTGCGCGGGAGAAGAGGGAAGCTTCACCCTCGAAGATGCGGCGTGCGCCGGACGCTACGTCCGGGCGATTCCAAAGCGTGCCTCTGTCGAGATGAATGACGCAGCATCGGCGTCGGTGCTGATCGAAAAAAAATATGGCGACAACATCGCGAAAGTCTTCAAAGAATCGACCCACGGAAAAGCGCTCGAAGAAGCAGGATTTGGTGCCGACCTCGCCGCTGCAGCGGAAGTGGACTCCTATCCTGTGGTCCCGATCTACCAGGAACGACAAATCACGAAGCTCGGGCCCGAACGGGCACGATAGACCCTCCAGCTCCGTCCTGGCCCGCGAGATTCGCGGGATAGTTCTACTCCTCTTCGGAATCTTCCTTGCCGGCGCCCTCGCTGCCGAGGCGTACACCCAGCTGAACGGGCCGGGGGGCGGAAACGTGAGAGGGAATTTCGGCTGGATGGGTGATCTGCTCGCCCATCCCATTGCGCTCTTCCTTGGCTGGCCGGCTGCGGCGCTACTCCCGCTCGCACCCATCGCTCATTCCTTGCGACTCTTTGGCCGACTCGGCGAGCGCAAGGATCGCTCGTGGATGGTGTTTTTGCTGGGCATGGTGGTGCTGCTGCCGATCGTGTTCGGGTTGGGGGGAGGCGGTGTTCGTGAGGCGAGCGCCTTCGCAGGGATCTGGGGCGCCTTTGCGGCGTTCTATATCCTCCAGTTCGCCGGATCGGCGGGCGCGTGGATCCTGATGGCGATTGCCTTCAGCGTGCTGATGGCGGCGACGCTGTCGTGGAATCCGATTCGGATGATCGTCGCCAAGCGCGTTCGCACTCTCGACCAGGTCGTGCCCGCACCGACTCCGTCAGAGCGCGCAGGTCTAGATCCATCGAAGGAGATCGTCGTCCCCGCCGCCAACAGCGCGGCGAGCGTTGTCTCGGCGACCCTCCTCGAGCCGACACCGGAGGAAATGCCCCAGGTCGATCTCTCTCTGATGGAGCTGTCGCAGGAGGAACGGCCTGTTCTGCCTATTGAAAGAAAGAAGGAGCGTCGGAGTAAAACGCCGCCGGCAGTCCACGCCGCGCGCGAAACGGAAAAGCTCAATGCCGCACTAGAGGCGTTCGAGCCCGAGAACGCGTCGTTTGGCGAAGAAGATCTTCCATCACCCGAGCTGTTGACACCACCGCCGCCGCGCAACGCGGACGTCGGCAAGCGCGAGCTCGATGCGATGGGCGTCAAGCTGATGGATGCGCTGCGCACATTCCGTGTCGAGGGCGAGTTGGTTGGACGTACGACCGGACCTGTCGTGACTCAGTTCGAGGTTGCGCCCGCAGCTGGAGTGAAGGTGCGACAGATCGCGAATCTTTCCAACGATCTCGCGCTGGCGATGCGCGCCCAGAGCATCCGCATCGTCGCGCCAATTCCAGGGAAGGGCGCGGTTGGTGTCGAAGTGCCGAATCCAAACGCGGAGATGGTGGCGTTCAGAGAGCTGATCGAGTCGCGCGATTTTCAGAACGCGCGCGCGGCGCTGCCGATCGCGTTGGGCAAGGATCTCGAAGGGAGACCGGTCATCGCCGATCTGGCGAAGATGCCGCACTTACTCATCGCGGGCGCAACCGGGTCAGGAAAGTCGGTTTGTATCAATACACTGATCACTTCACTGATTTACCGTCATACTCCGACGACGCTGCGCTTTTTGATGGTCGATCCGAAGATGGTCGAGCTTTCGGTCTACAACGTTCTTCCGCATCTCCGTCACAAGGTCGTTACTGATAATCGTGACGCAGCCGCTGTCCTCAAGTGGGCCGTGCTCGAGATGCAGGATCGGTATGAGCTGCTCGCGGCGAACGGTGCGCGCAACATCCAGGATTTCAATCGCAAGGTTCAGGAAGGTCAGAAGCTCAAGAACGTGAAGCGCGCCGACATCGCGTTCGAGGATCTCGAGTACAAGGGCGGCATCGTCCCATACATCGTGCTGGTGATCGACGAGCTTGCCGACCTGATGATGACGGTGCAGGGCGAGATCGAGACGCCGCTGGCGATGCTGGCGCAGAAGGCGCGCGCGATTGGTATCCATCTCATTCTGGCGACACAGCGTCCGAGTGTGAACGTCATCACCGGCTTGATCAAGGCGAACTTCCCGAGTCGCATTGCCTTCAGAGTCGCATCACAGGTCGACTCACGCACGATTCTCGATGGCATCGGCGCTGAAGCACTGCTGGGGAATGGTGACATGCTCTTCATTCCGCCCGGAAAATCGGAGCCGTCACGTTTGCAGGGCGCGTTCATCTCCAGCGAGGACACTGAGCGTTTGACGGGGTGGTACGAGCTGCGTCGCGAGCAACGCAAGGCAGCATTCGAGTCGCAGGGTCTTATCGTCGATGACAAGCCAAGCGAGACGGACATTATCGAGACGATTCGCCGCAAGGAAGCAGAGGAGGCGGGTGGATCGGACGCCGAGTCGCTCGACGATTCCGATCGCGACAAACTATTCCGCGAGGCGGCGGAGGTCGTCATCCAGCATCAGCAGGGATCGACGTCGTTGTTGCAGCGCCGCCTGAAGGTTGGCTACGGTCGCGCCGCACGCATAATCGACCAGCTGCACATGGCGGGCATCCTTGGACCACCAGATGGATCAAAGCCCCGCGATGTGCTCGCGGGGCTCGATGATCTGGAGAGAATTGCGCCCAGGGTCTAGAAAGCAGCAGGACTCAGGGCGATGGCGGCGCCTGCCACAAGGTTGCGTGAGCGGCAGGATTTCCACCGCTCTGACCCACTACCTGCCCCGAACTATTGATCGCGAGCGCCTCCGCGAAATTCGGTGACAGGCCGGTGAATTCGATCATCTTTCCGTTTCGCCAGAGGAAAGCGTGAGCCACGAAGGACCCGTTGGGGTAACCGTAGCTCAGGCCTACAATGTCGCCATTGCCGTTGATCGCGTTTGCCTGGCTGTCGGTATCGCCCGGCAAGTGGCCAAGATCGGTCATGACACCGTTGTGCCAGCTGACGGCGTGCACGTGTTCGTCCGTGCCATCGTAACTACCCACAATCACTCCTGACGCGTTGATTGCGAAGGGAATTCCAGTGCCATTCGGAACGGGAAGAGCGATGAAGGCGCCGTTTTGCCAGATCCACGGACGGCCCTGAGACTCGCCAAATCCGATTACAATGCCCGCGTCATTGATTCCAGTGGTTGTAAACCCGAGCTCGCCAGTCGGAAGACCCAGGTCAGTATATGCGCCGTTTAGCCAGATCCATCCGCGAGCGTGGCCGCCCTGAACATTGCTGTTGCCCACGATCTGGCCGGTTGAATTGATCCCGGTAGCAGATCCCGACGTCGCACCCGGGAACGGCTGCAGCGCGGTCATTGTCCCATCCTTCCACCGCCAGGCCTGCGTCCCAACGCTGCCTCCGCCGCCCGCCGAGCCAACCACTTCATCGCTGTTATTGATTCCGCTCGCCTGCGCCGGCGCGCCTCCAATTGTGCCGAGCGACACCATCTGTCCATTTACCCACATGAAGGGAAGCGATTGGAACGCAGTCGTACCGCCGTAGGAATACCCAACCGCGTGGCCAGCATCGTTGATCGCCTGAGCGACGCTGCCGGGGAGTCCAGTTAGGGAACCCATATCAGTCGCGGCAGAGCGAACTGTCACGTTGAAAGTGATTGGTCCGCCGAGCGCCGGACCATCGGCGGTGAGGTGGTAGATACCTGGTGTGCTCGGCACTCGCCAATTCACCGCTGCGTAGCCGCCACCAGATACCGGACTCTCGAAATCGATCGGCAAGCTGTCGGTGACGACATCGAGTTGCGTGGCTGCTCCGGGGTTTTCCCCTCGTTGGCCGAGCGCTCCGTCACCATCAACCTGAGAAAAATGCACCGTCAGCCCCGAGAGACCGACGGAGTTTTCATGCTGTCCGTCGTGGTGGTTGCTGCCGATGACGCGCACATAAGCCTGCACCGTGTCTCCCGCCGTAGCCTGGAGCTCCGTCGAACCAACAGGTTGGATAGTTGCTTCCAGAGCGGGCCCGACGTTGCTGAAAGCGTCCAGATACCCGCCGAGTCCGAGATCGACACCGTATGCAGTCTTTACTCCGAAGACGGCGCCGACACTCGACTTTATTTTGCGCCAGCTCGAGCTCGCGAGCTGAGTAATTCCGCGCGACGGTGCGGCGGTGATGACTTCCGGCGTCGAGCAATTACGCGCCGCAGCCGAGAGAATCCCGGCGTCGCTGGCGTCGCGCAACGGATGCGGCGGTTCATTCGGACCGGACGCGTACATCTCCGCGAATTTCTCTCGCGGATCGCCGCTGCCTTGCAATGAGTAGCAAACGGCGACGGTCACATCAGTGGCAAACTGGCGTCCGCTCTCGTCGATCGCAGCGAGATGCGGCGTCGTCGTGAAGTTGAAGCAGCCCGGAAATTGTTGCAGCCGTAATCCAACGTGGCAGGGCTTTGTCGATACGCCAGTGACAGGATCGGTCGTGCCGATGTCGACCTTCGCGATCGTGACCACCACGTTCTGCGGGCCGTTCGCGGGGAGCCAGCCGTTCGGGAAAGTAGCGCCCGCGACCGACCCACCGCCGCCGTCGACCGTGACTGTCTGAGAGCCAGTCGGGCTGTTGTTCGAGATCGTGGTAGAGAAGCAAAGGCTCGCGTCGCCACAAAGCGCCGACCCACCGCCCTTTTCAACGCGGAAAGTGATCGGGAGCAGCACATCGTCGATGAGCTGAATGACCTCGCCTGTCAGCGTGTACTTCCACTGCCTCAGACTCGACATCGGATCGACATCGGCGACGCCTAGCGGATCAGTCGCGCCGTCGATGAAGACCTTGATGCGGTAGTACTTGTTGACGTTGAGATTCGAGAGCCTCGTATCCCACAACGCGTAGTAGAAACCGTCTGGTGGAAGATTGAACAACGTCCACCAGCCATTCTGTTTAAGTGGGAGATTCACCACGTTCACGCTTCCCGGTGCGAACCTCTTGAGCGGCGCGCCGGCGACACACTCCGTCGTGGCTTTGGGCAGAACGGCCGTCCCATTCACGAGTTCTGGTTTCAGCTCGCAGATGTCGATTCGCAAGCTGGCTTTGAGCGTGTTGTTGAACTTGCCGAGCTCGAAGTCGGGGTTGTTCAACGGGAGGGGCACCATCGGCGGGAGGAAAAAGAAATCCTTGTTGCCGCCGTGAGCGCCGTCGCTAATGATCTTCGATGGATCGGGTGGGCCCGAGATTCGTGTCGGCTGATTGCCGTCTCTGCAGGCAACAGCGAGAAAGAGGAGCGAGAGGGAAACGAATCGCGCCTTGATCATCAGGACCTCCAATCAGTTCAACGAAGCCGAACGCTGAACTACCAGCGAAAAGGATGTTTGCCGGGGGCCACTATAAATGTTTACGGGGTTCTGTCAATAGAGCACGGATGCAACAGTCGACCGTACAGTTCGCGGGTGGGCGGCGTTTAAGGTCAACTGCAACGGAGGGGTACGGGGTGTGAGTAGCGTGGTTGCGGGAGGCACGGATTAAACCATTACCCCGCAGCCAAGCTTCCCCGACCCCATACCCCTCCGTTGCAGTTGCCGTTGGTTACCCGCCGTACTCCCGCACGAGTGCGTAGACGTACTCCAGCCCATCGTAAAACGACTTGACCAGTATCCGCTCATCCCGCCCGTGCGCGCGGATATCGTCCATGTCGAGCATAACCCCGCTCACGCCGTAGGTTGGAATCCCCGCCTGGCGCAAAGGAGTCCCGTCCGTTGCGCCGGTCTCCATCTGAGGAATCACGGGCAGTCCTGGCCACATCCGCGATGTGACCCGCTCGAGCGGCTTCACGACGGCGTCGGTGAGAGGAGACGCATCGGCGGCCTTGCGGCTGCCGTCATCGACGAAACTCACCTTCACAGAGTCATCGGCGATCACTCGTACCAGAGTCGCTTTCACCTGATCCGGCGTCTCGCCCGGTAATATCCGGCAGTTCACGACCGCCCTCGCTCGCTGGGGCAATGCGTTGGGCGCGTGGCCACCCTCGAGCATCGTCGGAGTGCAGGTGGTGCGTAGCTGCGCGTTGTAAAACGGCGAGACCGAAAGTCGCGCCGCGGTAGCAGAATCGTTCGGGTTACTTGCGATCGTCCGCATATCGGTCGCGAGCTGGCCGGTCTCGAGCTTCGAGGATCGCTCGAAGAACGCCTTCGTCGTCTCGGTCAGGTGGACCGGGAACTTGTACCTAAAAACTCTTCCAAGCGCATCTGCGAGGCGCACGATTGCATTGTCAGGAGTGGGAAGCGAGCTGTGTCCGCCCTTGTTCGTGACCTCGAGTGAGAAAGACTGGTAGAACTTTTCACTCGTCTGCAGCGCGCGCAGGAGGGGCTTCCCATTCTTGAGCAGTGGATCTCCTGAATCGACGTTGAGCGCGAACTCCGCGTCGATCAGATCACGATGGTTCTCGATCAGCCACGTCATACCGTTGTAGCCACCACCGCCTTCTTCGCCGGCAGTCAACGCCAGAATCAGTGTGCGTGAAGGCTGAATGTGCTCTCGCTTCATCCTCAGCAGCGCGGCGGCGAGAGTTGCCGCGCCGTCTTTGACGTCGCTCGTGCCGCGACCGTAGAAGAAGCCGTCCTTCTCGGTCAGCTTGAACGGGTCGAGCGACCAGTCAGCCGGCAGCGCCTCGACAACGTCGATGTGCGCCATCAGCAGTATCGGCTTGAGCGACTTCGACTTTCCCTCGTAGCGCACGATCACGCTCGAGTCCTTGTCGCCGGACGGGCCGATCACGACCACATCCCTGGCGGGGAAGCCGGCGTCGAGGAACCGCCGTGCGATGGCGCGGGCGACTGGCGAAGTGCTGCCCGCCTTCCAGGCGGAGTTGATCTCGATGATCTCGCGGAAGATGTCGCGAGCTTCGGCCTGGTCGCGCGTCAGCTGCTGCGCGGGCAGCGCTGACGCACAAAGGACGAGGCCGATTGTGAGCAGGGTGCGCATTTTCATGCGCGAAAGCTATTTGTTGGCGACCGTGATGCTCAATGGCACCGCTGCAGTGTTGTTGCCCAAGCTGCCCGGAAGCTCACTGAAGAACCCGACGCCGACGGTCACTTCCACCGAATATTTTCCCGGGGGAAGAGTGGCGGGGATTACAACGTCCCTGTCGAAGGAGACCGACTCGCCTGGCGCGACCTGACCGACGTAGAAGGAGCCAATCAGCATCGATAGCGCAGGTCCCTCGCGACTGGGTTTGACCAGCCTGATGAGACCGGGAACTCCGTCGCCAGTCGCCGCCGAGCCGATGTTGGCGACGGCGTACTTGACGGTCATGTGCGAGCCGGGCGTCGCGTCGCAGCCGGCGCTCCCACATTTGGGGGTGGCCGACAGCGACTGGACAGCGCGATCCGGCCGTCCGTCGAGATCGACCTCGTTGAAGGCGCCGAAGTTCCGCGATGTGCCCGCGCTGGCGTGCTCGCGATTCCCACACGCAACCAGACTCTGGCTCGCCGCCGGAAGAATCTCGACTCTCTCACCGTTCGCGTCACGCACGTTGCTGCCCGGAGTCAGAGCTCCCGGATCATCCGGCTTGGAGTGCGCCAGCCGGAAGTTGCGGTTCGAGACGGTGGTCGCCTGGCTCTCGTCAGCGTTGTGGTGACAGACGGCGAACGTCGCAGGCTTGAGGAGCGTCTGCTGCGGGAACTGCACGAAATTATAGAACTGCGGGTACTGGCAGAGCGCGGTCGGCAGCGGTCCGCTGCAGCTCGAGCTGAACGCGCTCACGTTCTGGGACACGATGACGATTGTGTTCTCGGCGACGCTTCCGGCAGGGAGTGAGACTCCGGCGCGGCGAAGTGGCGTGACGATCGAGGCGGCGCCGTTGGTCGTTACTATTGCCGCCACAGCGTCGGCGCGCGGACTGTAGTGCGGAGGAGTCGCGCCTGGTCCAGCGTAGACGTACAGCGAAGCGTAGAGGATCACCCGAGCGATGGCTGCAGTCCTGCTCTCGCCATCTGCGGTGCGGACATCGGAGGATTTCTCGGTGAGCCACTTCGCAAACTCGAACAGAGACTGTTTCGCCGCGCTCATTTGCGCTGCGTCTGTCAGCCCTGCGTTGTATTGGCTCTTGATGGTGTTCCAGCGGGTTGCCGCTTCTGTTGCGGCGGCCCCGGAGTAGAGCGCGAATCCGGCCGAGACGTTGTCGTCGAGGGTGCCGGCCGGCGTAATGATCGGGAGATTCGTGGTCGCGGGGTCAATCCCTGCCGGGCTATCGGAACAGCCCGCCGCCAGGATTCCCATGGCGATGGTGCACAAAGCGAAAAATCGAGTCGTCATGGAAGCGGGTGATTGGCAAGATCCCCGCTCCCGCTCGGATCGCTATAAAGCGGGACAACTCCCGATTTGACACGCTTTTATGGCACCGCGCGCACCAATCCGTAGCGACCTCAAGACAGGATTGATGCGCGGTCTCAACGCTCCTCTACCGTCAGGCGTCCCGATTGAAGCAGGCCATCCCTCCGGGATTGAACTGTGTGTCGACCGGAATCGGGAAGTTCACGTCGGTCCCATACACCCCGCCTTTCGGATAATCGCCGGTGGGGAATACCTGCGTCGCGGGCAGACCGTAATCGCGAACAAGCCGGCGCATGTCACCGAGGCGGTGCCCGGTCAGCCACAGCGTGTAAGCTCGCTCCTTGAAGAGAATGTCGCGCGCCTGCGCGAAACTCGCGGGGGCCGTGAGTGGCGGCAGTAACAGCGCTGCCCGAATTGCGTTGAGGTTGGCTGTCATCGCGGCCAGGTTTCCAGTGCGCAAGTTGGATTCTGCGAGGATCAGCCCGGCTTCGAAATTCGGCGCGAGCGGCGTTATCGACCCGAGTGAGATGTACTTGCCCTGCATGAAGAACGGGGTGACACCGTCGAAGCCGACACCGTTTGCGGTCCAAAGCACGCGCGGATCCCCGTCAGACCGATAAGGCAATCCGTTTCCGCCTTCCTGGTTCGAGACGCTCCACCGCTTGACGCTGGTCAAATTGTAAATCCCGTTGTACTGGCTGGGATCGGTGGCGCTGGCGGGAATGAAAACCGTCCCAGCCGGGCTTGGTACCAGGACCACTAGAGCCGCGGCTCCCGCGGGGTCGTTGAGGTCCAGTAGCGCGCGAGCTTTTGCGAGTCTGGCCTGATCCCGGAAGGTCGCGTTCGACGCAGCCACACTCTGGGCGATGAGGTCGTCCAACGTTGTCACCGCACCCTGCAGGATCTGCTGTGTCGTCTGTTGCGTCCCGTATGTCATGACCCCAGCTGCATTGAGCTGGCTGGTAGGAACGCCCGAGCACCAATTCTCCGCCGCAAAAATGTCGGCGTAGGCCGAGCCTAGCATCAGGTCGAATGGACTCGGCGCGCCGGCACCGGCGAGCGGAGTCTGATCGATGGCGAACTTCAAGCTCGCGCGGGCGCGCTGCAGGTCGCGGAACACTCCGCGCAGCGAGACGTTGTCAGCCTGAATTGACCGCTGATCGATCTGGATTCTGGTCGGGAAGGTTTCCGAGTTGAGGAACTCGTCGCCGAGCAGCGCCGAGTAGGTCACCATGCCCTCGGAGAACACGACTCCCTGCGGCGTCGTGGTGGCGACTCCGGTTCCTCTGAAAGCGGCGTAGGCAGCCTGAAATGCCTGATCACGGAGCTGGGCGATGGTTGGTGTGACGGTCACGGTGAACGTCACCGGACCACCTACCGCCGGTCCATTCGCTACCAGCTGATAGTTGCCAGGTGCGGTCGGAACGCTCCAGTTGACCGCGGCATAGCCACCGCCTGAAACCGGGCTTTCGACGTCGACCAGCAGGCTGTTGGTTATCACGGAGAGCTGCGTCGCGCCGCCCACTTCACTACCAAGCTGCGCGAGAGTGCCGTTTCCGCTTGCCACCTGGAAGTTCACCGTCATGCCGGCGAGTCCAATCGTGTTCTGGTGCTCGCCGTCGTGATGATTGCTGCCGACGACTCGCACAAAGGGCGAGAAGTTGCCGCCACCCGGAAGCGTGATCTCCGTCGGCCCTACGGGCTCGATTTCGGCCGCCAGTGCGGGTCCGACGTTGCTGAAAGCATCGAGGTACCCACCGAGTCCAAGATCGACGCCATAGGCGGTCTTCACTCCGAAGACCGATCCGAGACCGCTCTTCAGAGAGCGCCAGGCAGCGCTCGCGTACTGTGTCAGCCCCTTACTCGGAGCGGCAGTGATCACCGGTGTCGTGTTGCAATTGCGGGCGGCAGGGGAAAGGATCCCGGCATCATCCGCATCCGTCAGCGCGTGCGCGGGCTCATTCGGTCCCGACGCATACATCTCGGCGAACTTCTCGCGGGGGTCACCGGTGCCCTGAAGTGAGTAGCAGACAGCGACCGTCACTGGCGTCGCGAACTGCCGCCCGCTTTCATCGATCGCTGCCAGATGCGGCGTCGTCGTGAAGTTGAAGCAGCCGGGGAACTGTTGCAGTGGTAAACCAACATGACACGGCTTCAAAGTGTTCCCGGTTACCGGGTCAGTGCCTCCGATGTCCACCTGTGCGATCGTGACGACGACGCTCTGCGGCCCGCTCGCGGGGAGCCACCCATTCGGGAATTTCACACCCGCGATCGCCCCGGCGCCGCCATCAACCGTGACGGTCTGGAAGCCGGTCGGACTGTTGTTGGTGACAGTAGTCGAGGTACAGAGATCCGCTGTGCCGCAGAGCGCGGGGCCACCTCCATTCTCTACCCGGAAGTTGATCGGAAGGGTTGAGTCATCGTTCAGGGGAATGACTTCGCCCGTGCGCACGTTCTTGAGCTCCTTCATGTTCACCACCGGATCGAGGTCGGCGACGCCAAAGGGAATCGCCGATCCCTGGACCAGTACCTTGATGCGGTAAAACTTGTTGACGTCGAGGTTGGACTCGCGCGTGTTCCACACTACCTGGTACTGCCCGTCCGGCGGATTTTGAAGTTTCACCGTCCCCGCAGCGAATTTCTTCACGGGCGCCCCGGCAACACAATCAGTCGTTACCGGTAAACCCTGTGCATCGATCGGGGCCGCCTGTAACAGGCAGATCTCGACGGTGAGGACAGGCTGTAGAGTGCTGTTGAAATGCCCTGCCTGGTAATTCGGATTATTAACCGGGTTCTTCACCAGGGGAGGCAGGAAAAAGAAGTCCGGATTTCCGCCGTTAGCACCATCGCTGATGATCTTCGACGGATTCGCGGGAGACAGTGGCTCGGTCGGCTCCTTTGCATCTTTGCATCCGATAAGGGCCGCCAGTGCTGCGAGGGCAAGAAGTCGCGCCTTCATGAAGTCTCTCCGCGAGATTCGATTGATGGTGGAGCGCCCGGAATGCGGGTTTTGAGTGCCCCAGCATAGAGCCTCCTGCGCGTGTGTCAAGAGAGGCGCGGTTGCATCGTGGCGGTGTCGCGCACATGCATCACGTCCACAGCGTTCGTTGGTTCGGTAGTGAACGGTTGATGCAATGGGGTTCCGGGTTCGGCATCAAAGGCGCTTTTGGTGACTGGCGGCCTGCGCGAAACACCCATATAGTTGCCCGCAGCAACGTAGGCCCAAGCAACACTTTACGACGAGAATGCCTACATCTCTCGACCGTCTCCGCACAGCCATCGCCGACCGATATGAGCTCATTCGCGAGCTCGGTCATGGCGCCATGGCTACGGTTTTCCTCGCCCGCGATCTGAAACACAATCGCGACGTCGCGGTCAAAGTCATTCGCGACGACGTCAGTTTCGCGCTCGGACCGGAGCGGTTTCGCCGCGAGATCGAGCTGGTGACGCATCTGAGCCATCCGCACATCCTGCCGATCTACGATTCCGGCGAAGTCGATGGCGAGCTGTTTTACGTCATGCCCTATGTCGAGGGCGAATCGCTGCGTGCCAAGCTCAATCGTGAGCGCCAGCTCTCGATCGACGAAGCGTTGCGCATCACCTGCGAAGTGGCCAGCGCGCTCGACCATTCGCATCGACACGGAATCGTCCATCGCGATGTAAAACCTGAAAACATTCTACTCGAGGACGGCCAGGCCCTCCTCGCCGACTACGGGATCGCGCGTGTCGCCAGCGCAATCGGCGGCGAGAAGCTGACGGCGACGGGTGTCTCGCTTGGCACTCCGCAGTACATGAGTCCGGAGCAAGGCATGGCAGATCCGAGCATCGACGGCCGCAGCGACATCTACAGCGTCGGCTGCGTGCTCTACGAGATGCTGGCCGGCCAGCCGCCATTTACCGGTCGAACGACACAAGCGCTGATCGCGCGCCATACACTCGAAGAGGTTCCGTCGCTCGCCGTCGTGCGCAGCAGCGTCCCGGAAGATGTCGAGGACGCCGTACTGCGCGCGCTGGAGAAAGTCCCCGCGGATCGCTATGCGACAGCTGCGGAGTTCGCCGACGCGCTGAAGGGCTGTCAGCCGACCGGGATGCGCACGGGAAGCAGAAACATTCGTCGGTCCCGACAATTCAAACGCGCCCCGCAGCGCAATTGGCGAACGGTCGCCGTGCTCGCCGGGGTCGCGGTACTGGTCCTCACCGGCGCAGCGTGGGCCGGGAAGACTCTGCTGGCTAAGTCAGGCAGCGCTGCTTCCCGCTCTGGAACGTCCGGCCTCGCCGTGCAACACGTGGCCGTTCTCTACTTCAAGGATCTCACGCCCGACAAGAAGCTGGGCTACCTCGCCGACGGACTGACCGAAGCGCTGATCGAGGATCTGGACCAGGTCAAAGGCCTCGACGTAGTAAGCACCAGCGGCGTGAAGCCATTTCGGGGGCGTGAAGTCCCGCGCGATAGCATCGCGCGCGCACTCGAGGCGGGTACTGTGATCGACGGCGCGCTCGAGACCGAAGGCAATCAGGCACGCGTCACTTTACGATTGATCGACGGCACCAGCGGCGCCGATTACAAGCAGGCGTCAGTGCTCGCGCCATTGGGCGACCCTCTGGCCTTGAGATCGAAGCTCGCCGATCAATTGTCGCAGATGCTCCGTCCGTGGCTCGGCGAGGAAGTCCGCATGCGAGCTTCACGCGCTGGCACGGACAATCCTCAGGCGTGGTCGCTCCTCCAGCGCGCGGAGAAGATGCGCAAGGACGCCGAAGCGCTCGAAAGAAGCGGCAACACCGACGGCGCGTCGAGCACTTTGCTCGCCGCAGATACGCTGCTTGCGCAGGCGGAGTCCCTCGATCCGAAATTCGTTGAACCAATCGTCCTGCGCGGGCAGCTTGCACTGCGCCAGGAGAAAATCACAAAGGACCCTGCCGCGGCATCGCAGTGGATCACTACTGGCCTGGCCCACGCTGACAGAGCGATAGCGCTCGACCCGCGCAATGCTGATGCGCTGGAGGCGAGGGGGATTCTGCGACTGGAACCCGTAGCGCGCGGCTTCATTCAGGACCGGCGCAAAGTCGACGATCTGGTCCGTGTCGCCGAGCCCGACCTCCGGGCAGCGATCGCTGCAAACCCGACACAGGCTACCTCGCTTTTCGTTCTCAGCAGAATCCAGTACCTGAAGCACAATGCGGTTGAATCGCACAATCTCGCTCAGCGCGCCTATGAAGCGGACGCGTACCTGGCGGCCGCCCCGGATATCCTTCTCTGGCTCTACATCACCTCGTACGATCTGGAGCAATTCGTAAGCGCCGAAACCTGGTGCGACGAGCTGAAACGCCGCTTCCCTAACCACCCGAATACCGGCCGCTGTCGCCTGTGGATCATGACGGCGAAAGGAATGAGCTCCGACCCGGCGGAAGCATGGAAGAGGGCGAGCGAGTACGAATCCGCGGTGCCGCCGCAGCGCAAAGAGTACACGCGGCGAGAGTCGGAGATTGCGGTTGCCGACGTCCTCGGACGCGCAGGGCTCGCTGACAGTGCACGTCGGGTGCTGGTGCGCGCGCGCACATCGGATCGAACCATCGACCCAAGGGGAGAGCTGGTTGGCCTCGAAGCTTTCGTGCGCGGACAGCTTGGCGATAAAAAAGAAGCAGTCGATCTGCTGCAGAAATATCTGACGGACCATCCAGAGCACCGCGCGGGCTTCGCCAAGGTAAGTCCCTGGTGGTGGCGCCCGCTGCAGGACGATCCGCGCTTCAAGAGCCTCATCGCCACCGGCTAGCGAGGACATGAATGCGTTTTGACACGTTGGACTCACGCGCGGCACTCGCCGTCGAGATCGCCGAGTCGGTAAAGAAAGACCTGCGCGCGAAGCAGTCGTCCGAGCAGCTGGCGGTGACGATCGAAAAGAATCTGCGCGAGGAGGCTCGACACGCTGAGCTCAAGCTCGCGTATCTCCGGACCATCGCCGCCGGTGCGTTCTCGCTGTTTCTCTTTGGCCGGCTGGTGCTCTCGGAAGTGTCGACGGTATCGCCGCCAACGATGGGAAGCCTCGGTGCCACGCTCGGCTGGATGACCTTCGCCGCAACCGTGCTGCTGCTGTTACGAAAGGACTGGTACAAGCCGTGGTTCCGTCGTGTGTTCCCGATCGCCGACGCGTCGCTGCTCCTCGTCGCCCTCGGTGTGAGTCAGGTCGGCGCCGACCCATTCGCAAAGCCTGTTGGCCTCGGTGCTACTTTCGCCGCGCTCTGCGTCGTGCTCGCCTTCAGCGGCGCCTTTCGACTCACACGATCGGCCGTCGAGCTCACAACGAGTTTGGCGGTGCTCGCCCTGTTGATGGCGACGGCGCTGGGATGGGTTGCTCTTCCGGCGACCGGGGGAGCGCTGGTCGCGGTCCTGTTCGCTGGCGTCCTCGCGCTTGCCGTCACCGACATGATCCGGCGGGTCGTAATGAATGAAGTCGGACGCGTCACGCTCGACCGGCTCTATGGCGAAGCACAGGAAGTCATCGACGCGCGTGAAGAGATCCTGCGCATCGTCGCCCACGATCTGCGCAATCCGCTCAATACGATCTCGATGGCGACATCTCTCCTGGTGGAGAGCAAAGAGCCCGAGGAAGTTCGCAAGAGCCAGCTCAGGATCATCGGCCGCGCCGGCGACCGAATGAACCGCCTGATTCAGGATCTACTCAGCGTGACGACGATCGAAGCGGGCCGGCTGTCCATAGCACCGCGCAAGATCGCCGTGAAGGATCTGCTGCACGAAGCTTCCGAGATGCTGGAGCCGATCGCACGCGAGAAGAACATCTCCCTGACCGTCAGCGCCGCCGACGACATGCCCCCTGTGCGCGCCGACTCAGCGCGGGTGTTACAGGTCTTCTCGAACCTCGTCGGCAACGCCGTCAAGTTCACTCCGAGCGGCGGCGCGATCACGCTGGCGGCGACACGGGTCGATGGAAACATCGAATGCTCGGTGGCCGACAACGGGCCAGGCATCCCTCCGGCCCAGATCTCGAGACTGTTCGGGAAATTCTGGCAGGCGAAGCGCGGTGACGGCCGCGGAGTCGGGCTCGGGCTCGCTATCGCCAAGGGCATTGTCGAAGCGCACGGCGGGAGCATCAAGGTCGAGAGCGAAGTGGGGCGGGGAACCGTTTTCTCGTTTGCACTGCCGATCTGGACCGTTGAGAATTCCAGATTCGACACCCAGACGTTCTCGACCGCAATCACCCGCGAAGGTCTGGCTCCGACAAACCTGAGAGTACCCGAGGTCGATCGCCGCGCTCGTTAGTTGACGGGCGGCGAAAAGGGATGCTGGCGCCCGCTGCAGACCGAGTACGTTCGGTCGCATGTCAGTGGCAAGGCAGTCGATGGGTATGCGAGGCGAGAGGGTCGCCGCCCGGTGGCTTCGTGTACACGGCTGGAGCATCGCCGAGCATCGCTTCCGGAATGGTCACCGCGACATCGATCTGATCGCCACTCGCGGCGAACCGGATTCCTCGCGTACAATCGCATTCGTCGAAGTAAAAACCCGCGCTCGCGATGCCTTCGGCGGCCCCATCGCTCAAGTCAGCTGGCGCAAACAGCGCGAATTGCGGCGCTCAGCAATGGTTTGGATGTCGCGATTCCAGCAACCTGGTGACAATTTTAGGTTTGACGTCATTGGCGTGATCATCGGCCCCCAAAACGTCAAAGTTCAACATGTCGAAAACGCTTTCGTCATCCCGACAAAAAGCTGATCAATAGGGTTTCCGGGGCGAAGGCATTGGATAGCCCAATACTCGAATTTCGCGACGGTCCAAATGACTCGTGCGAAGCTCCCGGAGAGATGGGTAGAGATGAGTGAGCCGACTAAAAATTTATTATCAGAGAGTTGATTAAATCGGCGTAGCTTCGTAGTTTGTTCGGGTGCCCGATGGCCCCACTTTGCCTTGGCTCTGCCAGGTCTAACGTCTAACGACAAAGGTGAATTTCATGGCTGTATCGACCGTTAACGACGACAAGAAAAAGGCGTTGAACCTGGCGATCGCCCAGATCGAAAAGAACTGCGGCAAGGGCGCCATCATGAAGATGGGATCGGCCGACGCGCGCGTTCGAGTCGACGCCATCCCGACTGGCGCAATCAACCTCGACGCTGCAATTGGCGTCGGCGGAATACCCCGCGGCCGAGTGACCGAGATCTATGGTCCGGAGTCGAGCGGCAAGACGACCCTTTGCCTCCACGTCGTTGCCAACGCTCAGCGCGCTGGCGGAGTGGCGGCTTATATCGACGCAGAGCACGCGCTCGATACCGACTACGCCCAAAAGCTCGGCGTTGATGTCGAAAGCCTTCTCGTCTCTCAGCCGGATACCGGCGAGCAGGCGCTCGAGATCTGCGAGATTCTGGTTCGGTCAGGTGCGGTCGATGTGATCGTCATCGATTCTGTCGCCGCGCTCGTTCCCAAGGCGGAGATCGAAGGCGACATGGGCGACTCGCACGTCGGTCTCCAGGCTCGTCTCATGAGTCAGGCGCTGCGCAAGCTCACTGGTGCGATCGCGCGCTCGAAGACCTCGGTGATCTTCATCAACCAGCTGCGCGAGAAGATCGGCGTCATGTTCGGCAACCCGGAGACGACGACTGGTGGTAAGGCGCTCAAGTTCTACGCGTCGGTCCGTCTCGACATTCGTCGCATCGCGCCGGTGAAGGAGAAGGAAGATGTCATCGGCTCGCACGTGCGCGTGAAGGTCGTGAAGAACAAGGTCGCGCCGCCGTTCAAGCAGGCCGAGTTCGACATCATGTACGCCGAGGGGATCAGCCACGCTTCGCTAGTGCTCGATATCGCTGCCGAGTCCGGCATCATCGACAAGTCTGGCGCGTGGTACAGCTATGGCGCGCAGAGAATCGGTCAGGGCCGCGAGAACGCGAAGATGTACCTCAAGGACAATCCTGCGCTCCTCTCCGAGGTTGAAGAGAAGGTGAAGACCGTCCTCGGCATCAAGCCTCCGGCACCCGGCGAGACCGAGGTCGAGCTGGCTGATTGAACAAGCCCAGCGCTTACAACTACGCTCTGAACCTTCTGGCGGGGCGTCCGTACTCGACGCAGGCGCTGCGCAAAAAACTGATTCAGAAGGAATACGAGGCGGCGGACGCGGATGACGCGATCCGCCGCCTCGTCGATAATGGGTTGCTCAACGACGCGAAGTACGCGGAGCAGTACGCGCGGTCGAAGATGTTGAGCACGGGTGCGTCAAAGCGCAGGCTGACGCAGGATCTCTATCGCAAAGGGATCAAGGGCGACATTGCCGCATCTGCCATCGACAGCGTAGTCGCCGATGAAGAGATTGATACTGGCGCAATGATCGAGCGTGTGGCGCAGAAGAAGCTCGCGCAGCTCGGTGATCTCGAGCCCATCGTCCTGCGCCGTCGCCTCTTCGGATTCCTTGCGCGCCGTGGCTACGACGTGGACGAGATCAAGCGGGTGGTAGCTACCCTTACTGCGTAACGATAATAGTCACAGTGCCCAAAACGCTGGCGATAGCCGGGTCGGCCGAGCTCCTGCCGATGTTATCCAGGCCGACGACCGCGTTGGTGCCGTGGAATCGCTGCAAGTGACAGTGGAAAACGCCACCGCTCCCAGAGCGTTGCGCGGAGGCGGGACATGCGAGTTACGGCGTAACGGTCAGAGTCACCGTCTTGAGCGTGCCGAAAGCGTCCGCAGTGAGCTGCGTAGTCCCAGCGCTGTTCCCGGTGATCGTTGCAGTAACGTTCGAGTTCGCAATTGTCCGAGCGGAGACGGTGGCGATGTTGGTGTCAGCTGAACTCCACCCCATGTCTCCCAGGGCCACGACGGAGTTGACCGGGTTGCCGTGGATGTCGACCATTTGCCCGGTTATCTGGAAGCTGCTTCCAACGGGAATTGTGAAGCTGTCAGAAGACGTTGTAATAGCAGCGGGCTGCGCCAGCATCGGCACGGTCTTGGTCAAGCCGTTCGCGGTTAGATGCCACGCCATTAATCCGACTTTATCGGCTGTTACCTGGATTCCCACTGTGCCCGCAAGCGGAGCGCTCACGGTGTCGGCTGGGATTATGATCGTAGCATTGCTGCCGTACGAGCGGGTGAAATGCCAGTTCAGCGTGTCCGGCAGATAGTAGTTGTCGTTTCGATCGGTGACTGTCACGGCGTAGGTTACAGGATCGCCGGCAACTAGAGTATCCAGCACAGTCCCGACGATCTCCTGGTTGCTCCCGTTCATGCGGATCACGCGCAAATCGCTCGGAACCACTACGAAGGGAACGGATGCCGAGTGACCCTCTGAGGTTGCCGTTACAGTGGCATTACCGAAGGCTTTGGAGATGGTCAGACCGGACGGAGCGACATCGAGAACGTTCGGCGCATCAATTGAAAAGTCGATCTGACGATTCTGCAGCTGGTTCCCGTTTTGATCCCGCAGCACCACCCGTATCTCTGTGGTATCAGGCAATAGCAACAGCGCCCGAGTACCGTCGACGTTGTACTGCTGGTCGCCCGGCAACTGGATACTGATGCTTGCAACAGGCACGTTGGTCGTGGTCACTGTCAATGTGCCGCTCTTGCCTTCGGAGGTGGCGGTGATCGTTGCCGTGCCGGGACCGGTCGCGACGATCAGCCCGGCGTCATTCACCGTCGCTACTTCGGGGTGATCGGTACTCCAGGCGACAGCGCGATTGACGAGTTGGTGGCCGCTCGCGTCGCTCAATGTGGCCGTCGCCTGTCCGGACTCTCCGACGAACAAGGTCGACGGCCCCTGGACAGTAACTGCTGCCACCGGCACGAGGGTGACTCGTACCGGCAGTGTTGCGGTCGCGTCACCTGCTTTCGCCGTAATTGTCGCTGAGCCCACGGCCACCGCGGTCACCAACCCGTCTGCCGTGACGGTGGCGATCGACTGGTCAGAGCTGCTCCACTGGACGGTCTGGCCATCCATCGCGCTTCCCGACTGATCGAGAACTTCCACTTCCAGTGGGACGACGTCCTGAATGATCAGTACGAGAGCGCCGTCACTTGCAACCTTGGAAGGTGGAGCGGTGATCGTGACCGTCGAGGCCACCCTTGGTGCCGTCGAGTCGTTGCACGAAATACCGGAAAGGGCCGCAACTCCCAGGAAGAGGGCTGCGCGCGCGCGATACATGTGAATCATACCCTGACTATAACACGCGGTTTGATAAAGAGTTCGCCCCGTTAGGAGCACACCGGAGGCCACGTATATTTATAGAATGAAAGCCGCCGAGATCCGTAGGAAATTTACCGAGTACTTCGAAAAGAACGGCCACGCCGTCCACCCGAGCTCCCCAGTTGTCCCGGGCGACGACCCGACGCTGCTCTTCACCAACGCCGGCATGGTCCAGTTCAAGAAGGTCTTCCTCGGCCAGGAGCAGCCGCCGGGAGGAAAGCGGCGCGCGACCACCGTGCAGAAGTGCGTGCGCGCGGGCGGCAAGCACAATGATCTCGAGCAAGTGGGGCATACCGCGCGGCATCACACCTTCTTCGAGATGCTCGGCAACTTCTCCTTTGGAGATTACTTCAAGCGCGACGCGATCAAGTTCGCCTGGGAGTTCGTCACCAAGGAGCTGAAGCTTCCCGCCCAACACATCCGCGTCAGCGTCTATGAGGAAGACGATGAGGCGCGCGCGCTATGGCGTGAAGTTGCGGGCCTTCCCGATTCGCGCATCTATGGGCTGAGCGCGCACGACAACTTCTGGCAGATGGCGGACACCGGCCCGTGCGGTCCGTGCAGCGAGATTTTCGTCGACCTCGCCTTCATCGCCAAGGACTTCAAGTTCCCCGACGGCGCGAAGGGCGAGTGGACCGAGCTGGATCGCAAGGAGTTTTCGAAGGACGCGTTCATCGAAGGAGCAGAGGCGGGCCGATTCCTCGAGTTCTGGAATCTGGTCTTCATGCAGTTCGACCGGCAGCCAGACGGGTCTGACGTTCCCCTTCCGAAGCCATCGGTCGATACGGGTGCGGGGCTGGATCGCATCGCCGCTTTCATGCAGGGCGAAGCGAACAACTTCCACAACGATCTCTTTCAGCCGCTGATCAAGGCCGTCGAGAAAACCATTCGCAAGAAATACGACCGCGGCGAAGCGGGCGCATCGTTTCGCGTTATCGCTGACCACAGTCGCGCAGTCTCGTTCCTGCTCGCTGACGGAGTCTTTCCATCCAACGAGGGAAGAGGCTACGTCCTGCGCCGGATTCTTCGCCGTGCGGTTCGGCACGCCTGGCTGCTGGGCCAGCGCAAACCGACACTGGTCGAAATCGTTCGTGTCGTCATCGACGAGATGGGCGATGTATATCCCGAGCTGGGGGCCCGCGCCAAGCACATCATCGATACAACGCGCGCGGAAGAAGAACGTTTCCTCTCCACTATCGAAGGAGGGATGAAGCGTTTCGACGAGCTCGCGCCGGCAAAGACGACGCAGGGCTCGACCGCCATCCACGGCACAATCTCCGGCGAAGATGCGTTCAAACTCTACGATACCTTCGGCTTCCCGATCGATCTCACCGAGCTGATGGCGCGCGAGCGCGGCTACGCGGTGGACATCGCCGGCTTCGAGGTCGCACTGCAGGCGCAGCGCACCCAATCGCAGGAAGACCGGCGCTCCAAGAAAGTCGGTATCGCGCAGGACGTGCTCGGCGAAGGCGGATGGGCGCAGGGCGACGAAGCGACTAACTTCGTCGGCTACGATTCGCTCGACGTCGAGAGTGAGGTCATCGCCAAGAGAGATCTGCCGGACGGGCGCGTCGCCGTAATGCTGCGCGAGACACCGTTCTACGTCGAATCAGGCGGACAGATCTCCGACCGGGGCGAGATACAGGGCGAAGGCTGGCGCGTCGACGTCGACGAAGTTCGCAAAGTCGACGGACGTATTGCCGCGCTCGGGAAAGTCACCGGCAAGGTGACGACGGGACGCGCGCGCGCGATCGTGCCGCGTGACATCCGTCGCGACACCGAGCGCAATCATACCGCGACGCACCTTCTCCACGCAGCGTTGCGTCAGGTGCTCGGCAGTCACGTCCACCAGCAGGGATCGCTTGTCGCTCCGGACCGGTTGCGTTTCGATTTCGCGCATCACGGGCCGCTCACTCCGCAGCAGCTGAGCGAAGTGGAGACGCTTGTGAATCGCGGAATTCTCGACGGCGTCCAGCTTACCTTCGAGCAGAAGCCAAAGGCCGAGGCGATCTCGATGGGAGCGATGTCGCTGTTCGGGGAGAAGTACGGAGACGTCGTGCGGGTGGTGTCCGTACCCGGAATCAGCATCGAGCTCTGCGGCGGAACGCACGTGCGAAACACGTCGGAGATCGGCGTCTTCAAGATCGTGAGCGAAACCGGCATTGCGGCGGGTGTCCGCAGAATCGAAGCGCTGACGGGCCGTGCCGCACTCGACTTCTATCGCGGTCACGAACGTCAGCTGCAGGAGATCGAGCACATTGTGCGCGCGCCTGTGGGGCAGGTAGTGCGGCGCGTTCAGACTCTGGTCGACGAGCGGCGCATGCTCGAGAAGCGTCTCGAGGATGCGATGCGCAGCGGAGGTGGCGGCGCCATCAAGTCGCTGGTTGAACAGGGCTCGGTGGTGAATGGTGTCCGCGTGGTCGCGGCGAACGTGGCTGCGCCGGATCTCCCGGCGTTGCAGGCAATGGGTGACGCGCTCCGCGAGCAGATGGAATCCGGCGTCGGCGTACTCGCGGCGTCATTCGAGAATGGGAAGAACACGATGCTCGCTGTGGTCAGCGACGATCTGCGGGACAAGGGAATTCGCGCTGATACCATTCTGCGCGAGCTCGCCGCGGCGGCGGGCGGGAAGGGTGGTGGCAAACCACACATGGCGCAGGCCGGAATTCCCGACGCCGAGCGAATGGCGTCGGTGGTTGCGGAAGCGCCGGAGATGATTCGCAAGCACCTTGCGACCGGATGAACGAGCCTGTCTCGAAGGAGCTCGATGAGTCGATTCGCCGAGCAATCGGCGACAACCCTTCGCCGACTCCGACAGACGTTCTCGAATCCGCAATCCGTCTGCTGGAAGACGTTCTGCGCAGCGAATGTGAGAACCGGTCGTCCGCGCTCGATCTTCTCACTGTAGACGCGTTGATGACTCGCGCGCTCGAGCTTGCCGCCAACGATCCACAGCTGCTCGAGACTTTTCCCGAAGAGGCAATGCACCGCATCGCAGGCAGATGATCGTCATTCTCTTCACGGGCGGGACGATCACGATGCGGAACGATCCGGGGAGTGGCGTGCGACCCGGGCTGACGGCCGCCGAGATTTTGCAGGCGACGAAGGGAATTCGCGCGATCAGCGCCGTCGAGACCGAGGAGTGGGGACAGTATCCAGGTCCGCACATGACTCCGGAGCGCATGTGGGCGCTGCGCAATCGAATCGTCGAGCACCTGGCGCGGCCCGAAGTGACGGGGGTCGTGATCACTCACGGAACCGACACTCTCGAGGAGTCGGCCTATCTCGTCGCGCGCTCCACTGCCAGCGACAAGCCGATCGTTTTTACCGGTGCGATGCGCACTGTGAGCGACCTAGGGTGGGATGGACCGGCGAATTTGTTCGAGGCGGTGCAGGTTGCTGCCAGCGAGGAGACGCGGGGGTTCGGTGTGATGGTGGTGATTGGCGGGGAGATATTTGCCGGGCTCGATGCCACCAAGACCAACACGCACCTGCTCGATGCATTCGAAAGCCCAGGCCTGGGTCCTTTGGGCGTCCTGGACGAGGGAGAATTGATTCTGAGGCGCGAGATGCCACCGTCGCCCCCCATCCTAAAACCTAAGGAGCTCGCCACACCTATCGACATCGTTTTCGTTGCCGGTGGTACCGATGCCCGCCTGCTCGACGCGTCGCGAAAGGACGCGCGCGGTTTGGTAGTCGCCGCAATGGGACGCGGCAACGTGCCGCCCGAGATGGTTCCCGGAATTCAGCGTTGGGTCGCTGATGGAAAGCCCGTTGTAATTACGTCGCGCACGCAGGGCGGCCGCGTCGGGCATACTTACGGATACCCCGGTGGCGGGAAGCGTCTCGAGGAGATGGGAGCGATCTTTGGCGGATCGCGGCGGGCGCAGCAGGCACGTATAGATCTCATGCTTGGACTGGGATGTGGCATGGATCGCGAGGCACTTAGAGTAATGTTTGAACTAGGGTGATTCCGAGCTGCGAACTGGGTGCGAACTACGAACCAGCTGCGAACTACGAACCAGCTGCGAACTACGAGCTAACTACGAAATGCGAACTAGCTGCGAACCAGGAGCCAGCTCGCAACTCGCAATTAGCTCGCAGCTCGCAATTAGTTCGCAGCTCGCAACTAGTTCGCAGTTCGCAATTAGTTCGCAGCTCGCAACTAGTTCGCAGCTCGCAATTAGTTCGCAGCTCGGAATCACCATACAAACCCACATGCCATTAACCGGAATGCCATAAGACCGGATGCCCGACCAACTAAACCCTCCAAAAACTGTTCGCGGGATCGTCCGCCGCCTCGAAGAATCGGGCTTCGAAGCCTGGTGCGTCGGCGGCGCCGTGCGCGATGCACTGCTCGGGCATCCTCACCTCGATTGGGATATCGCCACCAGCGCTACTCCGCAGCAGGTGCAGAAGCTGTTCAAGCGCACGGTACCAGTAGGCATCGAGTTCGGCACCGTCGGCGTTCTCGACGAGCAGAACGTCATGCACGAAGTCACGACTTTCCGCCGCGATGTACAGACAGACGGCCGGCACGCTGTCGTGGAATTCGGCGCGTCGCTCGACGACGATCTCGCCCGCCGCGATTACACCATCAACGCGATTGCCTACTCGCCGAGCAAAAACGAGATCCGCGATCCGTACAAAGGCCAGCAGGATATCGAAGGGAAACTGATTCGCGCAGTAGGTGATGCGCGCGAAAGGATGCGCGAGGACAGGCTCCGTGCCTTGCGCGCAATTCGCTTTGCTGCACGCTTCGGGTTTGACATCGAGCGCGACACGTGGGACGCGATAGTCGAGAGTGCGCCCGAGCTCTCCCGTCTCTCGGCGGAGCGCGTGAAGCAGGAGATCGAGAAGACGATGGATCAGGTGGCCTTTCCGAGCAAAGCATTCGCGATGTGGCGCGACACGGGAGCGTTCGGCACGCTCATTCCTTCGCTCGCCCAGGTCACCGATCGCCAGCTGGCTCCGCTCGATCACCTCCGGCGTCCGTTGCTGCCGCGCCGTCCCGCGAGGCGCTCCACTCGCATCGCTGCGCTGCTTGCGTCCGTCCCGGCCGCCACAGTGAGAAAAACACTCAAGGATCTTCGCTTCTCCAACAGTGACAGCGAATGGATCGCCATCCTTGTCGAGCGTTGGCAGCAGCTCGGGCCGGCGATGACGGCTGCGCTGCTCAAGGCGGAGGAGATCTACGCCGCTGATCCCTGGGGGGAGCAATATCCGCCGAGCGCGACGTTGCGGACATGGGCGGCCAGCGCCGGGCGCACGCGTCTTGCCCCATTGTTGCGCCTGGCGGACGCCTTCTGGTGGGCGGCGCGTCAGGCCGGCGAGCCGGCGCCTTACAAGCAGACTATCGCGCAGGTGTACAAGCGGGCGATCAGGAGTGCCTACAAGGATGCAATCGCAATCTCGGATCTGGCGATCGACGGCACCGACCTCGAGAAGATCGGCATTACCGGACCGGCGGTTGGCACGACATTACGAAAACTTCTCGATGCGGTTATCTCTGATCCAAGGGTGAACACGCACGACAAGCTGCTGGCACTGGCAAAGGCCACCCCGGCCACTGCATAGTTTCTGCTTCTGAAGCTTCGCACTATAAAATAACGCTCACGTGGGTCGGGTTTAATTTTATCCATCGCCTTCTCCGTTCCTCAACAATATCGATCGCATGCTATTTCGCACCCGCACCCCCGATTCGACTGTCTGGAAGAGATTCAGGTCAGGACAGGACGGCTTCACTTTCACTCGCAATGGCGACGTCTACGAGGCGAAAGTCGTCGCCAACGCCGAGCGAGTGGTTGATCTGTTCTATACGCTTAGCGAGCTGATGGCGCCGGCGGTCGACGTCTACCTCTACGACGCGCGATCGAAGACGACGTGGCGCGGTGAGACCATCGCCCTTCCCGATGTGCGGGACGCGGTGGCGCGGCTCAAGATGCCGCTGGCGACGTACGGTGGCGTCGAAGTTACACTGTACACGTCGGAGGATCAGCTCACGCTCAGTCCCCAGCTCGAGCTGTTCATCTACTCGCGCTCCGATCGCTGGGTATATCTCCTCAACAGCATGAACCTCGAGGAGCGCGCGACGCTGGAAGAAAGACTGTGGGGAATCCAGTCATGGGAGCGCGCGCCCGCTCCCGCATTGAGTGATGCCGTAGCCGCCGCAGCAGATCGATTGGCGATCAAATCGACATAACAGAATCAGAGGGGCTTAAGAGCTTCCGTGCGTCGTTAGCTTTAAGCTCCCTGCTGCAGTTTTGACGATGCCTGAGCGCGTCGATATTCCAAATCCGCAGTGCGAATAGACCCGACCGCAATCGTTTATACCGCGATTGCCGCCAGCGCCAATCTGATCGGCGCCGCAGCGGTCGTTTCACGTTCCCGCTGGAGTGTACGCGCTCTCGAGAACATGGTCGCCTTCTCGGCGGGCTTCATGGTCTCCGTTGCGCTGCTCGATCTCGCGCCCGAAGGAATCAAGATGCACGGCGAGAAAGCGGCAGTGATCATCCTCTTCGGATATCTGCTCGTTCATCTCACCCAGCACACACTGGCGCCGCACTTCCATTTCGGCGAAGAGCACCATCATGTAACCAAGGTCGTCAGCTTTTCGGCGCTCGCCGGACTGATGCTGCACACTTTCGTCGACGGCGTCGCGATCGCGAGCGGATTCGGTGTCAATCCCGCGGTTGGGATGCTGGTCTTTCTGGCGATCCTGTTACACAAACTCCCGGAAGGCCTCGCGATCTCCAGCCTCTTCCTCGCCTCCGGCGAGAGCAGGAGAGCAGCACTCGGCGCCAGCGCGGCGCTGGCAGTGTCGAGTCTTATCGGTGCGATTCTGACGCAGCAGATTCCGCTGCTCGGACAGTACGGAGTTCCACTCGCTGCTGGAGTCACCCTGTATGTCGGCGCGTCGAATCTCGTCCCCGAATTTCAGGGGAAACGAGAGTGGCGGCTGCCGTTATCGTTTTTTGCCGGCTGCGTGATTTATTACTTCACGCGCCGCCTGATGGGCGCCTGAGCCCCGCGGCCGCGTCAGGGGCTCGGAACCAATCCTACGACCACGTTCCGCCGCTCTGGCGCGCAGGTGACGGGTTCAGTCACCGTCTGATATCCTTCCGCCCGCGCCTCGATGTAGTCGCTGTTGGTGCAGACATCATCAATAACGAATTGGCCCTGGGCGTTCGTCATCACGGATACGCGTGGAGTGTAGACCGTTCCCGCAACACTGCCGGTGACTACCGTGGCGTTTTCGATCGGTGTCTGGGTGTTGGCATTGGCGACGACGCCTGAAAACTTCAGCGCCGGCTCACCTGGCGCGGAGTCATTGTTACATGCGGCAGCGACAACGCAAAGGGCCGCCAGCGATAAACGAGTAAAGGACATGAGGGAGGCTTAGGTTGGAAGGTTCCAACCTAAGCTAACACCCGCACCCCAGGGAAATGTCGGTGCCGACGCGTTACTGCGCGCTGGCGACATAGACATCCGTCGGAGAAGTGCCCCACACGCCCGTCAGCGGCAGCGGAGCATTCAGCGGCCGAGGCTGGAGAACCCACGCGTTCCCGCTGTGCTGGAGAACCGTTCCGTTCAGTCCGACGATGAAAATCGAAGACGGCGAGCTGCCCCAGATGCCGCGAAGATCCTCGGTCGTTCCGCTCGTCGCCGGCGTCCACGCAGTTCCGTCGTAGTGCAGAATGGTGCCGTTAGCTCCGACCGCTGTTACATCGGTGGCAGACGACGCCCACACACCGTAGAGGGTCTGGGTCGTGCCCGAGGTTTGAGCTACCCAATTGGCTCCATCGTAGCGGAGGATCGTTCCGCCGGCGCCAACCGCGAACACAGCGCTGCTGTTCGGATCGCCCCAGACGCCGAGCAAGTCGCTGCTGGTGCCGCTCGTCTGCTGCGCCCAGCTCGTGCCGTCACCCCGCACAATCAGTCCTTTCGCGCCGACCGCGATGATGTCCGAGGTCGAGCGAGGGCCAATCGCTTTCAGATCGGGCAATACGGTTCCATTCGCAGAGTTCGTATAGACACCCGTCCACGTGCTGCCGTCGTAGTGCCAGATCCAGCCCGGCTGAAGCAGCTTACTCCCGAACCAGTTACCAGTCGCAGCGTAGGCATTGTTCGGCGCGAAGGCCACGACGCCGGGAACGCTGAGCACATTTCCGGAGCACTTGTCGATGTTGCTCCAGGTTCCCGCGCTATTTCTGACGAGCGGAATGGTGCAACCCCCACCCACGGCGAAGACCGTCGACGATACACCGCTTAGTGCTCTGACGCTCACGTGCAGATTGTTTGTATGAAGTACTGACGTCCAGCTCGTTCCGTCGAAATGCAGGACGCTCGCTTTCTCTCCGGTCGCCGAGAAATTCGCACTCTCCGCTCCCTCGGCGTCGGTCCACGCCTTGGCTGCCTCATTAACGACGGATCCGAGTGTCCAGTCGATGGATGCTACACCCGAGGCGTCCGTTGTTGACGACGCCGCCGATACGCTTCCACCGCCCGCAACAACTCCCCAATTGACCTTCACATTGGGAACAGGGTCGCCACTCGGCGTCGTCACCTTCACCACGAGCGGGGCAGGGAGTGGCGCGCCGAACGATCCCGTTTGTGCGTCACCCGAGACGATGGTGACGCGCTGCAGAATCGGAGCAGCGGAGAACCTGATCGGTTGCGAGCCAGGCACATCGGTCCATGCCTTCACCGACTGATTGTTGTCCTGCCCGATAGTCCACGTCACCGACGCCTGACCCGATTCATCGGTCAGGGAAGACTTCGCTGACAACGATCCGCCGCCGGACTCTACCGCCCAATTCACCTTCGCGTTCGCAACGGGATCGCCGCTGAGCGTCTTGACGGAAACCACCAGCGGAGCTGAAACGGCCTGTCCGGCCAGAGCATGCTGCTCATTACCCGACACAATTGCCATGACAACGGGATCTGGAGCGGGACCGGTGGAATCGTTGCCGCACCCGGAGACGGCGACGGCGAGAAGGAGCGCAAAAGCGCACGAAAGTTTGTTCATGAGAACCTCGGCGGGACGGATCGGAGAGTCAGTTTTCTGGCTGCATAGAGAGTGCTAAAAAGGCGTATTTTCATGGGTCCGCTGGGCCGGTAGTTGCACCTCCTTCCTACGATGCCGAAGAAATTCCGCCAGGCTCCTTCCAACATCCGGCCCCGAGAGGAATCTCTCTTCAGCGCCCGGGAAACCGCGCAGCCGCTCGCCGCGCGGATGCGCCCGCGCACGCTGGAGGAATTTGTAGGGCAGGAACACCTCCTCGCCTCCGGCAAAGCACTGAGGGCCGCCATTGAAACGGGCAACATCAAATCGATGGTCTTCTGGGGACCGCCCGGGTCCGGCAAGACGACACTCGGCCGACTGATGGCCCAGTACACCGATCGCGAATTCGTCCCCTTCTCGGCGGTCACTGAAGGAATCGCCAAGGTGCGCGAAGTCGTGGCCGAGGCCGAGAACAGGCTGCAGATGGGAAGGCAGACGATTCTGTTCGTCGACGAGATCCACCGCTTCAACAAAGCACAACAGGATGCATTCCTCCCTCACGTCGAAGCGGGAACCATCACACTCGTCGGCGCAACGACGGAGAATCCATCGTTCGAGCTGAATAACGCGCTCCTCTCGCGGATGCGTGTCTTCGTTTTGAACCCGCTCACTTCGGGCGATATCGGCGCCGTCGTCGATCGCGCGCTGCTCGACGAGGAGCGCGGCCTCGGCAATTTCCATCTTAAAGTTGATGACGATGCGCGGGAGATCATCGTGCGCGAAGCAGATGGCGATGCGCGACGTGCACTCACGGTCATTGAAGCGGCGGCGGATCACGTCGGCGAGGGCGGTCACATCACGGCGCAGGTCGCGCGCGACGCAATGCAGAAGCGCTTCGCGCACCACGACAAGAGCGGCGAAGTCCACTTCAACATGCTCTCGGCCTATCACAAGTCTCTGCGCGGGAGCGATCCCAACGGCGCGCTGTACTGGATGGCGCGCATGATCGAAGGCGGTGAGGATCCGATGGTGATCTTCCGGCGCTCGATCGCGATGGCGGCGGAAGACATCGGCCTCGCCGATCCGCAGGCGCTGCAATTGGCCGTCGCTGCGCGCGACGCGTTCCACCAGCTCGGTCCGCCGGAGGGTTACCTCCCGCTGGCGGAGATGGTGATCTACTTAGCCACCGCGCCCAAATCGAACAGATCTTATCAGGCTCTTAATGCCGCCATGGAAGCGGCCCGGGAGACCCCGGCGGCGCAGGTTCCAATGCACATCCGGAACGCCCCGACCCGCCTGATGAAGGACCTGGGCTACCACGAAGGCTACCAGTATGCCCACTCGGTGCCAGAGGCATACATCCCGCAAGAGTACCTGCCGGAGGAGCTGCGCGGTCAGACCTTTTACGAGCCTGGACCCTATGGATTCGAGAAGGAAGTGGCCAAACGCCTCCAATGGTGGGCCGATCTGAAGGCTAAAGTGTCCAGAGAACCGTCACCTGAGGGTGACAGAAAGGAGATAGAAGAATGAGGAACATCATGCAGCGCAGGACGAAAATTTTCGCCGCAGCGCTGGCGGTGTTTGCGATCGCGGGATGCGCCACGCTCGGAGCACTGGGCGGGTTCAAGCAGCCCGTCGTGAACTTCAAGGATCTGCGCGTGAGAGGACTCGGTCTGACTGGTGGATCTCTCGACGCGTATCTCAGTGTCTACAATCCGAACGGATTCAAGCTCGACGCGACGCGTCTGACCTACACCGTCAAAGTAGGCGAGAACCCGCTCGGCACCGGAGCGCTCGACTCGCGCTTCACCGTTCAGAACAACGACTCGACGACGATCCGGATTCCTGTCGACTTCACTTACGCGGGCATCGGGAACGCCGCGCGTCAGATGATGAACAGCGGCTCGGTTCCGTACACAGTGGATGGTGACGTAACCGTGGCTACACCGGCCGGGAATTTCACGGTACCTTACAGCGGATCAGGACGCTTCTCCGCGTTCGGGGGAGCGCAGAACACGCCGCGGTAGGCGGTAGGCGGGAAGCGGGAAGCGGGAAGCGAGGATCGAGGGGAAAGGACTAAGGGCATCGATGAACGCGGACTAATTGAGGAGTGCAGACTAAAGCGGGCTATTGTCAACGCTCCTCAATTAATCCTTCGATCGTCGAACTCCCGCTTCCCGCTTCCCGCCCACCGCAATCGGACAAAGGGGTACGCAATCTCCAGAGAATTGATTGAACTAACCGCCCCGATCGAGAGAGCGATTCTCGTCGGGGCGCCACGCAAAAGGTCGAACGCGAAGCACCAGGTAAGCGAGCACCTCGAGGAGCTCGAGCGACTCGTCGACACCGCCGGCGGCGTTGTAGTCGGCGAGGTGACGCAGCAGATCGACAAGCCCAATCCGGCGACTTATCTGGGGAAGGGAAAAGTCGAGGAGCTGCGCGAAGAGATTGCGGCAAGAAACGCATCGCTCATCGTCTTCGACGACGAGCTCTCACCGTCGCAAGGCAAGAACATCGAGGATGCCACCGGCCAGCGCGTAATGGACCGCGCCGAGCTGATTCTGGACATCTTCGCGGTGCGCGCGAGATCGAGTGAAGCGAAGATGCAGGTGGAGCTGGCGCAGCTGCAGTACATGCTGCCGCGACTGACCAGGATGTGGGCGCACCTCGAGAAATTCCGCGGTGGCATCGGCGTGAGGGGTCCGGGTGAAACACAGCTCGAGACCGACCGCCGACTTATCAACCACCGCATCAAGCTGCTGAAGCAGCGGCTGACTGAAGTTCAGAAGTCGCGCGAGGTGCAGCGCTCGAGCAGACGCGAAGCGTTCAGAGCGTCACTCGTCGGCTACACCAACGCCGGGAAGTCGTCGATTCTGCGCGGCATGGGTCACGACGACAGGGTGTTCGTGGAAGATCGTCTCTTCGCCACGCTCGATCCTCTCACTCGCGAGATCGACCTCGGCGAGAACTCAAAGGTTCTGCTCACCGACACCGTGGGGTTCATCCGCAAGCTGCCTCACAATCTCGTCGCCAGCTTCCGCGCCACTCTCGAAGAGGTAAATGAAGCGGACCTGCTGCTGCACGTGATCGATTCCAGTCATCACAACTGGGAAGAGCAGAGGGAAGTGGTCGATCAGGTGTTGGCGGAGCTGGGGGCGGCGGAGAAGCCGGTGCTTTATGTGTTCTCCAAGATCGACGCGGTGCCGGCACCCGAGCTCGAGGCGCTGCGGGTTCGCATCGGGAATCTTCTTCCGAACTCGGTGTTCGTCAGCGCGATGTCGGAGGATGGTTTGGATCCTTTGCGGCGCGCGCTGATGCGCGAGTCGAGAAAGGGGACGGAGCTCGCCGAGGTTTGGCTGTCGGCCAGTGATGGCAAGTTGCTCGCGGAGATTTATCGCGAGGCGAATGTGCTGGGCCAGCGAACGGAAGATGGACAGGTCGTGCTCAACGTCCGCATGGAGAAAGGCGTTGCCGGGCGGCTGGCGCGTGCCGGCGCGAAGGTCTCCAGCAGTAGCGCAGACGCCGGCTCAGTCAAGAAAGACTGAGCACGGCGTCCAATTGTCGTCTACTTCGTAGTACCTGCCGCGCTCACGAGTCGGGCGAGAACGGAGTGCATCGCCAGGAATTCCGCGGGCGGGTTCGAGACAAATTCGTTCGACGCGGCGTTGGTGAAGCGATTGTATTGCGCGACAACGCCAGGGAGCCGCGACGGGTTCGTCCTCAGGTCGGCGAAGCTCTCAACAAGCTTTGGCACCAGCGCGCTGGCTGCCGGTCCAGCCTGAGACAGCGCCGCCGAGATTGCATCGACTGACGCGGCAGGTCTGACGTCGGACGCGAGTAGTGTATAGGTGCTGGCCTGCGCCGCGGCTGGGACCAGCGTACCGGCGGGAGTAGAAAGATTTCCTGCGCGCAGATCACCGGTTGTACTGGTGACTGCCGCTGCGACGGACGTGACATTGAATCGACCGGCGAGCACGAGATTGTCGTTATCGCCAAATCCGTGTGGTCGATCCTGGCGATGACCCGCGCTATTTCCGTCGTCGTCGTGGCCCGAGTGGTTCGAATTATTTCCATGCCCATGGCCGTGTCCGCGTCCGTGCTCGAGACCCGTTGAGCTCTGTGCGAGAAGCGGGTAAGCGACGAAAAAAGAAGCAGTGCAGAGTGCGAGGGCGAGTTTAGTCTTCATACGACCGGTCCGCTGAGTGTGAAGGTTGTTAGTGTCTTACGAAGCTGTAGTCCACGCCGGCGCCGATGACGAAGCGAGCGCCGTCGCCCGCTTTGCCTGTCACGTCGGCGTAGGCGGGAGTGATAACGAAGGGAAGTCGGGGGAAGGGAACTATCGAAGCGCCCAGCATGAGATCCTGACCAGTCCAGTCTGCGATCAGGGAAATCGGTTTGAGCACACGAATGCCGACGCTGCCAAAGCCGTTGATTCCGCCTTTGTCGGCGTAGAAATCTTCTTCGGTCTGAAAGCGTCCGCTGCCGATGCCCGCCGAGAGTGTCACGCTGCTGAGGAAGTAGCTGTCGTCGCGACGTGTCGGAATGAAAGACGTGATGACGCCGTACTTGCTGCTGCCGCCGTCGGTGCCACCGGAGTGGACGGCATCCTCCCAGCCGAAAGCGATGGCGAGATTGGCGGGCAGCTCGCGATGCAACTTGAAGCTGAAGCTGCCTTCCTTGAAGAACCCGTGTCGGACTGTAGTGAACGAGGTGTAGACCAGCTCGATGCCGATCAGTCGCTGCGGATTCCCGAATCCGAGGCCGGCGTAGGCGTCACCGTCTGCGTGAGGGGTGTATCGAGTCCGCGCCTGGTAACTGGCGCCGAAAAAAACGTCACCCCATTGAGCGCCGTACGCAGTGGGAGTGCCGGAGCTACTCCCTGGAGAGAGCCAGCTTGTGGGACGAAAGACCTGCTGGTAGGGAGGCAGCGGGAGGGTGTAGCTGGCGCGGATGCTATCGACATTTTGAGCAGACAACTCGACGCCGACCAGCAGACTTGGAGCGAAGGCAAACATTGCAATCGGAGTACGCCGACCCATAAGGACTCCATTGCATCCCGGCGTCAGAGACAACGCCTTGAACGAATGGTAGTCCGCCAGATTGAAACTTCAAGCGGAACAGTAGGTCCTCATCCATCGTGCAATAGCATACGTTGGCAACTTCGGGTGGCCGCAACATGGATCGACTGATATTTTCGGCGCCTTGGTGAACTCACGCAGCGGGGAACCCGGGTTGAAGAAACAATGGCCGACATTTTAGTCACTGGCAGCGCCGGTTTCATCGGCTTTCATGTCGCCCGACGACTGCTCGAGGACGGGTATGCCGTCGCTGGCTTCGATAGCGTAAACGATTACTACGACGTTCGACTCAAGGAAGCACGCCTCAAGCAGCTCGAAGGCTACGAAAAGTTCCGTTTTGTAAAGGGCGATCTAGCGGACAATGCGGCTGTCGAACGGCTGTTCGACGAAGAACGCCCGCGTCGCGTGATTCATCTTGCCGCCCAGGCGGGTGTTCGGTATTCGCTGCAGAATCCGCACGCTTATGTACGGAGTAACATCGCGGGGCTCATCAACATGCTGGAGGGCGCACGAAAGAGCTCGATCGAACACTTCGTTTACGCCTCGTCCAGCTCGGTATACGGCTCGAATACGCGGATGCCGTTTTCAGTGCAAGACAACGTCGATCATCCGCTCAGCCTTTACGCCGCGACCAAGAAATCGAACGAGCTGATCGCACATTCGTACAGCCACCTGTTCGGTTTACCGGTGACCGGTCTGCGATTCTTTACGGTGTATGGACCGTGGGGCCGTCCCGACATGGCGCTGTTCATTTTTACGAAGGCGATTCTTGATGGGAAGCCGATCGAGGTTTTCAATCACGGGCGGATGAAGCGCGACTTCACCTACATCGATGACATTGTCGAGGGAGTTGTGCGGGTGATGGATGCCGTTCCCTCGCCTAACCCTGATTGGAGTGGCGATACTCCCGATCCAGCTTCGAGCAGCGCACCGTATCGACTGTACAACATCGGCAATCATCAGCCGGTCGATCTCATGGAGATGATCGCCCTGCTCGAAGAGAGTCTGGGACGAACGGCAGAGAAACGCTTTTTGCCGATGCAACCTGGAGACGTACCCGCCACTTACGCCGACGTCGAGGCTCTGACCGAGACGACGGGTTTTGCGCCGGCGACTCCGTTGCGCGAAGGGATCAATCAGTTTGTGCGCTGGTACCTGGAATACTACGGGAGTAAGCCGGCCTAGCCGTTCCCCTGAACGACGTTATTCAAACAATCCGGTTCAACCTCGATTTCTTGGGCGTCGTGATGCAGCAAACGCATCAAGCCAAGGTGGTTGTCGGAGATCGTGTTGTTTGACGAGTGGTCGGCGAGGCGAATACTGCGAAACGCACGCGGCTGGCCGACGCTGTTGTCCCTGACGAGGTTCGAAGTCAATTCGTTGTAGTGCGAGTCCTCGAGCAGGATCCCGTTTTTGCTGTTCCCCTCAATGCGGTTCTGGTGAATGGTGACGCCGCTTACTCCACGGACCAGATAAACGCCGGGCCCCTGATTTTCGGTGCAAGAATTTGATTCAAGAGTGACGTTCGTTACTGTAGGGTTAACCAAGAGAATGCCAACGCCCGCATTGCGGCTCAGGGTGCAATTGCGGATGACGATGTCGGTTACGCGAAGACCGGCGTTTGGTTCGAGGTCGATACCAGCGCTGGGGGCAGCACCGTTGGTATCAGCGTATATGCATCCGTCAATGACGGCCCCCACACACCCGGTGACTGAAATTCCTTGCCGCCGGTTGTTCCGGCCCGAGCAGCGGACAACGGTCACGTTGGTGGATTCTCGACCAATACCCGCTGCTCCGATATAGATACCGTCGCCCCAACAGTCCGACGTCTCGACACCTTCGAAGCGCACGTTTGAGGAGCCGTTGACTCGAATACCCATGCCCCATTCACCGGTAGTACCCAAGTGGGCAACCCGTTCGCCAACGATTTTTCCGCCAATTATCCGGGCGTTATCAACGCGGTCCAGGATTACCACGGCGGACTTGCCGTAAGCGGTCGGAATCGCACGAAGCTCGGCCTTCGCGGCCATTGATAGGGTGACCTTTGTGGCGAGTCGAATCGAGGCGACAGGGTCGATCATGTATGTTCCATCGGGAACCCTGACGATTCCGCCGGCATCTCTTAGTGACTGAATTGCAGCGTTAAACGCGGACGTATCATTCGTGGCGCCGTCGCCGAGCGCGCCAAAGTCGCGAACGTTTACGTCGTACTCGCCGGGCAGTGTTTGCGGGTTCTCCGCCGGCCAGTTTGGCTCCAGAATGGATTGCGGGCCGCGCGCGCACGCAGAGAGCGCAAGCATGCCGCCGACCTGCGAGAGGAAACGACGGCGGGGAACGACGTTGTTGCGAAGTGATTGCAGGCCAACTAATGGCTGCCAGTTGCGCTTGAGCATAAAGGCTCCTCTTCGGCGGCTCGACTGGCAATGGCGGGGATGATCCGCTTTAGCCTCGTAGCTTTGCGTCACCGCCTTTCGGCGGTTTTGCCGGTTTATCGGAGGGGCCCCGACCGTGCTTGGGGCTTCCGGCTTGCTCTTCCTGTTAGACCATTGGCTGCCAGTAGGGGTAACTACCGACGTTACACTTCGGGTTGATTAAGCGAGGTAAACTCTTGTCAGACACTAAGATACAGTTATGCTTGATTTCCATAGCCATTTGATCCCGGGGGTAGACGACGGTGCGGAGTCGTTGGACGAAGCCCTTTCAGGTCTTCAGGAGATGCGATCCCGGGGAATTACCGAAATCATAACCACCCCGCACTTCCGGGCCTCGAGCCTCGCCGATCCCAAGCGTTTCGAATATGAGATGGGCCGAATAGACGCGGCGTGGGAAACTCTAGTCGGCTCCGCGTCAACGGATTTTCCGGAGCTCACAATCCGCCGCGGGGTCGAACTCGCTCTCGACGAACCCGTCGGTGAGATCAGAGACAGCCGCGTACGTTTGGGTGGCTCGCGATTCGTTCTGGTCGAATTTCCTGGCTTTTCTGTGCCACCAAACAGCGGGAGCGCAATCACGCGATTATGGAAATCCGGACTATTTCCGATTATCGCCCACCCGGAGCGATACCAGAACGTTCATAGCGACCTTAATGAGTTGCGGGAGTGGAAACGATCTGGTGCGCTGCTGCAGCTGAATGCGGGATCGGTAATCGGCGCCTACGGCAACCGGATCCAAGAAAGGGCTTGGCGCTGTGTGGCGAATGGCTTGGTCGACTACATATCCAGCGACTACCATTCGCGTGGGGAATGTCTGATAGCTCGGGCATCTGCGGAATTTCGGCGGAAAGGCGCCGAGGAGCAGTTCAAGTTGTTAGGTTCCGTGAACGGTGACCGCCTGCTGGCAGGACTTTTACCCGTTCCCGTCCAACCGCACATCTCCCCAAAGCGAGGGTGGCGACGTTTCTTTCCCGGGAAGCGCTGAACGGATGCAAGTGTTGCGTGGCCGGTTATTTAGCTGTCTTCCGCGCAGTATCTATTGAAATAGGCTGTGCCGTCTCCTAGCTTAGCGACGTAAGGTCAACGGCAAGCATGATTTAAGTTCCTTAACCAGTCGGGCCGCGGCGGGCGCCGTTGCGTCTTCGGCGCGAACCCATTTGATCCCTACTGTGTTGCGGCTGTCGAGTCTGGTAAGCGCGTTACTTGTCCTCAGTCCTTTGTCCGCGAGCGCGCAATCCGCTCCCCCGGCGTCAGCGACACATACCGTTAGACCAGGCGACGTTCTTCGTCTTCGCATCTGGCGTGAGCCAGACATGTCCGGCGATTTCCCCGTTAACGCCTCAGGGTCTGTGATCTTACCGCGCTTGGGCGCTTTGGATATCACGACCATAACCACAGACTCTCTTCAGTCCTTTCTCGGCGAACGCTACAAGGTTTTTCTAAACAACCCGTCGATTGAAGTGATACTCCTGCGACGTGTGAGTATTACGGGCGCAGTGAGGACCCCCGGCGTATACCCGCTTGAGCCGACCCTGTCCATCTCTGACGCCGTAGCATTGGCCGGGGGGCCCGCACCCGATGGTAAACGGGATCACGTTGAAATCCGGCGGAACGGAACTCGAATCGCCGCGGATCTTCGAAACGACGTGTTAATAGCTGACGCCCCGGTGCAGTCTGGCGACCAGATCTATGTCCCTCAAAAATCATGGATTGCCAGAAATACCTGGCTCTTCTCCGCCGTGGTAACTCTCGCGGCTGTTGTGATTCGTGAGTCGGGAAACTAATGAGCCAGATACTTCCCGCGCAGCATTTTCCTCCGACCGCCCTCGTTGAGCAGACATTTGCACCGAGACCTCAATGGAACTCCGGAAAAGGAGACGGTCCCAACCCGGGGTTGAGTGCGCTAGGGCTGCTGAGCCTTATTCGTCGCCATTGGATACTGGTGGGGCTGATACTCGGCCTTTCCCTGGCCGCAGCCTATGTAATTACGAAGCGGACGACCCCGGTCTACCAAACGTCTACGACGCTTTATTTCGCGGACCGTCCTAACAGCATTCCGGCGATCGACTTGCTTAACCAGATCGAAAACGGCAACGATGAAGTTTCGACGGAAATGGAAGTCATGCGCAGCCGTGCGCTTAGTGCGAGAGTAGTCGACTCGTTGGGGCTGCAGGTTACAGTAACCGCGCCCCTCGGTGCTGTAACCTCGTATCGCCTCAGAGTGCTCCAGGTACGGGCGGATGGGCTCGCGGCAACTTACCGCTTCACGCGTGTCAGCCCAACGACTTACCAAGTGCGGGACGAAGAAAGCGGTCAGCAATTGGGTGAGGCAACCATCGGGCAACCTTTCGAGATACCCGCAGCGCGTATTTTGTTGCTTAACAGAGCCGCCGCCTCACAGACATTCGAGGTGACATACAGGCCTAGAGCTGCCGCTATTGACGCGGTACAGCTGGCGCTGAAGATCGGCAGACCGAATCCTTCAGCCTCGGTCGTCCAAATCACTTACGCGAGTCACGATCGAGTAGAGACGAAAAACGTTCCGGATGTTGTTGCCCATGCGTACCTCGCTTGGCGAGCAAATCTTCGAAAGACCGGTGATCGAAGCACTGTCGAATTCCTGCGGAAACAGATCGACACGATTTCGGTGCAGCTCTACACAGCCGAAGAAACACTTCGCCGGTTTCGAGAACAAAACCAAGTGGTCGATCTCCCGACGCAAGCTCAGAATGAGGTACAACGGCTTGCGTCTCTCGAAGCCCAGCGGTCTGATGTGAACAATCAGCGAGCGGCGTTAAATCGCCTCATCGCTTCGGTCAAAGCCGCTCCCTCGGACCCCCACTTGGGTTCGCCGTATCGCCGACTAATGGCGTTCCCCACTCTGATGATGAGCACCAATCCTGCGCTTCCTTTACTGCAGACCTTGACAACTTTGGAAGAACGGCGCACCGAACTGCTCACTCGCCGAACGATTAATGATCCCGACGTTCAATCGCTAACGCAGGGCATTTCAAACGTTGAAGAGCAGATTGGTGCGGTCGTCGACACATACTTGAAGGGGCTCGACGAGCAGGCTTCTTCGCTCCAAAGCGCGGTCTCTCAATTCCACACTGAAATCGATAGGGTCCCCAGAAGGGAAGTGGAGTATGCTCGGTTGGAGCGAACCGCGACCGGTCTTACCCAGATCTATACCATGCTGCAGACCAGACTCCGCGAGGCACAGATCGCCGAAGCGGTTGACGACGATGCAGTCAGGATTGTTGACCCAGCATCCATCCCTACACGGCCCATAGCTCCGCGTCCGACTCTGAATCTCCTCATTGGAGGCATTTTTGGATTTCTTCTCGCAATTGTTGCCGTTCTGTTTAGGGAGCGACTAGACAGTACAGTACATACGAAGGATGAAGTGGAGTTGGTGGGTGGAGCGCCGGTCTTAGCACTCATTCCACATATAGGCGAAGCCACTCGCGCCGAGTATTTGGAACGCTGGACCCGTCTCGCCCGGACACCCATTGCGCGTAGTAACGGGAAACATCAAGCGAAAAACGGGTCTCGTTTGTTGCTCGATGACCCCCAGAGCGTTGCATCCGAGGCGTTCAGGAAACTACGCACGAACATCACCTTTGCGCGTCCGGACTCCCCTCCTAAAGTCCTAGTGTTCACGAGCCCAGCACCTGCTGACGGCAAGTCAACGAGTGTGATGAACTTGGCCATAGTGCTGGTGCAGCAGGGGAAAAAAGTAATTGTCGTTGATGGTGACATGAGGCGTGGCGGACTTCACGCGATGGTTCGCGGCGCGCAGACACCGGGATTGTCTGAAATTCTCACCGGCCAAGTTGACCTTTCTGACGCTGTCCAGGCGTTGAAGCTCGAACCGCTCGGGATGGTTGACCTATTGAGCACCGGCGCTATCCCGCCGAATCCTGCAGAGCTACTGGCTTCGCCTCGCTTCGCTGCTGTAGTTGAAACGCTGCGCACAATGTACGACGTAGTCTTAATCGATAGCCCACCGATCAACCTGGTGACCGACGCGGCCATAATTAGCCGGGAGAGTGACGGTGCCCTCCTGGTGGCGCGGGCAGCGAAGACGACGCGTGGTGAATTGACGCATGCGATAGATCAGTTGCGCCAGGTGCAGGTTCCTCTCACCGGTTTGATCCTCAACGATTACAGTGCTCAGAGGGACGCTGGCTACAATGCACCGTATTACTACGGCTACCGATACGATGATAAGCCGTACGGTGCGCGCACATAGCCGCTTTCTCGTTTCGAAGCCAAGTCGAGCATTATTCGCGCTGCAACGCTGAGCGACCTAAAGCCCGCATCACTGCTGACGAGTGCTAAAACGAGTTGCCCAGTTTTCTGCGTGGCAAGCCGTCGGTCAGGCACTATCAGCCGCGACAATTTTCATATTAGGCATTCTGCTGCCCGCCAATCCGCTGGCAACGTTCGGCTACGCACTCAGTATAAGCAGCCTCCTCTCAACATTCGTAACCCTCCGGCTCGAGCAGGCCGTCTTGGTTGCGCACTCGGAAGAAGACGCTAGCCGCCTGGCTTGGGCAGCGTTCACGGTTGCTACGATAGTATGTGTACTTGTTGCGGTCGGAGCGGCCCTTTGGTTTGGCCCAACGCGCGGGCTGCCCTTTATCTCTGGTGCTCTCTCGGCGCTGTCGATCTCAACGGTTGGTGTCTCACAACAAGTACTTATACGCCACGGCCGGTCGAATGAGGCGGGGAGGATGGCCGCATTGCGGGCGGGCTTGCTTGCAGTTCTAGTAGTTGGGTCGGCGCTAATAGGTAGTCGGGCGATACCCAAGGCGGCATTAATGGGGATGGCATGGGGGTCAGTCATCGTGACAGCCACTTGCTTTATCGAACTTCGTCGCACGGCCGCCCTCCATTCGTCACAGAGCGAGTACAAAGCGGCGCTGCGCTCGTACAAAGATGTCTGGACAGCCTATCTCGGGCAGTCGATCCTCAGCGGTATCTCTTTGAACGCTCCGTATGTGGCGTTTTTCCATGCGGTGGATCACGGCCTTGTCGCAGGTTATTTGTTGGCAGATCGCGTAGCTAGGACACCTGTAGCGCTCCTTTCAACTTCGGTCCGTTCCCACCTCACTCATAATTACGTCATTATCCTCCGAGAACAGCGTTTTAAAGAGGGTCGTTCTATAATGGGTAGGTGGAGTCTAGCGTTGGCTGCTCTCGGTTTTGTTGGCTTGTCGCTGATTGGACTCGCGATCCATCTAATTGCTTCGCATTACCACTCAGCTAAGTGGGCCAGTGCTGCCGCTGCCGTTAGCGTATTGACACTGTGGGCCTCTTCTGTACTCAGCAACTCGCCAGCGGCAGCGTCTCTCACTGCGTGGCGCAAGAACGCATACATTCTTCGCGCGCAAGCCGTTGAGCTCACGGGTAGGCTCCTTGTCATTGCTGCGCTTATTCGTGTCGCTCCGCATCATTTTTACTTGAGTCTCTTCTGTATTCACGTGCCCGGCGTACTCTACAATTTTGCTTTGTATCGCCGCGCCGCGCGCGCCTGGCAGAGCGCCGATGCTTAGGCACCTTTTCGCCGTCGGAATCAGTAACAAGGCCAAGCTAAAGTTCCCCGTCATCATGTACCGGGGGCGAAGGGACATTCGGATTGCCGCTGGCGCGGTTATCGACAGGTTTGCGAGCCTGCTCTGTGATAGGAACAGTCAGATAACGGTCGGCGCGGGCACGTATGTAGGCAGCTATTCTGTCCTAAAAACCTACCGCGGAAGGATTAGCTTAGGATCCAACTGCAGCCTAAACGCTTTTTGTTTCATCAACGGAGCTGGCGGTGTCAGCATCGGAGACAACGTACGCATCGCCGCTCACTGCTCCATCATCGCGTCCAATCACCGCTTCGACGATCTAGCTAAGCCGATCCGGCTTCAGGGCACCACAAGCGAGGGCATCGTGATCGAGGACGATGTCTGGGTTGGGACAGGAGTGCGAATACTCGACGGCGTTTGCATTGGACATGGAGCAGTGATTGCGGCTGGCGCTGTGGTAACAAAGAGCGTGGCTCAGTATTCGGTCGTTGCCGGCGTTCCGGCGCGTCCAATTAGTAATAGAGCTGAGTAAAGTGGAAGCCATTGCATATTCTATCTGCGCAGTTCTGGGTCTGGTATTAATAGGCAGCGCGATCTTCGATTTCCTGCAGACACGACGCATTACCGCCTTCGCAGTATATCGGTTCTTTTTCGCGATCGCATATTTCTTGACCCCTGCGTTCGAATTTTACGTGCCCGCCGTTCGCGGTATTCAGGTGGTCTCAAGTCCGCACTACAGTGCGACAGAGCCGTGGACGGCGTTGACGCTTGCAACGTGTGGGCTAATAGCGTCGACGCTTGCCTATTTGTTTGCGAGACGCCGATCTGAAACGCACGTCACGGCGGTGACACCTTTTTCGGGACCGTCGATGTGGTGGTTTGCGTACGGCTGCGCCATAGTCTGCGCAATCGCAATCTGGGCGTACTCATCCCAATATGGTGGCGTTCTTCCATCGATTCGTAACGCGGGAATTATCCGCGCTGGAGGGGGACGCCTCCTTCTGCAGCAGGAGGGGAAACTTCTTTTTTTTAAGTATCTGATTCCGGTCGGAACATTCGCCGTTCTGGGGTTACTGTCCCTACAGCTGGAATATGGGAGACCGACCAAGTGGTTAGCACTTTCGCTCAGTTCTTTGATGTCGATGCTGGGCCTAGTCTTGATGGCGGGTCGGGGACGTATCATCGCATTCGTGTTGTCTCTTGCGGTGTTCTATTTTGCCGTAAAAGGGCGCTCAGCGAATATCGGCGTCAGGAAATTGATTCTGCTAAGCGCCGGTGCATCACTGGGTTTTGCATTTATCGTTTATGGAAAGATTCTGTTTGCCTCACTGGCTAAAGAAGATCCGATCGGCACTTTCCGAAGCCGTATTCAATACTCGAATAGCGGGCTGCCCACTGTTGTGCGAAACTACGAGAATCACTTCGTCTCGATTGAGGTGGCCCTCGGCTACTTGGCGTCGGGTGCGCACCCGCGATACCTCCGCGATGTAGTAAACCTTCCCGCCGCCGTCCTTCCATCGCGCCTATTTGGTATTGAGAAGCCGGAGCCAATAAGCGTCCTAAACACTTATCTGATTTCTGGTAGATACGACAGCGAAACTCCGCCTGGGCTCATCGCATTCGGCCTGTACTCGGCTGGCCCAATCGGAGTGGTCGTAGCCTTGTCTCTTTTCGGAGCGCTCCTCGCATTGATTGATAACAATCTTGAGAGACCCGGTCTCCGACGCGTTTTAGCAGCGGGTGTGGTGGTTAGCACGGTCGTTAGCGGGGGAACTGGCGATCCCCGCATTTTGATGTACACGCTACTGCCTTTGATTTTCGCCGGTGGCATCGGCATCGTGACAAAACAGCTTTGGCAGCCTCAATGATCGGGGCGCGCCATATTTGGCGAGTGCTCGCGTTTATCAAGGGCGCTGAATGGTATGGGCGTAAAGTCGGTGTCTCTATTGGGTCCGGCTGCCGGATTTATACCGTTAGCTTCGGCAGTGAACCGTTCCTAGTTTCCATTGGTGACAGAGTTACAGTAACAGCAGGCGTAAGGTTTGTTACTCACGACGGTGCGACATGGCTTGTTCGCGACAAGCGCGGTCGCCGCCTTCGCTTCGCACCAATCACCGTTGCTGACGACGTATTCATTGGTGTTAACAGTGTAATTCTGCCGGGAGTTGCGATCGGAGCGCGCTGTATTGTGGGAGCTGGCTCCGTGGTCACGCGTTCCATTCCCTCAGGGACGATCGTTGCTGGCGTGCCCGCTAAGGCGATAGGCGAATTCGCAGATTACGAAAAGCGTGCTCTAGCACAGAACGTGGCTGAGGGAGATCTGCCTTCACGAAACGCCCTTCCGTACGAGGAGTGGGTTTCGGCGTGTCTCCGCGCCCAAGACAAGTTGCGTGAAGGATAGGGCTCTTGTATTCGTCGCCTCCGATCGTGTTGGCGGCGCTGAAAAAGTTCTGCAGATTTTTGCGCTCGAAGCGGTACGACGCGGATACGCCGTAGACGTCGTTTGTTGGACAGCTGGGCCCAGGCCGCTTTTCGCACCAATCCAAATGAAGGGCCTAGAGGTATCCGTGCTCGCCACAGACCGGGAATGGCGCGGCGCTCTCAATGGCATTCTGTATTTTGCTCGCATACGGCGTCGATATGCGATTGCCTTCTCGTCTCATGTGCATTGCAGTGGATATCTAGCGCTGCTGCGGATACTCGGCTTGTTGCGAACAGATCTTCTGGTGTGTCGCGAGTCGACCGTTATCGCGAGGCGGTTTCGCGGTGCGCGGCGGGAGTTTTATCGGTTCTGCTACGTTTTGTACGCGTTGGCCGTCGACAGGGTGATATGCCACTTTCCAGCACATTGGGATCCTAAGCTTAGAATTCCACGTGGACAAGTTGTCGCG
>JADMIO011294127.1_pt1 | contig 103572 bp, 98 predicted proteins | sample 8958161 | NCBI WGS metagenome assembly JADMIO01 (sample SAMN16585339, study PRJNA669376) | soil metagenome | isolation source: Crop rotation soil | place: USA: Cullars Rotation, Alabama | collected 2011
GCCGCGACTTCAAGTCACGTGAATTCCAAGCTTCGGATCCCACTGTGCTGGAAAGAAGTATTTGCGCGAACTTAGTCACTAAGTCGTCCCGGTGGTGTCAGAGAATTGACTGAGTGTCGTAATCTTGACCCTGCGCGATCAAAGTGCGGGTTTCGTAGGTCGTTAATTATTCCTTATTAATTTTCATGATTGATTTTGCCGTCAAACGCGCGCGTTGATAATCCAACGGCCTTGTTCAATAATATAGGTATCGGAGCTGATCAAGTTCATGCGATTAGCGCGGCTTAACTCTTTTTGGTTTGTCGATCAATAAATCGGAACTCATTTTAGGGATCGAAACCGCAACGCGGGCAGGAAGCGTAGCTCTGGCGCGTGGTGGCGAGGTCTTGGGCGCAATCGATGGCGATCCCGCCAGCACCGCGTCGACTCAATTATTGGTCCAAATACGAGATCTCCTTGCGGCCGAGGGATTAGCGCTCGCGGATATTGACCGTATAGCGGTCGCGATCGGTCCCGGAAGTTTTACCGGCCTGCGGATCGGGTTGGCTACGGTTAAGGGGTTGGTGACGACTCTCGGATGCGTGCTCAGCGGGGTACCATCTTTACACGCCGTTGCTTGGTCGTCGGGGCTGGGAACCGTTGTTGCCATGTTACCGGCCGGACGTGGGGAAGTCTTCACCCAAACGTTAACGGTAGCTAAAGGCTCTGTTAATGAAGTCGGCCCGCCGGACCACTTGCCGATGTCAATGTTGTTGGAGCAAAGGCGCGATCTAGAACCATTGATTTGGGCCGGCGTCGCCGGGATGGATCGCGCCGACGCCGTCAGTGAATTCAATGGGGGTACCCGCGATTGGCGAATAGCGGAGCCGGTGGTCAATTTGGCAACGCAAGTTATCGCGGTCGCACAGAACGCAAATTACGATATTTCCGCGGCCGGTTTGACCGCGATGTACGTACGATTGTCCGACGCCGAATTGAAATTTAGATGTCAGCCGTAAAAACCCAAAATTTGCTTGAGCAAACGGCGATCGTCGAGATGCACGCTGCCGATCTGGACGAAGTTGTGGCGATCGAGCGCGAGAGTAACCTGAGCCCCTGGGGCCGCGCTGGCTACCTGGAAGAACTCTGGAATCCGGAAGCGATCCTCCTGGTCGCACGGCAGAGCCGGACGCAATTGGCGCCAGAGCGGCGATCGATTATCGGATTTGCCACCGCTCGAATGGTTAGCGCCGCGGCGGAGCTTCACATCAATAACATTGCGGTATCGGCGTCCTTTCAACAGGTTGGATTGGGATCGCGGTTGTTGAAGGCCTTGTTGGTCCGCGGCCGCGTTGCGGGCGCGGCATCCGCGTTACTTGAAGTCCGGGCCTCAAATCGACCGGCGCAGGCGTTGTATGCGCGTTTTGGGTTTTCGGTGATCGGGGAACGGCGCGACTATTACTCGGATCCGGTGGAAAATGCCCTGGTAATGCAGGGAATTTTACCGGCAAGGGCTTGATATTGTTCGCCCGGTTGCGCTAACATTTTGCTAACGTAGAAGTTGGCGGAAATGAGCTAAAAACCGCCGAAAAGGTACGAGAGTTTCCCCGTTTGACATCTGAAAGGAGGCTTTTCCGCGCATGGAAAATACCAATACGGACAGCTTGAAAGAAGAATTAATAGCGGTAAATCCCGAGTTCCGCGAATTGGCGCGCGAACACGGGAAGTACGAAGCCCGGCTGAGTGAGCTTTCGGCGTTGGCATACCCGAACGACGATGAACAACTCGAGGAGATCACCCTCAAAAAGAAAAAGCTGGCCGTTAAAGATCAGATGTACTCAATAATGATGCACCATCAGCACGGTACCGAGGCACAGCACTAACACCGATTCCCCGAGGGCGGGACCGGTGTTGTTTGTTTCATACAGATTGAATCGGAGGCGAAAGGGTTTCCATCCGCCTCCGTTTTTCTTTAGGGAAAAGCACGTAAATGTTATACTTTGACCTCAACCAACAGGCCATTATTCCAGCAAACTTGGATCTTTCTTGGAGTCAAAATGTTCGCGCGTGAAGGATATTCGTATATGTTCACGCCGGCGGCGATGGCCGTCACGCTGGTTGCACTGGGGTGGATCTTTAAGTCGCCGTGGGCGATCGTCGCGGGGGTCGGTTTTGGCCTCCTAGCCGCGTTTATGGCCTATTTTTTCCGCGATCCGGAACGGCAGGTGCCGTCAGATCCGAAGTTGATCGTTTCGCCGGCCGACGGCAAGGTGACCCGGGTCGAAACGCTGGACCCCAAAGATCCCGAATCCTCTCAGGTAGTAAGCATTTTTCTTTCGCCCTTGGATGTACATATTAATCGGTCTCCGTTGGCAGGCGAAGTGATTGCCACGAACTATACCAAAGGCAAATTTATGCCGGCCACCCGCGATCGGGCAAGTTTGGTGAACGAGCAGAACGCACTGACGATCAGAGGGCAGGAAATCACGATCGTTTGTAAGCAGATCGCGGGAATTTTGGCGCGGCGTATTGTGTGTAAATCGCACACCGGCGATAGGTTGGCGAGAGGGGAACGGTTCGGGATGATCAAATTCAGTTCGCGTACCGACCTGGTTTTACCGGCCCGGGTTCGTGTCGAGATCAAGGTGGGCGCCCGAGTTCGGGGCGGTGAAACTATTATCGGGAGAATCATATGAAGCCGATCCCGCCCGCCGAGCCCGTAGATCTCGGGCAGCAACCTTCACCCAATCCCGAACGGCGCGGATTGAAAAAAGGGCTTTATCTGATCCCTTTCTCCTTTACGACCGCGAACATCTTGATGGGATTCATGTCGATCATGGAGTCCATGCGCGCTTTCCAGTTGATGGCTGGTGGCAGCCCGCAAAGCTTCGCCCAAGCCGCCGAACATTTTGATCTCGCCGCCGTAATGATCGGCTTCGCGGTGATCTTCGACGCGCTGGACGGCCGTATTGCCCGGTTGACGAAAACCACCACCGAGATCGGAGTGCAGTTCGACTCGATCGCCGATGTGCTTACGTTTGGTATCTCACCCGCGGTATTGGTGTTTTCGTGGAGTTATGGATCTGCCCTGGCTTCCGGCAGTTCGCTGTGGAAATTGGGCTGGTTCGTTTCATTTCTTTATTTGATGTGCGGTGCGTTTCGGTTGGCTCGCTTTAATGTTCAAGCGATGCGTCCGCGGCTTTTGGCAGAGGGAATTACCAAACTAGATAAGAAGAATTTCGTCGGACTGCCGATTCCAGCCGCGGCCGCCACCTTGGCCGCCATAATCCACTATCACAAAGAACCGATCGGCGGATTAGGTTACCCCAACGCAACTATTGTTAGTGGGTTAATTATGGCACTGGTGGCTGGTTTGGGCGGGTTGATGGTAAGCACCCTGCGTTATTCCAGTTTCAAGTCAGTCGGTTCGGGGCGGAACAATGTTAGGGCCGCAATTCTGATCACCACCTTAGGGGTATTGATCGCGCTCTATTCCCAATATGTTTTGCTGCTGATCGCCGGATCGTACGTACTACATGGGTTGCTCTTCAAAGCCTGGGCGTTGATTCGGCCCCGGCCGGTTGGCGACATTGCGTCGCATACAGAAGCGGAACAACAGTAAAGACACGGTCAGGTCGCCGGGGTCGGCGCGAATGCGATTAGCCCCTGGCGAGTAGGCAAGATCAACCGATCCTTGATCAACACCGGATCCCCGTTAGGTTCAAATTGCGGCCCAAGCACCAACCGATTTACTGGTTTTCCCGTCTTTAGATCCAGCACCACGCCTTGCGCTCCGGCCGAATCCAATAGAAAAACCGACGCCCCGTCCAGCAGTGGCTCCGCCGCCGGTCGTCCGTCCAATCGGTACTTCCACCGTCGCTTGCCATTTTTGAAAGCTAAGCAATAGGCATAATTATCCAACGAAGTGATAATGAGGCCTTCCTGGCTTGCGACCATGGATTGTGTTCCGTTTCCGGCGCGGGTGCTCCACCGCAGCTGACCCGCTCGGCTAAAAGAGTAAAACTTGCCCTTGACCGTTCCCGCATAGATGCCGGTCGCATCGACCGCTAAACTCTTCAACCGGTCCCCGGCGATTCGTCGCCGCCAAAGAATGTTCCCACCGTCGATGGCGAACGCGATCACATCCCCCCGCGCATCAGCCACGAGCACACGATTGCCGTCCAACGCCGGAGCGGTTATACATTGCACCGTGCCATCGCTTGCCCAGATCAGCCGGCCATCGCGCTTACTTATCGCGACAACCCGGCCGTCACGGCTGCAACCGTAAAGTGTCCCGGTCGAAGCGGCGATGGAGCCAATCCAGGGCAAGGCTAAGGACGTTGCCCAGAGGGTCAGCCCGCCTTCGGCCGACAATCGGCGAAGTTGACCTGACCTGCCACCGGTTGGTTTTGTTGCCAAGCTCTCCGATCCGACAAATACCTCCGCCGGCGAGGCGAGCGGCGCGGGGACGATCTGGCCGCCGAGGTCCGACCGCCAGATCAATTTGCCATCGTCGACCGAGACCGCGACGACGGTTCCTCCAACTTCGGATAGATAGATCCGATCGGCATCCTTGGCACCTGCGATCGATACTGCGGCTAAGCCTTCATTCTGCCAACGCAAAGTTAAGGGCTGCCTCAAGACAGCGTTCTGCGCCTGCGCGAGACCGGACGCCAGGAAGCACAGCACCGCAACTGCGAGACCACGCAGCAGGGAGCCGGTTCCAACGGCAACTAGGGGCTTGCTCGATAAGAAGCGCATTATTGCCGGGAACGGAATGGGTGACTCAACTCGGATCATCTAAAAAGACTCTAAACCAAACTCTCGCGTTGCGAAACCGCGGCACTGCGAATTATTTGCGTGACCTTCGATGGGCTGTCGGCTCCTAGCGTTGGAACATAACAGTCAAATTTCTGTCTTAAGCAAGCGCTTAGCAACTGCTTAAAGCCAATTCAGTCGTTATGTAAGTGTATAAAGCTTAGAAACCGTCTCAGCTCCTGTGTTCGGGGCTCGACGATTACCACCCTCGGGGCAGCGCGCGGAAAACCTCCAGTCGATTCTTATGATGAAAACCTCCCATGACCGAAACCGTGTCGAGACTTCATGTTATATTTGACACGCTCCCGATCAATTTTGGTCATTTATTGCGCATGGTCTGAGCGCGTAAGGATTACGCGTTCGCTCGCGCTTTTAGATTTGTTTTCTCCATGTCGAATAAGCCTTTCGTTCACCTTCATCTGCATACCGATTACAGCCTGTTGGACGGGGCGAGCCAGATAAAACCGCTCGCCAAGCGGGTAGCTGCTTTGGAAATGCCCGCCTGCGCTATCACGGATCACGGGAACATGTATGGCGCCCTTTCGTTCTACAATCAAATGAACGCAAATGGGGTCAAACCCATCATCGGGTGCGAGGTCTATTTGGCGAGGGGAAGTCGTAAAGATCGCACGCCGCCTGCGCCCGGTCAGAAGCGATACAACCACTTGATCTTGCTCGCGCAGGACCTCGAAGGCTATCGGAATTTGACTCGCCTGACCTCGCTTGCATATACGGAAGGTTTCTATTACAAGCCGCAGATCGACCGGGAATTACTTGCCCAGCATAGTAAGGGATTGATCGGCTTATCGGCCTGTCTGTCCGGAGTGCCGGCGGCGCTTTTATCGGCCGACAAGGCCGATGAAGCGGCGGTAGCGGCGCTGGAATTTCAAGAGATCATGGGGAAAGGCAATTATTTTCTTGAGATTCAAGAGCACAATATTCCCGGTCAGGAACGGATCAAGCAGGCGCTGATCGAACTCGGCCGACGGACGGAGATCCCTCTGGTTGCGACGAACGACGCCCATTACTTGACTCCGGAAGATGCCCGCGCACACGAGGTGTTGTTAGGGATTGGCTCAACGAAGACGATCAACGATCCAAACCGGAGAACCTATGGACCGTCCAATTTCTATGTGAAATCGGCAGCTGAAATGTGGGATATCTTCGGCGCCGAGCTGCCGGAGACGCTCCATCGCACCATCGAGATCGCCGAACGGTGCAATATGGTGTTCCCGACGGGCGAGAACCATCTGCCGAAGTACCCAATACCGCCCGAACACGGCGAAATTTCTGAAGTAGATTATTTAGATAAAGTAACGCGTGAAGGGTTCGAGCACCGTTTACAAACCGTTTGGAGCAAGCAGCAAGCGGCCGGATCGCTCCGCCACACCTTGGAGGAATACCGAACCAGGCTCACGACCGAATTGGCAATGATCCGAAAGATGGGTTTCCCGGGTTATTTCCTGATCGTTTGGGACTTCATTCGGTACGCAAGGCAAAACTCGATTCCCGTTGGTCCGGGTCGCGGATCCGCAGCCGGTTCGTTGGTTGCGTATTGTCTCGAAATAACTGATGTAGATCCATTACAGTATGACCTTCTCTTCGAGCGATTTCTGAACCCCGACCGCGTCTCGATGCCGGATATCGATATCGATTTCTGCGTCCGGGGAAGGGGTGAGGTGATCAACCATGTCGCCGACATGTACGGCCGCGATTCCGTTTGCCAGATCATCACCTTCGGGACCATGGCTTCCAAGGCCGCGATCAAAGACGTTGGTCGGGTCTTAGACATGCCCTACGCCGAGGTGGAACGGATCGCCAAGATGATCCCACCCCCGGTTCGCGGGCGAAATGTGAGCATTTCCGCGGCAATCGAGCAGGTTCCGGAGCTAGCAGCGGCAATCGAGAACGAGCCTCAGGTCAAGGAACTGATCGACCTCGCTCGTCGGCTTGAGGGCTGCGCGCGCCATTCCTCAGTCCACGCCGCTGGTGTGGTTATCTCGCCCCAGCCGTTACAAGAATTGATACCGATCGCGGTTTCGTCGAAAGATGAGTTGACGACCCAATTTTCCATGGGGGATCTTGAGCAAACCGGTATGCTTAAGATGGACTTCCTCGGGCTTACAACTCTTACCATCATAAGCGATTGCTTAAAGAGCATTAAGCAGTCGCTTGGCGTCGAGATCGAGTGGGCTCAAATATCACTCGATGACCCCAAGGCCATGGCGCTCTTCGCCGACGGTAAGACCGATGCGATCTTCCAATTTGAATCGTCCGGGATGCAGGAGATCTGTCGGAAGCTGAAACCCAAGGGGCTCGAGGATCTGGCCGCGCTCAACGCGCTTTACCGCCCCGGTCCGTTAGATGGCGGGATGGTGGACGATTATATCGCCCGGCACCACGGCACAAAGACCGTGCGCTATTTGGTCCCGGAGATGAAGGAGATCCTCAGCAACACCCACGGGATCTTGGTTTATCAGGAGCAGATCATGCAGCTTGCCCAAAAGCTCGGTGGGTATAGTTTGGGTGAAGCCGACCTAATGCGCCGCGCCATGGGCAAGAAGAAGCGCGAGGAGATGGCGAAACACGAAGAGAAATTTGTGGCCGGCGCGGTCGAGCGGAAGATCAAACCGGAAAAGGCACGGCAAATCTTCTCTTTAATGGCACAGTTCGCTGACTACGGATTTAATCGTAGCCACAGTGTTGCTTACGCCTATTTAGCGTTTCAAACTGCGTACTTGAAAGCGCATTATCCCGAACATTTTTATGCTTCGGTGCTATCGAGCGAGGCTCAGGATGCGGCCAAGGTTTTCAAGTATTCCAGCGAACTTCGCGGGTTAGGGATCAAATTGCTACCGCCGGACGTTAACGAGAGCGGTGCCGATTTTACGCCATTGGAAGGCGCGATTCGCTACGGTCTAACCGCCATTAAGGGGGTCGGTCAGGGAAGTGTAGCGTCGATCGTTGAGGCTCGTATTGAACAAAAGTTCGATTCCGTCTTCGATTTTGTCGAGCGCATCAATCCCAAAGCGGTGAATCGAAAGGTGGTTGAAAGTCTGATCTGCGCCGGTGCGTTCGATTCGGTCCGGAGTAACGGAAGCCCGGTCCACGCCTGGCGATCCCGATTGTATGGTGGTATTGAACAGGTCCTGGCTCATGGCCAAAGATTTCACCGCGATTCTGCGGTGGGGCAGTCGGGCCTCTTCGGAGCAATTCCAGCTGAACCCGATACGAAAGGAACAAACGGCGACGATTCGTTGGCCGAAACCACACCTTGGGGTCACATGGAACTGCTTGGGCACGAGAAGAAAGCCATTGGTTTCTACGTTTCGGGGCACCCACTTGAGACTTATCTTGAAGTCTTGACGCAGGCGGGAGCCAAGCGGGCGGCTGAATTGGATGTTACCCACGGCGATGCTGTGACCATTGCTGGAATCGTAACCGGTTTCCAAACGCGGAACACAAAGAAAGGTACCCGGTTTGCGCTCTTGAGGTTAGAGGACGCCACTGGCGGGGTAAAATGCGTCCTTTGGCCGGAGACGTTTTCCCGATTCCAAAAGTTACTGGCGGATGACGCCGCGCTGCTTATTCGCGGTACGGTCGATGTCGCCGATGAAGATAATGTCTCCGTCATTGTAAATTCGGTAGAGGATTTGGACGGTATTACTCAGACCCATGCCCGGTCCTTAGTGGTAAGTATTCCGGATGCGGCCGCGGGCGACGATGAATCCCTTCACCGGCTCCAGACGTTGCTGTGTGACAATAATGGCGATTGCCAGGTATTCTTGGAACTGACGGTCGATGGGCTCACCGTCCGCGCACGCCCCCATGGTGCGCTAAGGGTCAAAGGCAGTCCGTTGTTGGAAGCAACATTGACGGGTCAAGGCTATCAGGTGCAATGGCTTCGATAGCCAGGCCGGTACATTGCTGAGGAGTATCCCATTGGCAAACGAGAGCGTGAGCCCGGCGAAAATGCCGGCGATGGAACGAGTGAAGTTGGCGCGACACCCGGACCGTCCGTACATGCAGGATTTCGTCGAGACGATTTTCGATGATTTTATTGAGATTCACGGTGATCGCCGCTATGCGGATGATCCGGCGGTGATTTGCGGCTTCGCGAAGATTGGGGACCAAAAGGTTTTACTAGTCGGCCAGCAAAAGGGCCGGAACACGAAACAGCGCCAATATCGGAATTTTGGCATGCCGAAGCCGGAGGGGTATCGCAAGGCGCTGCGGGCGATGCAACTTGCGGAAAAATTTGCACTTCCGATCCTTCTGTTCGTTGATACGCCGGGCGCTTATCCGGGTATCGATGCGGAAGAAAGAGGGCAGGCGGAAGCGATCGCCTTCAATCTTAGAGAGATGGTGCGGCTGTCGGTCCCGATTATCGCCGTCGTGATCGGGGAGGGCGGTTCCGGTGGCGCCTTGGCGATCGCCGTTGCCGATTCCGTGATGATGCTCGAAAATGCGATCTATTCCGTAATTTCACCAGAAGGATGTGCGGCAATTTTGTGGAAAGATGCGGGCCGGGCGGCCGATGCCGCTGCTCAGCTTGGCTTAACCGCCGAGGAAATGTTCAAACTTGGTCTGGTCGACAGCGTGATCGATGAACCGGCGGAAGGCGCTCACTCGGACATCCCGGCGATGAGCGAGACCTTACGAAAGATGTTCTTGGAAAGGATCGCCGAACTAGGTGAGCTGGATCGCGAACAGCGAATTCAAAAAAGGCAGGAAAAGTGGCGGAATATGGGGGTTTGGGGCCTTGCTTGAGGTATTACTTGAGGAGTGTCGGCGGGCCGACACTCCTCAAACTACTTTAAGTATTGGGGTTAGAACGGAATATCGTCATCCGCGGTCATTGCTGCGGAACTGGAAGGGGAATCATCATCCCGATCCCGCGAAGCTGCTGGCGGATGGTGCGTGTCGTCGCCGCGGCTCCCGATGAACTGCATCTCGGTCGCGGTTACTTCTAGGGAAGGTCGTTGACGACCGTCACGATCGGTCCATTCTTCCATTCGTAGCCGGCCCTCGATGTATACTGGTTTACCTTTGGTGAGATATTGAGCCGCAACCTCGGCTTTCTTGTCCCAGAGCGTTACTTTGAACCAAGTGGTATGGTCTTGAAACTCTCCACTTTTGTCCTTACGCCGCTCGTTGGTCGCGAGGGAGAAGCTGCAAACCGCGTTGCCTTGTGGCGTATAACGGAGTTCCGGATCGCGCCCGAGGTTACCGACTAGAATTATTTTATTGAAAGTCGCCATGACTTGCCTCTGGTGATTGAGATTGGTTTGAAAAACGCTTGATACTACTAAGTATGCGGCGTGGGCGTCAAGGTAGAATTACGGGGGAACTTCGCGACGCCGCGAAGTCACTTTAAAAGTATTACTTTTAAAGTGCTGGATTAGGGGTGGCGCCGAGCGTGTCGGCGCGCCGACTGCTTAGGAATTACTTTAGCTCAAATTGCGCGAATGAAAGTCTATTTGGAAACATTCGGATGTCAGATGAACGTCTCGGACAGCGAGCGAGCGGCGACCAGTCTTCGCGCGGCCGGGCATGATCTAATTGACTCGGACGTAGGCGCCGATGCCGTGATTTTCAATACGTGCTCGATCCGCGAACGGGCGGCGCAAAAGCTGTACACCCGCGTCGGCGAGATCGTTCACGCCCGAAATGGATGGGTCAGACCGAAGTTGCCGATCATCGGCGTTACCGGATGCGTGGCTCAACTCGAAGGCGACTCGATCTTCAAGCAAACCGGCGTGGTCAATATAGTTGCGGGGACCCGCGCAACGGATCGCTTGCCGGAATTGCTGGATCGGATTTCCGCGGGCGAAAGTCGCGTAATTGACCTTGACGAACGAAAGCCCGATGAGACGTGGGATATCTCGCAAACAGAGCGGCATTCGGCGTACGTTGCATTTGTACCTATCGTGGAGGGATGTAATAAGTTTTGTTCCTATTGCATCGTCCCGTATTCCCGAGGTCGGGAACGAAGCCGCCCGGCCTCGGAGATTCGCGCCGAAGTGGTTCGTCTTCGCGAAAACGGTTATAAAGAAGTTCACCTCATAGGCCAGAATGTTAATAGCTACCGACCGAAGAATGATCCCATTCTAGATGCCGTGGTTGGAGCCACCCCATTTAGCCGTCTACTTCGAGTAGTTGCGGAAACGGGAATTGAAAGAGTAAAGTTCACCACGTCGTTCCCGCGGGACTTCCATCCGGATATCGTCGCGGCGATGGACGAGTTTGAAAACTTGTGCAATTGGATCCATCTACCCGCACAATCGGGGAGCAGTCGGGTATTGCGTTGCATGCGCCGCGGGTACGACCGCGAAAACTATTTACGGCGGATCGATAGAATCAATTCGGCTAAGCGTAGGCACGCCATCACAAGCGATATCATTGTGGGTTATCCCGGCGAGACCGAGTCCGATTTCGAAGAAACCATGAGTTTGGTTGAAAAATGCCGGTACTCGGGTTTGTATATTTTCAAGTATTCCGAGCGGGCAGGCACGCCATCGGCTAAAGTAGCCGACGATGTGACGAAGGAACAGAAAACAGCCCGTTATTTAGCGGTCGAGCGGGTGCAAAGATCAATTCAGACAGAGATTTACCGGAGTTTTATTGGTAAAACACTTGAAGTATTGGCTGAAGGTCGGAGCACGAAGAACCCGGATCACTTAACCGGACATTCGACCTGTCATAAGGTCGTGAATTTCCCGGCGCCGGCACATCAGATTGGGGAAATAGTTAAGGTAACGGTTCAACAAGCAAATCCCAACAGTCTCTGGGGAACCCTAGCCGTTTAGCTTCATCGGCGCGGGGAAATGAAGGGGTACGGATCAGTGGAAATCGAAGTAAAAATTAGGGCGCTCATGCTGGATCCAAACAGCGGCACCCCTATTATCATCCTTAAGGATCTGAACAGCGATACGATGCTGCCGATCTGGGTTGGTGCGTACGAGGCCAACGCCATCGCGCTTGAGATCGAAAAGGTCGCACCTCAACGCCCCATGACCCACGATCTGCTCCGAAACTTTGTTATCGAGATGGGGGCCGAGATCGTCCGGGTCGTTGTCACCGAACTCCAAGACAACACGTTTTATGCGGTGATCGAGATAAAAACCGAGGACGGTGGGTTGCTGGTACTCGATTCCCGCCCCTCCGACGCGATCGCTTTGGCGTTGCGTGCCGATTGTCCGATCTTTGTTAACGACGAGGTGATCTCCGCTTCGCGGAATTCCAGTACCGGGGATGAACCCGAATCCGAGGCCGAGTCGGAAGCCGCCGAGGAGTGGCCCGACGTGATCGGCGAAGCGGGCGATCTACCTATGTGAACCCGGTCCCAAATAGCCGGCGTAAATTAATTTAGATCCATGATAATTGCGATCGCAAATCAAAAAGGCGGAGTAGGGAAGACGACCACCGCGATCAACCTTGCGGCTGCCTTTGCGTTAAAAGGTCGCCGCGTGTTGTTGCTCGATCTCGACCCGCAAGGGAACAGCTCCATTTCGTTTTTGGACCAGGTCAAAGTCGAAAATTCTTCGTATGAGCTGCTAACTGATGGGAATGGAGACTGGCGCAAATCGGTGTACGCGACCAATCTCGTTGGTCTCGAGATAGTACCGGCGCGGATCAGCTTGGCGAAGGTCGAAGCCAAACTTGTCGGTGATTTCGACGCGCCTTTTCGTTTACGCGATCGCTTGGAAGCGATCAAGCCAAACTACGATGTGATCGTGATTGACACGCCGCCGACCTTAGGCCTGATCACTGTCAATGCCCTGGTCGCCGCATCGCACGTGCTGATTCCGATCCAGTCCTCCTACTTTGCGTTGGAGGGTACAGACGATCTTCTTGATACGATCGAGAAAGTACGCGCCCGCCCTAATCCAGAGCTGCAAATGTTGGGTGCGGTGGTAACGCTTCACGACAAGCGAACGACGCTTGCGCGTGAGGTGCACGAACAGATCCGGAATGTTTTTGGCGTCAAGTTATTCGACACCGTGATCTCGAAGAGCGTCCGGTTGGAAGAATCCCCGGCCTACAAGGAAACGATCTTTACCTTTGCGCCGAATTCATCGGGCGCGCAAGAATACGGAAAACTGTGTGACGAGGTGATCAGCCGTGTCTAGACGAGGACTGCCCGCGGGGCTAAGCATGCGCCACGACGTGCATTACGTCGAAACTTTGGGTCAGCCAACGGCCACGCCGGTTGGAAGGATGGTCGCGTTGGATAAGTTGGATCCGAATCCCGACCAACCTCGGTCGGATTTTGGCGATCTGACGGAACTAACGGCGTCCGTGCGGGATAAGGGAATCTTGGAACCCCTATTGGTCCGGCATTCACCGCTGACCGGACGCTGGATGATCATCGCCGGCGAGCGCCGATTCCGTGCTGCAACGGAAGTGGGATTGCTTGAGGTGCCGTGCATAGAACTAGACGTCGACGATCAAGGCGTGGCCGAGATCGCGTTGATCGAAAATCTTCAGCGCAAGGATCTCACGCCCTGGGAAGAGGCCGACGGGTTGGCGGCATTATGCACGCGGTACGGTTACACGCATGAAGAAGTAGCGCAAAAGATCGGTAAAAGCCGCTCGACCGTCACGGAGGCGCTATCGATCGCCACCTTGCCGCAGGATATCCGGGATGCTTGCCAGGCCGCTAAGATCGGCTCCAAGTCCCACCTTCTTCAGATCGTACGCCAACCTGACGACGCCTCCATGGCCGCCATTATCGACGAGATCGCGAAGGGTGGCCTTACCAGAGATGGAGCCCGCCAGGCCCGCCGCGAGCAGATCGAACCCGGAGCCAAGAAACTGTCGCGCCCCTACAGATGGGAATACCGTTCACCGGGCAAGGCTTTTCGGTTGGAACTTAAGTTTTCAGATGCTCAAGCGGATAAAGAAGAGATCGTTAACGCCTTAGAAGAGGCACTACGCGAACTCCGGTCCGAAGATTGACGGGCGAAAGGAAAGGGAAGTCGCGGTCGTCGCGAATTTGTGATGACGAATGAAACGCGTTGATACCGAAGCCTTTGCGCTCCGTTCCTACAATCTGGTTGAAGCCAGCCGCATAATCGTCTGTCTTACCCCCGACCATGGACTGATCCGCGGAGTTGCGACCGGTGCCCGCCGCCTGCGCAGCCAATTTGGCGCCAGTTTCGAACCCTTCACGCTGATACGGCTAAGTTACTACGAAAAAGAAGGTCAGGAATTGGTCTCGATACGCGGCGCCGAGATCCAGAAATCTTTCTTTAACCTGGCCGGCGATCAGCGGATGACCGACGCTTTGGGCCGCTTTGGACGGCTGTTGATGGAGTTTGCACCGCCAGCCGAGCCGAACCAGGTCCTTTTCCGGATGATCAAGGCCTGCCTTTTCGCGTTAGAACAAGACATAACGCTGGTTTCTCGCGCCGTACTCTACTTTGAGGTCTGGCTATTAAAACTTACCGGGTTTATGCCCTCGTGGGCCGCTTGCGGCGAATGCGGAAGTTCGCTCGATCCTGGACCGGCGTGGATAGAATCGGAACTTAATGTAGTTTGCATTAACTGCAAATCTGGGCGCGGTTTGCTGGTTTCCAAACCGGTGCTCACCTTATTCCGCGCGGTGCAAAAACAGTCGCCCGAGGTTTTCCTTACCCAGGCAACGGGCGCAGCCGGTGACCCCGTAAGTGATGCGTTCGAGATCACCTCGTATTTGATCAACGCCGTTCTTACCCCGAAGACGCTTCCGCGGATGAGTTTCTCGAAAGACGGTGCAATCTCGGGTCCGGATATTTCCAACGTTTCGGAAGGTCCGAAGGCTACGCGAGTTTAGAGACCGTCCATGCTCATCCAGCGCTACATTACCAAGAATGTCATCACGTATTTGATCTTGGCCGCGCTCTTGCTCACCGTCGTTCTGTTTTCGCAGCAACTGACGCGGTTTGCCGAGTTGATCGTATCTGCTAAACCGGCCGCGGGGCTGCTAACCCGTCTGATATTCGGCGTCGTTCTTAACGTTGCCGCCCTCGCGCTGCCGATCGCCACTTTAACCGGTGTCTTAATTGGCTTGAGCCAAATGCAAGCCGATAGTGAACTTACGGCGATGCAGGCGGCGGGTATCGGCAACCTTAGGATAGTCTCTCCACTGGTCTTCCTCGGACTGTTGGTAAGTCTGATCGCCGGATATATCAACATCGAACTCGGCCCGCGAGCGGCTGGATCACTCCGTTCGGCGGGGTTGACTGCGGCGCTAAACAAGTTGGACTCACCGGTGGAGCCCCGAGTGTTTGCCACGGACATACCGAATTATGTGGTTTACGTACGAAAAGGTGACAACGACGAAGGGAAATGGCAGCAGGTCTTTATTTACACGCAGGACAAAACGGGCGCCAAACAGATCGTCACGGCTCGTTCCGGTGGTATCGATACTGCCGCAGAACAATCTGAATTGGTTTTGACTGACGCGGTTATGACTAGCTTACCGGCGGAGGGCGATCCGGAAGGTAAAGGCTTTGTCACGGAACACTTGGACCGATTCCGATTTGTAATGGACACCGGCCGCAAAGGTCTGATCGAAAGGCTGCGGAACCAAGAGCCGGAGTTGGATGAACTGAACTGGAGTGAACTCCGCGCCAAAATGGATACGGGCGACCCAAAACAAAAAAGGGAAGCCGCCCTCTTCTTTTATCGCCGCTTGGCGATCTCGGCCGTTCCGCTGGTCTTTGCGTTGTTGGCCGCGGCGATCGGATTGCGGCTGCGACGCGGTGGCCGCGCCCGGGGCGGGATCATCAGTTTGGCTGTCATTGCAATCTATTACCTGGCGACCATTTTCTTCGAACAACAAGCCAGAACGGGCAAAATCCCGCCATTTTGGGGAGCGTGGACTCCCCCTTTGACCTGTTTGCTCGCGGCCTCGATACTGCTATTTGTTCGAAGTTTTCGCTTTGGCCGGCGCGCGGCAACCGCGACCGTGCCAGTTCCAACGCCGGAACCCGGAACGTCAATGCGGCCTGCGGAAAAGCGGGTGAAGGGTCCAGGTTATGTCAGCTACTTGATGGCCTTTACCGGACTGCTGGACAAGTACGTCTGGAAGCAGTTATTGGCGATTGGGATCTTCTCCGCGTTAGCACTTTGCACGGTTTTCGTGATTTTCACGGTTTTTGAAATGTGGAAATTCGTAGCGGTGGCTCCGAACGGGTGGTCGATGCTCGGTCGGTATCTGTTGTTCCTGATGCCTTTCGTCGTGGTACAGGTGCTACCGATCAGCACTCTGGTAAGTTCGTTAACGGTTTACGCCTTACTGGCAAAACGGAGCGAAGCCATCGCCTGGTTGGTGGGTGGCCAAAGCCTCTATCGCCTGATCCTACCCGGAATTCTTGCGGCGTTGCTGTTCGGGTTCGTGCTCTGGAAGATCCAGGAGGACGTCATGCCGGCCGCGAATTTACGGCAGGATACCCTGCGCGCGCAGATAAGAGGGAAGATCATCCAAACACCGTTACCATTCGGGTCCCGTTGGGCGGCGAGCGCCGACAGCAATACGCTGTTCTCGTTCGAAAACGGACCGTCCGAAGGATCGATCCGTGGGCTGACCGTATATGAATTCGACAAAGAGGGAATTCACCTCTCTCGAATTGTCATGGCCACCGAAGGGAATTCGACCGGCACCGAATTGCGCTTAAGCAATGTCCGATCCGCTACCTTCGCTAATTCGCAGGTTAAAGTACAGCGCGACCAGCAGTTAACGATACAGCAGGCAGATGCTGGACAGGTGTTTAAGCAGTCGCTTGAGCGAGCGTCCTACGTTAATGCAACTGCTTTAAGCGCTTACATAAAGGGGGCGGCTGCCCGGGGCGAGCAAGTACGGGACCTTCAGTTGGAGCTGTACCGCAAATATGCGACCCCGTTTATCCCACTGGTGATGGCGATGTTAGGAATGCCGTTAGCGTTAATGGTAGGTCGAAAAAGCGTGATGACGGCGGCTTCTCTGTCCATTGCGATCGGGCTGTCGTTCTGGGGGTTGCTGGGTCTGGCTAAACAGCTGAGTAGTTACGGTTTCCTCGCGCCCAGCATCGCGGCGTGGGCTCCGCTAGCACTCTTTTTTGCCCTTGGGCTTTACCTCACGTCCCGTTTAAGGAGCTAAAAAAGGCGCCCCCGAAAGGGCGCCTCTTAAAGTACTTCAAGTTGATCGTGAACCTTAAGTTCCGGTTTCCCAGCTCGAGAGATACTCTAATTGTTCCGCCGTCAGCGTATCGATCGAAACGCCAAGCGATTTCAGCTTAAGCGCTGCGATCTCTTGGTCGACTTCCTTCGGTAACATGTGTACGCCCGGGGTCAACTCGCCCTGATTCTTGATAAGATATTCGGCCGACAGCGCCTGGTTCGCAAAACTCATGTCCATTACGCTCGCCGGGTGGCCTTCGGCTGCTGCCAAGTTGATAAGTCGGCCTTCGCCTAAAACCACGATACGGTTCCCGTTCGATTTCAGCGCGAATTCTTCAACAAACGGCCGGCGATTGACCGATTCCGCGGAAAGGCTCTTCAACGCGTCCAGATTGAGTTCCAGATCGAAGTGGCCGCTGTTGCAGACGATCGCACCATCGCGCATGTCGGCAAAATGCGATTCATCGATAACGTGGCGATTGCCGGTCACTGTAATAAAGATGTTACCGATCCGTGCGGCCTCCGCCATCTGCATCACGCGGAATCCGTCCATTACCGCCTCGATCGCCTTGATCGGGTCGATCTCGGTCACGATCACGTTGGCACCCATACCGCGAGCACGCATCGCTACGCCTTTGCCGCACCAGCCATAACCGACCACAACCACGTTGCGACCCGCCAACAATATGTTGGTCGCCCGGATGATACCGTCCAGCGTCGACTGGCCGGTGCCGTAACGATTATCGAAGAAATGCTTGGTTTGGGCGTTGTTCACGGCCATCGCCGGGAACGTCAACACGCCAGCCGTGGCCATCGCTTCCAGACGAACGATACCGGTCGTCGTCTCTTCGGTCGAACCGACAATATCTTTGACCTGATCTGGACGTTCCTTGATCAGGGTCGCGACGACGTCGGAACCGTCGTCGATGATGATCTCGGGCTTGGTGTCCAAAGCCGTGCGCACATGGCGGTTGTAGGTCTCGGTCGATTCGCCCTTCATGGCGAAGACCGGGATCCCATAATCCGACACCAGCGAGGCCGCCACGTCATCCTGGGTCGACAGCGGGTTGGACGCGATCAAAACGCATTCCGCGCCACCGGCTTGCAGCGTCCGCGCTAGATTGGCGGTTTCCGTGGTGACGTGGGCACAAGCAACAAAGCGTTTGTCCTTAAGCGGGCGCTCCTGCGCGAAGCGTTCCCGGATAAGCCGGAGCACGGGCATTTCGCGGTCAGCCCAATCGATCCGCTTCTTGCCGGCGCCGGCAAGCGAAATATCTGTAATATCGTAATCGGCCATAGAAAACTGTTTTCCTTTTATATTTCCAAGAATTAGGTAACTAATACGAAGGAGTCATCAAGATAGCGGTAAAACTCCGGCATTAGGCAAAAGACCGCGTAATCTAACAAGCTGTTGGGAGGCTGTCAAGCGACCACCCATGCGCCGTCGATTAGGCAATACCCACTCACTGTATAATCATTATTATCAGACGCAAGCTCTAGAGCGGGAAAAAGTACAGGATCCACGATAATGCAATTCCCACTAGCGAAAACTCCAGAAAAACCTTAGCGCCGTATCGCACCCGCTCGGCCAAAGTTTCCCTGCCTACCAGCCCGAACACGACCGCGACGAAGAGCGCGAACAAAAGCATCATTCCAAAATGAATCATGATTTCCTTTTCACGGCGATGTCGAAGCAATCAATGATCGCTAAATAGTTGAGCAGCCCCGCGACTAATATGAAGCGCTGGCCGTATTCGTAGGTCGACAATTTTGCCAGCTCGGGCGAATTGCCGAGCCCCGCGATCAGGCTGACGAAATATGCCAGCCCGCTACCCATATCCGCGAACGCAGGCGGAAACTGTAGCAGGTACGAAAACCCTTCCTCCGAGCTGCTGATCGAAAAAATGTTCCCGCCCAGCCAGACCCCGAAGATAAACATGCCCAGAACGACGCCCCCGAGGATCGCACCTCGGATCAAGCGTCCCTGTAAGATATGCCCCAGCCCCGGCACAAGGAAGCTCGCGACCGACAATAACCACGGCTTCATCTTTTCATTTTCCAAAGCGGTCGAATTCCTTTCCGTCCTGACTTGCGGCGGTTCATTTCAATCGGCCCGGCCGTGGTATCCGTCACGAGCTTGTACCTCGTACCCGCCCGAACCCACTAAAACCTTGATCTGGCGCCACTCGGCTGCCTTCGGTGCGGGATTCGGGCGATAAGTAATAATATACTGCGACCGCAGTTCCTCGCTAATCGCCGCTAAGGAAACCTTCAGGTCGTCGTCCTCGAGCGGCAGAAACATACGACCGCCGGTAACTTCCGCCATTTGATTCAACCCATCCTCGGAGTCGTTGATAAGTTGCTGGATACGTTCAACGTCGCGTGGGTCCGCCCCGCGGAGCACCTGCGCTTTCTTCGTGGTGCCGACTCGATCATCAACCTGATGACGTAGGATAGCGGTCAGGCTGATCACATATAACGCAGCCTCGCTGTTCCGGAGGGCGTTAACCGCCTCTTCGCGGTTGGAGTGTCGTTTTTGGGGGCTATCAATACCGTCCGTCAACAAGATTATTAATTTTCGGCCGGAAACACCCCGCATTCGGTCCTTCGCCGCCAGATAAACCCCGTCGTAGAAACTCGTAGTCAGGCCAGGTTTATACCGCCAATTCAGTGCACGTTTGATAGCGGAGGAATTATCGGCTGGAATCCAATCCTGCAGCAATTCCACGCTGTCAGCGAACTGCATGACGCAAACTTTGTCGACCGGGCGTAATTCCGCTGCAAATTTGGTCGCCGCCTCGCGGATAAAGCGCATATACGAAAAGACGCTGCCCGAAGCGTCAAGCAGGAACAGAACATTGACCGGCGTCCGTTCGCGATTAAATCCCGCGATCTCCTGACGTTTCCCATTATCGAAGATCATGAACTCTTTTGGATTTAGGTCGTCAACCCGGTTACCTTCCCGATCTCGGACGGTGACCGGAATCATTACTTCTTCAGAGCGAACGCGGATGATGTCTGAATCGTCCGGTTTTTCCTGCGGAACTTCGGGTGGTGGTTGTCTGCCGCTTTGGGCGAACGCCGGCGACAAAGCGACCAGTAGGCTCGCAAAAACAAGGGCGAACCGAAATCGAGTCCTAGATCGGGTACCTTCTTTAGAAATGCTAAGAATACTTGGCACAGCTCAAACCCTATTTCAATCGATAATATCCACCACCGGTACAGGCCCGGCATAGAGTAGTTCCGTTCTCACCAAGAACTCCCCTACCGTCATTAATCCCCTCACCGCATTGTTCACACTTGACTCTTGACAGCGGTTTACCGGGTTGATCGAACTTGCTAAGTTCAACCTTTACTTCATGTATGGCGAAAAGTTGATCCGTTGAAGCCTCGCGGTAGGTCAACATTTGCCGGTCTTTCTTCGATTCGATCTCTGGGTGAAGGTCGTCCGCTAGTACTCGTGATTCATCCCGCGCAACGATTCGATAAGCGTTTCCCGTCTCGGTATTAAGAAACGTGGCCGCGACCTTACCGTAATCCATTACTTTAAGTGACCGCCGGCCTACCCTGACCCCGGTTACCGCACTGATCGCGTCGGTCATACAGCGATCGATCTCCACCCAGACGATCAATTTCTTACGGTCGGCACCCTTCGGGTCTTTGATGCCGATCGCATCGCAACCGGTAAGTGCCATTCTCACCCCGAGAAGCTGTCCCGGGCAGATATGGCCGTGAACCGCGGCGCACGATTCGAGTAGGTCATCTACCTGTTTCGCATCAGTTACCACGGCTGCCCTTATCTAGAACCTTAAACGTCGTCGCGCCGACAAAAGTTAAACTATTTTGCGAGGTCTCGGCCGGCCGGATCAATATAAGAGGAACTCTCGCCGAAGGCTTTTGAACTCTTCCAATTTCGGGATCCATGCTTGTTCGATGGCGTCTAGTTCCACACCCGCTTCGATCTGAGTTCTTAATTTATTCGTCCCGGTAATGATGTCAAACGGGTTTCGATCGAATTCATATTCGTAGGGCGGGTCTTTCCAGCGAAAATCGTCTTTATAAAGATCGTAGGCGGTTTTCACGATCGCTACCCCGCACTTTGCGGAATCGAAGATATTCCGATCGAGGACATGTATCTGAACTCCACCGCAATTCTTACCGGCGTGTTTCTGAAATGTTGGTTGAAAACCGTTCGGCCGGAAGTACACGCCCGCTAATCCGATATTATTCAAAGCATTGGCAAACTCTTGGCTATCGATATACGGAGCGCCGATCAGCTCGAATGGCCGGGTCGTTCCCCGCCCTTCCGAGATCTGCGTTCCTTCGACAATAACGGTTGCCGGAAAGACGGTCGTCGTGTCCGGCGTGGGGATGTTGGGCGAAGGCAGCACCCACGGGGCATCAGTTTCGTCGAACCACTCGTCACGGCCCCATCCGTTCATGGTCACCAACTCAAGATCGCATTCGACACCGAAATGCTCGTTATACATTTTGCTCAGTTCGCAGACGGTCATTCCGTGGCGGACCGGCACCGGAAACTGCCCCACAAACGAAGCAAATTCGGGTTCGAGAACGTTACCCGCAACGCCTTTTCCCCCGATCGGGTTCGGCCGATCGCAGACGATCACACGCTTCCCAAGCTTGCCGGCGACCCGCATGCAATTCGCTAACGTGTAAACGAACGTATAGATCCGGCATCCGACGTCTTGCATATCGAAGACCAGCGCGTCGACGTTCGCCAGCATCTCTTCGGTCGGAATGCGGGTCTCGCTATAAAGTGAATAAACCGGCAGACCGGTCACGCTATCCACCGTATGCGGCGTCTCGATCATGTTGTCCTGCACTTCGCCTCGAATACCATGTTGCGGACCGAATAAGGTCGTTAGCGTGAAGTCTGGGACGGATTGAAACCGGTCAGCAATATGCCGAAATTCATGATCGACCGAGGCTTGGTTACATATCAGCCCAATACGCGAGCCCCGCAGGGAATCGGGAATTTCTTCAAGCAGTTTCTCAACGCCAAGTTTGATTGGTTTTTTGGAGTTCATCTGTTACATGAAGGCCGAGGTATTTTAGCCACAAAGGACCGAACCACCGTTCACATTCAACACTTCGCCGGTGATGTGCCGGGCCCAGTCGCTACAAAGGAAAACTATTGGCAGTGCGATGTCATTCGCGCTCGCAACCCGTCTCAACGGGATCCCCGCCGTGACCGCATCGTGGAAGGCTTTGTCGGCGAAAACGTCGGTATTCATCTCGGTTTCGACCCAGCCCGGCGCGACCGCGTTGACCGTAACATCCATCGGGGCGAGTTCGACCGCTAAAGATTTTACAAAGGAGATCTGGCCCCCTTTTGAGGCGGCGTAGTTCGATACGTTCGCCTCGCCGCGTTGACCGGCGGTTGAACTGACCACCACGATCCGGCCCGAGCCCTGCTGCTTCATCAGGGGAACCGCCGCCTTACAAACAGCCCAGGTCCCTTTCAGATTAACGTCCAGAACGCGGTCCCAGAGTTCCTCGGAAATATCCTCCACCGGCTTCCCTTCCCAGATGCCGGCGTTGCAAATCAGAAAATCGATGCGCCCGAACTTTTCGATGGTCCCGGCTACTAGCTTCGCCGCGTCGTCTACGTTTGAGAGCTCAGCTTTCAGCGCTACCGCTTCCACGCCGGCCGCGGAACAGAGTTGCACGACCTCATTCGCGGCATCGACGTTCGATTGATAGCTGATGGCGACCTTAGTTCCCGCGCCGGCGAGTTGGAGCGCAACGGCGCGACCGATTCCCCGCGAACCACCGGTGACGAGCGCAACTTTTCCACAAATTCCAAGGTCTTGAATCATAAAGGCCGATTATTATTCAACAAATTGTTGCGTTTATGGTTGATGCAACGCATTAAGCATTGGCCGGTAAATGCTCTAATGATTGATGCTTATGGTGTTGCTGTGCATATTCCGATGCGATTCGCACGAATTCCTTAAATACCACTTTGGAAACCTCGTCACGGGCCCAAGCTATTTCGGGATGCCATTGAACGGCCATGACGGAATGGTCGGCACGCGGGTCTTCTACTGCTTCGATCAAACCGTCAGAGGCCCACGCCGTTGCTACGAGGTTATTCCCCAAGGTGTTGACTGCTTGATGGTGATGACTATTGACCATCGTAGAGTCCGCTTCGATCAGCTGGCCTAACCGGCTTTCGGGCAATACTTTGACTCGATGAGACCAGCGGTCCCGGGGCGCACCCTGCTCATGCTTGATTGCGGAAGGCATTTCCGAGGCGATATCTTGGATCAACGTTCCACCGCGCGAGACATTGAGCACCTGCATTCCAAAACAGATACCCAATAGCGGGATCCGCCGCCGCTCGATCTCTTCCAATAAAAGCAGGTCGGTCGCGTCCTTTAGCGGATAAACCGGGCCTAGGTTGCGATGCGGTTCCATCCCATAGCGGTAGGGGTCGACGTCGGAGTCGCTGCCCGGCAGCAAGACCCCGTCGAGCATTCCGGCGATCGATTCGACGTATTCCCGGTTGGGAATCAACGGAATATGGATCGGATTGCCACCCGCGGCCTCGATGGCTTCACTGTAATCTCGGGCCAGGTAGTACCGCTCGCGCTCCAATTCGACGCGCATGGTGATCCCGATCAATGGACGTTCCGACATGGATTCTTGACCTCAAACGAGCGAAAACGGTGCCCGGTGATGCATATCTACGTTGAAAATATCATACCGCAAAACAAATTCGATGTCGCAATCACTTCCCCTATTACCGAATGTCTATCGTCTGATGCAAGTCCCTTCTTGATGTAATTAAAAGAGCGGTTACGGAAAGGCCTCGCGGAGCGAAATGGGCCTGCGTTTTGAGTCCCTGCTTTCGTAGGCGTTCGTTTAGCTTCGGGCCTCGCTGCCTAAGCCAAGGCCGCCTAAGGGCGGCACGCAAAACGCGGGCGGGACTCGCGCTATTAATTCGTCCGTATTGATAGTGAGAAAAATTTCATTGGTAATACAGGCTGACGGCCGAGTATAATCTCTGACTGGGCGTCGGCGTTTACCTCGGCTGGATCTCGCCTCGCGCGCCTAAGTGATCTGCTTCTACACGAATGATTTATCCGTCGTCCCTGTCCGTGCCCTTTAGTAGCAATATGACCCACGGCATCTCCTCCTCCGTTACTCCGTCGATCGAACCGTTCAGACGGCGAGTTTCGCCACCGCTATTTTCGAGCGTAACGGTACTGGCGGGAACCAAAATCGCGTTTTTGCTCGGTAATTCGCAAACCCACCTGTATCGGTTTAATACAAAGGGGGTAAAAAAAACAAAAAAAGCAAAAGCTCGATGGGCGGTCAGACTGTGGAGTGATTACGCCACCATAACCGACCCCTGGGCACGCCCGGTGGCGTATGATGAGCGGGCCCAAAAGCCCGTCAGTTGGGGGGCCGGTTTTTCGAGCGCAAACAGCACTCTAAGAACCCTAAATAGCGTTTTTGCAAGGGAATTTGCTAACTGACATGTATCGATTCAATACAAAGGTGGTAAAAAAAACAAAAAAGGAAAAAGCGGTCAAGCCGCTGCTTCATGCAACTTGTGCCGGTTCGCATTTAGTTGCACCCTTCCCTTTTCAGCCAGTTGCTTGACGAACATTCAACCGGTTCCTATATTGAATCATCACCATGGGTAAAAACGATCACGGCAGAGTTCGCAGCACTACCATCATTTTGGTGCGCAAAGACGATCAGGTGGCGATGGCCGGCGATGGCCAGGTCACGATGGGCGGCACCGTTATGAAGAGCGGCGCCCGGAAGGTTCGTCGTCTATATAACGACAAGATCCTCGTTGGGTTTGCCGGAGCCACGGCTGATGCTTTCTCGTTACTCACACGATTCGAATCTAAGCTTGAGCAATACCAAGGTAACCTGGATAGGGCGGCGATCGAATTGAGCAAGGAATGGCGGACGGACAAGATATTGCGCCATTTGGAAGCGTTATTGGTGGTCGCGGATCAGAAGAGTTCGTTCTTGCTTTCCGGAAATGGCGACGTGATCGCCCCTGACGACGGGGTGTTGGCGATCGGCTCCGGCGGCCATTATGCCTTAGCGGCCGCACGGGCTCTGCGTGAACACACTAATTTATCGGCCCGTGAGATCGCCCTGGAAGCAATGAAGATCGCCGCGGATATTTGTATTTATACGAACGACCAGTTTGTCGTAGAAGAGTTAAAGTAGTTCTATTCGGGTTTCGTAGCGCGAGCAGATGGTTATCTATTTATCCGGCGAAGTTGACGACGAACTTAGCCTTGACGAAATGTCGCCCCGTCAGATCGTGGCGGCGTTGGACAAGTACGTGGTCGGACAAAACGCCGCCAAACGCGCGGTTGCGATCGCGTTGCGTAACCGTGTCCGCCGCCAAAAGCTCCCGCCGGATATGGCCGCCGACGTGATGCCGAAGAACATCATCATGATCGGCTCGACCGGTGTGGGAAAAACCGAGATCGCCCGCCGGCTAGCGAAGCTCTCCTCTTCTCCGTTTATTAAAGTAGAGGCGTCAAAATTCACCGAAGTCGGATATGTCGGCCGCGACGTCGAAAGTATGATCCGCGACCTGACAGAGATCGCGGTGGAGATGGTCAGGTCGCAGAAGAGCAAAGAGATCGCCGCGAAGGCTGAGCATAACGTCGAAGAACGGTTGCTCGATCTGTTGCTGCCGCCGTCCAAGTCGAGTTCAAGCTATTTCGACATTACGGAGGAACTCGATACTGCCAACGCCAACGCCAATGGCGTGAAGGTTGATGACAATAGCCAACGAACGCGTGAGAAGTTCCGCCAACAGCTCCGCGACGGCAAATTAGCCAATCGCATGGTCGAGATCGAGGTTCACGAGCGCAACTTCCCGACGATCGAACTGGCCGGGCCGCAGGGCGTCGAAGAGATGGGCATCAACATGAAGGACATGTTGGGCAATATCTTCCAAGGCAAAACGAAAATGCGGAAAATGCGAGTCGACGAAGCCACCGAATATTTAATGCAGGAAGAGGAAGAACGGCTGATCGACATGGATTCGGTAGCGCGTACTGCGCTGGAGCGGGTCGAATCGGCGGGCATCATCTTTCTGGATGAGATCGATAAGATCGCCGGGCGCGAAGGTGGTCATGGTCCCGATGTTTCTCGCGAAGGCGTTCAGCGGGATATTCTCCCGATCGTTGAAGGCACGACCGTAAATACTAGGTACGGGATGGTGCGCACTGACCACATCTTGTTTATTGCGGCCGGCGCGTTCCACGTATCTAAACCGTCGGATCTGATACCGGAACTGCAGGGACGGTTTCCCATTCGGGTCGAACTTGAGTCTCTGACCGTGGCTGATTTCGAGCGAATTCTGACCGAACCGAAGAACTCCCTTATAAAACAGTACAAGGCCTTATTGGAAACCGAAGGGATCGAGTTAGAGTTCCGCAGCGATGCCATTTCGGCGATCGCTCAGTTCGCCGGGCAGGTCAACCAGAGCACCGAGGACATCGGCGCCCGTCGTTTACATACGATAGTTGAGAAATTACTTGAACAGATCAGTTTCGAAGGTCCGGATCTCGAGGAAAAAACACAAATAATTGACGAGAATTACGTGAACTCGATGCTATCCGACACGGTAAAAGACCAGGACTTGAGCCGGTACATTCTGTGAAACCAAACACTTTCTGTCTTTCCCACAACTCGACGAATTCCCGGCCGCCAGCGGGTGTAGTTGCTCAGCGTGGGTCTTCGGCTGGTCTATTTTGGGGGTTGCTGGTCCTCCTTGCTTGCGCGGTTCTTGTGTCTGGATGCGGGAAACGCCGACCTCCACTTCCGCCGGTGGAAAATGTACCAGGAAGGACCGAGGAACTGACCGGATACCAACAGGCTAACCATATCATGCTGAGTTGGCCCGCGCCGCGCCGAAACGCGCCGGACGGCAGTGTTCAGAGTATCCGCCGAATCGACGTGTATCGCTTGGCAGAATCCCCTGACGCACCGCTCCCGTTGACGGAAGAAGATTTCGCGAATCGTTCAACCTTAATTGGTTCAGTTACTTACGAACAGATTCAGAATGCCGGTGAGCGCGTTTTATATACTGACGTCTTAGAACTGGCCGGCCAACCTTCACGCTTGCGGTACGCGATCCGTTACGTTAATGCCAGTGGTCAGCGCGCCGCGTTTTCAAATTTCTTTCTGATCGAGCCCGCCGCCCAGATCGCCGAGGCGCCGAAGTTGGTCGGCGCGCAGACAACTGAGAAAGCGGTTCAACTATCATGGGAGGCGCCGAGTAAGAATATTGACCGAAGTACACCTCCTAACTTGCTAGGCTACAATATTTACCGTTCAGTAATTGATGCACAAGGTAAGGTTACGATTGTTCGTCTGAACGAGGTTCCGGTAGTGGGTACGGCATTCGCCGACGCGAAATTCAAGTTTGATGAGAGCTATCAATACTTTGTCCGGGCAGTGTCATTGGGTTCGGGTGGAAACCCAGTCGAAAGTCTTGATTCCAATGGCGTGTCTGCGACACCGCGCGACAGCTTTGCTCCGTCACAACCGGGCACTCCGTCTGTTGCTCCGGGTCCCGGAAGACTGGCAATTTTCTTCCCGAGCAATCCTGAAGGGGATATTGCGGGGTATGACCTTTACCGCTCGACCGATCCCAATCTGCCGCTCGATAAATGGACCAAGCTCAACGAAGCACTGCTGACTAAGACTACCTATCAAGACAGTGCGGTCGAATCGGGTCAAAAGTATTACTATTACGTAATCGCCGTGGATGGTGCCGGTAACCGTAGTGAACCGTCCGAAGTTGGTAGCGAAACCGTTCCATAATTTTGTATGAAACTCTGCCGGTTTACCACCCCTGATGCTCCGAACCCGCGGTACGGGATGATCGAGGACGGCACCGTATCGCCGATGATCGACGCCGATGCGTTCAGCCGGCGAACGCGCCGCCAGATCGGCCGTTATCCGTTGGAGGAGGTGCGACTGGTCGCCCCGGCGGAGCCGACCAAGATCGTTTGTGTGGGCCGGAATTACCTCGCCCACGCCCAAGAACTCGGTAACGAGATGCCTTCCGAGCCGTTGCTGTTTCTAAAACCTCCGTCAGCCTTAATCGGTCCGAATGAATCGATCGTTCTTCCTGGGGCCTCGAACCAAGTTGAGCACGAGGCTGAATTGGCGGTCGTGATGGGGCGGGCGGCGCGAAATATCGGCGAGAACGAGAATCCCCTAGCGTACGTACTTGGCTTCACTTGTCTTAATGACGTAACGGCGCGGGATCTTCAACGTAAAGACGTGCAATTTACTCGCGCGAAGGGATTCGACACCTTCTGTCCGATCGGCCCCTGGTTGATCACGGATCTTGACGTCACGGATATTTCGGTCGTTTGCCGGGTCAATGATGAGGAAAGGCAGCGCGGGCAAACATCGGCAATGGCGTTTCCCGTCGATTTCTTGATCCGTTACATCTCGCGCATCATGACCTTGAATCCGGGGGATGTGATCGCGACCGGAACGCCTTCCGGAGTTTCAAAGCTAAACGCGGGAGATACGGTCGAGGTCGATGTCGGGGGAATCGGTGTTCTGTCCAATCGCGTCGTTAGCACCTCCGACGGTTGAGGCAAATTCACGGTGATACAAACTATTTTGGGGACGGGGAGATAACATGAAATTCTTTATCGACACGGCAAATTTAGACGAAATTCGTGAAGCGGCCGAACTTGGGATGGCTGACGGTGTCACCACCAATCCTTCGCTGGTCGCCAAAGAAGGCAATGTAGATTTTAAGGAGCACATAGCTGCCATCTGCAAACTTGTCCCTGGTCCGATCTCGGCCGAAGTAACCAGTCTCGACCTTGAAGGAATGCTCCGTGAAGGGCGCGAATATGCCAAGATCGCGCCCAACGTCGTCGTCAAATGTCCGCTAACTCTCGACGGACTGAAGGCGACGCGACGGTTGACCGATGAAGGAACTCAGGTGAATGTCACACTCTGTTTTTCCGCTGCCCAGGCGATTTTGGCCGCCAAGGCCGGAGCCGCCTTCATCAGCCCGTTTCTCGGCCGGTTGGACGATGTGGGGCAAGACGGGTTGATCCTGCTGCGCGAGATCGTCGAGATCTACGACAATTACGACTGGGGCACGCAGGTTTTGGCCGCGAGCATCCGTCATCCTCTGCATGTGATCGAGGCAGCGCGCATGGGGGCTGATGTCGCCACCATGCCGTTCAAGGTCATGCAGCAATTGGCCAAGCACCCGCTGACCGATAAGGGATTGGATCAGTTTTTGGCGGACTGGAAAAAGAGTGGTCGTAGCTGACACGGTATCGAACGGAGCTTGGATCCAGGTTCGGTCGTGTAAGTTTGACGGGTCGGTTCACCGGACGTGGAAGGCGCGACTCGCTGAGCGAAGCGGGTCGCGAATTGTACTTGAGGGGGAGTTCGAATTCGAGGTGCGGCACGCGATCCTGGGCACGATCGAACGCGGTGCACGAACACGCGAGATCTTCTGGAATGATCGTTGGTACAGCGTGTTTCAGTTCCTCGACGACCGTGGTGGGATCCGGATCGAATACGTAAACATCAACCTTCCTCCGACACTACGTGGTACGGACTTGTCCTTTATTGATCTCGATGTGGACATTTTGGTCCGGGCGGACGGCACCTACGCGATCTTGGACGAGGATGAATTTCAAACCAATGCGGCGTTGTTCAGCTATCCGGCCGAATTACGCACCCGGGTTGAACGAACGGTCGCGGAATTGACCGGCCACCTCAAGACCGGGCGTTTTGCGGACCTGATAACGCACGAAAACTGATTCCTTGTATTTTCAGCAACTATGTCAACCAAACCACAAACCGACCGCCCAAAATCCAAACTTGAGTTGTTGACCGAACGTTCCGCAGCCGCGGAACTGGGCGGGGGCATCGACCGGATCGAGAAGCAACGCGCGGCGGGCAAGATGACCGCGCGCGAACGGGTCGAATTCTTGCTGGACGACGGATCGTTCGAAGAGTTCGACAAGTTTGTGGTGCACCGGTCGCAGGATTTCGGTTTGGACGAACAACTCTTTCCGGGTGATGGCGTTATTACCGGCCATGGACTGATCGACGGCCGCGCGGTTTTTGTCTTTGCGCAAGATTTTACCGTTTTCGGCGGTTCCCTTTCAGAAACCCATGCCGCCAAGATCGTTAAGGTCATGGATCTGGCCATGAAGGTCGGCGCACCGGTGATCGGTCTGAACGATTCCGGTGGGGCGCGTATCCAAGAAGGTGTGGTCAGTCTGGGCGGTTACGCCGATATCTTCCTGCGGAACACCTTAGCCAGCGGTGTGGTGCCGCAGATCAGCTGCATTATGGGGCCGTGCGCCGGCGGCGCGGTTTATAGTCCGGCGATCACCGATTTCACCATCATGGTGAAAGACAGTTCGTACATGTTCATCACCGGCCCCGACGTCATTCGGACCGTAACGCACGAGGAAGTCACGAAGGACGAACTCGGGGGCGCGATCACGCATAATCGCACATCCGGGGTCGCACACTTTGCGGCCGATTCGGACGAGCACGCGCTCCAAATGATCCGGGAATTGGTCGGGTTTATTCCGTCGAACAATCTGGACGACCCGCCGCGGGGTGCGACGAGCGATCCGATAGATCGCACTTCGCCTGAACTCAACACTTTGGTGCCGGAAGCCTCGAACCAGCCGTACGATATCCGGGATGTGTTCCACGCGATCGTCGACGACGGCTACTTTTTCGAAGTCCACGAAATGTACGCGCCGAACATCGTGGTCGGCTTTGCGCGCTTGAACGGGCAGAGCGTTGGGATCGTCGCCAACCAACCGGCTTTCCTGGCAGGCGTGCTCGATATCGATGCATCTGTGAAGGCGGCCAGGTTTGTACGCTTTTGCGATTGCTTCAATATTCCGCTGATTACATTCGAAGACGTGCCCGGGTTTCTCCCCGGGGTTTCACAGGAGCATGGTGGGATCATTCGCCATGGTGCGAAATTACTTTATGCATTTGCCGAGGCGACGGTACCGAAGATCACCGTCATCACCCGCAAGGCTTACGGCGGAGCGTATTGCGTCATGGCCTCGAAACACATCCGAACGGACATCAATTTTGCCTGGCCGACGGCGGAGATCGCGGTAATGGGGGCGCAGGGCGCAGTGGAAATTCTCTACCGACGCGAAATAGTCTCGGCCAAAGATCAAGAAACGACCCGCCGCGAGCGTATCAGCGAATTAGAGAGCAAGTTCGCGAACCCGTATGTCGCGGCCGAGCGCGGGTTCGTCGACGAGGTGATCGAACCGGCCTTAACCCGGCCCAAGCTGATCCGTGCCCTCAAATTACTCGAAACAAAGCGCGACAAGAACCCGCCGAAAAAGCACGGCAACATTCCTCTCTAAATCGGAAAAGCAAAAGGCGCTGCAGTTACCCGCAGCGCCTTTTCGTGACTAGGAAGCGAACGACCTACTTGGCCGCCACCTTTTCTTTCAATATCTCCAATGCTTTTTTCAATTGGATGTCCTCGGCCGGTGCAACCGGTTTCGGATCCGGGGTTACTTCCCGTTTATCCCCGGGCTGCGGAGCCGGTTCTTCATCCTCGGGGCCGTTGGCGCCATCGATGTCCGAAGCATCGACGGTATCAGGTTTCGCCACCTTGACGGTCGGCTCGAGCCCGGACTTGCTTCGATCCTCGCCCAAGAACGGCTTCCCATTCGGTGAAGCCCACTTAATCGTAGTGAGCAGCAGTCCGTCGCCATCCCGAAGTTTGAATAATTGCTGCTCGGTTCCTGCACCGAAACTGCGCTCGCCAACCAGATCTCCACGGTTACGTTCCGCCACGGCCGCCGCGATCACTTCGCTCGCGCCTGCAGTGCCGTTATCGATCAAGACCGCCAAGGGGCCACCGAACGCGAAGTTTTTTTCCTCGGCAGCAAAAACCTTCAAGGATTTCCCTTCACGTCCAATCGTTTGGGCTAAGTTACCGTCTTTGATGAAGAGATTGGCTACTGCCACCGCTTCCGTCAATGAACCGCCGGCCACGCTGCGCAAGTCAACCACGATACGTTGTGCACCCTGTTTGAGCAGGTCCTGTAGCCGCGCTTTTACATCGGCAGATTCTCCATCGGCTAAACTGTTGACCTTCAGAACACCGGTTCGATTCGCTTCGATGCGGATCTCGGCCGCAGGAACCTTGAAATCGCCACGCCGAACCGTGATTGTGTTCGGTCGGGTGTTAGCGCGTAGCACTCTGAGCTTTACTTCGGAACCGGCAGGGCCGTTCAGCAGTTGTTTCGCATCGTAAAGCGAAATATCGCGCGTCGCTTTGGTGTCGATGTACTCGATCACGTCGCCCGGACGAAGCCCGGCCTGTTCCGCCGGGGAACCTTTGATTGGGGCAATAACATAAAGATAGGCAGACACTTGGGACAGCTCCGCGCCAATACCCACTGCACTCGGTTTATTCGCGGTGCTATAATCTCGAACTTGATCGGCGGTCAAGTAGGTCGAATAAGGATCGAGGCCGTAGGCGAGCCCGCGCATCGCTCCAGACCGCACCTTGTCCATGTTCGGCTCGTCAACGTAATCATTCTGAATGTGCTGCAGCACATTTTCGAAGATGCGGAGTTGCGCTCCCGGATCATTGATCGGTTGCTGCGCGCGGGTAGAGATAAAGCTCCCGACACACCCATAAATGGCAATTACCGCGGAGGCAATGACCAGTACAAATTTAGTGCGAAATGACATCAATAAACCTCAATTTTTGTCGACGAACGCGTTAGCCGAAAGGCCTGTAAATATGGTCGGACAATCGATTTTTATCATACCCTTCGAACAATGCCGGTGCAAGCAACTTTATTCAAAGCGTTGTTTCGAGTCTTCCGGTCGTATTACCGCGTTTCCAACCGTTTCCGTCATTACACCAAGGGCTCATGTCTAGTACCGCAAAGACCGGTCTCGGCCGGCTCCTGGCTCTCGACCTGGGTGACAAAAGGATCGGCGTCGCGGTGAGTGATGAGCTGCGAATTTCAATCAGTCCGCAACCATCCATTCTCGTTACCAATTGGAAAGCCGTCCTCGAAAACATCCGCCGTGCGATCGCTGACTTTGACGCCGTGGCGTTGGTGATCGGTTGGCCGATAAATATGGATGGATCGGAGGGAGATCGCGTGGCCAAGGTGCGGGCCACGGCAGCGAAACTCCAAAAATCGGTCGAAATACCGCTTTTGTTTCAAGATGAGCGTCTAAGCAGTGAGGGCGCCCTTGATATCCTTCGGGAAACCGGGGTACCAAAGGCACAATGGGCGGCGCTGGTTGATAGCCAGGCGGCCGCTATCATTCTTTATGACTTTGTCTCGCGGGTTTCAAACGGATCTTCCGGAAAGGCAGAACCCACGATCTATTGAGAATTTACTTTAGATGTTACAATTGAACTAAGTCATCGTAATATGAAGAAAATAAAACGGTTATTGATCTTAGTCGTGCTTTTGATAATAGTGGCCGTCGGCGCCACTGCGTGGTGGATAAACCGATCGTTACACGCCCCTCAGTCGCACGCGCACGCCGATAAATATGTGGAAATTCCTCGCGGAACTGCGCCGGCCGAGATCGTTAACCGGCTCCACGCGAAGGGTATTATCGGTTCGACGTGGCCGTTGTTGCTCTACCTAAAATGGACGGGGGCGGGCGCGAAGTTAAAGGCCGGTGAATACAAATTCCCCTCCCCTATCACTGCGCTCGAGGTTGTACAAAAGCTGCAAACAGGCGAGGACCGATTGGAACGCTTTACCGTGATCGAAGGCTGGTCGCGTTGGGAGATTGCGGCTGCCATCGCCCGTGAACCATCTTTTAAGATCGGCGAGAAGGAGGCATTTACCTTACTCGATGATCCCAAAAGCGTTCGCGATATAGACCCGGCCGCTGATAATCTCGAGGGCTATCTCTACCCCGATACCTATTTTCTTCCGGAAGGAACGACCGCGCACCAAACCGTTGAGATAATGATCCGGCGGTTTCATCAGGAGTGGAAACCGGAATACACCGCGCGCGCAGCTGAGCTCAATCTTACGCCTCGCCAAATAGTAACGATTGCATCGCTAATTGAAACGGAAGCGAAATTGGACGAGGATCGGCCCCTGATCGCGTCGGTCATCTACAACCGGTTAAGACTACAAATGGCGCTGGGCATCGACTCAGCAATTATTTATGCCGCGAAGTTAGCCGGGAAATGGAAGAACGACGGCAAAGTTTACCAGAGCGATCTGGATCGCCAATCACCATACAATACGAGGCTAAACAAAGGATTGCCGCCCGGTCCGATCGCCTCGTTTAGCCGTGAATCTTTGCACGCAGCCCTATACGCGGCGCAGACCGATTACCTCTATTACGTGCGGGAACCTGCGCGGAATGATGGTAAGCACAATTTCTATAATAATTCGGCCGATTTCGAGAAGGGCGTGCGGGCTCTCCGCGACTGGGAACGGGAACGAGATCGGCGCGCCGGCCAAGCCCCGGCCAACTCTACCCCGTGATCAGTGAATCATACCTGGTCGTGAATTTGGCGAGATTCTTGTATTCGAAGTTTTATTGTTCTATTCTCGAATTTCATTTGCGGTAATCGGCCGCAACACGTTCGGGATTCACTATTGGGGGTCTAGATGCGGTACCTAACTTTAAGCCTGCTTTTGCTTTTAACCTGCTCCGTGGCTTCCGTCGCGCAGCAGGAAAAGGGTGTCGATGTCCAGACCGAAAAGATCCGCACTAGCGGCAACGGGAACGGGGCGGGTAACTCTCGCTCGACTGGAATTGGTAATGGAATTAGTTGGGGAAAAGACCGCACCGCTACTAGGCCGTTGCTGCCGAATCCGTACCGCTTCACAGGCCGGATCAACATACTAGTTCAATCAGTACAGGATGTTATGGCCGACCGGAAGGTAATTCCGGATGTTACGACCTCGCGACCGGCGGAGGGTTTGATCATCAGCCAACCGTTTACCTTTTCTAAAGGGGCGGTAATTTCGCGAGGTGAACTTAGCCGTTACTCAGATCTCCCGGCATCGAATACCACTACCTGGACGGGCGGCCGAGTGACTTACACCGTGCAGGTGCTCCCGGTGGATGGAATGCACGCCAATGTCATGGTTTCGGCTAAGATTGAAGGCAAAACCAACGATATCCTGCGTACTGAATGGTTGAGCCTTTCAAGCAATGGCATGGCTGAAGACGAATTCATGTCAGATTTGATAAACAAACTGACCGGCGATACCCCAGCGGGAATTGTCCAACCGTAATCCGCTCTTAAAGTTTTACATTAATGATTGAATCGATCACTGAAACAGCAGAATTGCGAACTCGTTCAAGTAAAGCGTTTTATATTGCGTTAATGATCGCTTTACTGATAACCGCTGGGGTTGGGATTGGCATGATGATCCTGCAACGTCGTAATGCAACGCGCATGGCGGAACAGCAGGCAGCAGCGGTCGAACCGGTCGAGAAGCCCAAGCCTGTCCCTGAACTGAGGGTCTTTCTTGATGAATCGATAGTTAAGGCCGGCAAGGCTTCGGTCAGCGGTACGGTCAAGAACCTATCGCCGAACCCCGTTTCCGGCGTCTCGCTACAGCTGCAATTGTTTCAACGCAAGGATGGGGCGACGGTCATTAAGTCTATCGAGCCGGTGCCTAAGGATTTGCCACCCAATGGTGAAGCTAAATTCACGATGGCGGTTTCCCAGCACGAATTCCGCACCTGGCGAATTGCTCGCGTGGTAAGTAATTCTTCAAATCGGGAGATCGCATTTGTTACCGACCAGGGTGCGCTTAGACCAAAAGAAGGTCCTACCACGGTGAACGAGACGGTCGGCGGCCGGGGCCCCGGAAGCCCAAGGGACGGCGGATATCTGAATACTCCTGACACGCCAATTCGGGTTCCGTAAACCTGATCCAATAGCTCAAGGGTCGGCGCGTCGACATTATTGCGAGAATGCTTTACCTAAACGACGTTAAATCTTTGTATTTAGTATAGTTATTAGTGCAGCATCGACGTTCATCGCGGAGGGGTGGGCCACTTGTACGATGTTTCTCTCCGGTCGTAATGATTTAACCTCGCTCCAGGTCGAGTCTACCTGCTGCGAGCTACCGCGCTTATTGAAAACAACTAGATCTGCGCTACGAATTAACGCTGTCGCGGACGGTTTCCATAATCGTCGGCTAACGCTGGGGTCGACGATCATCAAATTTATCGCTGGCTTAATCAACAAGGCTAAAGTGTTACTCTCAACCACCACATAGCCGGCCGGCTTGAGCGTTGGAGTAACCCGTCGCCACATTTCTAGAACATTTGTATCGCGCGTAATTCCCCACCGAACGGGATCTGCCCCGGCTTCGACAAAACGCGCTGTATCGGTCCCTGCCTGCTGAATGACGGCGCCTTTGGAAATTATTTGGAAGTCACCGCCCAATGATGAACAGACGTTGCAGCTTTTTCCGCCGTGTGGGCACCCGCGGTCGTCATGGGTCACCGTTATTTTGACCGCCGCGACGGAATTCCGCTCATGAAGAAATTCGATCACGGCGACGGCCAGGCTTGTTTTGCCGGCACCGGAGGCAACACCCGAGACCACAATGGTCGTTGGTTCGCTTGTCATCGAATTGATCTACGGTCCGACCTGGTCGGACAACCTAACAGCCGCTTTTGGATTCACAACCGCAAGAAACTAAACTTGATATGGTGACATCGGTTCGTTAGAATTAGCACGCTCGATCATGAAAGTCCGAAATAGATTAATACCGGTCTCCTTTTCGAAGTCAACCACGATCCGCTTTTTTGTCGCGGTGATGGTACTGGGCATTGGTGTCACCATCGCCCAGGCCCAGCGGATGCAGCCCTCGCAGTCGGATAAGCGGGACGAACCGGATCCGTTCCTTAACAAACCAATTGTCGAGATGCGTGCGCGGGCTGCGATTCGAAGGTCGGATAAAGATTATCAAGAGAACTTAGACCGCGCTCATGAGGTGGCCCGGTTAAGTTCAGAGTTGCGTCAGAGTTTTCAGCTCACCACCACCCTAACCGAAACCGATCAAAAGAAGATCGAACGAATCGAGAAGCTGACCAAGAAGATCCGGAGCGCCGCGGGTGGGTCCGACGGGGATTTTACGCGGGATGTTCCTCTCAATCTTGGAGAAGCGATCAACATGATCGCGAGCGCGGCCGATGATCTAAACAAGAACGTTAGTGCGACCCCGAAACTTGTGGTGTCGGCCAGCGTTATCGAGCAGACCAATCAACTGCTTGAATTAGTTCGATACGTTCGTGGAAGTGACCGGTAAATGTCGCAACCCTTTCGTAAACGGGCTTTTCATCGATTACCTTTTTACCTCGCGCTAGTTTCCCTCATCATCACCGGAACCTGGGTGGACCGTAGCACCGCTCAGCAGCCTCAATCCGACGACGTTATTCGGGTAAATTCCGATCTCGTACTGGTTAACATCACTGTGACGGACGACAACGGACGACCGGTCAGCAATCTGCAACAGAGCGACTTCAATATTTCGGAAGATTCTCGACCGCAGACGATCTCATTTTTCGGCTCCCAATCGACCCCATTTGCGGCGATCATCTTGCTCGACGCCTCGGGAAGCATGGAGAACCGAATGTCGTTGGCCCGTTCTGCTGCGATACGGTTTGTCGAAGGATTGCGGCCCGAAGATGCCGTAGCGGTTTTCCAGTTCGATTCCAAAATTAGAAAGGTTCAGGATTTTTCGGCCTCGAGCGATCTGTCCTCGCGAGTATTTGACGCGCAAGCGAATGGTATGACGGTGCTCTATGACGCGATCGTACAGGCGGCGCGGGATCTTGCGGTTCGGCCGGAGCGGCGAAAGGCGATCATTGTGCTTTCCGATGGCGAGGATACGAAGAGCGATGCTACCCAAGGAAAGGCCTTAAACGCGGCGTTGGCGGTGGACGCCGCGATTTATTCGGTCGACATGACGCAAGATGGTACTGGAACCAGTCGAAATCAGCGGCTGGGTATGATATTGCGTGAATTATCAGAAAAAACCGGGGGCATTTATGTAGGGACCGGCGGAGGTCCCGCTCTCCGCGAGGCGTGTAAAAAGATCGTGCAGGAATTGAGCGAGCAATATACGATCGGCTATCAACCCACCAACCAATCACTTGACGGCCGTTGGCGTACGATCAGTGTTCAGTCAAAAAAGGCGAACCTTAAGATCCGTGCACGCAAGGGTTACCGAGCTGCGAAATCGAGCTGACCTTCTCAGTGACTTACGGCGTTTCGTTCCTTGTCCCGGCGCCGCTCGATGGCCAACTCGACGAGCTGATCTAAGACCTTCGAAAAACTCACACCACTGGCTTCCCACATCTTCGGGAATCCCGAGACATCGGTCAGACCCGGCATGGTATTGAGTTCGTTGATAACTAGTTCGCCGGTATCTTTGCGCAAGAAGAAATCCACGCGCGCAAGACCGGATCCGTCCACGGATTTAAACGCCGTGATCGCATGGCGTTGTATGGCCGCGATCTGCGAACGGTTCAAGCGCGCCGGCACCACGAATTCGTTGTGACCTGTGCCGATGTACTTCTCTTCGTAATCCAAGAAACTCGCCGAGGCATCGTGAATCAAATATTCGCCCGGTAAACTGGCGATCGGTTCGTTGTTGCCCATAACGGCGCATTCGATCTCACGCGCATCAAGGCCTTCCTCAACGATGATCTTGCGATCGTATTTCGCCGCCAGATCGATCGCGGCGCGCAGTTCCCTGCGGTTACCAGCCCGGGACACACCCACCGAAGATCCGAGATTCGCCGGCTTTACAAAGCACGGAAAACCCAGTTCCCTAACGACTTTGCGCACCATAGATTCGGGTTCGGTTTCCCATTGGTGGCGCAAAAACCAAGTGTAGCGGCAAACCGGAAGGCCCGCGTCCCGAAACAGGGTCTTCATGAACACCTTATCCATGCCGCAGGCCGACGCGAGAACTCCGCACCCGACGTACGGAATCCCTGCCATATCCAACAATCCTTGAATGGTGCCGTCCTCGCCATACGTACCGTGCAGCACCGGAACGACGACATCAAGCCGTTCTGCTCCAATACTTCCGCGTCCGAGCGACAACAGACCCTGATGCCCGGGGTCGCCAGTTAACGCAACTGATTTCCGCTTGTCGTCGGCGACATATTCGATCTTCGCTTGCGCTGTCTCTGGCAACAAACTCAGGGAAACCGCCGGTGGGAGCCAGCGTCCTTCTAACGTTATCGCGATGGGCACCACGTTGTACTTTCGTGGGTCCAACGCTTCGATGACCGAACGGGCCGATCGTACGGAGATCTCGTGTTCACCGGAACGGCCTCCGAAGATCACTCCGATGGTTAATTTTTTCGCCATGAAAACAATATGTTCATCCGTCGCCGGGCTATTCTGAACACGACGCGGTACTCAATTCAATCTGATGGATCGGGTTAATCTAAAGAATGGTCTTACCAAGCGCGGATAGTATTAATTCGACGCCCAACTCTGCGGTCTTGTTCTGTTCGTCCAACGCGGCGTTGATCTCGACCATTTCCAGCGAGCGCAAACCGCCCGTTTCCGCCAGCTTCTCCATTGCTAGGTGTGCCTCGCGATAGGTCAAGCCGCCGCGCACGAGCGTTCCGGAACCCGGTGCATCGCGCGGATCGAGTACGTCGATATCGAAAGTTACGGCAAATCCACCCGAAGCTTGCGCGACGATCGCCAGGGCTTGGTTCATGATCGCGTTCATGCCCTGTTCGTCAATATCGCGCATCGTAAAGCAATGTAGACCGAGTTGCCGGATCAATTCCCTTTCACCCGGGTCAATATCGCGGGCGCCAATATGAGCGCAAAATCGCGGCTCCAGCTTTGGCGCAAAACCACCTAGGTTTACCAGATCGGGCGCACCGAACCCCAAAAGTGCGGATAACGGCATACCGTGAATATTTCCGGTCGGGGATGTTTCCGGCGTATTCATGTCCGCATGGGCGTCGAACCACAGCAAACCTAACGGCTCGTCCTGATCGCGAAAATACTTGCATATACCCGTCAACGAACCGATCGCGATCGAATGGTCGCCGCCGAGTATGATGGGTATTTCCCGGTGTTCCAAGATCCCGTACACGGTATCCGCCAGGTCCGTACACGCCGCTATCATCTCGTTCAGATGCTTCGGGTTTTCATGGTGGGCCGTCACAATCTGTGGCCGCGGCACTTTCAGATCCCCGTGATCGACGACTTGATATCCCAGTGCGGAGATACGATCGCTCAACCGCGCTACCCGCATGGCATACGGGCCGAGATCAACGCCGGGGATGCTCGCGCCAAAACCGAGCGGGACACCCAATATCCCTGCTCGTTTGGAACGCGCGTCGTCAATGGAGTCGATGTTTCGGGGTGTTTCGGCGGTCGAGGAGCTCATAGATCACGTAACGCGGGCTCGAATTCCCGGCTTTCTACTGATAAAACTTAAATTCAAATTATCCTGGCCTACCGCTGTCGCGCTCGGGCGGTCTAAACGATTACGTCCTTCGATTCAGCCTGCACGATACGCGCGGCCTCCTCGGGCGAGTTGGCCAGATGAAGCAATGATACATCGCTAACGCTCACGACCAAATGTTGCTGCCAGGCATCTATCATGGGCGGCCAGCAGTCACCTAAAAGTACTAAGGGGCGGCGGTTGATGACCCGCGTTTGAAGCTTGTTCCAAACCAGCGAAACTTCGGTTACGGTGCCCATTCCGCCCTTTAACGCGACAAATGCGACCGACCGAAGGATCAAATGCTGCAGCCGCTCGTAAAAATGTTCGGAGGCAACCTTATCGGTCAAAAACCGATTTGGTTCGGCTTTGAACTGGTTCATCACGATGCCCAGTACGCGCCCGCCCTTTTCGCGTGCTCCGCGGCTCGCCGCTTCCATTACGCCGAGATAACCGCCGGTACAGATAGTAAAGCCGGCCTCGGCCAGAAGTTCGCCCAGCCGCTGGGCTTGCTGGTACTCGGGGTCAGACGCGACGCATTTTGAGCCGCCGAATATTGTAACGATCTTGCCGGGTGCTTCGTTCGTCATTGGGCCCGTCCCATAATTAGTAACGATCCATTTGCTCGGTACTGCATATATTCTTCGTGCGAACGAAACCACTCGCCCGAATAAGTTTCTGTCACTGGAGCGGGATCGATCAGTCGCCGATCTTCGATCTGACCGAAGCCGGCCGCCGACCACATTTCTCGATACTGTTCGATCGAAAGAGCATGGACCGGAACTGCTAGTTTTTCTACCCATAGCAACGACGGTTCGTTCTCAACGAACAGGTCGACGACCGCGGCGAAAATACCTCCGGTAGACATAACCCGTCTAACCTCCCTCGCCGCACGCAATGGGTCGTGATAATAGTACAAAGATTCCATCGAGAAAGCGTGAGTGAATTCATCGTCTGGAAATGGTAGTTGTTCGGCGCTGGCGACCTGAAACTCGACATTATCGAAGGCCGTTGATTCCGTTCGTGCGAGTTCCACCATCTGATCCGCGATATCTATTCCAACTACGCGTCCGGCTGGCGCCCGTAAAGCCATCGTGCGGGATGCCCACCCGTTACCACAACCAAGATCAAGTATGCGGGAGTCCGGACCGATCTCCATTAAGGCAAAAGCTTGTTCGCCGGTCGGGCGATGGCCGGCCTCCATGCTGTCGCCGCGGCCGGCTTCGGCCCACTGGTTGAATTCAGTGCGTAATCTTTCGTCGTGCATGATTTGATCCACGTCGGTGATCTTAGCGTCGCGCCCGCTTGCTAGGGTTTCAACCGGTTCAGCATCCGCGGGAAAGGGATCGTCTCGCGAACGTGCTCGATGCCGCACATCCAAGCGGTGCATCGTTCGATGCCCATTCCGAACCCGGCATGCGGCACGCTACCGTACCGGCGTAGGTCGAGGTACCACTCGAACGCCTCTTGTGGTAGCTCGTGCAACGCGATCTGCTCGCGCAGGAAATCAAGCGAGGTGGCGCGTTCACCTCCGCCGATGACCTCGCCATACCCCTCCGGCGCCAGGACATCGACGCCAAGCGCACGATCGGGTTCTTGCGGATCTCGCGCCATGTAGAACGCTTTGACCGCCGCAGGGTAGTTGTATACCATCACCGGCCGATCGTAATGGCTGGAGATGAAGGTTTCGTCCGGCGCACCGAAATCACCGCCGTAAACAAATTTGTTCTCCAACTTCCCGTCCGCGAATCCTTGATCGAGCAGTTTCGCCGCCTCGTCGTAATGCAAACGAGGAAAGGGCGGAACGATCGCTTCCAATTTCGCTTGATCGCGTTCCAAAACTTTCAACTCTTCCTGGCGGTCGGCGAGTACGCGGCTAGCGATGTAGGACAAAAACCTTTCGGCCAAGTCCATCACGTCGTTCAAATGGGCGAAAGCCATCTCGGGCTCGACCATCCAAAACTCGGTCAAATGGCGCCGGGTCTTCGATTTTTCTGCGCGGAAGGTCGGCCCAAAGCAATAGCTTTTCCCCAACGCTGCACAGGTAGCCTCGTTGTACAACTGGCCCGACTGGGTAAGATAAGCCTTCTCGTCATCGAAGTAATTAACTTCAAATAACGTTGTCGTACCTTCGCAAGCGGCCGGTGTAAAGATCGGCGAATCGGCAAGGGTAAAGCCGTCGTTGTCAAGGAAATCGCGTACAGCCCGAACCACCGTGTGGCGCACCTTGAGGACCGCATGCTGCCTTCGCGAACGCAGCCAGAGGTGCCGATGGTCCATTAAGAACTCGGTGCCGTGTTCTTTCGGGGTGATCGGATAATCGTGGGCCGCACTAATAACTTCGGCACCGGTGACGTCCAATTCAAACCCGCCCGGCGCGCGTTCATCGGCCCGCACCGTCCCAGTGATGGTCAACGCGGATTCTTGGCCAAGTGCGGCCAAGCTATCCCAAAGTTCTTCGCTGACCGCCTTCTTAAAGACGACGCACTGGCAAATGCCCGTACCGTCGCGGAGCTGCGGGAACATCAATTTGCCGCTAGAGCGCGTGTTGTAGAGCCAGCCCTTGAGGATAACTTCCTCCCCGACGTGGCTATCTAATTGATTTATGTAGGTCTGTGACATCAATGCTTACAATTCAAGTTCAAAATAGAAATTCTAAATACGTTCGCCGATCATCCGGCGCAAAACGGGAAACCGCTCCAACCAAGTCGCGGCCTGGTCGACCATTTTCAATGTCGGCGCAATGAACTGCTCGTATTCGGTCCGGCCCGCAACGCTGGTTTGGTAGCTGAAGGTGCCGGTGGCTTTTAAACAACGTTGGACTGCCATCAAACGAAATTCCGTGGCGAACTCGTCCGGGTCGATCTTGGGCAACCCCAATTCGGCGCGTTCGTTCAGGAACATCAACCTCTGAGTTCGTACCTTTGAGATCGACGGCGCGTTAAGACGGCGATCAAGCAGTAACGAGACCAGATCGTAACTCGCCGGACCCATGCGCGCGTCCTGATGATCAATGATGCGCAATCGGCCGGCGCCATCTACCATGATGTTCGAAGTATGAAAATCGCGGTGACAGAGCACCCGTGGTCTCGCCGCGAGATCGGCCGCGATATCGTTCAGTTCGACTTTCAATTCGGCGGCCTCGCCATGCGAAAGCGTCTCCTTACGATAACTGCCAAAGTAGTGTTCCAAAAAGAACCCTAACTCCCAGGCCAGTTTTGCCTCATCGAAAGCCAATCGCGCGGCGATCGAATTATGATCCTCTGCTCGCTGTGTCGCAGACTGGATGCCGGCGATCAAACGGATGGCTTGATCATGGAGCGCTTCTACTTGCTCGGCGTCGGCATCGCGAAGCAGATCGCGTAATTGCCGGTCGCCGAGATCCTCTTGTACGATCAGGCCGAGTTCGCCGTTGACCGCATACACCTGCGGTACCGGTAGGTCCGCCGCGGCGAACAACCGCGTGACGTCTAAATAGGGATGAAATGCGGGATCGAACGGTTCCGGATAAACGCAAGCGATCGCGGATCTGCCATTCCAGGGGATGCGAAAGTATTCCCGCGTAGACGCATCCGGAGTGAGCGGTTGCACCATCGGGTTTTCGTCACCCGGGCCCTCCGACCGCAGGTATTCGGTCAGCCGGTCAATCGCCGCCGACGCAAATAGGTTCGATGCAGACATCTGGGCGTAGCTCATGAATGACAGATTCTGACCGGCGAGTGGTTGTTGGAACCGTGAAAGCCGACCATAATTTCTGATTAAAGAAATTGTATCACTGCGTGAAGGGGGTCACAAAATTGGTCCCTTGATACGACCCTTTGAGGGCTTTCTCCGGCACCGGAACGCCGCGAACGAGATCGGCGCGAACTACGGCGACGTCGTTCCAATGCGTATTTTCAGGAACGGTTACACCATCGCCGATGACGCACCGGTCCAGGACCACGCCCCGCTCGACCCGCACATCATCCCAGAGAATGCTGCGCGAGATTGATGCGTTCGCATCGATCGAACATCGATCTCCGCGCAGTTCGTTCTCCTTCGAGGCCACGGCAAGACTGATATCCAGATACCTCTGGATCGTTGAAAGTTCGTACCAAGTTCCATCGGCGATGTGCGCTGTGATCGTCTCGCCCGCAGCCCAGGCGCGGGGAAATACGTCGGTTACAGAATGTGAGAAGACGCCGGGTTCGATGTAGTTAAAAATTCGCGGCGAGAAGACCTGTATTCCGGTGAACATTAGCGGAGCGTCGGGCTGCATGCCGGCTTCCGGCTTTGCCATGCCGCCGAATCCGGTAACCATTCCGTCCGTAACATACACCTCGGAAAAACGCGCACGCACCTCATTGCGAAGCAGCACGAGAGTTGCGATCGATCCAGACGCCTGGTGCGCCGCGATCGCCGCCGAAAGGTCGATATCGGTAACGATCTTTCCGTTGATGACGACAAACGGCTCGTCGTCGAAAAAATCCCGCGCGTTGATCACGGCGCCGCTGGTTCCGAGGATCTCGGGTTCCATTATGTATTCCAAATGCACGCCAAATCGGGAACCGTCACCTAAGGACTCCCGGACCGACTCGGGGCGGTGGTGAAGATTGACGATGACGTCGCGGCAATCGTGTCGCGCCAAGTATTCGGCAACGTACCCGCAGAGCGGCCGTCCCAAGAACGGTAGGGCTGGTTTGGTTCGGTCTTCGGTTAACGGCCACAGCCTGGTGCCATACCCGGCCGCAAGGATCATCGCGCGCATAAATAGGATGTTACATGAGGTCGCGGAGGAAGCGGAGAGGATAGTGATAAATGGCGGTGCGCAGCCTTTCAGCTGCGCACCGCTGCTTACGTCCTTTTATCGAACAAACGCGGCGGGCGCCGGCATGTCGCCGGTGGCGCCAAACGGTTTGAAGTTAAACGCACCGTTCGAACTTTGGAGAACGAACCAGGTATTCGTATCGGGACGGAAAACCGCTACATCGGTCTTGCTGTCGCCGTCATAATCACCCGGTGTCGGAATGTCGGTGCCAGTGCCGAATTGTTGGGCAAACATCGAGTTGGTCGTGCTCCGGTATTGGTACCACATGCCCGTCGATGGACGGTAAACGGCGACGTCGGTCTTTAGATCGCCGTCGTAATCACCCACCACCGGGCGATCGGTGGCGGTTCCCCAATTCATGCTGCGCAGAATGCTTGTGGTCGTGGGCATGATGTACCACGACCCGGTCGACGGACGAAACACCGCTACATCCAGCCGGCCGTCTCCGTCGTAATCTGCCGGTACCGGTTTGTCGCCGTTGGTTCCGAACTGCTGACCACGCATTCCGGTCGTGCTGGCAACGATGTACCAGGTGCCAGACGCGGGCCGGAAGACCGCGATATCGGCGCGGCCGTCGCTGTCGTAATCACCCGGGGCCGGAATATCACTGGCCAAGCCAAATTGCTGGGCCGAGAATCCGGCGGTGGACTGCATCAAATACCAGACGCCGCTCCGGTAAACACCGTAATCGGTTTTACCGTCGCCGTCGTAGTCCGCCGGCGCCAGCGTGTCGCCGTTCGCGCCAAACTGAAGCGTAGTGTTCGCGCTATCCGAACTCCGCTCGACGTACCAGGTCCCCGACGTCGGACGGAACTGCGAGAGATCGGTTTTACCGTCACCATCGAAGTCGGCAACCGTACTGCCCTTCGCCGTGACATGCGAGACATCGACCACATAGAGGCCGTAATTCAGGTCGCCCAAGACAACCTTGTTCAAACCAAGGAACGGGAATACGGACCAATTTCCGTCGAAAGATGTCGGCAACGCTTGATTCAATCGGCCGTTGAATCCGCAGAAAACATCCCACGGATCGCTTCCTAGGCGTTCAGTCGATTCGGTGAACGCATTAGGATAGGTATCAAATTGGGACACGCGGACGGGGTTGGCGGGGTTCGAAATATCAAAGACTTGCAATCCTGCTTGGTACCAAGCGACAAACAGGAAGTTGCCCATCACCACCGGGTTGTGCGGGCAGATGGCGTTGATGCCAAGCGAATCCGCGGTGATCGTTTTGACCAGCGTCGGCGCCGCCAGATTGCGAATGTCGTAAACGCGAAGGTCGCCGTTCTGCAGCTCGCGGCAGTTATAAAGATAATTGCCGTCTTCACTCGTCCAACTACTATGAGAATTACTGCCCGTGTTGATCGAACCCAATAATGTCGGTGCCTGTGTCGCGATGTTGGTCAGGTCGTAGACATCGGTTTTGCCACCCCAACCCGAGGTGAACAGCCGGTTGCCGCGAAGGTGCGTAGCGTGCACCCAGGTCGAGTCAGTCGTGGTGAATTGGCGAACAAAAGTCGGCGCGGCCGGATTGCTGATATTAATTACACGCAGAACGGCGCCGTTAAAACCGTTAAAATTCTCGATCAAAAAATTGTTGTAAAGGAGGATCTCATGGACGCTGTCATAGCCACCGCCGTTCGCGGCGGTGATGCGCGAGATCAACTGCGGACTATACGGGTTCGAACAGTTGACGATGTGCACGCCGCCACCGTTGCCGCTGCCAAAATAGCAGATACCATCCCGGATCAATGCTTCCAGCATTTGCTGCTTGCTATTGTTGGTGGGACTGGGAACGCTCGGGTTGTATTGCGACGCAACGACGGGGTGGGCCGGATCCGAGATATCGAAGATCAAGGCGCCTTGTTTCTGACCCGACGTATCATTCCCGTAAGTACCTAAAACAACCGTATTACCTTCGGCCTGCAGGTCGGAGTACTGTAAATTCCCCGCCAGCGGGCGACTTTGCCCGCGAAGCGAAATATTCTGCGCTCGCGCCGGACCGACGCCGAGCCAGACGCACGCAGCTACCATCATGATAGCGGCATACCGCCGCCGTAAACCTGCGGGCCGGACAGTACCGGCGCACGAACTGGTCCTATTCATCCAATAATTCCTTTGTTTGTCGATCGAATTATTAATCCGCGGAGGGGTCAATCCGCCTGTAAACCGCTGAACTGGGCGCATATTCTAGTGCAATGTGGCCGAAAGTGCAAAGCATTAACGTGATTCGCCGCCGGTCGAATGGCCGGGAGTTAGTTACTCGGTACGTCCGTCATGTTCGATTTTCCAGCCTCCATGGTTTTTCCCTGGCTCCTGGCCCCGGACTCGCGGCCCAATCGCGCGTCCCGCGATTTTTGTTTTTTTTACCCCCTTTGTATTGAAACGATGCACTTTGAAATGCAAATTTCTTAGGAAACATGGAGGTGGCGGTGTCATTTTGACCGATAGAGTGCGTAATTTGGGGGTCGAAATGTGACGGTTTATATCGCAGTTTAAAACGGTTCGGCGGGGTGTTCCCCCAGCGTCGACGAGGTTCGGATGAAAGCAATTTTTCATCGCAACAACTCTCTGCCGAAGTTTTGTCCCGTCCAAGTGTTAGGGATCGCTATGACACGTTTCAAGGCTACGGCGGGTGCGGTGAAGCGCAAAATCAAATCTATCATGGGTGTCAAGTTCTTGAGGGCACGTGGCTTAGCTAAGCCAGGGAGGGTGGAGAGCGAGTTACTTTCTAAGACCGCTGGCGGCCCGCCCGCCGGTTGTAGGGGAAACTTGGTAAAGGAAAACGGGCGCCGGTTGGAGCCTAGCTGTTTCCGAACAAAATTGCGGCTGACGCTGCGCGCGGGTTTCCCGGCTCCCTGGTAGATGCTGTTGCCGACCGGTATTGCTCCCGTCGAGGAGCATCCGATTAACGGCCATCACGCGTAAACGCGTAACTCTGAGCACTACGATTGGCCCAGGAGCGCGGCCGCGGCCGTGCTCACCCCGAACGCGACCTTTATAGGCGGCCGGGCGCTCCCGGATTCGTTGACCTGCGCCTAGGGGTCGGCGATCAGGTCGAGCTCGAGAAGGTCACCGGAAAGCGTGATTACTCGCTCCCCAAACCGATACGCATGACTGTCCACGCTCACCATATAAGTTTCGCCCGTTGGTAAGTCGGGGAAATGAAAATATCCGAACGGGGATGACCGCGAAACGAACCGATTCCCGTGAGTGTCCGTGACTGAAACCAAGGCTTTCCCTACCGGTTGACCAAACGCGGATAACACGCGCCCACCCAAACTAGCGCCCGCCGCGGTGGGCCCAACGATGTGAACCTGGCCCGGGCTCGCAAGGGCTCCCGGATTCCCTTCGTTCCACATGAAATTGACCCAGGTGAGCGGCGAGGTGGAACCGATCGGTCCAACGGCGGTGAATTTGAAAAAGAAGAGGGTGCCGGCGCCCGTGCGGGCGGTCGTTGTGAAGAAGACCACCTTCAACGTATTTCCCCCAACCACGTTATAGGTTGGCAGCATGCCGTCGCTTATGGTTCCGAAGGTTTGAATGGGATTCATTTGCGGCACGATGACTGCCGGATCGAAGATCAAGTCGAATTGAAACGAGACCACCCCCAATCCCGTCGTGTTGCCGCACGTGACCGGGATCAAGAAATTCGCACCGCTCGTCGTGTTCGTGGTCGGAGCGCTTACGTTCAGGATGGCTAGCTCCGGTTGGCGCGCGGACGGGACCTGTGGTCGGGATGAACGGTCCAGACTCGGCCGACTCGCCGGTACCGCTCGGGTGCGACGCTTGAGCGGCGATTGTGCCGAAACGCTAACCGCCGGCGGGAGGCCGAAAAATAACACCATCACGAAACATGCGCAGCTGGATCTCACGCCGCGCAGGAACATCTTTTGAAGCAAAGCCATACTACCTCCGAAATTGGACATTAAGGGGAAGCTCGTTCCCTTTTTGTGAGATCGACCGATCTTCTGCAGATCGGTCCGGTTATGGAATCTCGTCGTCGAAAAATTACCGGTTAACTCTTAATCCTGGTTTTTCATCACCCAAACAAATCAGGGATCCCCGATCAGATCGAGCTCCGTGACATCGCCACCCACCGTCAATAATCGGGGCGAAATGATCGTTCGCCGGCCGTCGGTTGAGAGGGTGTAAGTTTGTCCGGCCGCGACGCCAGCGAATTCATAGAACCCAAATCCATTCGCCGTAACGGTACTGGTTGCGCCATTGAGAGCCGTCAACGTGACGCGCGTGTAGGACGCGGGCTGACCGGTCGCGGTCAGTACACGTCCTCGTACGACCCCGGAGCTCACCGTCGGGCTGAGCAGACGTACGTGCCCGTTCGCCGCGAGCGCTGCGGGATTTCCTTCGTCCCATTTGAAATCTTCCCAAGTCAGCGGCGAGGCCGAGCCGGGCGTGCCGACCGCAGTGAACTTCAGATTGAGCAGCAACCCGGCGCCCATTCGCGGCGTCGCGGTAAACAGGACGACCTTCAAGCGCCCGGGGCTGATCGGGTTAAAGATCGGGAGCATCCCTTCGCTGATCGTACCTACCGTCGAAATCGGGTTCGCCTGCGGAACGATGACCGTTGGGTCGTAGATCAGGTCAAACTGATAGGCAAGAACGTTCAGGCCGGTGGTGTCACCGCACGTGACTGGGATCGTGATGGTTTGATCGGGTAAGACGGTGATCGTGGGTGCGGTCACCGGTAGCACGGCCGCCGCGGGTAGTGTCGCCGTCGTCCGCATGGTCGGCGCTATCCAATTGCCCGAAACCTCGCCCATGAGGATCGCGTCGTAATTTTGCGCGTTGAAATCACTCTCCACATCGGCATAGCCGCGGTTCGCCGGCGAAAAGATCCAGGAACCGGTAATCCCCACGTTCGGGATCGCGACGACGTATTGCGCGATCAAGGCCGCGTCGAACGACGTAACGACACTGTTTTGGCTCACATCCGCCGCGAGCAATTGGGTGGGGCTTAAAACAATAAGTAGAACAATGTGTTGCGCGATCAACGCGGAGTCGAATCCGGTGATCCCGTTCACATCACCGATTTTCGAGGGGGTGACGGTATAGGCTCCGGCACCGAAGCCGCCGAACGAATACAGTCCGCTGAAATTGGAGTTGGTTGAAGTTGTCACCGATCCGGTCGCACTCAATAAAACATTCGGAACCGGCACCGGCGGCGCTTGGGCGTTCGCGTAAGTGACTGCTCCCGAGATCGTCCCGGAGATGATCGTTACGTGACCGTTGGAAACGACCGAACAGGGATTTCCTTCGTTTAAGGCAAAGGGCGAGAGAACAAGGTTTGAACCCGATCCGATCGGACCGATCGCGGTAAAATTGATGTTGAGTAGCGTGCCCGCACCCGCGACAAAATCATGGTGGTAGCCCGAGACCCGCAGCACGCCCGGCGTGTTCGGGTTGACCGTGATCACCATCGGGCTGCTGATCGTTCCGGCGTTGCTTACGGTGGGTGCGGTCAATATCGCCGGGTCGTAGGTTAAATTGAAATCGAACGACAGGACTCCGGCTCCGGTCAGATCAGTGACGAGGATCGGCGCGGTTACGGAGACATTGCGCCGGGTAGTGATCGAGTTGGAGATAGATACGTCCGCACACGGCGGTTGTAAATTCGGCGCCCGGAACGGCTCACGAACCGAATTGGTAATGCGAAGTTGGTTAACGTTTGACGGCGACATGATCACGCCGCCCCCAGGGATCGAGGTCTCCGCGGAAGCCCGGCCAAACCCAGTGACCGCTAGCGCGAAGAATAGAGTGAAAGTTGCGGCCTTAATGCACCTGCGGAGCACGCGGCGTGCCAAAATCATACAGCCTCCCGAAAACTAGGAACTCGGGCGGGGATCGCTCCCCGCCCGAAGGAGTGAATTGCCGTATGACTTACGGTTGGGCGATCAGGTCAACGTTAACCAGATTACCCGTTGCCGTCACCATCACCGGAGTGAAGGTGTACCGGCGGCCGTCGACCGTCAGCGTATAAGTTTGCCCCGCTTCGACGTTGCCGAAGCTGTAGAAACCGAACGCGCTGGAGAGAACCGTGCGGCTAACTCCGTTGATGTCGGTCAATGTAACGCGAGTGTTCGGCACACCTTGTCCGAACGCCGTTAGCAGCGACCCGCCGATCGATACTTCATTCGGCGTGGCTGCCGTCACCGTTACGCGACCATCGCTGGTCTTCGTGGTGAATCCGCCTTCGTTGAGCATTAGGCCATCCCAAGTCAGGTCAGACGACGTTCCCACCGCTCCGATCGCGGTAAAGCGCAGGTTGAGCAGGACGCCTTCGCCGTTCATCGGCAGCGTGCCAAACACCACTACCTTCAAACGTCCCGGCGTTTCGGCATTGACCGTGGCGATCATTGATTGGCTGAGCGAACCGGCCAAGACCGCAGCATTCTCGCTCGGCGTCAGGACCGTCGGATCGTACGTTAGATCGAATTGGTACGAAACGACGCCTCTTCCGGTCGTGTCACCGATGTGCACCGGTACCGAAATCTCGGCGTTCGGTGAAACCGAAACCTGCCCGGCGGAAACGCCGACCGGTTTCGACGGCGCCATACGCGACCCAGCCGTTAATCCGGAGGTATCCCAATTTCCGGTTACATCCCCCATAAGCACGGCGGTGTAGTCTTGTCCGGAGAAGTTAGTGTTAACGTTCGCGTATGCGCGGTTGACCGGGGTAAAGACCCAATTTCCGGCGGAACCGGAACCCGGCAACAGCACCACGTAGCGCGCGATCAGCGCCGCGTCGAACGACGTTACTCCGCCCGTCCCGCTGACGTCCGCAACCGTTTGTTGCGTGCCATTAAGACTGATCAAGCCAACCACGAACTGAGCGATGAACGATGAATCGAAGCCGGAGATGGCCCCGTTCGTTCCACCGGACTTGGTCGGCGTTACGGTATACGGTCCGCTACCCATACCACTGAGCGAGTAAACACCCGAAAGGTTGGTCGCCGCCGACACGTTGACGGAACCGACCGCGTTCAGCGTCGCCGCCGAAACGGGCCGCGTGGACGGTGCGCCGATCGGATTGCCGTAAATGATCGTTCCGGTGATGGTCCCCGAGATGATCGTGATCAAGCCGTTGGAGGTACTAATGCATGGTGTGCCTTCATTGAACTTGAATTGCGTAAAGTTGATCGGGCTCGAAGTACCCGGAGCACCGACCGCGTTAAAGGTAATATCGACCATCGATCCCGCTCCGGTGAACGGCGTCGAACGGAAGATCGAGATCTTCAATAATCCGGGGGTACTCGAGTTGACCGTCAGGACGCCGCCCGACGTTACCGGACCCAATACGGAGCTTGCATAGGTGACCACCGCCGGGTTGTAGGTAAGCCAGAAATCGGTCGAAAGCAGACCGTTACCCGTGGTCATGTCGACGTTTACCGACGCGACCGGCGAACCACCCGTTAACGATGTGATCGTGGTGGGGATGGACACGGCGTTGCAAAGACTGACGTTGGTTAGCACCACGTCGTTGCCATCGCCACCGTTGTAATCGATCCGCAGCGTGTTGGCGCCGACGGAAAAGACCGTTTCATCGGGCAGACCATTAAAGGTCCCCGTTACGGCGTCACCGCCATCGTTTTTGATGATCGTGTATGAGTCGCCCGCCACCGGTACATAACCAATGGTCGGATTCAGGCTCACGTTCGCCGCGATGCTCACCGTGCCGGTCACATCGAATTGGTCGTAATTCGTACCGGCCACAACGCCGTTAAGTTCGACGTTGACCGTGGTTCCCGAGCCGAACGACAAGTTCCCGGTGGTGATAATACCCGGGCTGTATCCCGGACTCACCACCACGCCCGCCGCGCTGGTCGTAAACGAACCGCCCGCGGTCGTGAACGTGCCGTTGATCGACAACGCTTTGTTCACATTCACGCTGCCGGGATAGGTGCCAGCAGGAACCGACAACGTACCACCAGCAGTAATCAGATCGATCGCCTCCTGGATCTTGCTGCCGCCGCCGGTTTGCGCGCTGGTCGCGCTGATATTCAAGGCGTTAAAGCTGCCTTGGAAGCCGTAAGTCCCACGGCCTGGTGTTGTCTGAACGTTCGAGTCCGTACCAGCGTTCAGATAAGGGCTATAGTCGAAATTGGCTGACGCCGGGCCGGCGATGTCGGGTTGACCACCCGGAGGGACCGCGCTGCCGCCATAGATGACTGGGATCTGCGCAGCGTAACCCGGTTCGGCGCTGTTCGCAGTCGTAACGACCGGAGCATTGGTCCCAAACCAGTTCCCGCTGAAATTTTTCAGATTGGCCCCTGGCCCCGGTAATGACCCGCCGGTTTGGCGGTCGACGATCTGTCCGTACCAGTTGCCGCTGAGGTTGTTATTGAAGAAGGTGCAATTGAGCGCCGTCTGTGGCGGCACGTTGGACCCGCCGCTCGCATCGAGGATAACAATACCGACGGTCCAGTTATTGGTGATCGAGTTCTCGACCACCGTTAGGTTGTCCGTTTGGTTCCGCAGGATCAGGCCCGTGCGGTTGTTGTCGATCACGTTGTTACGGACCGTATGACCGCCACTCGCGTTGATGTCGATCCCGGTGCGCATACCGGTGATCAAATTGTCGTGGATCAACATGCCGGTGATGGACAGGCCCTGAACCGAAACTCCGGGAATGTTGAGATTGGGATCGTTCCAGTCGGTGGTGTTGTTACCCGCGCGGGTTATGGTGAAACCGCTCACCTCGACATTATTAGCCGCGACCGAGATGGTCGAAGCGCTTCCGCCGATGGGACCAATGATGGTCGTGCCCACCGGGCCCGCTCCGGATAACTTGACGGTCTTTCCTACGCTGACGTCTTCGTTGTAGGTTCCGGCCGCAACCGATACGGTCCCGCCGATCAATGTCCCCGCGATGGCGGTGTTGATCGAATTGTAATTCGCGTTGTCGCTGCCATTTCCGCTGGGGCCAGCGCCGTCATCAACATACGCAGTGGCACGCCCGTTCTCTAGTGCGCCGTATTGCTGGCAAATGAACGCGTTGTCGTTGGCCGCGCTCAAAGCCAAGATCGGCTCATAAGTGGCGTTATTTAGGGGCGCCACGCTTGCCAACAGTGCGATATCGCACGATTGATTCTGCGGTTCGCCAAACGTATTTCCGGTAAAGATGAAGTTGCCGCCTTCGACGACCCAACCCTTGGTACCGGAAACCTGGTTGCCGGTAATGTTGCCGCCCGTAGCGGCACCGCCGCTCATGTAGGCGGGTTGACGCAGGTGGTGGATCACGTTGTTCAGCAAGTTGACGTTTGGAACCACCGAGATCACGAATCCACGGCTGACGAAACCGGCAGCATTCCAGGTCATGCCCGGATCGGGACCATAGATCAGGTTGTTGCTGGCGGTAAAATTACCGCCTTGCACGGCGATGAGATCTTGATTCGCCAGATCGGTTTTCTTCAGCTCCAAGTTCTGGATCGTGACGCCGGTTCCGGTGACAAAGAACGCATTGCCGATCCCGGATGCCGCTTGGACCACTGGTTTCGTACCCGGTCCGACGATCGTCACACCATTTTTGTTGAGATTGACCGTGGCGGTTAGCGTGTACGTGCCCGCGGCGACATTCACCGTTCCGCTCGCAGCCACACCATCGGCGCCGCCCTTAACAGTGTCAAACGCGTCATAGCCAAAACTGGTCGCCGGTCCACCACCATCGGGATCGGCTCCGGGAGTGGTGCCTGCCCACGCGGCATTCACGTAAACCGTGTTCGCTAGCGGTTCAAAATTGAATTCGGTCGTATCGCCGGTCGTAGCAAAACGGAACGCGTCGATATTTTCGGTATATCCATCCGCGTACGGTTCGCCGACGCGGATTCCCAGCCATGGGTCGGAGGGCAAGATCCGGACTTCCGGATACGACGTCAAGATGTCGCTCCAGGTGCGCGCGGTCGTGCCTGGCGTACCGGTGCCCGGCCACGTGGCGCCGGAGTAGAGCCATAACGACGATCCGCCATTAATTGTGTCCCACTCTTGCCACGAGTTTTGAACGACCGTTCCATTGACCGACGGAACAAAGGAGATCCGGCGCTGGAAAGTGTTGCTGCCATTAAAATCGACGTTGAAGGTTAAGAATCCGGCGCGGTTGGCGCTCCCGCCGTTGCCGGCCGATGGATTATAGGTGCTGTATTTCATCGTCGTGATCGTGGAAAGCACGGTCCCGCCGAACTGATAAGTCGCGAGGTTCCGCCGCTGGGTTCCCGACACACTGATCTGGGCGCTTCCCGAACCTAAAGGCGCGGTCCCCGGACCCGTTACGAACGAACCAAGCGAGTTATCGATCACATCGGTTTCGTCGTTGTAGAAGAACCAACTGCTAGCGTTCGGTACGGTCGTGAGACTCCCGGCGCCTACATTCTTGGTGATGGTCGCCGCGAGTACTCCATGAGCAATGATCGCCGCGATCACCAGAGCACTCACCGTAAAGGCTGCCAGGGGAGCGACGCGTTTTGCGCGACGGAATCGCTTGACTAGCGTGCTTGAGTTGAAGGAATTCGAGCTGGGTTTTCTAAACATTGCTGTTGGTCTCCTTGATAAGTCATAGAGGATTGCTCTCGTTCTTTGAGGGCAAAGCTAACCGATGGCAATCCCCGCGTTTGGGGATCGCGCGTGCTAGATGGAAATTGGAAAGACGCGAGCGGGTGACGGGGGTACCCATCGCGTTGGTGGCTAAAAACATGGCGCTAGTGGTCATTGGTTCTTGGTAATGCCGACGGACAAGGCCGTGAGCGTTAAATTCGGTCCCTCGTGAAAGGGGGGGATTCGGGCGGGAACTTTCCCCCGCCCGAGCCATCGAATGCCTTCCGTTTACGGTTGAGCGATCAGGTCCAGATTAGCGAGGTTGCCGGAAACGCTTACCGCCACTGGGTTGAAGATAAAGCGGCGGCCGTCAACTGTCAGCGTGTAGGTTTGACCCCGCTCGACATTGCCGAATTCGTAAAAACCGAAACTGCTCGAGAGCGCTGTCCGGCTGCCGCCGTTGATACCGGTTAGGGTGACGCGAGCATTTGGTACGCCTTGGCCCAGTGCTGTGAGCACCCTTCCGCTGATGGATACTTCGTTCGCCGTGGCTTCGGTCACGGTGACGCGGCCGTTCTCCGTTACGGTAAAGACGCCGCCTTCATTCAACATCAAGTTGTCCCACGTTAGATCGGAAGAAGTCCCCACAGCGCCGATCGCGGTAAAGCGCAGGTTGAGCAACACTCCTTCGCCATTGAGCGGCAGAATGCCGAACACCACTACCTTTAACCGGCCGGGTGTCTCCGCGTTGGCGGTGACGATCATGGCGTCGCTGAGCGTGCCGCTCAGGCGGGCGACATTTTCGGTTGGGGTTAAAACCGCCGGGTCGTAGAGCAACTCGAATTGATACGCAACGATTCCGCGATTGCCCGTATCGCCGATCCGAATCGGGACCAAGACCTCCGAGTTCGGTGAAACGGCAACCTGCGCGGCCGAAACGGCTAGCGGTTTGGATAGGCTCAGTAGCTGACGGCCCCCGCCGGACGAGGTGGGATCACCCCAGTTACCGGTAACGTCGCCCATGAGCAAGGCCGAGTAATTTTCGTTCGTGATATCGGCGTAGATGGTGGCGTGCGTATTATTGACGGGATTAAATCGCCAAGTACCGGTTGCACCGGAACCCGGCAACGACACGATGAACTTGGCGATCATCGACGCGTCAAAGGAAGTGATGCCGCCCGCGCCGCTGACATCGGCGACCGTCTGTTGGTTCGAGTTCAGCGATGCGCTACCCACCACAAATTGGGCGATGGTCGACGCGTCCAAGCCGCTGATCGCGCCATTCACGCCGCCCGATTTCGTGGGCGTGATGGTGTAGGAGCCGGGACCGAAGCCACTCAGCGAATAGGTGCCGAGCGAACTCGTTAAAGTCGACTGCGGAGGCGCTCCGGCGGCGCTCACCAAGACGTTAGGTACGTAGCGTGGCGGCGCCGGCCCGACCAATGCGTTGCCGTAGGTTACTGTTCCCGAAAGGGTCCCGGAAATAACGGAGATGCTGCCGTTGGTGGTCGTGCTGCAAGGCGATCCTTCGTTGTATTTGAACGCGCTAAAATTTAGCGGGCTGGAACTCAACGGGGTGCCGATCACCGTAAAGTTCAGGTTCACTAAAACTCCGTTGCCCTGAAATTCATTCGCCCCGAAGATAGAAACGATGAGCGTTCCGGCAGATGGATTCGCGACCGTTAAGAGACGGCCACCGCCGTTCGAGGTCCCCACCGCGCCTAGAGTGACGCCGAAGGTCGGATTGGCCAGCGGCGTCAAAACCGCAGAGTTGTACGTGATCGTGAAATCGGTCGACGAAGCATCCCGGCCGGTCATTTCCGAGGTGTTGACCGGTACGGTCACCACCACGCCGTTTTGGGTCTGCACCGTCGGGATGGACAAAGCCGCGCAAGCCGTCGCGTAAACGGCGATCGGGGCATTCACGGTCTGGCCGTCAACGGTAGTGGCGACACCGCCAACACCATCAGCCGTCCCCGTAAAGACCGTGTTCCGCTGACCACCCAACAACGTACTGTTCGTCGGAGTAGTAGAGCCTAGACTCGCAGCGAATCCCACGGGAGTCGTGTCCGGCACCGTGCCGGAGCCGGCGGTATCGGCGCTCGCCGAGTTGATGGTTAATTTTGAAGTGACCGTTGAGTTTCCACCGATTAAGACGGACGTCGGCATCGCGGCCGTGGTCAAGGTTAACCAAGGGGTCGAGTCCAGATTCGCTGCGCCTGCACCCGTTTTGGGGTTCGGTGTTCCAATACAACCGGTGCCGCCGGTTCCTGGTCCGTAGTTACAGCCAAACCAATTGTTTTCGACGTTGATCGTTTCTGCCCCGGGATAATTAAGCGCCGAGCGATTGTCGATGATTCGGTTGAAGTGGGCTTGGTTAGTCGAGATAGTTCCAACGGCTTGCGACGAACTGAAGAAAATAGCTTCACCTAAATTCACAAAACCGTTACCGCTGAACGTATTACCGACAACGAGGTTAGATTGAGCTCCGCGAAGCGGGTCGGCACTACCAAAACTGGTGAACGCAATGCCAGTTCGTCCATTGTTGATAAACGAATTGCCGCTGAAAAGGGTGTGTCGCGGGCCTCCTTGGAAACCGTCAAATGCGTTATTACTGAAAGTATTGTTACTGACGCTGCCCGCATATGGCCCGAGTACGGGCGTCCCCGTTACACCAAGCGAACGGCTTCCCGCATTTATTCCTTGAAGGTTATTGTTGAAGACATTGCCGCTGATGCTAAATCCTCGAACGGAGCTTTCGCCGATCGTTCTCGGCGTGGTTGCGTCAACAAAAAAGCCATATCTACCGGGGTGATTGATGATGTTATTGTTGTTAATCCAGAGACCTGGATAGAGTTGGGGACCGTTGGCAAAAATTGCTTGGCCACCACCGGCAAGGTTCGTCCCATCAATCAGATTTTTTTCAATGGTGATATTCGCACCACCACGATTCAACCAAACTGCTGCTGCGGGATGCGCGATGAAACGATTATTTACGATCTGCATGCTGTCATTCGGTCCCACACTTGTGAAGACAGCTCCGCTCGAACCCGTTGGTCCGCCTGAGAATGTAAATCCATCGATGGCGACTGTTCCGCTGAATGCCACAGTCATTTGCGGACTAGTACCGACGGCCGGTAAGACAATGGACTCACTCCCGACTCGTCCCCGGGCGTCGACTCCTGCCTGGGCACCTAAAAGCGTGAGGTTTTTCGCGACGACCACATTTTCGGTATAGGTACCCGGGCAAACCTTGACTGTATCGATAGTGCCCGGATCGCTCACAGCGGCTTGAATAGTGTTAAATGCTGGATCCGCAGCATCGCAGTCGGACGCGGTTCCCATTCCGTCATCGTCAACCACAGTGGGCGTAGAGACGAGCGTCATGTTATCGAAGAGGTATCCGTTTCCAGCGTTGGCCGGCACCGGCGTACCTGCGGTGCGCATCATCAGCGAATCAACCGTGTGGGTGTTGTTGTCCGCACTCTGTTCCGCACAGAAGCGATAGTAGTCTTCCCAACTGGTGCCCGTTTTGATCAGAACGCCGTCGATGTAAATCCGGACAATGTCATTGCGCGGGCCATCGACAAAGGTCATCACGATCTTAATTACGTGCGGGGTTCGGGTCAGGGTGGCGATATCGATATCGGTAAAATCGTCGCCCCCAGCATTGCAACCGTTGGCATCATCACCGTTGGCGCCGCCAAATGGGGCGAGATCCTGAAAGTCGTCAAAAAAGACGTGAATCCCGTTGGCTTGGTCTTCGAATCGTAGATAACTCATCCGCGCGCCATCGCCGCGATCAGGCGCGATGGACATGGACAGGCCAGGCTGCTGAGCGCCGGGAACGGCCGACGCTAACGTAAATTGGATTGCAAAAAACCGAGTGCGGGTGCCGCCGGACATGCCACCGTTGGTGGCCGTCGATTCACCGGCTTCGTTGGCAAGAGGCCGTGAGAAAGTCATATCCCCAAAACTGCCAGAAGTAACCGCGTTCGAGATCCGGAGGCTTTGTGCGCCAAATCCGGACGTTCCGCCGCTCGATGAGACCGCAGAATCAAAGCCCCCGGTCTTACTCCAGCCATCCTGACCGTTGATGTTGCCTAAGGTGTAGGTGGGTGTTTCGAAGGTTATCGTTTGCGTGCGCACCGCCGTCGCGAATCCGATGCTTACGACGAGCAGTAGAATCGCGCGGATAAGGGGTCGTGTCGCGGAGGCGCAATCGGTAGAATTCGAAAAAAAACGGATAGAGGTTGAGAGTTTGGAGCAAGGGGGACGCATATTTTTCTCCTAATCGCGACGGAGATCCATCGGCTAGTTACCGTTACCCGGTCCTCCCCGAATCAAGCGCAATGCTGCGGAGACGAGGACCTTTACGGTGATGGACTCATACCCGCCTTCCCTGGGCGCGCACGAGCACATACCGCCAAAACTAAGTGCTTACTTTCGAGATAATGCCGGTCGTTCAGTATCAGGAGCCGAGTAACTGAACCTGACCAATTAACGCCATCACAGCGGGTTTAGCCCGCAATCCGTCACCCAACGCGCTCAGGGACGTGTCGTCCCAGGAGGCAAAAAAAAACGGCTCGCAAAAATTTCTTGCGAGCCGCAATGACCTAATTAATAAGTGCCGGGAATCGTTGGTGTCCGATTCCCTACGTACTTACCAGTACGTTAAACTGTGCCGGGGCCGTGAGGCAGACGAAGAGGTGTCCAGACCGATCGTCGCCGTCCGCGATAACCGTCGCGGCACGGCCCTGCACACTTCGCCTGATCACCCAAAAAGGATGGACCAAGGCAAAGCCGCGTGCGCAGGGGGGCAAGCACACTACCACTCACAAAATATACGCTCACTTCCGGTTATATCACCTGATAATGCGAGGCGATGAAGGATCTGAGAGAAAGATCTAGTTGGACACCACCGGGAGGTTATACGCCATTCGCGCGCATCTGTCAAGATGCACGTGGTTTGCTCTGCACCTTCCGGGTTCTGAACTATGGTGACCAAACCTAGTCGCGTTTCGACGTTCGAAGTTCGATGCGATCGCTCTCGTTCCCGTACCCAACGGAAAAACCGGGAACCAAACGATCACGCTTGGTTCCCGGCGGGGTCGGAAAAACGGTTTACTGGTTAATTCAGCGATCGCGTTTTTCGTTCGAGTTGCCGAGCAGATCGATCTCAACTGGATCTTGCCCGAGGTTTATGACAGTCGGCGTAAACCGGTGGGTGCGGCCAAGCACGGTCAGGGTGTAGGTTTGCTCGGTCGGAACCCGGCCGAATTCAAAATATCCTTTCGCATTCGCCAAAACTGTTCGATAGATACCGTCGCTACCGACTAATTCGACGCGGCCGAACGGCACTATCCCACCGCCGTTGCCCCAGATGATCCGGCCCCGGACGGAACTAAGCAGCATGAGTCCCCCGCCAACATACACGCGTCCATCGATAAGCGTATGGCCCGGGTCTCCTTCATTCAAGAGGACATCTTCCCAGCTAAGGTTCGTGGACGAGCCGCTGTTTCCGATGGCGGTAAACCGCAATTTGAGCAGAACGCCCTCATCTGCCAGCGGGTAAGCGCCGTAGACGGCAACCCGTACCAATCCGGGCGTATTAGGGTTAACGGCGAATGCCATCGATTCGCTTAGAGTTCCCGCGATATCGATGGGTACAGAACAGATCTGCAGAACCGTAGGATCGTATCTCAGGTTGAACTGATAGGCGATGATACCGCGGTCGGTCGTATCGGAGATCATCAGTGGCACCTCCACGGTTGTTTGGGCCACCACCGTGCGCTGCGGTATCGAGAGTTCCACTGGTTCGGCCGCTGCGGCCGGTTGTGCGAGCACCGTGACGGCACCGAACGCGAAAAGAAAAAGGCCTAGTACATAGGTCACGGATCGCGGGGTAACCGCTCTTACGATTGGAGTTGGATGATTCGACGGCGAGCTGTGGTCAGCCGCATAGGGGATTCTTGTTTTCATTGGATGGCCCCTCCTCAAGGGCAATTCGAACGAGGACAATGATTGGATCAGAAGGGAGCGGGCGGGTAAGCTCGAGGAGATGCGGGGGTATCTTAGAGCGAGCCGCGACAACAATTAGAACCGGAATCAACTATCGTCCGGCTAACTAACTTTTCGGCGCGGCACGAAAATACTTGAGGAAAAAGGTCCAATCCGGTTGGGCTCACTACCATGAGGTGCGCTAGCCCCGAGGGCACGAACGCAGCCGGGATGGGGCGGTCTCCGATAGTTTCAAAACACTCGGCGTGTAAGGCACTGCTGCCGTTGTTCAGAATAAACCATGCGCCGAGACTGGGCCGGAAGACCGCGAGATCGGTAAGACCGTCGCCGTCATAATTGCCGGCGGTGGCGATATCTTCGGGCAAGCCGAAATTACGAGCGACAACGGTTTTATCGGAACTGCGGATCTAGTACCACTGTCCCGTGGACCTGAACCCAAAACTTTTCGTTAGTGGTGATCTGACGCACGAAAACCGGTTGCGCGGGATTCGCGATATTGACCACCCGGCCGAACGGACCATTGAACGCGTTGAACGTTTCGTAAAGACAATTACCGTCCAACAGTATCTCGTGAACGGAATCGTATCCACCGCCGTTCGCTGGCGTGATGCGGGTAATCAGCGGCGATGGTACGGATCGGAGCAGTCCAACACGTGAACCCCGCCGCCAATAGTTTGGCCCGTGGCTGCTAACGGTACGAGGAAGAACGTGGCGAAGACTAGGGCCGAACGCCAATCTAACCAAAAAGAATTACGCATAAAGCGCCGCCGTGATCGATGAGTCATCGGCGTTCCCTTCACCAGTCGATTGACCGCCAGCGATATATTGGCAATGCGCCCGGCGCGCTCGCTAACGAGCCTGAGCGACGTCGCGCATCATGAGATCGAAGGTGCCCGGCGCGGTTTTGCGGAATCGCCGGTTACGGTTCAACGAAACTGCGATGCTAATGGTTGGATTGTGGCCGGTGAATTTGAAGCCACCGTCCAGCAGTAGTTGGTAGATGTCGTTAACGTGAAGCGGCACGCCCGATTCGCGCAGGATCATGGCGGTCGCTTGGGGGATGGTCCGGTCGGCGAAGCGACTCTCAATCGTTTCGTATTCCGGGATCACGGGCGGTACCGGGTAAAGACCGCCCGGACTCGCTACGGTGTCGCGGGCCATCGCCGCTTCAATTTCGGCGTTCGTCGGCTTTGGCGCTTGATAAGTATGGGTGATCGATTCGGTCAGCAGGCGGTTTATCTCCGCTTCGTCCTGCGCGATGATCCGATCGAGCACGGCGATCTCGTCACGGACGCCGTCCGCTTCGGCTTCCAATTCGGTTAGATCCATCGCGCGGCGGTTGCGCGTGGACCGCGTCTCTTTTAGCCGTTGCCGGATCGGGGCGATCAGATGTTCGTGCGCCATGATCGATCAATTATCTCGTTCGATGATGTAGGTCGGGATCGCTTTTAACGCATCCAAATGGGGCGAAGGGGGCAACCGAGCGAGGGCCGCAATGGCGTTTTCCGCGTAGGTCTGGGCCACGGCGCGCGCACGTGCGATGACTCCGTTGCTCGTGGCCGCCTCGGTCAAAGCCTCCCGCGAGATAGCTTCGTAACTACCGGTGCTAACGATCGTCTGGATCGCGGACTGCCACGACGGATCTTCTTCCAGCAACATGATCACCGGCAGCGTAAGTTTTCCGTCCAGCAGGTCGGCGCCCGCCGGTTTGCCAAGCATACTTTCAGTCGCCGTGAAATCCAAGAGATCGTCGGCTAGTTGGAAGGCGATCCCTAACTTTAGTCCATACTCGGCCAAAGCTGTGCTCCACTCGATATTCGGTGTGCCGAGCAAACTGCCGATCTCGCAGCACGCGCTGAAAAGGAACGCCGTCTTCCGTTCCAACACGTCAAAATATTGTTCGCGGGTCAGGTCCGTACGGCCCAAAAGCGTCAGCTGGATCAACTCGCCTTCGGTCATTTGGCGCGTGACTCTGGTCAAGATGTCGAGGACCGGAAGCGACCGTTCCGCCAAACTGGTTTCGTAGGCCGACATATACAGCCAATCGCCCATCAGAACCGCTTTTTGATTGCCAAAGCGCGAATTGACGGAGGGTCGGTTCCTTCGGACCTCGGCGTTATCGATGATGTCGTCATGGACCAGCGTTGCGGTGTGCAGGAATTCCATCACCGTCGCCATCCGGATCACGTTTTCGCTGGAACCGTCGCCGCCGGTAGCATAGGCCGACAATATGTTCAGCGCCGGACGTACCCGCTTTCCCCCGGACGCGCGCAAATAATCGCCCAAATACGCGATCACCTGAATATTCGATTGCGCCTGGCGTTCGAATTCCGCTTCGACGAGGCGAAGTTCCGAGGCGATCAGGCTGAAGACCCGTTGCGCCGTCACTTGCGGGTCGTCGAGGATCGCGGAATGTCCGTCGGGCTTCATTTCGGTTGATAGCGTCATCGCCGAGAAAATTCTACCGTTCCGTTAAACGGATTAATTCGACCGGTAATTGGTGAATTGCATGTCGATGCCAAAGTCCTTGCCCTTCAACTTGGCAATCACGTCCTGCAACGTGTCGCGGTCTTTGCCGGTAATTCGCACCATATCGCCTTGGATCGCGGCCTGAACTTTTGCTTTGGAATCCTTAATGAAACGGACGATCTCCTTGGCTTTCTCTTGCGGGATGCCCTGTTGGAGCGCGACTTTCTGGCGAACCGTGCTACCCGCGGCGGGTTCCACTTTGCCGTACTCGAGGGCTTTAAGGGGAACCTGTCGTCGAACCAGCTTTTGCTGCAGAATATCGTTCATATTCCGCAACTTGGTCTCGTCCTCGGCGGTCAATACCAACTCGTTAGCTTCGAGCGCGACGGCCGCCTTACTGCCTTTAAAATCGAAACGTTGTCCGATCTCTTTGGTTGTTTGGTTGATCGCGTTGGTGATCTCCGCGTGATCAACCTTTGACGTGACGTCGAATGAATTCTGTTGTGCCATATACCTTCAGTTTAAGTAGTAAACATTCAAAAATGAAAGCATAGCATCAAGCGGAACGGAGGGCCACCATCCCCTTCAATCGCTTGTTTTAGCGGTTGTGAGTTCTTGCTCCAAATTAAAAAAACGGACGAAGTTCGCGGAGGTCCGTTCTGCAAGTTCCTCGACCGGGACGGAATAAAGGTCGGCTAGGAATTTCGCGACCTCGACGACTCGTGCCGGTTCGTTGCGCTGTCCGCGGAACGGGACCGGGGTTAGAAAGGGGCAATCGGTCTCGATCAAAAGCCGGTCCAACGGTACCCGCCGTGCGGCGGCGCGTAAGTTTTCCGCTTTTTTGAAGGTGACGTTCCCGGCAAATGAAACCAGCATGCCGAGTTCCAAAACCTGGTCCGCCATCGCTTCCGAACCACCGAAACAGTGCATGATCCCGCCGGACCACCCGGCGACGGCACTCTCGCGCAGGCATTCTACGGTCTCGTCATCGGCGGAACGCGAGTGCACGATGACGGGAACCTTTAATTCGCTGGCGAGTGCAAGTTGGCGGCGAAAGGCAGCGACCTGAACATCGCGTGGGGAATGGTCGTAGTGGTAATCCAACCCGATCTCACCCCAAGCCAGTATCCGCTTCTCGTCGCGGATGATCGAGGCAATGCGGTCGCCAGTGGACTCATCAAAGAGCTTCGCGTCATGCGGATGAACGCCGACAGCGCCAAACACGTTCTTGTAGGAGTTCGCGACCTTAACGGTCCGCTCGAACGCACCGGTATGGGGATCGCCGCTATTGACATTCATGATCACCGCGACGCCGGCTTCGCGAGCGCGTGCGACCACTTGGTTCCGGTCTTGATCGAATTCCGGCCCGTCGATGTGGGCGTGCGAGTCGATGAACATTAGCGACGGCCGGCCATACGAATGGATAGTAGCGATTTTTCCAGCGTCAACCCGTCGTCGTCATAAACGTAAGAGAAGACGATCGTTATCGCTTGACCTCGGCGGATGGTAACAAAGTAGCTTTGGCGGAAAACTCCATCGGCGAGATCCAGTGCGGTCGTAAATGACGCGAGTTCGACACCCCCGGCGCGCGTCATATACACATCCTTTGTCACGCGCAGCGGCAACTCGGCTTTCATCGCCGCCAAGGCGCTGGCCGCGACGGTTCGGGCATCCCTGCTCGGGTCGGCTAAACGTTCCAGGCTTACCACCATCGTGGCATTTCGCGGGGTTCCGAAAGCGTATTTTGAAACCGCGACCAAATGCGCGGTATTGCGCAATGAGCGGTCGACGGAATCGTCGACGCCACCCGTTCCCGCCGAACGCCCGCCGCGATTGTTGGCGTAGGCGAATTGTTTTTCGTCAACCACCTGCCAACCGTCCGGCAACTGCATGGTCATGGATAAGACGTCATTTCGATACAGATTTCCTTCGACGGAGCCGCGCATTCCCTCCATCAGTACCGGTTCATCGACAGATTCACTTGCATACGCCGTTCGATCCTCGGGCCGGTTCAACAAATGGAATGAATCGAGAAAGGTTGTGACCAGCGCACCGTTCGCGTTGGGAGTTGGGACCGCACCGGCAGCTTTCTTTACCCCCGCGATCACTTTGTATACGCGCCGCCCGGCCAAGATGACCCGTGTCGTGAACTGCGCCCGAGCGTCGTCGGTTACAAATTCACGACCGGGGGCTCCGTCGACCTTGAACTCGCGTTCACTTAACAACTTCTCGCCGTCACTAACCGCCTGGGTTCGGGCCACCTCGAAGATCGATTTGATATCGGGCGGCGCGGTGATCGGACGCGGATAATCTTGATAGCCGACGAAGTAAACGACGCCGCCTTTTGTGAGTATGAAGTGCGGAGACACTCCACCGGTGTCGGACTTTGGCGTCGCGGGGAACTTGATCCTGAACCCACCCACGTTTGAAACGAAATCGGCAGGGACGGGTGCCAGCGAACCGGATTGCGCACGAATCGGCATGCTCAAGGCAATCGCAGCAAAAGCCGATAGCACAAGAGCCGCGATTTTCCCCAGAGATGCAAACGAAAAATAAAAACTAGCCATAACTACTTCAAACGCGCGCCGTTAGGTACGTCCTCGGTGAAGGTTGCGATCACCGGGCGGCCTTCCTCGCCGTAGGACGCCGCGCAGATCATCCCCTGCGATTCGAAACCGCGCAGTTTCCGCGGGGGTAGATTCGCGACCACCACCACCTTGCGCCCGATCATTTCCTCGGGGGAATAGTATTGCGCGATGCCGGCCAGGATCTGGCGCGGTTCGGGTTCGCCGATGTCTACCGTAAACCGCAGCAATTTGTCGGCCTTTGGGATGCGTTCGGCGGTCAAAACCTGCCCAACGCGCAATTCCACCTTTGCAAAGTCCGCGATGTCGATAAGGTTCGATTCTTCCTTCGGGGCCGGGGTTGCGTCCACGCTGACGGCCTCGGCGACGGATTCACCAGATTGGGCTGCAGCGTCCATCCGGGTTCGGTTGATTGCTTCCATAGTCTTCGCTTTATCGATACGCGGGAATAGCGCTTGTGCCTCGGCGATCGTAGTGCCCGCCGACAAACCTCCCCATTGAAGCGTTACCGGATCGACCGTCGCGATATCGGTATTGGACCCGAATTGAGCCGCGATCGCGCGCGACGCTTCGGGCATGACCGGGTAGAGCATGACGCTCAGCCAACGAATGCTCTCCGCGGCCCGGTAGAGAACTGCCTGGAGGACTTCGCGCTGTTCCTCGTCCTTGGCAAGGATCCACGGTTTCGCGTCGGACAGCATTTTGTCGACGCGGGCGATGATCTGCCAGACCTGCTCCAGCGCCCGGCTAAAAGCAAACTCCTCGAAATGGGCGAGAAACTGATCGCGGGAAAATTCCAGAGCCGACGCGAGCGCCTGCGGGTCGGCGTCCACTCCGTTTCGTTTCGCGAGCAGGTACTTCTCTTCCGGTAAGGTGCTATTCGGCACCAAACCGCCGCAGTACTTTTGGATCATCGAAACCGTGCGGCTGACGAGATTGCCCAAGCCGCTCGCTAAGTCCGAATTTGCGCGGTCGATAAGCGTTTCGTAGCCGATCTTTCCATCTTGCCCAAATACCACTTCGCGCAAACAAAAATATCGGACGGCGTCGATCGGGAAATGCTCGCGAAGTAGCGGTAACTCGACCGTATTTCCGATCGTCTTCGACATTTTGCGGTTCTGCGGGTCGAGCAGCAGCCCATGCGCGAAAACCATCTTGGGCAGTTCCACGCCAGCGGCCATTAGGAATGCGGGCCAATAGATTGCGTGCTGGCGCAAAATATCCTTGCCGATCAGGTGAATTCCCGGCCAGAACCGTTCAAAACCGACCACCCGTTGCCGCTCGGTGTTTCCGTAGCCGATCGCCGTGATGTAGTTCGATAGCGCATCGAACCAGACGAACATAGTGTGATCCGGATCATCCGGTACAGGGATTCCCCAACTGACCGACGATTTCATCCGGCTGATCGAAAGGTCCTGCAGTCCGCTTTTTACGAAGCTGATGACCTCGTTCCGGCGGCCATCGGGACGTACGAAGCCGGGATTGGATTCGTACTGTTCCAGCAACGCGTCGCCGTAGTCGGACAGCCGGAAGAAGTAGCTCTCCTCCGATATACGATCTAGCGAGATCTCGTGTATCAGGCAAAGCGGCGGTTGGCCTTCCGTGGTGGGCCGGGCATATTCGTCCTCGGTCTTAAACGCAGCGCAGGCCGCGCAGAACCAACCTTCGTAATGGCCCTTGTAGATCGGATCGTTCCCCTTCGGCGTCTTCCCTTTCGCGGCCTCGCGCCACAGATGGCTGACACCTTCGTAATGGAAGGGCTCCGTTGTACGCATGAAAATATCAAAACCGCCATGCGATCGGTCCAGATGGAACTCGGTGAACATCTGCTCTAACGCGCCCGCGATATGATCGACGTGTTCCTTCGGCGTGCGGCCTTTGGCGCGCGCGGCGCGTTCGATGTTGACGCCATGCTCGTCCGTACCGGTCAGGAAATAGGTGTCGAACCCGCGCTGCTTCATCTGCCGCTGGACACAATCGGCCACAATGGTGGTGTAGAGGTGTCCCAAGTGGGGCAGCGTGTTCGCGTAATAAATCGGTGTGGTGATGTAGAAGCTGCTCATGTGCTTGCGTTCGTAGTTCGGCCTTTAGGCGGTCTTGGTTTCGATCACGTAGCTCGTTGGGGAACGAAGACCGCCTAAAGGCCGAACTACGAACGCGCGTTCCCTATCCTTTTATCAGGGCCATGGCTTCGGCGCGCGTGCGGGGATCCTTGCGGAAACCGCCCAAAACCGCAGATGTTATCGTTACCGCGCCGGGTTTCTTAACTCCGCGGAGCGTCATGCAGGTGTGCTCGGCTTCGATCACGACCATCACGCCCAAGGGTTTCAAACTCCGATAGAGCGTGCGAGCGATTTGGTTGGTTAGCCGTTCTTGAACCTGCAGCCGCCGGGCAAAGGCTTCGGCCAAGCGGGCCAATTTCGATAAACCTAGAATGCGCCCGTCGTTCGGGATATACGCGATGTGACACCGGCCCATAAAGGGTGCCAGATGATGTTCGCAGATCGACGCGATGCTGATGTCCTTAACGATCACCATCTCGTCGTGGGTATCACCGGGCAACGGGATGACGTGTTCCTGCGGGTCTTCGCGCATTCCGGCCGTTAATTCGAAATACATTTCCGCGACCCGCTCGGGCGTGCGCTGTAGCCCCGGCCGGTCGGGATCCTCGCCGATGCCTTCCAGGATCATGCGTACGCCGCGCGCGACTAGTTCCAGATCAACCGGGCCCGCGGGTTTTGAGTCCTCGATCTCGTCCAATGCTGCTTCCATAGTTCACCTACGGCTTCTAGCCGGCCGCTGCATTCGGTCTACGCTCACGAAATGCGGTTAGCGCGGCGGTTTCGACCGTTCGCAGCGCTACTCCGTGCTCCAGCGCCGCAGCGCGGCAGTGTTCATACTCCGGCGAAGCCTTGGTTTCGCCGTTTTCCAGAACCGCTACTTTAACATCTACCGGACCGAATTCGGTGGTAACGGTAACGAACTCGCGTCGCAGGGCCACCCGATCGACTTCGGTTACCCGTAGACCTAAGGTGCTCGTTTCGCTGAACAGAATTCCCTGCACCACCGGCAAAAGTTCGCTTTCACAGAGCACCGAGACGACCACGCCCGGCCGGTTTTTCTTCATTTGCACCGGGGTGAAATAGCAATCCAGGGCTCCGGCGCCGAACATCCGGTCCATGACGTGCCCCAATACGTGGGGCGCGACATCGTCTAGGTTCGTTTCAACCAAGATCAATTTCTCATTATCTGTCGTAGTCCTCGAGGCGCTTTCACCGAGCAGAAGGCGAATGACATTGGGGAAGTTTTCGTAAATGCGTCCTCCGGCCCCGTAGCCCGTGGCGGCGATGGTCATCGGCGGCATCGGCCCGTACGATTCACAAACGGTGCTGATTATCGCCGCACCCGTTGGCGTCACCAATTCGCCAACGATCTCGGTCGCATAGACCGGTGCTCCGGACAATAGCTCCGTCACCGCCGGCGGAGGAACCGGGAATTTGCCGTGGGCCATTTGGACGAAACCGCTGCCCACGTGCAGCGGGGACGCCACGAACCGTTCGATGTCGAGCATTTCGAAACCGACGCAAGCCCCCACGATATCGACGATCGCGTCCAGGGCGCCGACCTCATGAAAATGGATCTTCTCGACCGGAACCTGATGCACGCGCGATTCGGCTTCGGCTAAACGCGTAAAGATCTTCCCCGCCCGGGCTTTAACGGTCGGCGACAAATTCGCCCCATCGATAATGCGTAGAATGCCGCTCAGGTGCCGATGCGCATGCGTTTCCTCGGTGATCACTTCGACGCGGTTCGCGCCGATACCTGACCGATCCACCGTGCTACAACGCAATTCCCAGCCCGATGTGCCCAATCCCGTTAACGCCGCGGTCAATTCGGCAGGGTTCACCCCTAGTCCGACCAATCCGCCAAGGATCATGTCGCCGCTCGCGCCCGCAAAACAATCGAAATAAAGAGTTTTCATCGTTCCGTACGAAAATCTTATCACGATGCTCGGGGTCAGGTCTTTCGCCCAAAAGGGATAATTTCGCGTTTACCGCGCGGCGAACCGTCGCCGCAATTTTATTGAAGATTCCACTAACAATGGGATGTTTGACAGCGGTTAAGTGGCGGGCTACCATGCCTTGCTATTGTTCTACTGCGGTGAATGCAGGAATTTTTGCGTAACCGTTACCGCTCTAAGCTTAAAATAGGACGATTTCGCCATAGGCTATGGGGTTTGCCACGACCGCAATTCACGCTGGGAACGATCCCGACCTCGCCACGGGCGCGGTTGCGGTACCGATCTATCAGACCGCCACTTATGCCCAGGACGGACTGGGCCGTCACAAGGGTTATGAATATGCCCGTACCCAAAACCCCACTCGTTCAGCACTAGAGAAGAATTTAGCGGCGCTAGAAGGCGGTAAGTTCGGTTATTGCTTTGCCTCGGGCATGGCGGCGATCGATGCTACGCTGAAATTACTCAAGGCCGGCGACCATGTTCTGCTCTCGGACAATACGTACGGCGGAACCTTTCGTTTGTTCGATAAGGTTCTCTCGAATTACGGCATTTCGTTCGATCTGATCGACATTTCCGACGCTAATTTGGTTGAAACGGCGATGAAGCCGAACACCAAAATGGTGTTCTTGGAAACGCCGACCAATCCGGTGATGATCGTTTCCGATCTGCAAGCCGTGGCGGAAGTCGCCCATCGGGTGGGCGCGCGCGTGGTTTGCGACAACACTTTCATGTCGCCCTATTTGCAGCGTCCGCTGGATTTCGGCGTCGATATCGTGGTTCATTCTACGACCAAATATCTGAACGGCCATTCGGATAGCGTCGGCGGCGCCGTGATCTTGAACGATGAAAAGGATGCGGAATGGATCGCATTCGTGCAAAATAGCGCCGGTGCTATTTTGTCGCCCTTCGATTCTTGGCTGGTTTTACGTGGAACGAAGACCTTGGCTCTGCGAATGGAGCAGCACGACCGAACGGGCCGCGCGGTGGCCGCGTTTTTAGAGGAGCACCCCAAAGTACAAAAGGTTTATTATCCCGGTTTGGCGTCGCATCCGCAGCATGAATTGGCGAAACGTCAGCAAAAAGGCTTTGGCGGGATGGTCTCCTTCGAAACAGGTTCTTTAGCGAATGCCCAAATCGTACTCGAGTCGGTAAAATTGTGTACGCTGGCTGAGAGCCTTGGTGGGGTAGAAACGTTGATCTCGCACCCGGCGTCGATGACCCACGCTTCGGTGCATCCGGCCACACGTGAACGGCTGGGAATAACCGAAGGACTGGTTAGAATTTCGGTTGGCGTCGAGGATACTGAAGATATTATTGCCGACATCGATCAAGCCTTAGCGAACTTGCCTTGACCGCCCGCGGAGGTGCGGACTATTTTTACGGCGTTGGACAATGACCGCGCCCGGTAAAATTGCAATCACTTATGATCATTGAGCTTCACGCAAAATCCGATGTTGGTCGTGTTCGGCGGGGCAACGAAGACAATTTGTTGCTGCTGGACCTGAACACGCGGAAACATTGGACAGTGGGCGACGGACCCGATTCCCCGAATTCGCTTGACCGGATCACCGTCGGTGATGAGGGCGTCGTTTTGGTCGTTTCTGACGGCATGGGCGGTGCCTTGGCCGGCGATGTGGCCAGCAAAATGGCCGTTGAAACCGTTCGTGATATTTTGCTGGGCGACGACCCGGATATCACTATCACCCCTGACCCCGAGGCGCCGTTATCGGAACGGCTTCGTCAGGCGACGATCCGCGCGAATACCGAAATTCACCGCAAAGGCCAGGACGCCAAATACACGGGGATGGGAGCCACCTTCACCGGGGCCTCGATCTCGGGCACGGATCTGCTTAGCTTCGTGCAGGTTGGTGACAGCCGGGCGTATTTGCTCCGGGGCGATCAGATCAAGCTGGTGACGAAGGATCAGTCGTTAGTTCAGCAATTGGTCGACGTCCAGCAGATCAGCGAAGAAGAGGCCGAAACGCATATGTTTCGGAACGTGATCCTGCAGGCCCTAGGCGCGCAGAGCGACCTCGCACCCGTGGGATCTCGCCTCTCTTTACGCCGGGGCGACATCCTCTTACTTTGCAGCGACGGACTTTCCGGGAAACTCCGCGCTGACGATATTAAGGATATTGTACTCGCCAACCAAAGTGACCTCAGCGCCGCTTGTACGGCGCTCATCGCCGAAGCGAACGAACGCGGCGGTGAAGACAACATCACGGTAGTTTTGGCCCGCTTTGATGGCGAGGAACTACCGGAGTCGAAGGGCGATCCGATCAGCCCGGAAACTAGCCCCGTGTCGGAAGACACTACCTTAGGCGATACTCAGTCTGCCTAATTGCGCAAATTTCCTGCTTGCACCGGTCTAAGCATTAAATGCAGGCTTTTCGAATTTAGGATTGTCAGACAAAAGGAGCTCGATAATGCCGAAGAATTTGTTGACTAGATCAAAGTATTACTTCTTACTGGCCGCTGGCTTTGCGGCGCTCGTGATCTTGCCCTTGACGGCGCAAAACGCTGTGGCGCAGGACGTTTCCGGTAAGGAAATTCTCCGTTTTTCCCGCATCGCCATGGGTGGTCGGGATTACGAAGGACTGCAATACGTTACAGCCCGTGCGCAGGGGTTTGTGAATATGGCGCCGATCGCCGGTGCCGGTTTGGGCTCCGGTCCGGCTGCGGCCGCGGTCGAAGTACGACTGAATTTAGTTGACTATCAAGATGCGACCGCGCGTCGCCGTCTCGATGTTTCGCCGACCAATCCGGCGATGGCCGCGATGGGACCGAGCTTTTTGGTTTACACCGGGACCCAGGGTGGCGGTATGTATATGGGCAACGAGTTTCGCGTTAGCGAATCGACCGCTACCCGCCACTGGGGCATGATGGGTTTTTCGACGCTGAACCGCGCCGCGGACAACCAATTGTTGGTTGCCCGTCAGAAGGACGAAACCTTCAACGGCCAACGACATTATGTCGTGGAAGTGAAATTCTCGGACTCCGATACGGTGCGCTATTGGATCAACCAAACCGATCTGTTTATCAGCAAGGTCGTTACCCGCTATAACAGCAAAGTCATGGTGGAAGAGACCCGTAGCGACTACCGCAAGGTCGGTTGTGGCATGTGGCTTCCCTTCCGTATTCAGACCAGCTTGACCGGCCAACGGTTGGCCGATTTGACCGTCGATTCCTACGATCTGCAAACGGTCGTACCGGCTGCGCGGTTTACGATCAGCGTGGTCGCGAACTAAGCTTTTTCATACTTACAAAAAAGGGCGGCGCGAGAGATCGCGCCGCCCTTTTTTATGTTCTGCGGTACCGGGTTAATCGTCCTTATCGTCCGGTTCCCGCCAGTCCGGTAGACGGTGCGTTTTGGTGACGTAGAGCGACGCACCTTTGACGCTTTCGACCTGGACCCGGTCGCCTGCTTTGAGCGGGGTTTCGCCGTCGACCGGAAAGGCGGTCCAAACCGAACCGAACAGCTTAACTTCCGCCGCGTTATCGCCGCCGGCACTGGCCGAGATAACGGTCACAATCTGTCCGGGAATGGCATCGACGCCGGATTTGAGATCGCCGTCGCTGTGTTCCCGTGAGAAGTAATTGACGAAGATCGTCCGCGACATGGCGATCAAGGCGACCGAGACGACCACGAAGGTAAGTATCTGTAGCGGTATCCCGACGCCAAGTAATCCCAGGAAGGCCGCCGCCAGAGCGCCGACGCCGAACCATAAGAGAACGAAGCCAGGCGTGAAGATCTCGGCGATGATCATGATGACGCCGAAAATGGCCCAAACGATCCAGGAGTAAGATTCCATAACCCAACGCAAGCCGCGGGTGTTACTAAGGATCCAAAGCCAGCGCTAACCCTTTACCATATTCTTCAGAACAAACCAGACATTGGCCGGACGCTCGGCCAGCCGGCGCATGAAATACGGGTACCAGTGTTTGCCGTACGGAACATATACCCGCACATTGTACCCGTCGCGGGCCAATTGGACCTGAAGATCGCGCCGGACTCCGTAAAGCATCTGAAATTCAAATTTATCCTTGCCGATCCCTTCTTTGGTAACGAAATCCACGGTGGCGTCGATCATCTTAGGGTCATGGGTCGCGATGCCGTGATACGTTCCGCTCGATACTAACAATTTCATGACGCGGATATAGTTGTTATCCGTATCCGCCTTGTCGGGAAATGCTACTTCCGCTGGCTCGTTATAGGCGCCCTTACATATCCGAATGCGCGCGGGGATCTTCAGCAGCTCGACGGCGTCGTCGTACGTGCGGCGCAAATATGCTTGCAGCACGATACCGACATTATTCAGGTCGAACTCATCGCGCAGACGACGGAAGATATCGATCGTGACCTGAGTCACGGCGGATTGCTCCATATCGACGCGCACAAAATTGTTTCGCTTCGCCGCTTCGGCCACCACCGCCCGGGCATTGCGATAGGTAAGTTCGGGATCGATGTCCAGCCCGAATTGCGTTAGCTTGATCGAAACATTCGACTTGATCTTGATCTCGTCGATCTTCCGCAAGATAGCCAGATATTCGGCCACCTCGCCTTCCGCTTCGGCGATGCTCGAGACGCCTTCGTTCAAATGATCGAACGAAGCCGTACAACCCAATTCGTTGATGTGTTGGATGGCGGCCGCGGCTTCGTCGATATCCTCACCCGCCACGAAACGGGTGGTCATCCGCTTGAAGAAGCCAAAACTCGCCGCTAGGTCCTTTAGTTTTTCTTGACGGGCTAGGAAAAGCAGTGCGCTTCTCGTTATCATCGGTTTCTGGTTAGTTCACGTGTTCCAAAGTTATTTAGATCGAGCTTTGTCTGCAACCTCGAAGTATGTAGCCAAAGTACTACAGCTGCCGTCTACTATGGTATGCTGAGCGCGCTTCGGTAAGTCAATCTGCGCTCGCCGTCTGGAAACTCCCGATATAGTCGCGGACACATGCGCTGGAAGCTCCAAATACTAGTCTCGATACCGATGGCCGCGCTTGCGGTGTTGCTCTTCGCCGGAATTTCGCGCGTATTAAACGGGGCATTTATCGCGCGCGGTCCGATAGTGGGTCCGTCACAGTGGCCGATCATCGGCGTGCTGTTGTCGGCGGGCGCCGCCGCGTTTTTCGTTTATCGACACACCGCGCGCGAGCGGAAGACCCAAGCCCTGATCACGTTCATGCTTTGTACCCTGCTTGCTGTTGTGACCTTAACACTCATCAGCCAACTCGTTTAGGCGGCGTCGGTCGCGATGCGATTCAGCCCCAACTCCTGCTGCCACGGCCGGAGCGAATCGATAACGAAGCGGATATGCTCGCCGAGTTCAATCTCAAGTTCGGCAACGCCCAAATGAATGTCGTCGCGATTGACCGTCCGCGCAAACGCCTTGTCCTTAAGTTTCTTTTTTACCGAGGAGACTTCCATATCGTCCAAACTGCGGCTCGGCCGCACCAGAGCACACGCTGTCAGGAAGCCACACAGTTCATCGGTCGCAAACAACGCGCGCGCCATCGCCGTATCGCGCGGTACGCCAGTGTAGGTAGCGTGGCCCATTATCGCCCGAATGACCCGGTCGGAATACCCACGGCCGCACATGATGTTCGCGCCCTTGTACGGGTGTTCGTCCATCGTCGGGAACATTTCGTAATCGAAGTCATGAAGCAGACCTACGATGCCCCACTCGTCCGCGTCGTCGTCCGGCCCGCCGTATTTCGTACTGCAGGCGCGCATCGCGGCCTCTACCGCCAGGGCATGTTTTCGCGGACTATCGCCCTTCGTGTATTCACACAACAGTTTCCAAGCGTCTTCGCGGGATGGGGTGATCATTGACCTAATTGTTTATTTATCGCGCAGTTGCCGAGCGTAAGATATCGCGCGAAATGACAATGCGTTGTATCTCGCTGGTTCCTTCGTATATAGTCGTGACCCGCGCGTCACGGTAATAACGCTCGACGGCGTATTCGCGCGAGTAACCGTTTCCACCGTGGATCTGTACCGCATCGGCGCAGACCCGGTTCGCGGTTTCTGAGGCATAAAGCTTCGCGCTCGAAGCGAAATACCCGGCCCGTGGATGTTTCGCATCTTTCATCGCGGCTGCCCGAAAGGTCAGTAATCGCGAAGCATCCACCCCGGTGGCCATATCCGCCAATTTGAATTGGATGGCCTGAAACTCCCCAATGGATTGCCCGAAGGCCTTTCTGTCGCGCGCGTAATTGAGCGATTCCGTCAATGCCGCTTGGGCGATCCCGGTCGAGAGAGCAGCAATGCCGATGCGTCCATTGTCCAAGCTGTTGAACGCAACGCGCGCACCTTCGCCCAACTGGCCCAACAAATTAGCCGCCGGCACGCGCACTTCATTGAAACTCATTTCCGCCGTTTGGGAGGCGCATTGGCCCATTTTGTGTTCGATCGACGCGACCGTAAGCCCGGGCGAATCGCCGTCCACGATAAAGGCGCTGAGCCTTCCCTTCCCGTTTTCCTGACTGGTTACGGCCATGACGATATAAACATCCGCCAAGCCGCCACTGGTAACCCATGATTTAGAACCGCTGAGTACGTAATCGTCGCCATCGCGGTCCGCCTTGGTGCGCAGGTTGGTCGCATCGGACCCGGCTTGAGGTTCGGAGAGACAAAACGCGCCCAATTTTTCGCCCCGCGCCAGCGGTTTTAGATACTTTTCTTTTTGCTCGTCCGTTCCGAAACTGAGGATGGGATAACAACAGACCGAGTTGGTCACGCCCACGATCACACAAACGGACGCATCCGCCTTCGCGATCTCCTCGAGCGCGACAGCATAGGCCACGGTATCGAATCCGGCCCCGCCCCATTCTTCCGGGATGATCATCCCCAGCAGACCCAACTCCGCCAGGCCCTTGATCTGCTCGTGAGGAAACTTCGCCTGTTCGTCGTGTTCGTGTGCGCACGGCGCGATCTCGCGCAAGGCGAACTCGCGCACTGACGCCTGTACCATCTGCTGATCTTCGGTCAGATCAAATTCCACGTGATCGGCTCCTTGATTTTGTTCGAGTTGAAACTAGCATGCCCGGCAATTCTCCGACAAGACGCCGTATAGTGAATTCCGGCAAACAGCGGATGCTTGCCGTCAGCCAACGCGCTAAATTAAGATTATCGCAGGTAATGAAAGTTCTCCTACTTATCGCTCTAGCAGCCTACGTGATCGCCGCCGTGCATTCGGTGCTGGCCTTTTTGCGTAAGCGAAGGATACTGGAAAACCTGTCGCTGCTGGCGCTCGGGATCGGATTCGCCGCGCACACGAGTGCGCTTTTCCTCGATTGGGTGAACAACGGCCATTATCCCCTGTTCGGTCTGCGCGAGGCGCTTTCGTTCTTAGCCTGGACCTTGGTGGCGTCGTATGCGTTAACGCTAATTCGATACCGGACGTTGGCGTTGGGGAGTTTTATCTCGCCCGTCGTTGTGCTCTTTTTGACTGCATCTTTACTCTTTCCGGATCATCACGGTAATGCGAGCGCGCTGGGCCGACTAGATTCGGCTTGGATACCGGTCCATACCACGCTCTGGATCTTCGCCTATGCGTCGCTGTTCGTGGTTTTTGTCGCGAGCATCATGTATATCCTGCAGGAACGCGAGTTGCGCCAGAAAACTTTCGGCTCGTTATTTCACCGCTTACCTTCGTTGACCGCCATGAACGAGATCGCCGCCACCGCGACAACGATCGGGTTTAGCTTGATCACGGCGGGGATCATAAGCGGGGTGCTGCTCTCCTGGTCGCGTACGGGCCGGGTTTGGCAGAACGATCCAAAGGAGATCTTAGCTTTTCTGACTTGGCTGCTCTATTTCGGGTTGATCTTCTACCGGACTACCAAAAGTTGGCGGGGCGCCCGGGCGGCGTGGATGGGGGTCGCCGGTTTTGGTTTGGTTATCTGTACTTTTTTGGGAGCCCGTTTTATGGGTGGCTATCACATTTTTGGTTGAGAATGCCGCGAGTGATCGTATTGGGAACTTTGAATTGACCCGCGAGACATCTTAATTGAGCGCGATCCTGATAAGTGATCGCCCACGCTGTTAACGTAAATGTCGATCCTGCTTGTAGGCCTAAATCACAAGACCGCTCCGGTCGAACTGCGCGAGCAATTCGCGGTGGGCGACGGTGCGTTCGCCGATGGCCTCCGGTGTCTGATGGAAGGGGGGATCTGCCGTGAAGCGCTGATCGTTTCGACTTGTAACCGGGTCGAAGTACTGGCCGAGACCGGCGACCGCGGCGAAAACGAGAGCGCCGAGCATATCCGCGAGATGCTGAGCCGTTTGCGTTCGATCCCGGAACCTTCCTTCCGCAACCACGTCTACCAGCACGTAGACGATGCGGCCGTCCGACACATTTTCCGCGTCGCCGCATCCCTGGATTCTCTGGTCGTGGGCGAGGCGCAGATCCTCGGACAGGTAAAAAAGGCATACACGGCTGCGGTTGAAGCCGGGACCGCCGGACGGGTGTTGAACCGCTTGGTCCATCATGCGTTTCGCGTCGCCAAGCGCGTGCGTACCGAGACCGGGATCGCCGCGAATGCCGTCTCCATCAGCTACATGGCCGTCGAATTGGGCCGGAAGGTTTTTGGCAATCTGGCGCAGCGTAAAGTTCTCGTCGTCGGCGCGGGAGAGATGGCGGAACTTGCGGTAAAACATTTGATGAACGCCGGAGCAAGTAAGGTATTCGTAGCTAATCGATCGCCAGCAGCGGCGCAAAGACTAGCCGCGGAATTTAGCGGCGAGGCGGTCGCGTTCGACCGTCTAACCGAAACGTTCGGCGAAGCCGATATCGTGATCTGTTCGACCGGCGCCGGCGAATTTGTTATTACCGAGGAGATGGCGCGGGCCGCCCGCGGCCGTCGTCGACACGATCCAACGTGCATCGTCGACATCAGCGTCCCGCGCAACGTCGATCCCAAGATCGCGGAATTACCGAACTACTTCGTTTTTGACGTTGACGACCTGGAAGCGGTGATCACGTCGAATATTCGCGAACGTGAACGCGAGGCCCATCTTGCGGAACTGATCGTCGAATCGGAAGTGATGCAGTTCCAACAGGCTTTGCGGTCCTTAGATATTGGTCCGGCGCTGGGCGGTGTACGCACGCGAATGCAGGAAATTGCCCGGGGCGAGATGATGCGGCAGCGCAATCGACTCGGCGGGCTTACGCCTGAGCAGGAACGCGCTCTGGAACAGATCCTGATCTCTACCGTAAACAAGATCTCGCATCCGCTGATGCAAAGTCTCCGAAATGCGCACGAGACGGGGGATGTTACGGACGTTGCCGCGTGGTGTGAACAATTTATCCGGCCGGCTGACGACTCGGAATAATCACGCTCTGCGGTTCGGAGATCCCCTCTAATGAGCGAATTGTTAAAGATCGGCACGCGCGGTTCGAAGTTGGCGCTTTGGCAGGCAGAGTGGGGTCGCGACCAACTTGCGGAACGCTATCCCAAGATCAAGTTCGAGTTGGATATTATCCGGACCACCGGCGATGCGCAGCAAACCGTCTCGCTCTCGCTGATCGGGGGGCAGGGTGTTTTCACGAAGGAATTGGAAAGCGCGTTGCTGCGTCGCGAGATCGATCTCGCCGTGCATTCTCTCAAAGACTTGCCAACCACACTTCCCGCCGAACTATTGATCGGGGTGATCACGGAACGAGAAGACCCGCGCGATGCGTTGATTCCCCGAATCGGCCATTCGGCCCCCGGCAATTCCCTTCTTGAGCTTGAAGAAAACGCGGTTGTCGGAACCTCCAGTCCCCGCCGCGCCGCGCAACTTCGTGCGTTAAGACCCGACCTCCGGATCAAAGAATTACGGGGTAATATCGATACTCGGCTGGCTAAATTAGATGCGGGCGATTATGACTATATCGTCTTGGCGAGCGCCGGATTACGCCGGCTTGGTTGGTCGGACCGGATCGGCTTTCCGATCGAACCCTCTGAAATGCTGCCGGCAGTGGGCCAGGGCGCGCTAGGTTTTGAGATTCGCGCCGACGATGACGAGACGGCAAACATTATCTCTGCCCTAAACCATCCCGAAACCCACGTCGCATGCCTGGCCGAGCGCAGTTTCTTACGCGCGGCCGGTGGTGGTTGCCAACTTCCGCTGACGGCGCACGCTCGGGTACTAGACGGTCAAGTTTTCGTCGAGGGGTTGATGATCGACGATAGTACCGGACGGGTAGTACGCCAACACCGCGAGGGCGGGGCGGCCGATGCGGAGATCATCGGCGAACAGCTAGCTCACGAAATGTTAGCGGAATTATCAATCAAACCAAGTGAACGGTCCGCGATACCACCCCAATAAACCCATGTCGGTTTCTTCCGAACAGCCGCTGTCGGGGCGAACCGTTCTACTCACACGCCCGCAGGACTCGCGCGACGAGTTAGCCGTAGCATTGGAGGCCGCTGGTGCAAGAATTTTGTGGTGCCCAACGATCGCGATCGCGGACCCGGATAGTTACGACGCGCTCGATGGCGCGATCGCGGATCTGTTCGGGTACGACTGGGTGATTTTCACCAGCGTCAACGGTGTCGACTACTTCGTCCGCCGATTCGAAGCGTTGGGGCATACGCTGGATGAATTGGACGATTTACGCGTCTGTGCCATTGGCGATGCCACGGCGGACAAACTGCGCGACGTTGCGATCCACGTCGATCTAGTACCCGCAGACGCGCGCGCGGAAGGTGTGTACAACGCGCTCCGCGATTACTTAGGATCGGCCGAGGCGATGACCACGCTAAATTTTCTACTACCTCGAGCCGCGGTCGCCCGCGATTTTCTTCCGCGCGCGCTGGCCGATGCCGGAGCGCGAGTTGATGACGTAGCCGCCTACCGCACGATCGCAGCCGGCAACACGGATCTGGCGCGCGTCGGGGCGCTGCTCGGGGGGGGCGGTATCGATTGCACGGTCTTCACCAGTTCTTCCGCGGTCCGGAATTTCGCGACCCTTTTCGACGTCGTGGAATTGCTTCCGTTGCTCGACGGGGTTAAGGTAGCGTGTATCGGCGAGGTTACATCGGCGACCGTTCGCGAATTTGGAGCGGTGGTAGATATCCAGCCGGCCGCGCCGAACTTTGCAGCGCTGGGTGCGGCCATCGCCGAGTATTTCAGCGCGCTCGATCAACAGGTGCGGTAAACTCTCAATTTCTTCGCGATTTTCGGGCGTTTGGATTCCATCAACACACGGCAAAATCAATGTGCTAGACTCGAAGTATATGGCTCAAGGTCGAGTACTTATCGTCGATGACGAACCATCGATCGCGGAAAGTTTACGCGATCTGATGATCGCTTGGGGTTACGAAGCCGAAGCTGAAGCCGACGGCGTCGCGGCTATCCAACGCATCGAAGAATTTCACCCCTCGGTCGTCATCACCGACGTCATGATGCCGCGCATGGACGGGTTTACTCTCCTTCGCGAACTACGCAAGCAATCGCCGGACATCGCCGTCATTCTGCTGACCGGGCAAGGCTCGGTCGAGATGGCCTTGCGCGCGATTCAGCAGGAAGGGGCCTACCACTACTTCGAAAAACCTTACGATGTTCGGAAGCTCCGGATGGTTACCGAGCGGGCGGTCGAGTATGGCAAGGCCCGGCGCGAAAATGAACTGCTTCGCCGACAATTACGCGACCGCGGCGCATTCGGCGAAATGGTCGGGGCCTCCGAACCGATGCGGCAGATCTACTCCCTGATCGAACAGGTCGCACCGTCGTCCGCTTCGGTGTTGATCCTGGGCGAGTCGGGAACGGGTAAAGAATTAGCGGCGCGGACCATCCATAATATTAGCCCTCGCCGCGACGGTCAGTTCGTCGCGATCAACTGTTCCGCGATTCCCGAAACGCTCATGGAATCGGAACTGTTTGGGCATGAAAAGGGCGCGTTCACCGGAGCCACCGGACGGCGTCAAGGCTGTTTCGAACTCGCCGCCGGCGGTACTCTGCTATTGGACGAGATCGCTGAAATGCCAGTGATCCTACAGGCCAAACTGCTCCGCGTCTTGGAAGAGCGATCAGTCCGGCGCCTTGGCGGCTCGGCGGAAATTCCGGTCGATGTCCGGGTCTTGGCCGCGACCAACAAAAACCCGGCCGATGCGGTACGCTCCGGCATTTTTAGGGAAGATCTGCTTTACCGTCTGAACGTGATCACGATGTTGCTTCCGCCGCTACGCGAGCGGAAAGATGATATACCCTTGTTGGCCCAGCAATTGGTGACACAATTGGCGGAGCGGCACAACCGCCCGGCGCGGTTCATTACCGACGACGCGATGGACGTGATCCGCTCGTACGAATGGCCCGGGAACGTCCGCGAACTTCGCAACGCGATTGAACGTGCCGTGATCGTTTGTCCCCAGGAGCAGATCGACCGGCAACATTTGGCGCCGACGTCGATCGATCAACGGATCCGGAAGCGCAGTTCCGAAACGGTCGCCGTTGCACTCGGCACTCCGATGGAGGAGGTCGAACGCCTGATGATCATGCGTACGTTGATGAAAACCCATAACGACAAGACCAAAGCCGCGGAGATGCTGGGGCTTAGCCGGAAAACGCTGCACAACAAGTTGCGCCTCTATCGCGAACTTGGAATGGTCGATGAAGACGGTCAGTTCGATGTTACACGCACTTTTTTGAACGCAAACAACACGGCGGCAAAAGTTGGTGTTTTCTAACTCGATCGGAGGTCGAACAATACACTATGTTCAAAGAATTCCGGGAGTTCATCAATCGCGGTAACGTGATGGATCTAGCGGTCGCGGTGATTATCGGCGCTGCGTTCGGTAAGGTGGTCACGGGTCTCGTGGACGGTATCTTAATGCCGCCGATCGGGCTGCTATTGGGAAAGATAGATTTTTCGAATCTCTACTATCCCCTGAGCAGTAAGATCAACGCCGGTTTAAGTTTGGAAGAGGCACGCAAGGTTGGACCGGTCATTGCTTACGGTCAATTGATCACCGACGTTATTGCCTTCCTGATCATTGCTTTTGTGGTGTTTCTGATCGTGCGCATGGTCAATAAGTTGAAAGGACCGGTGCCGGAACCACCGCCGAGTCCAAGCAACGAGGAAGTTCTGCTGGCCGAAATTCGCGATCTGCTGAAGGCCAAGGCCTAAAGATCGGTGGACCGTGCTTACCTTTTCGATTCCGCGCCCATGTCCGTATTGTTAATATTCGTCGACGGGTTGGGCATCGGGAGACGCGGTCCGCATAACCCGCTGGACCAAACCGATCTCGATTTTCATCCGCTGGCCCATTTTCAGAACGAACCGTCGAAAGTTATCTTCGACGGTCTGTTGGTGCCAACGGATCCTTCATTGGGGATCGACGGTCGTCCACAAAGTGCGTCCGGTCAATCGACGATCCTGACGGGTATCAACGTCCCGCAGCGGCTCGGGTATCACAAACAAGGCTTTCCCAACCAGACGATGCGCGAGATCATCGCCGAGCATTCGATCTTTCTGCAGTTGCAACAAGCAGGTATTGGCCCGAATATGTTCGCCAATACTTATACGCCCCGTTTCTTTGAGGAACGGCCGCGATGGGTATCGGCGACGACGTGCGCGGTCGAGGCCGCCGGCATGCGCTTCAATCAGTTGGATGATCTCGCTGCCGGACGTTCCATCTTTCATGATTACAGTAACGAGCAGTTGATCGAGCGCGGGGTTGAGGTCGAACATCGGCGGCCGGAGCGGGCCGGTGAGATATTGGCCGAGGTCGCTTCCGGGCATGCATTTACGCTGTACGAGTACTTTTTGACCGATACGGTTGGGCACAAACAGGACTTCGGACGTGCGCAAGAGATACTTGCGGGGTTGGCCAATCTCGTCCGCACCGTGTTGGAAAAAACCGATTTGGGCCGCACTACCGTAATCTTGACCAGCGACCATGGCAATGTTGAGGATCTATCTCTGCGTAATCACACGTTGAATCAAGTCCCAACCCTGGTCTGGGGGCGATACCGCGAACGGGTCGCCGCTAAGGTGCGGGATCTGGCGGACATCACGCCAGCCATCATCGATGTTTTAGTTAACGCTGCATAGCCCGAAACTAATGGATACTGCCACTCCCCCAAACGAACCGACCGCAACGCCGTCTGGCATCGATAACGGCGGTGTCCCGCGCTATTCGTACTATGCGTTGGCCGTCCTGACTTTGGTCAATTTCTTGAACTACATCGACCGGCAGGTGTTACCCGCGTTGGCGCCGACGCTGAAGGAAGAACTGAAACTCACGGACACCGAGATCGGGATGATGGAGGCGACGTTGTTGCTGTCGTTTACCGTTCTGGCGCCGTTGTTCGGGAAGTTGGGTGATAAGTTCTCGCGCACGAAGTTGATGGCGGCCGCGGCGGTGATCTGGAGCATTGCGACCGCGGTGACCGGTTTGGCTGATAAGTTTCCGTTGATGCCCGGTCCGCTGAATGTACGTTTGCCGTTTACTAATTTCGTAGTCGCCCTTACGGGGGTGGCGATCCTGATGTGCGTTGCCCGGGCAGTTGTCGGTGTGGGCGAATCCTCATTTTCTACTATCACTCCGAGTCTGATCGCCGATTACTTTCGTCCGGAAAAACGCGCGACCGCGCTCGGGATATTCCAAGCCGCGATCCCAATGGGTTTCGCGTTAGGGTATGTGATCGGTGCGGTGTTGGCTTATTACTTCGGTTGGCGGTTGGCGTTCATGTTCGTGGGGATTCCCGGTCTGATCACTGCCGTGTTCGTTTGGCGGTTAAAGGAGCCGGTACGAGGTGCAACGGATCCGGTTGCGCCCGCAGTAGCCGAGGCGGTCAAGCGACCAGAGCGCTCCTGGTTCGCTCTGTCGTGGCAGATCATTACAACCCGGGATTGGCTGCTTTCTACCGCCGGTTATACCGCTCTGACCTTTGCGCTCGGCGCGTTCGCGACCTGGGGCACGATCATGCTGACGGAAGACAAAGGCATGGACAAAACCAAGGCGGCGGTGGTCCTCGGTATCGTCACTTTGGCCGGTGGCGCCTTGGGCACATTCGGCGGAGGTTGGATCGCCGATCGCGTCGCGAAGAAGCGCGTGAATGTCTATTTCCTCGTTTGCGCGATCGGCAGTCTCCTTGGTGTCGTCCCGGCGCTTATGGTGCTTGGAAGCCGGAACAGTTACGTTTACATTCCGATGATCTTCCTCGCGGTGATGTTTCTCTTTACCAATAATGCGCCTTTCCACGCGATCTTGGTCGGCAGCGTATCCCCTCTGGTGCGCGCAACCGCCGTGGCTCTAAATATCGTCGTCATTCATATCTTCGGCGACGTGATCTCACGGTTTGGTGTTGGGATACTATCGGATGTGTTGAAGCAAGGCGGCGGTGGGCCGCTGGCGACCTTAGGTCGAACATTCGGTATCGACCCTACGGTCCAACACATGTCGGGAGCATTGATCGTGGCGCCGCTCGCGCTGTTTATCTCGGCCTTCTTTTTCTTCTGGGGCGCCCGCAAGAGCCGCATCCAGGGTGCGTCGCCGGTCGTCACTTAAGTTCACACCCCAAACGTAACGACTTCCAGCTTTTGTGCGTGCGGTCAGCTCGTGCGATCACGGCATTGAGAGGAGCAGAAGTCGGCGCCGCGTGCTTGGAGGGCCCTTCCCGTCGGGATCCAAGTCCCGCAGCTAGCACAGGCGACCAGTTTTTGCGCGGCGACGGGTTGCCTTTCTCGCGCACTCGGTCCACCCGCGTTGAACGTCCCCGTGCGCACCTCTTGAATAAATCCGAACGCTTTGCGCGCCATCTTGATGTACGGATGCAGCAGCCAATAGATAATTCCTATCAGCAAGACCAGCAGGAAAAGTATGACGAGGAATTTGACCACTTACGGCTTCGCAGCGTTGCGCTTCTGGGCCAATTGCGCGCGTAGGTCGGAAAGCGAAGGGTTCTGGGGGTTGACCGCTTCCAATTCGCCAATGCGTTGGGTGGCCTCGTCCAGTGACCCGATGGCGACCAAGGCCGACGACATATTTTGCAGCGTTAATTCATGCTTCGGATCGATCAACAGCGATTTGCGGTACTCCGCGATGGCCTTTGCCGGATCCGACGGGCGATCGAAGAAGTAGGTTAGTCCGAGGTCGGTTCGGACATTCGGGTCGTTCGGCTTGAGTACCAAGGCTTTGGTGTAATATTCGCGCGCCTTCTTGAAATCGTCGGTGTCACTGTTGTGAGCAATGTCGAAATTTACGTTGCCCAACACCACCATCAGATCCGCATCGGTAGTGTTCCCCTGATTTGCGCGTTCGAGCAAACGACGAACCTCGGGCAGGATCGTAATGTCCTTCATTCCCGTCGCGTACCGGTAAAGCGCGAAGGCTACATCCTTCTGCATCTGACGATCGTCAGGCTTAGCGTCGGCCCGTGCGATGACGTTCTTGATCTCGTCCGGTGTAAGCGGGCGCTGCGCGTTCGGGTCCGCAGACGGCGGTGGCTGGTCATTCTGATTCGCCGAAGTGGTCGTGGGTGCTGCCGCTCCCGCATTCGGAAGGTAAAAGAAATTGTTGCAGACCATGAAGCCGATAATAAAACCGGCAACCAATCCCAACGCGGAAATGAGAATGCTGTTCTTGTTCACGGTAAAGCAGTTGTTAGCCGTCAGCCATTAGCCGTTAGGTACTGCGTTGCGATTTTGCTAACAGCTAACAGCTAACGGCTAACCTCTAATCTTTCTTTTCCCCATCGTCCTTCGGGACGTACGGGAGGTCGACCGAGCGGCGGCGCGGTAGCGGGTCGGTGGCGCGGCGGCGCGGGATGACCGTGGTTTCGCGGCGGTCGATGCTGCCGGCGGGAAGCCCCTTGCCATGCACCGCTTCGATTAAGATGCGGGTGATCTCTTGCGACAAAGTGCGATGCTCCGCCGCGGCGCGACGCCGTAACGATTCCTTTAATTCGTTCGGCACATACGCGCCGATGAAAACACCTTTGCGATTGACCATGGCAATCCGTGGCTCCCGTGTCGGAAAGTGGGATCGTTTTCACGATCCGAAAAAGCGCCTAGCGCAGGAGAACTGATCTGTAAGCCGAATTCTGTCACCGCATCCGTCGCCGGATACGGGCAGCGATCATTCATCTAGGCCGTAAGTTGCCCAACGGCTCGAGCGACCTACCCGAAGGTCGTAACCGCGCTTGCGCACAGTTTTGGGCGGGCAGCCCTATGACGCCTCCCTATTTGGTCTTGCACCGCGAGGAGTTTACCTAGCCGCGTTTGTCGCCAACCGCGCTGGTGCGCTCTTACTTTAAGCCCGTCCGGGCCGCACCGTTTCACCCATCACCCGTTACCGGAACCCGAAGGCACTGGTCCGTTGGCTGGACTATTCTCTGTTGCACTTGTCGTCGCGTGATGTTAAACACCACGCGCCCAGCCGTTAGCTGGCTCGCTGCCCTATGGTGTTCGGACTTTCCTCTCGCGCGCCGAAACGCGCCAGCGACCGCCCGATCAGCCCTCCTGCAAAGGCGGGAGGATTATAGCAAAGCAATGTTTAACAAAGCTAGTAGACAGTAGACAGTAGTCAGTAGACAGTAGGAAAATTGTTGCTACCCATTCCTTTCGATCCCGGAAAAACGCCGGTCAAACCTCCTTTTCGCGGACTCGTTAGTGTAGGGGAACTAGGCTTCGTAACCGTCCGACCTACTGACTACCGTCTACTGTCTACTGCTTTTTTTGTTTTTTTTACCCCCTCTGTATCAAATCAATACAATCGGGGACGCTGATTTCTTAGGAAAATCGCATGTAGGCGCTCGATGACTGCTGTTTTCGCTCGAAATTAGGGGTGTTGAGTTTGACGGGTTGAAGGCACGAATTCCTTTGCCATTGTTTGTCACGATTGTGTTCGTTTTGAAGATCATGCGGGAGGTTTTCCTTTCGTTGAGGGGTGCCATATTGGAGACCGGCTTCCGAGAGGAACGGAGTAGGCGCCACCATTATACCCCTTGGTGGGATGCTGGTCCTTATTAATTTTCTACGCCGGACACGTGAGCCAACGGGTCAGAATCGTAAGGCCTTTTCCGGCTTCGCGCTCTTTGACGGACTAGATGTCCGCGCTCGCGGTAGAGGAGTTGTTCGTAGCCCCGCCTTCCGGCGGAATCTTGGTGGTCCGTACCGGTCAAAGAATGACGAGCCCGCTCGAATGCGTTCGAACTGTCTACTGTCAATTATCCCTTGCCTTACTTGAACTCGTTGATGATCTGCGCCCGGATATCTTCCACGCTCTTGCCCTGCTTTTTCAGGCGGACGGCCGTTTGGGCTTCCCTCATGCAGATATCGCAGACCGAGGCATGCTGGTCCTCGAAGCAACTGTGCAGGCTCTTGTGGCCCATTCCTCGGTCGCAGTAGCAGTAGCAAGGCAACTGCGCGAGCAATTCCGGCTCTTCATGCGCGGCGGTGTAGGCGGATCGGACCGTTTCGCTCTCGAACAACTGCGGATCCAGCATCGGTGGCAGAGTTCCCTTCTGTGGCGCCGTGGTCATATGCGCCGGGACCGACGAAACCGGCGGCCCCGCTGGTGATTGGCCCGGCGTAGGCGTCGAATGATGCATATTCGTATTCTTCGTCGCTTCATGCCGCGGAGTCCCCCGGCAACCGGCCCCCGCGATTGCCAAAGCCACCACCACGACCCACAAAACCAACGCCACACTTCGTTTCATTTGCTCGATCCTCTCCGCAATTCGTTGCCCCGTATTATAGCAAAACCACGCGCAATTTCGGCGACGGCCCAAGGCTCCAAAAGCTCCCCTACTTGGCTAAGGAGGGGCAGGAGCGCAGCGAACGGGGTGGTTCGTCCTGCTGAAAAAATTAACCACGGATTTACACGGATGAAACGGATTACACGGATCTGAGTCAGAAGCCGTTAACAGACAAACCCGAATTCTCGACGTTGAAGGCGGAACCGGGAGCGTGCTCCTCGCCCTTTGGGAAAAGCTGGGAGCGGGTGCTGCTTTCGGCATACGACCGGGTTCTGCATCGCAGAAACCCGACCGTGAGGGGAGCTGAACGATTGTGAAATATATTCCCGCGGCTCCGCCGCTCTATGTGCGGAAAGGTTTTACCTTTCCTTAGCGATGCTAAAATTACCGCGGCTACGCCGCTAATGGCGTAGCCACGATGCTTTTAGAGAAGTACTCTCGGCGAGGCGGAGCCATCGCCGCTCATCAAGCGGCCGAGCCGCCAAAAACTCCCGTCCTTGAATCTCCTCTCCGGTGGGAGAGGCCGGGTGAGGGATGCCGCTTCGGCATTGGGGCAGGAGCGTAGCGAATGGGGTGGTTCGTTCTGAAAAGTTCTTTAGGCAAAATTAACCACGGATTCACGCGGATGAAACGGATTTCACGGATCTGAGACGGTAACGCCGCCATCGCGGAGGGACATCCGAAATAATTCCGATCGAGAAAGCGCCATGAAGCACCAAATTTTATTCATTCAGGGAGGCGGCGAGGGGGCCTACGCGGCCGACCAATTGTTGGTTACGTCGTTGCGCCGTACCTTGTGACCGGATTATGAATGGCTCTACCCGTGGGTGGCGGATGAGGACAACCCCGACTATCGGAATTGGAAATCCATGATCGGGACAGAACTGCATCGTGTGAACGGCGGAGCGATCCTCGTAGGCCACTCGCTGGGCGCGTCCTTCCTACTAACATACCTGACCGAAGAGAAAATCGATATTGCAGTGGCCGGGATCTTTTTGATCGCGACCCCTTATTGGGGCGGTGACAGTTGGCGCTACGAAGGTTACGAAGCGATTACCCTGCCCGAGGATTTTCCGGCGAAACTTCCCCGCAATACACCGATCTTCCTCTACCACAGCCGCGACGACGAAACGGTACCCTTTGCCCACGTCGCTCTCTACGCCTACAGTTTATCGCAGGCGACTCTTCGAACCTTCGACGTTCGCGGGCATCAAATGGGAAACGATCTGTCGGAAGTGGGGACGGATATAATGAGTCTTTAACGATAAGTGACGACAACCGTTCGGGTATGTACACGCGATTCCACGCCGATGTCCCAGAGGGACATCCGAAGATAGCTCATCCGTTTCAAAGGTGGGACATAGTCAAACAAATCGGATCCAGTCCCATTGGGACGCCCGACAACCCACTGAATCAGCCGTCCCTACAGTACTGCCGAGCGTTGGCGTCCTACTCCAGCGCTGAAGCCGCGGGGATTCTTCGGCGCGTCTCTTCGGAACGCAGCTGATCACATTTTTCGGGGAGACCCTGGTGCTCAGTTATCTCGTAGTAGCGACTGAAAGCCTTCTTGAGAAAAATGAACATCATTGGAAAGAATTTCGGTAATACCACGTTCGCGCATGACGGTCATTGAAATGCAGTCCGTCAAACTGTAACCCTTGTCCGGTCGTGACCGATACAACTCAAAACCAGCGAAAAAACCTTCGCGGTCCGTGAAAAGAACTTCAATCTGTAAATTTGAGAGGATTGCCTCGACGTTTCGGATCCCAGCCATTCGAAGTAGCTCGCCCTCGCCGCTAAAGTAATTTAAGACTTCGGTTAGAACGGCATCCGTGGTGACCAACTCGGCAGTTGTAAGCGCGCTGCTCGCGGCAAGCGCTCGTTCACGCCATTGATCGCGAGGATTGATCATCGCAACCCAATAATTGGTGTCAACAAAAACAGATTTCACGAGGATCTCTTCGGCGAGCCGTAAAGGTAATGATCGTGTTGCTCGGCCCCGTCGGCGGGTAACTTTGCCCACTCTTCGTCGGGCACCGAGGCGCTTATCTCGGCAATGACCTCCCATATCGGTCGGTCGTCCCGCTTTGGCGCCTCGTGTTCGCCAAGGTTCTCGATAAATTCAAGTACCTCGCGCTGCCGGTCAGGGGGCAATCCCCGGACCTTTTCGACCAATGAATTCTCGATATTCGTTGCCATGAGCTTATCTCCTCGCACCCAATTATACTGGTTTACCACAATTTTCCATCACAAAACTTGCCCTAAAGCGGCCCGAGTCCCAGCGGGACGACCGATAATCGCACCGATTCAACCGTCACGCCGGCCTCGCGGCTCCGCCGCTCTAGGTGCGGAAAGGTTCTACCTTTCCTCAGCGATGCTAAAATTACCGCGGCTACGCCGCCGGTGGCGTAGCCACGATGCTTTTAGAGAAGTACTCTCGGCGAGGCGGAGCCATCGCCGCTCATCAAGCGGCGGAGCCGCTGATTACGGCGGAAACCCGACCGTGAGGGAGGGTGCGGAACCTACAGAAAACTGACAATTTGATATGGAAAATTTGAATTTACGGCCGCCACGCATTCGTCCGGAAGGGACATCGGAAATTAGCCAACCCGTCGCAACGGTAGCGAACAAACGCTTTCGGTTTTCGTTCGTAATCGTTCATCGTTACTCTCGTCCGTCAAAAACCAAAACCCACCCAGCATTTGTCCTGAAAGTACGTCCCAAACAATTGAGAAAAAAGGGTTTCTCTGATAGAGTAACGGCTGACTGAATTGATTCAGGCGTATCCTTTTGCTTCACAACTTTGAGTTCTCTACCTTCCTCGGAGTATGTGACAAACAATCATGACTGGCAACTTGGACGGGGCCTCGCCAAAAGGGTGACTCGGACAAGGCTAGTTATCTATAAAGAATATATGAACTCAAATCAAGAATCTAGCGAATCTAAGACACTCGATGATCTGAGGGTCACCTACCCACAATCTGGTCGAATTTACATGCAAGGGTCTACTGAAGACTTAAAAGTGCCAGTGCGACGAATAGCCTTTGGAAGCGGCTATAGCAGCAAAGCAAATCTTCATCGAGAGCTAGTGGATAGCATTTCGATCTACGATACTACTGGGCCATACGGCGATCCCTCGTCTACGATCGACGTTGCGTTGGGAATAGCTGCCGTTCGTGCAAAATGGATTGAGTCAAGAAAGGACACGGAGATACTACCGGAACGAACTTCCGATTATGCGACGCAATTGTTCAGTAGTGGAACCCCCTGCCACGGTATGAGTGCAAGTGTTGAGATTCGCAGAGCAACGGCGGGAAAAAATGTGTCACAAATGCACTATGCGAAGCAAGGAATAATAACCCCTGAAATGGAGTTTGTCGCGATACGCGAGAATCAGGGATTTGTGGAAAACAAGATCATTGGATGCAAACATGCTTCGAACTCTTTTGGTGCCAATATTCCAAGTGAAGGCTACACGCCAGAATTTGTAAGGCAAGAAGTCGCTTTGGGCCGAGCGATCATACCTTCCAATATCAATCACCCGGAAGCCGAACCTATGATAATCGGCAGAAATTTCCGCGTCAAAGTTAATGCAAATATTGGAAATTCGGCAGTTACGTCTACTATCGCAACGGAAGTTGAGAAGATGATATGGGCGTGCCATTGGGGGGCCGATACGGTCACGGATTTATCAACTGGTCGTGATATTCATCAAACACGAGAGTGGATTCTTCGGAATAGCCCGGTTCCGATTGGGACGTCTCCAATTTATCAAGCCCTTGATAAGGTCCGAGGAAAAGTGAAAGACCTGAGCTGGTCCTTATTTAGGGACACTCTCATTGAACATGCCGAACAAGGCGTTGATTTCTTAACCGTAAATGTTGGCGTTTCGGTAGCGGATGAAGGAACGACGGACAATCGACTCACAGGCATTGTGTCCCGTGGTGGGGCCATTATTGCAGAGTGGTGCAGGCATCATCAACAAGAGAACTTCCTTATCGAGCACTTCGATGAAATCTGCGAGATAGCTAGTGTTTATGGGTTCATTATATCTTTGGGTAACGGGTTACGTTCCGGTTCGATATCCGACGCCAATGATACCGCTCAATTTACGGAGTTGGAGCGAATTGGAGAATTTGTCAGACGCGCATGGAAATACGACGCGCAAGTAATGGTCGAGGGGCCAGGCCATATCCCAATTCATTTGTTGAAGGAGAACATGGATCAGCAACTTATCCTTTGTCATGAAGCTCCGTTCTATAACTTAGGCCCAATTGTTACTGACATCGCTCCAGGTTACGACCATATGACGTCGATAGCCGGAGCAACGCTAATGGCGTGGTACGGGTGTTCGATGTTGTGTTACCTGACAGCCAAGGAACATCTTGGGCTGCCTAATAAGGATGATGTCAAACAGTCCCTTATCGCGTACCGAATCGCCGCTCACTCCGCTGACTTGGCTAAAGGGCATCCTGCGGCTCACTACCGTGACAACGCCCTAAGTTCCGCAAGATTTCAGTTCCGCTGGGAAGATCAATTTGCGCTAGCGATCGATCCCACGACGGCTAGAGCATTTCACGATGAAAGTCTACCTGCTGATGCTGCAAAGAACGCCCACTTTTGCTCCATGTGCGGTCCTAGCTTTTGCTCAATGCGCCGTCAGGATACTGTTTGATCGTTACGAGCGTGCGTGCATCAGAAGTGACTGAATTTGGTTCCCTCTTTATCGTGATCTGAAAATGCGAAGATCGTAAGCAATAGATACAAAAGCACTAGTGCGATCGATCTCGAGATCTCACCCAATCAAATTGTGATCGCCGGCAATGTCCCGACTGGAAATAATTCCGACCACCGTGTGCGTAGCTCGCGCGTGACGAGAGTTTCCACTTCTTCGGCAGTTCCGCAGGCGAGACATCCGGCGGCGATTTCTGCGGCGGATGCTTCATCGATCGAAAGCAAAGTTCTGCGGACGCGCGGGACGGAGCCCGCGGCCATGCTGAGTTCTCGGACTCCTAATCCTATTAATATTGCCGCGTATGCCGGAGTGCCGGCCATTTCGCCGCAGATGACGGCGGGGAATCCAGCGGGCTCGCCCGCTGCAGTCGGTAGTCGGTAGTCGGTAGCCGGTAGGGTTTCGGACGGCTGCGCCGGTTCAGCATTTTCAGGAGCACGAACCGATTCCCCTTCTCCCCTTCTCCCTTTCTCCCCATCATCTTCTTCGCCCCCTCTCTCTCCCACCACCCCGTCAGCCGAAGCGGCTGCCACCCCTCCTCGGGCAGGAGGGGAGTTGGGGTTCTGCCGTGCGTTGGCGGCGGCACGAAGAACGATCGCGATGCTGTTTAGGACCGCGGGGTGGAGGGTGCGGAACCAGGGGGCGACGGAGTCGTTGGCGCGATCGACGGCCAACGTGTACTGCACCAGGTCGTTGGTGCCCAACGAAAAGAAATCGACTTCGCGGGCGAGGCTGTCGGCGACGTAGACGGCCGAGGGGACTTCGATCATGGCGCCGATGGGAACATGCCCAAGTTCCAGGCCGGCGCGGGTTAGGTTGTCGCGTTCTTCGTCGATGATGGCGCGGGCGCGGCGGACGTCGGTGACGTCGTTGACCATGGGGAGGACCATCTTCAAATTGCCGCCGACGGATGCGCGCAGGATGGCGCGAACCTGGGTGCGGAGCAGCCCTTCGTGAGTCAGCGAAAGCCGGATCGCGCGGAGGCCGAGGGCCGGGTTGCGTTCCTTGGTCGAGGCGGCGATGTTGGCCTTGTCGCCGCCCAGATCGAAAAGGCGCAGGGTTGCGCCTTCGTCGCCGGCGATGGCGGCGACGCGGCGGTAGGCCTCGACCTGTTGGTCTTCGGTCGGCATGCCGCCAAACTGCGTGAACAGAAATTCAGTGCGGTAGAGACCGATGCCCTGTGCGCCAAAGGCCTCGACCCCGCCGAATTCGGCGGGTAGTTCGACGTTCGCGCGAAGCTTGATCTCGACGCCGTCGGTAGTCCGGACGGGGCCACGCGCGATCTCTTCAACGGGCGAGACGCGTGCGGGACGGCTGCTGGCCGCCGCGCGATATTGTTCGATGGTTGCGTCGGTGGGGTGGAGCGCGATGTTGCCGGACGAGGCATCGATCGCCACCCTATCGCCCGTGCGTGCGCGTTGATAGAAATTCCGCAGCCCCACGACCGAGGGCAGTCCCAACCCGCGCGCGATAATCGCCGCGTGCGAGGTCCAGCCGCCCGTATCGGTCGCGATCGCCTTCACAAAGTTGAAATCCAATTCGGCCACGGCCGAGGGCATCAGTTCGCGCGCGACGATGATGGCGTCTTCCGTTAGCCGGCGATAGGCCGGGCGTTTACCGCTGACGGCGACAAGCAGGCGTTGGACTACGTCTTCGATATCGGTGCCGCGTTCGCGCAGGTAATCGTCCTTGATCTCGGCGTAGACGGCGAGGATCCGGTCCGAGACGACCTTAATCGCCCATTCGGCGTTGACCTTTTCGGATTGGATGAACTCTTCGATATCGCCGACCAGTTTGCGGTCCTGCAGCATCAGCAGATGCGCGTCGAAGATGTAGGCGTGTTCGGCGCCGAGTTGTTCTTCGGCGCGGGCTTTGATCGCGCGGAGTTGACGGCGCGAGAGGCGGACGGCCGCGCGAAAGCGGCGTAGTTCCCCGGTGACGTCTTCGTCGTCCAGTTTGACGCGGAAGATGGACGAACGGCCGCCGTGGACGCGCAGGACCTTACCGACGGCGGTGCCTTCCGAGACGCCAAGGCCGCGGAAGCGCTGTTCGGGTTGGTTGCGTGTGGTCAAGTGGTTCTGTCGATCCGTTGCGACTCTGCCGCTTGATTTGCGGCGATGGCTCGGCCTCGCCGAAGCGTGATAACAAAAGTTTTCGTGGGTACGCCCCCGGCGGCGTAGCCGCAAATATTAATGGTGCTGCTCGGGCTGGCAGAGCCAGCCCGCTTATCAGGTGGCAAAGCCACAAAAGCAAAAAACCCCGGCTCCCGGCCCCTGACTCCCGGCCCCCGCTTTACGCGTTTTCGCCGAAGCCGTCGGCAAATATTGTCGTGACGGCTTCGAGGGCCGCCGTTTCGTCGGGGCCGTCGGCGACGACTCGTAATCGCGTGCCGCTCTTCGACGCCGCCAGTAAAAGGACGCCAAGTATCGATTTCGCGTCGGCGGTGGCGCTGCCGTCGGCGCGGTGCAGATGCACGCTGCTGGCGAAACCTTCGGCCAAGCGCACCAGTTTGGCGGCGGCGCGGGCGTGCAAGCCCAAGCGATTCGTGATCGTCACCCAAGCTTCTACCATTACGTATGCAGCCTAGGATTTTGCCTGCGGCGCCAGCAGATCGCCCGCCAGGTAGATGCCTTCGCGGCCCTGTTTTAGGATCACGTGCGCGAGTTCGGGCAATGGTTCGCCGCCCGATTGGCTGGCCAGCTTGATCACCATCGGCAGATTGACGCCGGTCACGACCTCGATCTCCTTCTCTTTTAGGAACATGGCCGCGATGTTGGTGGGCGTGCCGCCGAACATATCGGTCATTAGCAAGACGCCCGCGCCCTGCGAGACGCGTTTGATCGCGCGCTCGACCTCGGCCCGGGCCGCATCGACGTCGTCGTGCCAGCCGATCGAGACCGCGGCAATGTGCGCGATGGGGCCGACGATGGTTTCGGCGGCGGCGAGCAGTTCGTTGGCCAAGTGGCCGTGCGAAACCAACACGCCGCCCACTTTGGGGGCGTTAGATTCCAGGGTTTCAGGAGTTACGTTTTCCGTCTCGGGCATAGGGTCACTTTCCGCTGATAGTTTTACTCGCGGCCGCGCCGCCTTTCTTGCGGCGGACCTGATTGATATCGCGATGAACCGAGGTCGCTTCGAAACCGGATTTCCGCAGCCGCCGGGCCAACGCGTCGGCGATCATCACCGAACGATGCCGCCCGCCGGTACAGCCGATGCCGACGGTGACGTACGACTTCCCTTCCCGCTTGTACAACGGCAACAGGTAGTCCAGCAGATCGGTAAAGCGGCGCAGGGTTTCGTCGACCTCGGGTTGCTGATTCAGATACTGCACGATGCGGCGGTCCTTGCCCGAGAAATCTTTCAGGTCGGGAATAAAGTAGGGGTTCGGCAAATGGCGCACGTCAAAGAGAAGATCGATATCGCGGGGACCGCCGTACTTATGACCGAAGCTCAGAACCTGCACCCGCATAGGGGTGCCTTCGGTGCGCGGCGAAAAGCGCTGGATCATCAACCGACGCAGCGTGTGAACGTTATGTTCGCCGGTATCGATGATGTGATCCGCGTCGGCACGGATGTCCGTAAGCGCGGCGCGTTCGGCGGCGATGGTTTCGTTTAATCCTTGGCCCGAATCGGCGGGGTGCGGCCGTCGGGTTTCGCTAAACCGGCGGGCAAGCACCCCGTCTGACGCTTCAAGAAACAAGACCATGACCTTTAATCCGGTCTTCTTCAACTTGTCCAACTGGGTGCGGAATTCGGTCAGGAATTGCTTCTCGCGAATGTCGATGACCAGGGCCGCGCGGTTGATATGTGCGTTATCCCCGTCACCTCGTTTGACCAGGCGCGCAAAGGTGGGCAGCAAGGTGATGGGTAGATTATCTACGCAAAAGAACCCGAGGTCTTCGAACGCGTTCATGGCCGAAGACATACCCGACCCGGACAACCCGGTAATGATCACGATGTCGGGGTCGGTTTGATCAAACGCCGGTGACTTTTGGCTTGGCATAGGTCTGGGATGCTTATTGCCTACGGATTGTTGCGCCGCCGTAGCGCTTCATGCCGGTTTAGGAACTCCGCGGTTGAATCGTAACCCCGTTGGCGTAGAAGATGCACGCGCACGGCGGTCTCGACCAAGGTGGAAAGGTTGCGACCCGGACTGACCGGTAATTCGACGGCCGGTATTTTAACGCCGAGGACATCGGCTTGTTCCCGGCCGGGTTGCAGCCGGTCGACGCCGTTCATGCTTTCGACCGGGCGGAATTCGATCACCAACGAGATCTGCTTTTCTCCGCTCAGCGCCGAAATGCCGAACAGTTCGCTGATCTTCAGGATGCCGAGGCCGCGGATCTCCAGATGATCGTGCAGGAGTTCGGGCGCGGAGCCGACCACGGTTTTCGCACCGACCCGGCGAAGTTCGACCATGTCATCGGAGACAAAGCCGTGACCGCGGGTGATCAGGTCCAGGGCGCATTCCGATTTGCCGACGCCGCTCGGGCCGCGCAGTAACACGCCAGTCCCGTAGATATCCATCAAAACGCCATGTTGCGTCGCGGAGGGCGCCAAGCGACGGTGCAGATATTCGATGACCTCGTTGATCGCTTCGGAACTGACCAAGGACGTACGGATGATGGGCAGGTCGGATTGTTCAGCGGCTTCCTGCAACTCCGGTGGTGGATTCAGCGCCGTGGTGATCAGGATGCAGGAGATTAGACCGAGATCCAGGCGCCCGATGGCCGCGCGGCGCTGCTCGGCGTCTAATTGATCGAGGAAATAGATCTCGCTTTGCCCCACGATCTGGAGGCGACCGGGATGGACGTATTGGGGAAAGCCGGCAAGCGCGAGGCCGAGTTTTTGGATGCGAGGAGAGGTTAAGCGGCGATTGTCGGCGCCGTGCGCGCCCGCGATCAGCGTCAAGCCCAACCGAGCGGGTGCCTGAGTTAGAAAATCCGTAACGGTGATCGCGGGATGCAGGTTTCGGGTCATTGGGCTCTAAGAAGGGTAGTCGGTAGCAGAAGAAGCGACAACTCCCTTCCCGAACGCGCATCACGCGCGTTCGGGAAGGGAGTTGTTTTGTCACTGTTCACGATGACGATAATCCCACTTCGCTCCGGCTGTTTTTCAGAACAACCACCCCGTTCGCTTCGCTCCTTCCCCTCCTTGTCCAAGGAGGGGAGCTTTGGGCGCTTCGCGCCGCTACGGCTCGATGAGTCCGTAGTTCCCATCTTTACGTTTATAAAGCACGCCTAAGCGGTCGGTGTCCGAATCGCGGAAGACCAGGAATTGATCGGTGACGCTGGCCAAACGCATCGCAGCTTCTTCCGGGGTCATCGGTTTGATCGCGTACCGGCGCGCGGCCATGATGCGCGGGGCGTTCGGTTGGGCTTCGACACCGTCACCGCCGGGCGCTAATGCGGCTAGACGCGGGCGGCCTTTACGCTTATCTATCTTCGTTTTCAGCTTAATGGCCTGGCCCTCGATCTTCTCGATGGCGCGCGTCAAGGCCTGGTACATGTCGCCGTCGGTGTGTTTCGCAGTCAACGTGTGCTCGCGCAGATGGACCAGCACCTCGGCGTTTTGACGATTTTTCTGGACATCAATGATCACATGTGCGCGGGTGTGCGAATCGTCGAACAGATGTTCCAGCTTTTTGAAGTGGTCCTTGACGTGAGAACGCATTGCGGGGGTTACGTTGACGTGACGGCCAGTGTATTCAAATTTCATTACCATCCTCCTTGGTATTACCAGAGTTAAACCGCTGACGGACGGCGAGAGGGGAAGTAAAAAATTATTGCAACTCGCCGGAAAGTTTCATCGCCAGCCGGATAACGGCACCGCGGATCAAACTACGGCTTTTCGTTCACGCGAACCCGGGATCGACATTTGGTCGCGGTACTTCGCGACCGTACGGCGGGACAGCTTGATGCCGTCCTTGATCAAGATCTTCACGACCTGATCGTCCGTGATCGGATTGTGCGTGTCCTCTTCTTCGATCAACTTTTTGATCTTCAATTTGATAATCCGGGTCGAGACCTCCTCTCCATCTTCGTTCATCATGCCCTCGGTAAAGAACCGCCGCAACTCGATGACGCCTTGCGGCGTGTGCGCGTATTTTCGGTTCACTACGCGGGACACGGTGGACAAGTGCATGCCGATATCTTCGGCAATGTCTTTTAACATCATGGGTTTGATGAACTGGACTCCCTGGTCCAGAAATTCGCGTTGGCGCATGACGATCGATTCGACCACCTTGTAGATCGTTTGACGGCGATGTTCGATATTCCGGAGTAGGTCGACCGCCGAACGCATCTTATCTTTGATAAAATCGCGTTCCTCTTTCGTGGCTTTGCCGCTTTCCAGCATGTGCTGGTAGCTGGAACTGATGCGCAGCCGCGGACTGCCGTCGTCGCCAAAATAGATGACGTAATCGTCGTCGAGTTTTTCGATGTAGATCTCCGGCGAGATCAGCACCGGCTCTTCCGAGCTGTACCGCCGGCCGGGATAGGGATCGAGCGGTTTGATGTATTCGTCGCGCTCCGCTATCAGCGTTTCGACGTCGACATTGATGGCTTTGGCCAGGTGCGGCAGCTTGTGTTGCTGCAGATCGTGCAGGTGTTCGGTGACCAGCTTGTACGCCAAGCGGTCTTTGTGGCCGTTCACTTCCAACTGGACCTGCAAGCACTCGATCACATTTCGTGTGCCGCAACCAACGGGGTCTAATCGCATCACCTCTTGCCGCGCCTGTTCGACCACCTCCGGCGACCAACGGCCCATGCCGCAGATCTCTTCATTGGTGGCGTTCAACCGGCCGTCCGCATCAAGGTTTCCCACGACGCAGATCGCGGCTTCGCAGACCTCTTCGCCGATCTGGTTCATGTGCAGTTGCCATTCCAGATGGTCGCTCAGCGAGGTCGGTTGCGAAAGGAACTGCTCGAAAGTCGGAGTATCGTCTTTGTATTCGATCTCTTGGGTTTTATAGCCGGGGTCGAGGTAATCCTGAAATTCGCGGCCAAAGTCGATCTCTTCAAAGGCGTCGCGCGACCCCTCTTCACCGCCAAAATCTTCGCCGCCTTCGGAAGCGCCTTCGCCGGCGAATTCGTTAGCGGGTTCGTATTCACGGTCGGTATCGGCGTAGTTCGAGGGGTCGTCGGGGCTGCTCGCGCCATTCTGGCTGAATTCGTCGGGGTTGGCACGGAGCATTTCGGCGGTGCCCGAGTCCAAGCTCTCGCCCGCTTCACTACTTGTTAGCTGGTCCAATATTTCCGAGGCCAGTTCGCGAGCCTCGTCATGCTCCGTAACCTCTTCGAGGATCGGATTTTCCAACATTTGTTGTTGGATCAGGTCCGCTAGTTCGAGGGTGGTCATCTGCAACATCTCGATCCGCTGACGCAGTTGGGGCGTCAGGACCAGACGTTGCGATAGAGTTGTTTGGAGCCTAACTGACATAAACGATTCGCATTAATGCAATCCCAAAACCTTGTGATCGTACTACGCCGGGACTTCCCAAGCCCGGATTATACCCGATTCGCAAGCGAATGTGGCATACGAAATGCGTGAGCGGTGCGAAATCTTAACGCCGCAATGAAAAGTTAATAAAAATAAAGGGAAATTAGTTAGAGGCTGAAGCGATCGCCAAGGTAAAAGCGGCGAACTTCGGGGTCCTCGACCAGTTCCAGGGGGCTTCCGGAGCGAAAAATGCGGCCTTCGGCCATGATATAAGCGCGGTCCGTGACACCCAGGGTTTCACGGACGTTGTGGTCAGTGATCAGGATGCCGATGCCCCGCTGACGCAGGTAGAGAATAATGTTCTGGATGTCGTCGATCGCCTTTGGATCGATGCCGGCGAACGGTTCGTCCAGGAGGATGAAGGCGGGATCGGTGGCCAGCGCCCGAGCGATCTCCGTACGTCGCCGTTCACCGCCGGAGAGTGAATCGCCCATGGTGTGACGGACGTGGTTGATACCGAACTCGGCCAGTAATTCTTCTAACCGGGTTAAGCGCTGGCGTCGGCGGAGACCCATCGTTTCTAAGACGGCGAGGATGTTCTGCTCCGCCGTCATTTTCCGGAAAATCGATGGTTCTTGCGGTAGGTAGCCCAACCCGAGACGCGCGCGCAAGTAAACCGGTAGCTTCGTGATGTCGCGCTGGGCCAGACTGATCGAGCCGTATTCCGGCCGTTCCAATCCGACCATCATGTAAAAAGTGGTCGTTTTGCCGGCGCCGTTCGCGCCCAGCAGCCCGACCACCTCTCCCGGTTCGACATGCAAACTTACCCGGTCCACGACGCGGCGCCGTCCATAGGTCTTCTGAACATTAACCGCCGAAAGTGAAGCGGCCGTCGGTGTCGCAGTGGTATGTTCCGGTTGGTCAGCAGTCGCGGCTGGGCCACCGGTTTGGCCAGCGGCATCAGATTCCGGACGGGGGCCGGGGTTCGCGGCGACGGAAGTCATCTAAGGTTTGTTGATCTTGTGGGTCGATCGTCCCCGGCCGGGGGTTCCATTGCCGGCGGTGTTATCCGCGACGACGCGGTTCTCGCGCATGTAGACCGTAAGCACCGAACCGTCGGTCGTTCCCTGCTCCGCGTCGTCGACATGGGCGGGGCGGCCTTTTAACACGAAGGTTTCGTCGGCGACCGTATATTGCGCCCAATCTCCGGTTCCGCGGCGGCCGGGTTGGGTCAAGACAACGTTGTTTTGAGCCACCGTCCGTTCAACGTCGTTCGTCGCCGACATATATACATCCGCGGAATTGCCGGTCAGGCGGTCGGTGCCTTGGCGAATGTCGACGTTACCTTCGTAATGGAGCAGGTGCTCCTTTTCGGAATAGGTCATCCGGTCGCCGTTGCCGAAGGCGGGAACGACGGTTCCCCGTTTCTTGACCTGATAAAGCGCGCTTTGGACCTTGGTTTCGGCCACCAGGCTGCCGTTACCCTGTTCGGCTCCGCGCAAGGTCAGCTTTTCGCCTTTGACGAAGTTATCATCCTGCCAAGCGCGCGCATTCCCGGTGTAGACCGCCACTTTTTCCGTGTGCGTAAACTCGACGCGATCGGCGGTGACGTACACCGGGCTTTTCGTTTTCGTGAATGGCGTCGCGCCGCCGGTCTGTTCCTGGCTGTAGTAGGTGGTCGCTACCCGGCCGCGGCCGTACGAGATCTTCTGCTTGGTGTCGGAATCCATTTCGTTCGCTCGCGTACGAGCGCTTTCCAGCACATTGGGATCCTAAGCTTAGAATTCCACGTGGACAAGTTGTCGCG
>JADMIO010823363.1_pt1 | contig 103542 bp, 100 predicted proteins | sample 8958161 | NCBI WGS metagenome assembly JADMIO01 (sample SAMN16585339, study PRJNA669376) | soil metagenome | isolation source: Crop rotation soil | place: USA: Cullars Rotation, Alabama | collected 2011
CCGCGACAACTTGTCCACGTGGAATTCTAAGCTTAGGATCCCAATGTGCTGGAAAGATTAGCGGCAGGAACGAGAAATTGCCGGGTCACCCGCTGGTATATTCGACTTCCAAAAACTTCATGGATTATTTTGGAATCAATTCGGCTGAAGATTTGCCAAAAATAAAGGAAGTGCTGGCTGAGCAGCTGGTTGAGCCGACCATTATGAAAGACGTGGTGGTAGAAGACGAAGCAAAATCAGAAGCTGCGGAAGATGATGAGGTTTTGCTCTCTGTAACTGAGACCGGCGAACTGATTGAGAAATCCGACGACGAAGCGTAGCATTCCCCGCATACTTAAAACATTTGAACACGGGCGTATCACTGTTTGGAACGGTGATACGCCTTTTTTATCTTCGCCACTATGGCTGAACAACTTTCCCGGGAACAATTACTGGATATAGCAGGTAAGTATGGGACACCAGTCTATGTCTATCACGCCGAAAAGATCAAGGAACAGTATGAAAAACTGGCCGGTGCCTTTAAGGATAGCAACACGGTTTTCTTTTATGCCTGCAAGGCCCTGACCAATATCAATATCCTGAAATACATCAGGTCATTGGGGGCAAATATTGACTGCAGCTCCATCAACGAAGTGAAGCTGGCGCTCCATGCTGGCTTTGAGCCCGGGAATGTATTATATACGTCCAACGGCATCTCTTTTGATGAAATTGAAGAAGCAAAAAACCTGGGCGTTATAATAAATATCGACAGCCTCTCCAACCTGGAAAAATTCGGTAAAAAGTTCGGTCATACCTACCCGGTGGGCATCCGGTTGCGGCCAAACATTATGGCCGGTGGCAATTTGAAAATCTCAACCGGTCACGATAAGAGCAAATTCGGTATACCGGTAGAGCAAATTGAGCGCATCCTTGCCTTTGTCAGGCAGTACGACCTCAGGGTGAAGGACCTCCACATTCATACCGGCAGCGAAATAAAAGATGCAGATGTATTTCTAAGGGGCATCGAAGTGCTGTTTGGCATCGTGCCGCATTTCCCCGAACTGGAATTTATTGACCTGGGAGGTGGCTTCAAAGTACCGTATATGCTCGGGGACAGTGAAACCGATATGCCGCTGCTCGCCAGGAAGGTAAAGGAAGATTTTGATCGTCATTCCGAGACCAGGGGCAAGAATTTCCAGATATGGTTTGAACCCGGAAAATTTTTAGTGAGCGGCTGCGGCTATTTGATTACCCAGGTTAATGTGGTAAAGGAAACTGCCAATACGGTATTTGCCGGCGTCAACAGCGGTTTCAATCATTTGATACGCCCGATGTTTTACGATGCCTATCACCAGATCGAAAATATAAGCAATCCCGGCGGCGCTGAAAAAGTATATACCGTAACCGGTAACATCTGCGAGACAGACACCTTTGCAACCGACCGAAAGCTTAATGAGGTCCGCGAAGGGGACTACCTTGTTTTTTACAATGCGGGCGCTTATGGTTTTGAAATGTCATCCAACTTCAATTCAAGGTACAAGCCGGCGGAAGTTTTGGTTAAAGATGGCAGGGCGCATCTCATACGCAAAAGAGATGTATTCGAAGATCTCCTGAAAAACCAGGTGGAAATTCTGTAGTGCATACTATTTCCCTTCTTCATGTAAGCAATTAATATCCCTGTAAAGTTGCTTTCACCGTTTCATGCTAAGTTGCTATATTTAGTATGATCATTTGATTTTTCATTACGCTAAATCTTATTGTATGCCAATTCGAATGACAGATGATCCCCAGGATCCGGATCAGTACAGGGGTGAGGGCGGTGGCGGACGTTCCAATTTTCCAGGGGGTGGAGGAGGAGGTGGCGGATTACTGGCCCTGCTACCATTGTTATTAAGCCTGTTCCGTGGAAAAGGAATAATTGTACTGCTGGTGCTCGGCGTAGCGGCGTATTTCTTTCTCGGGAGGGGTGGCGGATGCAATATGAGCCAGATAAGCCAGCTGGCAACAGGTGGTTTTCTCGACCCGGAACAATTCAAGAAAGCGGAAATATATGAACCCGTTTCGGCTGACGATCCCAAGAACCCGCCGCTTCCGGAAGCAGTAAACCTGCAGCGGTTCGCCCCACAGGTAGGCAACCAGGGCCAGCAGGGAAGTTGCGTTGCCTGGAGCAGCGCCTACGCCGCAAGAACCATTCTTGAATCAGCGCGGACAGGAGGGCAGGGCGAGCAGCTGAAATTCAGTCCTGCTTTCTTATACAACCAGATTGGAATGGACGGCTGCCAGGGATCTTATATTATCCGCGCAATGGAATTCATGACCAACCGCGGATCTGTTCCTTACGATCAGTTTCAATACACCGACCAGGACTGTTCAAGACAGCCGGGCGGTAATCTCCAGCAGCTGGCAGAGCAATACAAGATGCGCGGTTTCAACCGGCTGACAGCCGGTGATAATACGGAGACGCTTGACCTGTTTGCCATCAAACAGCATCTTTCACAAGGCGCGCCGGTTGTAATCGGGATGATGGTGGGTGAAAGTTTCATGCAGTCCATGATGGGCCAGGATGTCTGGCAACCGGATGCCGGCGATCGCAGCATGATGGGATTCGGTGGGCACGCGATGTGCGTAGTGGGATACGATGACAAAAAATACGGGGGATCGTTCCTGCTGATGAACAGCTGGGGTCCGGAATGGGGCAAAAACGGTTTCGGGTGGGTGCGCTACGGTGACTTTCTCCATTTTGTTCGTGAGGCATATGGCCTGGACCCGATGCAAAAGGTCGGCGCTGCCGCCAGTGTGCCGCTTGCCTGCGAAATCGGACTGATGCAGGTGGCCGTTGAAGGCAACAAGACGGTTTCAAAAGGTAATATTCCCCTGAAGCTTTCCAGTGGCAACCGCTTTGAAACAACAACTCCTATCCGGATAGGAAGCCGGTTCAAAATAGAAATCAAAAACAGTACGGAATGTTACATCTATGTTTTCGGTAAGGAAACAGATGGTACCACCTATGCGTTGTTTCCTTATCCGACCAGGGAAGATCCTACTAAAACAAGGTATTCGGCGTTTTGTGGTATAACGGGCTACCGCCTTTTCCCGAAAGACAAGAGTATGACACCTGACAGTATCGGCCGCAGGGACGAAATCGCGCTGGTAGTAAGTAAAGATGAGTTGGACTGGAACAGCTTCAACAAACAATTAAGCCAGAACCCCCAGTCAGATCTCGGCACGCGGTTAAATACAGTGCTGGGCAATAAGGCAGTGCGTAACGTCAGGTTCCAGAGTTCCGGGCAGGGCATGCTGCAGTTCCAGGTTGACGGGGACAATGGCCGAGCCGTTGCCGCTGTCGTGTCGATAGATAAACAATAAGAACCGCTTACCGAAATGCAACCAAATGTCGCGGAATTTATAAAACTCATGGCAGGTCCTGTCAAGTTCAGGGCCTTCCTCCTGACAAAAATTCCTTCCGCCTATTTTTCAGGTGTCCGCATCCGGGAGATAACCGAAAATCATTGCAAAGTATCGGTCCCTTACAAGTGGTTTTCACAGAATCCTTTCCGTTCCACTTATTTCGCGTGTCTTGCAATGGCAGCTGAGATGAGTACGGGAGCGCTGGCCATGGCTCACGTTTACAAATCCAGGCCGGCTATTTCCATGCTCGTGGTAAAAATGGAATCGATGTTTTACAAAAAAGCAACCGGCAGGACAACCTTCAGTTGCCAGGACGGGCCCGCCATAAAAGAAATTGTGCAAAAGGCAGTTTCCACCGGGGAAGGCCAGCAGCTGGTCTGTACGTCCGAAGGAACCAATGACGCAGGGGACCTGGTTGCCAGGTTCCTGATAACCTGGTCATTTAAGGCAAAGAAAAATTGATCCTCCAGTAAGCGAACAGCATTAACTGACAATTATGAAAATAGCATTTCACGGGGCGGCAAGAACAGTTACCGGTTCCAAGCATTTATTGACCCTGAAAAACGGGAAGAAACTGTTGCTTGATTGCGGCATGTTCCAGGGGATGGGGAGGGAAACTGACGCGCTGAACCGCAATTTTGGCTTTGACTCTGCGGCGGTTGACGTGATGATACTCTCGCACGCGCATATTGACCATTCAGGCCTGATTCCAAAACTTTATAAGGAAGGGTTTCGCGGCAGGATATTCTGCACGCCGGCAACCAGGGAACTGACGGGCATCCTGCTCGAGGACTCGGCAGAGATCCAGGAAGACGATGCCAAATTCAGCAATAAGCGAAGGGCCACCGAAGGCCTCCCGTATATTCAGCCGCTCTATACGATTGAAGACGCAAAAAATTGCCTGGCACTGTTTGCTGAAGTGGAATATGGGACCTGGTTTGACGTAACCGACGGGGTCAAGGCGATGTTCACGGATGCAGGCCATATTATAGGGAGTGCCTGCGTGCACCTTCGTATCCAGGAAGACGGCAGGGAAAAGACGCTGACCTTCAGCGGGGACGTGGGACGCTACCGCGATGTCATCCTGAAATCGCCGGAAGACTTTCCACAGGCTGAATACATTCTTCTCGAATCCACCTACGGCAACAGCCTCCACGAGATAAGTGTCACTACGCCCGATATGCTGCTGGACTGGATACGAAGAGCCTGCCTGGAAAAAAAAGGGAAGCTGATAATGCCTGCTTTCAGCGTAGGCAGGACGCAGGAGATTTTGTATGCCCTTAACCAACTTGAAAATGAAAACCTCCTGCCGCCGCTGGATTATTTTGTAGACAGCCCGCTGAGCATCGAAGCCACGGAAGTGGTAAAAAAGTATTCCAGGTATTTCAATAAAACTATCCAGCGGATCCTTGAAACAGATAACGATCCCTTCCAGTTCAAAGGGCTGAAATATATCAAAACAGTGGAGCAGTCGAAACTCCTGAACTACCGCAATGATCCCTGTGTCATCATCTCTGCGAGCGGCATGGCCGACGCAGGCCGGGTCAAGCACCATATCAGTAATAATATAGAGAGTACACGGAATACCATCTTAATGACAGGCTACTGCGAGCCCAACTCGCTTGGAGGCCGGCTGCTGGCGGGTGCCAGGGAAGTTTCTATTTTCGGCATCCGGCACGAGGTGCATGCGGAAATAGGCTCCATCCGGAGCATGAGTGCCCACGGAGACTACGAGGACCTTTCGCAATGGCTCTCGCACCAGGACCCCAGGCGCGTGAAGAAACTGTTTTTAGTCCACGGTGAGTACGATGTCCAGCTGGACTTTAAAAAGCGGCTGTCAAAAAAGGACTATTTCGACATTGAAATACCTGAGCGCCACTACGAAATAGGGCTTGGTTAGGCTGCTTGCCCGCCCTCCCGAATTTTGGCGGGGTATTAACAATTCTTCAGCAAAAGTTTCACAACCTCTTAGTAAACGACCCTTCAGTTTTACCGTTTATAGTGGTATAAATACTATTAACTTAAAACTAGGGTTATGAAAAGGAAGAGTCTAAGGATATTGACCGGAATTGCTGTGACCGCAATATTATTCACCGGCTGTGCCTCTGTTGCACACATCGAAAAAGATGACGACGCCGATTTCAGCAAATACAAAACCTATTCGTGGATTGAGAAGCAAACTGAGGGTAAAAAGGATCATGACAAGAAAAATGACCTGGTTGAAAAAAATATCCGTACAGCGGTAAACAAAGAACTGGCCGAAGAAGGATGGAGGGAAACAAAATCCAACCCGGATATCCTATTAAGCTATGATGTGCTGGTTGAAAGAGGAGTAAAGCAACAAAATGATCCTGTTTACAGCCGGCCTTTCACCCGCTCGTTTTACAATCCCTATGCCCGCCGGTTTATTAATGTGTATTACCCTTCCCGCTTCATGGGGTATGATGACTATGAAGTGCCAATTAAGGAAGGAACAGTAACTGTTACCATGATAGACGCAGACAACGACAAAATGGTATGGCAGGGTTGGACGACAGCGGAGGTAAACAGCCGCAACCTGAGCAGCCGGGAAATTCAAAACAGTGTCAGATCCATATTCAGGAAATTCGACGTTGCAAAAAAATAATTCAGTACCAATTGAGACGGTGAAGGACCAGCGCTCCGCTTTGCGGAGCGTTTTTATTTTGAGGACTATTCAGTTTTCCCGCATTTTCATCCATAGTTGGTATTTTTATAATAATCGCCTGGCCGGCATCGCAAATCGAGTAACTATGAAGTTCGCCGCATTGCTATTTTCAATTATTTTATTATCTGCCGGCTTCGGCAAAGCCCAGCGCGTCAGCCAGGAACGGCTCCGGTTAAAAGCCGGTAGTTGCAACTACTTCGTGATGCAACCGGGAGATAGCATCAGGGGAATAGTATTCATATTCCCGGGAAGAGGAGAGCAGCCAAAAAGCGTTTTCAGGAAGACAGCGCTGTTTTCTATGTTAAGCCAGAAGGGTTACCTCGTAATAGTTCCTGAACTGCACTATTCCCTGTTTGCAGATGAACTGATATTATCGCAGCTGGAAGCGATAGGTAAAATTCAGTCTGAAAAATACAAACTGGTTGATCCTTTCGTAACGGTTGGCGGATTTTCAGCGGGCGGGGCGGTTGCGATAAGCTATGCGGAAAATATTTTGTCCGGCGCGAGCCATGTCAACCTGAAAAGTGTTTTTGTCATTGATCCGCCCCTTGATTTGGAAAACATGCACAAGCGGGCTGAAAGGCTCTTGAGCTATGATTGCGGAAATTTAATTCACAATGATGGAGCCTATACCAAAAAGTATCTTGAAGAAACCTTCGGCGGACCGCCATCGTCCAGTCCCGGGAATTATATTACTTATTCTCCATTCCTGGCGAGCCAGCAAGATGGAGGAAATGCAAAGTGGCTTACTTCGGTGCCCCTTCGCATTTACACGGAGCCCGATGTTGATTTCGTAAAACAGAAGTATTGCAGCAAACTCGTACTTGAAGACCTGAATGCGCCTGACCTGGAAAAATTATTTAAGCTCCTCCAGGAAGCAGGGAACAAAAACGCAGAATTGATCGTAACCAGCGGAAAAGGCTATCATAACTGGCTTATTGCTGATCCGGCTGAACTTACGGACTGGATTATTAAATTTGGAAAATAGCCTGACCTTCAAATATCTTCAGGATCGCCCAGGCTCATAAACATATATCGCAAGATGTCAGCAGATGAACAAAAATTAGATAACCCGGTCTGGCATTCATTAACCGAAGCCCACGCAGCATTTGCAATTGAATATGAAGCCGTAAAATTCTATTTACCCGATTATTGCCCGTTTGGTGGTTTCAGTGATGCAGGCAGGATGGCGGCTGGCGTAGACAGTTATGCCCGCCAGCTGGAGAATTTTTATATAGTAGGCGACCGGCCCCAGTTTGGCGATCAACTTGAGATCAGGAAGGAGCTGGTCTGTAATCAAATGATCCTGGATGCCCCTATTTTGATTGAGCCCACAGAAGAAATAATTGCATTGGAAGAAAATCATACCCGGGACTTATTTGACCTGGTAAACCTGGTCCAGCCGGGTTATTTCCGGAGCAAAACGTCGCAATTAGGTAATTATTTTGGAATTTTTAAAAAGGGGAATCTCGTCGCTGTCACCGGCGAACGGATGAAAATGAATCAATATACCGAGGTAAGCGCGATTGTGACACATCCGGGACACACGGGCAAAGGTTATGCAGGGCAACTAATTGCCCATACAGTTAATAAAATATTCAGGGAGCATAAAACACCCTACCTGCATGTCGCAGACACTAATGCGGGTGCAGTAAGGCTCTATGAAAAACTGGGATTTTATACCAGGAGGAAAATCAGCTTTTGGCACCTGGCATCAGTTTAACACGTATCAGGATGCATGCCTGCCGTTAACCCTTGTCAGTCCCTTGTTACCTGCATTGGTAAGTAAATATCAAAACAGGCACCCTTGTCCCTGGCTCCCTGCGCAACGACAACGCCATTATGATTTTCAACTATTTTTTTAACAATGGCAAGGCCGATGCCGGTGCCATGGTATTCATTTCTTCCCTGCAGCCGCTGGAACAATTCAAATATTTTCTCGCTGTATTGCATCTCAAAGCCAATCCCGTTGTCGGCGACGGTAATGTGGCAGTATTTTTTGCCCCGGACCAGGTTCTTATTAATAGATTCACTGCCCTCGATTATTTCACTGTCGATTTTGATGTGGCAGGTTCTTTTCGGGCTTGCAAACTTGAGGGAATTGCTGATAAGGTTATAGAAAAGCTGCCTGAGTTGAAAATGAATCACGGGCAGGGTGATCATATTTCCTGTTTCGACAATGGCATGTTTATGGGCAATCTCTTCCGCAAGGTCCTGTTTTACCTCGTCGATAACTCGACTAATAGCTATTTCCTCAAACTTCCGCTCGGAAGTTTGCGTCCTGGAATAGGCGAGCAAATCAGAAATGAGCGACTGCATGCGGGCAGCCGATGTTGTAATACGATTAAAATAGTCTTTTCCCTTTTCAGACAGGTTTTGTCTTTCCGTTTGATCAATAAGGGACACAAAGGTTTGAATCTTACGAAGTGGTTCCTGCAGGTCGTGGCTGGAGATATAGGCAAAGGACTGCAGTTCCTTATTCATTTTGCCAAGGTCCAGTACATTTTGCGCCAGTTCGCTGGTGCGATCATTGACAAGCTTTTCAAGCTCATTGGTGAATTCTTTCTGGTCATGTATATCCGTACTGGTGCCCACCCACATTTGGATGTTGCCTTCCGTGTCTTTCAGGGGCACCGCCCGGCTAAGTTGCCAGCGGTAAGCACCATCATGTCGACGAAAACGGTGTTCGAATAAAAAGTCACTCCCGGTTTCCACTGCCGCCTTCCAGGCTTTGATGTTTTCTGCCTTTTCTGCGGGATGGACAATTTGAATCCAGCCATTGTCAAGCATCTCGTGAGACGCAAGCCCGGAATATTTATAGACGGACTGGTTGAAATAATTGAGGACCCCATTTTTGCCACCCGACCATATCAATTGCGGCATGGAATCGGCCAGCAACCGGAACCTTGCCTCGCTCTCTTCCAGCGCCTTTCTCGATTCCACTTTGTCTGTTACATCATTGACGGTAATCACTATGCCGGAGACGGCATTTTCCTCGTCAAACATGGGCGCGTAGGTAAAATCCAGGTAGAACTTTGCCATCCCGTCATTGCCCTGGACATAGGCAAGTGATTCCTTTTCAGAGTAAGGCTTGCCGCTCTCGAATACCCCTTTTATCAGATCCGGGTATTTCTGCTCCTTCAATTCCGGGAAGACGTCCAATACTTTTTTGCCAACTACTTCGCTTTCTTTTTTCCTCCAGATTTCGTTGATCATTTTGTCATTGGCAATTTCTATCACCATGTCTCTTCCCCGGAACGTGGTCATAGGCACAGGCGATTGCATCACCAGGGTCCTGAACCTTGCTTCCCTTTTCTGGAGGGCGTGTTTTGCATTGACCATTCCCGTTACGTCAGTGGCTGTAACAATAATGCCGGTTATTTCCCCGTGTTCATCTTTGCGGGGGTAATAGACAAAGTTGAAATAAGTGACCTCTTGATTGCCGCGCTTGTTGATAATAACAGGGAATTCCGTGCCGTAATAGGGGATACCCGTTTTCAATACATTGCTCAATAATGGCTGCACTATCTCTTTCACTTCCGGCAGTGATTCAAAAAGTCCCCGGCCGACAAAACTGCTTTCCGTCCTGTCCACCAGTTCTAGGTAGGACTGGTTAGCCATTTCCACGGTAAAATCTTCGCCTTGCAGTATCAGGATACCGAGGGGTGCCTGTTCCGCGAGCGAGCGATACCGCTTTTCACTTTCTGCCAGTTTCTTAAGATTATTGACCTTTTCAGTTGTTTCAGTACAGGTAACCAATACGCCTGCCACCGCGGCCGATTCGTCGATAACCGGGCTGTAGCTGAATGTCCAATACACATCTTCAATCTTGCCGTTGCGGAATATGGGTATGAGCTGGTCCTCGCTCCAGGTTGACTCGCCGCCTCCAAGCACCTGGTCGATTAGGGGCTTGATTATTGGCCAAATTTCTTCCCAGGCCTGGGCGGCCGGCAAACCAAGAATTGAGGGATGCTTCCCGTGCTGCCCCAGGCTTGGCCGGTAGGCATCATTGTAAAAGCAGATAAGTTCAGCGCCCCACCATAGAAACATCGGAAATTTGGAGTGTAATACGATAGCAAGCGTGGAGCGAAGGCTTTGAGGCCAGCCCTCTACAGGGCCTACCGGGGTTTTACTCCAATCTTTTGCACGGGTCAGTGCGCCCATTTCGCCACCGCCTTCCAGGAACTTCAAGTTGTTGCTTCGCGACTCACCACTCATTATGGACTTTTTTTGGCCAATATAACAAAATCTTTCATCGCCTCGTGAATTAGGAAAAACATACCATGAAAACATTGACGTTTATCAGTTTCAATTCCCCAATTAAACACTACTTATGCCTTGGCACGGTTTTTTTATTACCCGCCTAAAACGGTATTTATGTCAACCTCAAAACCAGCTGTTAACAAGATTCTCATTGTGGAAGATGAAGGCGATCTCTGCCTGCTGCTTGAACTGATGCTCAGCGATGGAAAAACTTCAATCGATCACGTCAAAAATCTTAAAGCCGCCCGTGAATTCATAGAAACTGAGACCCCGCAGTTGATACTCCTTGATAATCGTTTGCCTGACGGACTTGGCCTGGATCTCCTGCCATACCTGAAGGAGAACCACCCTTCCGTTCGCGTTATCATGATTTCCGGAAAGGACGAAACGGCAAAAGACCTTGCGCTGGAAAATGGCGCCCATATTTTCCTGGGCAAACCGTTTTCAAAAGAAAAATTATATTCCAGCGTGCACGCTTTGCTGAACTGACGCTAATAATTTTCAACTTACATTCATTCACATATATTCCCGGTAGCAAGGGCAGGTGCGGCATGCCGCGTCCTGCCCTTGCCTTATAGTATAATACCTGGATGCTCCACGAACGCCGTGGACAGATTTGCAACAAATGACGTCGGTTGCAACCCGGGAAATGGCAATTCATACGTTCATACGGGTTTTCCTTGATCAGTGTGGAATGCAACCGGGAATATATTCCGCGTACCAGTTTCGATGGTCAACAATTTCCATGGTAAAGGAATAGATTCAGACCGTTTAGCGCGCAACTGAGCCTTTTAACATAGGATAGGGGTATCAAAAGTTCCGGCATAGTTTTTTTTGATCCATCGCATAATCACTAAAAACATTAATTATGGCTACTAAATCGGTAAAGAAAGAAAAAACGTCGGCAACCCGAAAAAAGGAGCCGGTTTCAAGTTCCCAGTTGCAGGATTTTTTTGTTGACTCGCTGAAAGACATTTATTGGGCAGAGAAACACCTGACCAAAGCGTTGCCTAAAATGCAAAAGGCGGCTACCACAACCCAGTTGCAGGAAGCCATCGAGATGCACCTCGGCCAAACAATGGAACACGTAACAAGGCTTGAACAGGTATTTGAGATAGTCGGGGAAAAGCCCGTTGCAAAAAAATGCGACGCTATGGAAGGATTGACCAAAGAGGCCGATTCTATTGTTGAGGAAACAGAAGAAGGCACCATGACCAGGGATGCCGCCATTATTATGGCCGCCCAAAAAGTGGAACATTATGAAATTGCAACTTACGGCGGGCTCGCGCAGATTGCAACGACCCTCGGATTTGATGAAGCCGCTGAGCTGCTGAATCAAACGCTTGAGGAGGAAAAAGAAACGGATGCTTCGCTGACCGGTATTGCAGAAAATGACATCAACTGGCAGGCAGAACAGGAAGGTTCTGAAGAAGAGGAAAATTAAGTTCTCTTATAAACCCATCACGAAAAAGAGCCCATTGCAAAATGGGCTCTTTTTAACTTATTAAAACGATGAAGGCATATATTTACAGGAACAGTTTGTCCATTGTCTTCCTGCTCCTTTTCCTGTTTTCCATTGGCGGACAGGCTGTCACGGGCTTCCGGGAACACAATAAAGATTTGGAGGAACTGAACCATCCGCCGGATAGTTTTACAGCGTATTTGCAATCAGGCCATTTCATCCAGGCTACTTTTGAAAATTGGGAAAGTGAATTCCTGCAGATGGCTTTGTTTGTTGTCCTTACTATTTTCCTGCGCCAAAAAGGCTCGTCGGAATCGAAGCAATGTGAAGGTTCCGAGGAGGTCGATCGCGAGCCTTCGGCAAAACGAAAAGGGGCGCCCTGGCCTGTCCGGAAAGGAGGTCTTGTACTTGCTCTTTATAAGCATTCGCTCAGCATTGCTTTACTCATTCTTTTCATTGTATCCATTGCGCTCCATTTTTACGGGAGCCTCCGCGACGAAAACCTGCACCTTAAAATCAAGGGACTTCCTCCTGAAACTCCCGGGCATTTTTTTAGCGGTTCGCGGTTCTGGTTTGAATCCTTTCAAAACTGGCAAAGCGAATTCCTGTCGGTTTTTGCCATCGTGTTCCTGTCCATCTACCTAAGGCAGAAAGGATCCCCGCAATCAAAGCCGGTGGATGCGCCGAATGATGAAACCGGCGAATAAAACCAGTAGTGCCGGTCCCTGGGCAATTTTATGCCCCAAATAGCGAGGGTGCCGCCCGGTGCGTCCTGTTAGCTCGCGGTATAATTTTTTACTTCCTCATTGCCGGGGGAAAGACCGGCAAGGAACTTTGGGAGGATTTGCAGGTTAAAAACTCCAATTAAACATTTTAAAAAAATAAAACGATGAAAGAAAAATATGCACTTATCACCGGCGCAACCAGCGGGATTGGGTACGAGCTCGCAAAAAGGTTCGCTGCTGAAGGATACAACCTTGTACTGGTGGCGCTTCACCAGGAGCGGTTGCAGGAGGTAAAAGAAGAGTTCCAGGAAGGTAACCGTCTCGATGTATTCTGCATCCAGAAGGACCTTTTCAGGCCGGGTGCGGCCAAAGAAATTTATGACGAAGTGAGCGCAAGCAATATTGAAATTGACGTCCTTGTAAACGACGCCGGCCAGGGAGAGTGGGGAAAATTTACGGATATTGACCTGCAGCGGAGCCTGGATATCATCCAGCTGAACGTCAGTTCGCTTGTTTCTCTGACCTGGTATTTTTTGAAAGACATGGTGAAAAGGAACAGCGGGCGGATTTTACAACTAGGTTCAGAAGTCAGCAAAAGTCCTGCCCCGCTGCTGAATGTCTATGCCGCCACCAAGGCTTTTGTATTATCTTTTAGCGAGGCCCTAATCAATGAATTGAAAGATACTGATGTCACGGTAACCGTGCTGATGCCCGGGGCTACCGACACCGACTTCTTTCACCGCGCGGGGGCCGAGCATACAGTCAATTACCGTGAAAAAGATCTCGCGGACCCGGTTGATGTAGCAAATGCGGGTTTTGAGGCGCTAATGGCAGGAGAGAGGAGGGTCATCGTCGGGGCCGGAGCCAAATCCCACGTCGCAATGGCAACGGTAATGCCAGACAATATCAGCGCTGCCAACCTGCGCAAGTCACTTGAACCGAGCGAGAAGGAAAATGGCCGGGTGGCTCCCGCACATGAAGCTTCACTCAAGGAACGGGCCATTGACTAGTTGCTGAAAAATAATAAGGAAAAGCCTGTCGAAAGACGGGCTTTTTTAAAGCCATTGCCAGCTATTGCCCTTTTTGTACAGATTTCAGGCTACCGGTATAGGACAAGCGCTTTCCAACCCTTTTTCCCCATGGCATATGATTTGTAAAATTAACCGGTGCAAGATCCTGCAGGAGGAACCAGACAGAGCGAAGAATCATCCACATCAATTTAATGTTAAATAATTAGTATATGAAAGCAGCAGTTATTCATGCTCCCGGGAAAGTCACCTGTGATACGGTAGATGACCCTAAACTGAAAGATGCCAGGGACATTATTCTTAAAGTGACCGCCACAGCTATATGCGGATCCGACTTACATATTTACAGCGGCGGCATTCCGCAGCCCCGCCCAATGGTCCTTGGCCATGAATTCATGGGAATCGTGGAGGAGACCGGCGCGGAAGTCAAGAATTTAAGAAGGGGTGACCGGGTTGTCGTTCCCTTTCCCATTGCGTGCGGAACCTGTTTCTTCTGTAACCACGACCTGCCGGGGCATTGTGAAAACAGCAACCCGGAGAATTACGGACCGGAGGGTGGCGTATTCACAGAAAAAGGAGGCGCCTTGTTTGGATATACTGACCTGTACGGTGGATACGATGGAGGGCAGGCACAATATGTGCGCGTTCCCTATGGCGACTATGGCCCGAGAAAAGTCCCGGACAACCTTACCGATGAGCAGGTTTTATTTCTAACTGATATTTTTCCTACGGGCTACAGTGGTGTTGACTGGGCGGGCATCCAGGGCGGCGAAACTGTTGCCATATTTGGTTCAGGCCCGGTGGGTATTATGGCCGCCAAGAGTGCCAGGTTAAGGGGAGCGGAGACTGTTTACGTCATTGATACGCTGCAGTACCGGCTCGATATGGCAGTAAAAGCGGCGGGATGCGAGACCATTCTGTGGGAAGGAAACGGGGACCTAGTCATTGAAGAATTAAGGGACGTCACAGAAGGCAGGGGCCCGGATGTTTGCATCGAAGCCGTAGGATTTGAGCCGGACCGGAATTTCCTGGACCGTGCCAAAGCGGTCATAAATATAGAGAAGGGCTCACCGAAAGTGCTTGAGGCCTGCATGAGCGCAGTTAGGCGCGGCGGTGTCGTTTCGGTCCTGGGTGTGTACCCGACGACTTATGATAATTTCCCGGTAGGACAGTTTTTTGATAAAGGGATCCAGTTAAAAGGAGGACAGGCCCCCGCACACAAGCATATCGACAAACTGCTGGAGTATGTAGTAAACGGAAAAGTGAAGCTTGATGATATCATCACGCACCGCCTGCCCTTGACCCAGGTCGATCATGCTTATTCCATATTTAAGAAAAAGGAAGACAATTGCGTAAAAGTGGTGATGGATCCCTGGGTGTAATGATCATCTCGGTGTTACGTTAATATCCTGAATGATAGCAGGAAGTAAGACGGCCTGGAGGCGCTGGGTTTGGTATTTTCTAAGGTCGTCGTTTTCCCGGGCGATAGCAGTGGCATGATATTACTATTACGTGATTGCATGACATGCGGGCCACTGCTTTCCAGTATTCACCATTTCAGGCTACTGTATGATTGTAACTTACAGGAGCTGGCTTATTGCAGAAAATACTGGTCAAAGAAGGTCCGGGCATCGTGTACATTAGTGCATCTTTATGCTGCCATAACCATTAAAAGTATCTTCGATGACTACCACCCACGCGCCTTTTTATTTCAGGTTCACCATGATTCTATTTATGCTGGGCCTCCTCTGCCTTTTAATCTACCTGGGGCAGGATATTATTATTCCCATCGCTTTCGCTTTTTTGCTGGCTATTTTACTGTTGCCGGCCGTGAACTTCCTGGAAAAAAGAACGGGACGGGTCGTAGCCATCCTGCTATCTCTTTTTTTATCACTCATAGTACTTGCAGGTATTTTTTATTTCCTGTCTTCACAGGTAGCGGGATTTATGGAAGACCTTCCAGCTATCAAAAAGCAACTACAGCAACATTACCATACGCTGCAGACCTGGATACGCCAGCAATTCAATATGTCCGTCAAAGAGCAGGACAAGATGGTGGATGAGGCTGCGGGCCAGATGAAATCATCCGGCAACGGCCTTGTCGGGCAGGCAGTGCTCGGAATTGGAAATATTCTCGTGGTCCTGGTCCTGCTACCGGTTTATACTTTTTTGCTGCTCTATTACCGCAAGCTGCTCAGCCGTTTTGCCGTCGATATTTTTGACCAGAAGCATGAGCCCAAAGTGAAGGAAGTGATTAACGAGACCAAGTCCATTGTGAACAGCTACATGGTGGGGCTGATGATTGAAATGGCAATTGTTGCAACCATTAATGCAGTGGGCTTCCTGATCATTGGGATTGAGTACGCCATTTTCCTGGGTGTTTTTGCGGCCATCCTGAACCTGGTCCCCTATATCGGCATGCTCATAGCTACTGTATTTTGTATGCTGATTACACTCACCACCTCAAAAGACATGACAGACATCATCTGGGTGGCGGTCATATTAATACTGGTGCAATTCATTGACAATAATATCATCATGCCCAAAGTGGTCAGCAGTAAAGTAAAGGTGAACGCGCTGGTTTCGATCATCGGGGTGGTGATAGGGGGTACGCTCGCGGGTGTCGCAGGCATGTTCCTCTCCATCCCGGCGATTGCATTCCTGAAAACTATCTTCGAACGCATCGATGACATGAAGCCCTGGGGCATGCTGCTCGGGGATGATGAAGCGCCGGCTAAACGAGGCGTCTTTAAAAAGGCGGCAGCCAGAAAGAAGGCTACGTGAGCTATTATTATTTCCCCGGATATTTTTTATAGCGGGCCCAAAATGACCCGAAGGCCCTTTCCTGCATTCCCGCATAAGGCATTTTCGGACTCCGTATTGGTGTGGTAAACCCCCTAACTGCCGGCCTCCTGCGCCCACTGGCACAATATTATACGGATGAAATCGGTACCCCGCTGTTCACTTCTGATGCCGTATCGCTTTTCCAAGGCCCGAACAGTAAGCCGGTATACAACATCTAACACCAAAAATATTAATCATGGCAACCAGAAAGACAAAGCAGTCCGAAGACAAGAAGTTAAAGGACCTGGCCCCGGATATTGAATCCGGGCAGGACCAGTTCTTAACCACCAACCAGGGATTGAAAGTAAATGACAACCAGAATTCACTAAAATCCGGTGAAAGAGGAGCTACGCTGCTTGAAGATTTTATACTCAGGGAAAAAATAACGCATTTTGACCACGAACGGATACCTGAACGAATCGTCCATGCGCGGGGTTCTGCAGCGCACGGTGAATTTGAATGCCTGGTGTCCATGTCAAAGTATACAAAGGCAGGGTTCCTGCAAACCCCGGGCACCAAAGTTCCTGTCTTCGTGCGGTTTTCAACCGTGGCCGGGTCCCGCGGTTCTACGGACCTGGCGAGGGACGTGCGCGGCTTTTCGGTAAAATTTTATACAGACGAAGGGAACTACGACCTCGTGGGGAATAATATCCCTGTATTTTTCATACAGGACGCCATTAAGTTCCCGGACCTGATTCACGCTGTAAAACCGGAACCGCACAACGAGATTCCGCAGGCTGCTTCGGCCCATGATACGTTCTGGGATTTTATCTCGCTGATGCCCGAGAGCATGCACATGATCATGTGGGCCATGAGCGACCGCGCAATCCCGAGAAGCTACCGCATGATGGAAGGGTTCGGCGTTCATACTTTCCGTTTCATCAATGAAGCCGGTAAGTCCTGTTTTGTAAAATTTCACTGGAAACCGCTCCTGGGCGTTCATGCAGTTGCCTGGGATGAAGCCACGCGCATTTCCGGGAAGGATCCTGATTTTCACCGGAGGGATTTGTGGGAAGCGATCGAAAACGGTGCATTCCCCCAATGGGAATTCGGTGTCCAGATCGTGGATGAAAAAGACGAACACAAATTTCCTTTTGACCTGCTTGACCCGACTAAAATTATTCCCGAAGAACTGGTCCCGGTCAAAATCATCGGCAGGCTGACACTAAACCGCAATCCCGATAATTTTTTCGCAGAAACAGAGCAGGTGGCCTTCCACCCCGGCCATTTGGTGCCAGGTATTGATTTCACGAACGATCCCCTGTTACAGGGCCGGTTATTTTCTTATACGGATACACAGCTCTCAAGGCTCGGTAGTGCCAATTTTCATGAGATACCCATTAACCGGTCAGTTCCCACGGTGCACAATAACCAGCGCGATGGCCACATGCGGCAGCAGATCAACAGCGGTCGCGTGGCTTACCAGCCCAATAGCCTGGGTGGCGGTTGTCCTTTCCAGGCAAAACAGGCAGAAGGCGGTTTTGCGAGCTTCGCCGAAAGAATCGACAGTAAGAAGATTAGGGGAAGGAGCCAGAGTTTCTTTGATCATTTCAGCCAGGCCACGCTGTTTTTCAACAGCCAGAGCGAAGCAGAGAAGGCGCATCTTACCGATGCCCTGCGCTTTGAACTAAGCAAGGTGGAAGTTCCCGCTATCCGGGAACGCATGGTTGGCCTGCTCACGCAGGTTGATAAAAAGCTGGCTGCTGATGTTGCTGATGCGCTTGGCATAAAAGTTCCGGCCGGTCCACAAACACCGATCAATCACTCGGTGCCGGCGGACGGAAACCAGAAGAATTTTGAGCCTGTAAAAGTCCAGTTGCCTATCAAAAGTTCGGCAGCATTGAGTATGGAAAATCTGAAAAAAGATACGATTGAGACCAGGCAGATTGCGGTGCTTGCTGCAGACGGGGTGGACGACAAATCCATGAGCGCCATGATTGCGGCACTGGAAGGCCAGGGCGCGACCTGCAAAGTAATTGCTCCGAAGCTTGGTGAAATAAGCGGCCAATCGGGTAAAAAAAGAAAAGTGGATCAATCCTTCCTCATTGCCACTTCAGTCGTGTTTGACGCAGTATATGTTGCAGGCGGGAAAGAATGCATCAAGGCACTCACCGGTGAGGCCGAAGCGTTGCATTTTATTGAAGAAGCCTACAAACATTGTAAGCCGGTGGCAGCTGAAAGGGACGCCGTAGAACTGCTCAACTTTACGAGCCTGGCAAACCTTATCGATGGGGATCCCAACGATGTCCTTGAAAACGGGCTGGTGCTGGGTACAGCAAAGGGTTCAATTTCAAAATCCTTCATCGGCGCCATCAAACAGCACCGTTTCTGGAACAGGGAGAAACAACCGAAGGTACCTGCCTAACCAGGTAAAACGACATTAATAACAGTTATAGCACTCAAACAGCCGGGACCATTCCCCGGCTGTTTTATTTTGCGACTTGTGTTCTTAAAAAAGATCAGTGAAAGCGGCAGGAGAACCCTATTGCCACGTACCATTCCATGGCTGCATGGGAAAGGCCATAACCTGAAGAGATATCAAACTTCGTATTATCGTTAAGATAATAAGCAAATCCAATGTCTGCAATATGTTCGGGAAGGGCATCTTTTTGGATCGATCCGGAAATTTCTGCGTAGCAATAAAAATGGTCAGCAAAGTCCAGTCCCGGTGCCAGCGTGTAAACCCATTTGGGAATGGAAGATTCTCCATCCCATTCCGCGCCCGCATTATAGCCGATGGCCACGTCTTCGCCGATTGAATGCTGCATCGTGAACCTAAATTCCGGCGCCCATTTTGCCGCCTGGTAATGTTTTGTGGCAGCAAACGGGATTGCCATATGGGCTATAATAGAAACGTCCGGCAAAACACCATGTTCATGGCTGATTAAAAACTTGAAACCCGCTTTCGCAGGCAGCAGGCCACTACTGCTTTCATCGCCTTTCAGATGGTCAGTCACCGATTCGGTGATCAGCCGCGCTTCGAGCCTTGGGATAATACCATATTTCCAGAGGACAGTCGGGTGATACATTCTCATGTCATTATCATCCATCTGCCAGGTCAGCCCGGATTCAATTTGTATGTAGCCCGTTTTGACGATAGCCGGGGATTCCGTTTGGTCCGGCCTGTCCGTTTCCATTTTACCGGTTTGCTGCCCGGTGACATTCTGTTGCCACACTATCATAAATAAAACTGCTATCAGCCTGGGCATGGTCGGGTTTACCAAAAAAATAAAAATATTATGCCTGCTTTAAAACAAGAAATGAGTTGATGTCCGCAATTAATAACTGTATCTGGCAAATATGGCTATCCACCTGCGGTTCGTTCAAATTCTAACCTGTACCTTAGTCGCTTCCTTATGATAAAGGGACAATAGTAAAAAACTTGCATTCACAACCAGGAAAATTCATATGAATACCCTGAATGAATATGTCTATCTCGGCGATCGCCTGACGGGCCCTGCCTATAAAGGAAAGCAATGTAAAGCGGTGCGGCGTCAGGACGGTAAATGCATACGGGGCAGGAACGGAAATATGCTGGTCCGCTTTGAAAATGCCATGGCAGTTGTCAATGCCCGATCGCTTCGAAAACTCATTACTAAAACGAAAGAAAAATCAGTTTAAACGGTTGTATGCGGGAGCCCTCCACGGGATATTGGTGCCCGCGACTTCCCCCCAGGTGAATTTTTAAAATACCAGGCTCATGAAAAAATGTATGTTTTTTGGTTTTATCCTGCTCGTTCAACCAGGCCTGCTCCACGGGCAATCCATTCCTGTATTAAAACATTACGACAAGGATCACCTGCTGAACATTGCCCTTCCCCTTGGTGGAATAGGAACGGGGACTGTCTCATTGGGTGGCAGGGGTGAATTGCGGGATTGGGAGATCATGAACAAACCCGGCAAAAAGTTCAGCACCGTGACCAATGGCAACCAGGCGCCTTTTTTTTCTATATATGTAAAGACCGCCGGCAGCCTGCCTGCAACAAAGGCGCTGCTGGGCCCCCTGCATCCGTCGGAATACATGCACTACGAAGGCCGGCCGGTCAATCATCACGGAATGCCGCGATTTTCAACAGCTTCTTTTGATGCGGCCTATCCCTTCGGCCAGGTTAACCTCGAAGACGACAGCCTGCCGGTTTCGGTAAAGATTATAGGCTTTAACCCGCTGCTGCCGGGTAATGTCGATGCAAGCAGCATTCCTGTAGCAGTTTTGAAATACGAAGTGACAAACAAAAGCAATAAAAATATCGAGGTCGCTGTCTGCGGCACCATGCGCAATTTTATTGGCGTTGACGGCAGCAGGCAATCTAAAAACTGGAAAGGAGACACGGAGTATGGTGGAGCGAAGGAAAATATCAATGAGTTCAGAAGCAATGACCAGGTAAAAGGCATTTATATGTTCAGCAAAGGGGTCGACTTAATGGACGCCGCGTGGGGTACCATTGCATTAACGACTGCCGAAAAGGAACTCGTTACTTACAGGCGATCTTCCATCAGGGATGACTGGGAAAACGCCATCCTTGATTTTTGGGATGATTTCAGCGCCGATGGGCTGTTAAAGGATAAGGAGAAAATTATCGACAATAATCCCATGGCCTCACTTGCCGTAAAGAAGACCATTGCTGCGGGGTCGTCGGCAACATTTACGTTTTACATTACCTGGTGTTTTCCAAACCGGCTCGACTGGAACCAGGCATGGACATACGGGTACAAAGGAAAAATCATTGGCAATTATTATACGACGCGGTATAAAGATGCGTGGAATGTGCTTGAAAAGGAGATTCCCCGCTTGGATTCCCTTGAGGCTGCGACAAAAGATTTTGTAAATGCATTCATTCATTCCAGTTTGCCGGACGCGGTAAAAGAAGCTGCTTTATTCAATCTTTCAACCTTGCGATCCCAAACCGTATTCCGTCTTCCCTCCGGGCATCTCATGGGCTGGGAGGGGGTGATGGACGAAGCCGGATCCTGCTATGGAAACTGCACCCATGTCTGGAACTATGAAAACGCTACGGGGTATTTATTCGGTGACCTTGCCAAATCCATGCGCGAAGTGGAAATTGTTTACGGCACCAAGGAAAATGGCAAAATGATGAACCGGGTTAACCTGCCCCTACAAGAAAACCTGGAAATCGATCATGTGGCTGCAGCAGACGGGCAAATGGGATCCATCATGCGTTTTTACCGGGAGTGGAAATTATCCGGGGATACTAAATGGCTTGCAAAGCACTGGCCAAAACTCAAAGCTGCGATGTCCTACGCCTGGATAGAAAAAGGCTGGGATGCCAACGCAGATGGAGTGGAAGAAGGCCGGCAGCATAATACCATGGACGTCGATTATTACGGGCCCAACCCCCAGATGCAATTCTGGTATTTCGGGGCACTGAAAGCAACTGCCGCCATGGCCCTGGCTATGGGCGACAAGGCTTTTGCAAAAAAATGCGAGGAAGTTTTCGCCAGCGGGAGCAAATGGGTGGATGAACATCTTTTTAACGGGGCCTATTATGAACATAAAATAACAGATCCAACATCGCGTCAGTTCCTGGACAGCAATTATATCACGGGGGTCGTACCCGCCTTCCAACTGGGGCCCGGCTGCCTGGTCGACCAGCTGGCAGGCCAGTATATGGCCCATGTCCTGGGGCTTGGTTACCTGGGAAAAAAGGAAAACATTCAAACGGCACTTAAAACAGTAATGAAAAATAACTTCCGCGATCATTTCGACAACCAGTTCAATAATATGCGTTCCTATGTGATGGATAAGGAATCCGGCCTTGTTATGGCCAGCTGGCCAAAGGGGCGGCTCAAGGTCCCCTTCCCTTATTTTGCCGAATCGATGTCGGGATTTGAATATACTGCAGCGGTGGGAATGATTTACGAAGGCCAGACGGCGGAAGGATTGAAGTGCATCCAGAGTATCCGCCAGCGCTTTGACGGGGAAAAAAGAAACCCGTTTGATGAGCCCGAATGCGGTCACCATTATGCGAGGGCCATGGCAAGCTGGTCGGCAGTGCTGGCATTGACGGGTTTTGAATATTCCGGCGTAACTAAAAGCATGAAGTTTGCGGGTAACCCCGGTCCGCAATTCTGGAGCAATGGTTATAACTGGGGCACCTGCAGCATTACCGGCAATAGAGTGATCATCACCGTTCATAACGGCGAGTTGCAGCTGAATTCACTCACCATTGAAGGTTTGGGCACTAAAGTCTGGAAGAACAAGCCTGCCAGGATTTCGGATAAGATGGAAATTGTATTCTAAAAGAGGGTGATTGGCTAACGGGTCGACTGGCAAAGTTGATATGAATCAACAATAACAGAAAGGTATAAGTGTATATCCCTATTATGGGGATAAACTAGGTCGCCTTTTTTTCAATAACTAAAATGCAACGGCGTTTATGATAATGGAAATTACGTCTTAATGGTTTAAAGACTTGAACAAAGTGTTGCCCCTGGTCACGGGGGCTTCTTTGTTTTCAGGCGCTGTCGTTCCATACTTCGGAGGCGATTTCAGCAAAATGGGATTGCTGCTGCCTTACAATGATAAACTACGATCCAGTTTAGGTAATTGTTCCCGGTAGTAATCCGTAAAAATTATGCTACACAACAAAACTGTTTCATTCTATTTTTCAAAAGCCCTTTAAGCATTTACTTTGTATTACAATATCCGGAAAAACACAATCAATCCAATCCTTGAAAACCAAAACCAACCTGTAAAAACCACCACCTTTGAGAACACCCTAAACCATGCCTTAATGAAAACGAAAACGTCCTAAATCCCGTCAAATTTTTTTCATCTTGGTTTAGACCTAAAATAAGGCCCGCTAGTACCGGGCCTTATTTTCTTTTAGCATAAGCCCGCTGTCAGCCTCACTTCAATCAGACTAGTTCTTGAAACGACTGCAGTTATCCCTGGTCCATCTGTTTAATGATATTATTTACTTCATCTTCTGTTCCCTTCAGTTTTGCCTGGCAGATTCGAATCAGTTCCGCAGCCCGGCTTACTTTCTCTGCGAGGGCATCTACCGGGATGGATTCGTCTGCAATTGATTCAGCTATCTCCTTCAGTTCATGATAGGCCTCTTCATAGTTTATTTTCTTTCCCATTGCTGATTTTTTTTGATGTGATAATGGCATCCAGTGCTGACTGGCTGAATTTTATGGTGATGTCGTTTCCCGGTTCCACCTCGTTGGCAGTTTTGATCAACTTCCCGTCCCGGAACACCATGGCAAAGCCGCGCTTCAAAATTTTTCCGGGATCGGCAAAGGCGATAAGTTCCCGGAGGTGCGAGAGCGTTTTTTCCTGGCTGCTGAAATAGTGCTTCGTGTATACTGCAAGCCCGGTGGATAGTTGAAACAGCCGTCGTGACCGTTCATTAATTACCTGCCTTGAGCGGGTCATCACCAGCTGGCGGCATTGCTGGATATTTTCATTATGTGACCGGAGCGCTTCCCGTGCTTGTGTTACAATTTCTGCCTGCAGCCTGTTGATGTGCTGGCGGTGAACTGGTATAAATTGCTGGCTTCTTATGATAATGAGATGCCTGAGGTAATTTAAGTGATCTTCAAAAGCCCTGTTATGCTCGATAATATATTTTGCAGCCTCGGTAGGGCTCTTTGTCACAGAATGTGCCATTAGGTCCACTACTGTCTCGTCCCTCAAATGGCCGATCCCGGTAATTACCGGAATCGGGAACTGGGCGATTATTTTGCCCAGGTCATAATTGTCAAAAATCAGCAGGTCTGTTTGCGCGCCGCCGCCCCGGGCAATGACCACCGCATCGTACTGGGTTGCTTTGCCACCGATTTCAAGCAGGGTGGCAAAAATCTCGCCTGACCTTGTCTCACCCTGCATGGCGGTAAAATAAGGATCAACCTTGAATTTATAATTATACTGGTTTTTCAGCAGTGTATGTTCGAAGTCGCCATAACCAGCTGCCGTCGCCGATGTCACCAGGGCGACCCTGCTGATTACTTTGGGAAAAGACAGCTGTTTGTTAGACGTAATATATTCATCGGCGACCTTTTCTATAAACTCCGGGTAGTCCTGGAGCAATCGCTGCAGGATCCGTTGTTTTTCCTGTTCGATCATGCCCAGGGTAAAACTGGTATCAACATCAACCAGGTTTAATTTGAGCCCGTACACGGAATGAAATTGTACGCTGACTCTTACCAACACCCGCAGGCCATTCTCAAACCGCTTACCCGTGATTTTTTCGAACCAGTTAATCCGGGCTCCCGCCTCGCTCCAGGCAGTCACCGACAACTTGGCAATGATTTTTTGCCAATGCTCATCTTTTTCAAGCAAATCAAAATAGTAGTATCCCTTGGCAGACCTGCCATTATAATTTGAGATTTCAGCAATGACCCCGAATACCTGGTGGCCAAAAGAATCGTTGACGGATTGGTAAATCTGATCCGCTAGTTCAGAGAGGCGTATGGGCAGCGAAGTATCCATTCTCAAATTTACATTAACTGGCCCACCCGGGGTTTTTTGAGTGACGGCTGTCCAGGAGCCTGATATAATATCCAACGAGCCATCCAAAACTAATTTGACGCTAATTTTGCAGGGAGACTATTCACGGAACAAATTACCTGTTAATCGGAGTGTAATAATGCAAATACGGAAAGCAACCCTCGCCGATATACCATTTGTGGAAGCCCAGGCGTATCGGCTGCTCGAATTTGGGCCTCCTTCCTGGAGGAGCGGCGATACTATCGCCATGACCCAGGCAGATATCAACCATATAAAATCAGCAATGGCGTCAACGTCCGGGGAAAAGGAAGTGTTTATAGCAGAAGACGAGGCCGGCAACCGGGTGGGATTCCTCCATCTTACGATGCAGACAGATTATTACACCGGTGAACAGCACGCCCATATCACCGATATTGTTGTGATAAAAAGCGCGGAAGGAACCGGCGTTGGAAGACAGCTTATGCAAAAAGCGGACGACTGGGCCCGGGAGAAGAATGCGAGGTGGATTACACTCAACGTATTTGAAGACAACAAGCATGCACAGGCGCAATACGAAAAGAGGGGCTTTAAAAAAGAGTGGACTAAGTACCTGAAAGAACTTTAACGGGTCCCTGCCTGCCGGGACAGGCCAAATTCCAGCTGAAAATAGAATCCAGGTGACGTAGCGGTCAGGCACTTCATAAGGATGCCAGCTCTTCATTATTCCATTTTTGAAACTTCCACAATATAAACGCCACTGCACCTTCCACCACATCACATTTCCTACCGCCAGCGGGAAAATCCAATATTCCTCAATTCACCGCAAATTATCGTCAACACGTACATGTTCATATACCTGATGGACAAACGCTGTTTAATATTGCGCAACAAACAAAAAATTAAATACCATGCGCAACCTTATCCTGTTTCTTTTTATCACGATTGTGTCGGCAACGGCCTGCACCAAATCTGCCACCGAAAAACCGGCGGAGGGGCCGTCCGCCAGTTTTTCGCTTGACTATATGGAGGTGGAAGAGAACCTTTTTGGCGGCTACCTGTACCTGTACGGCAACTTTGGTGACAGCACGTCGGGCAGCAAAGTCAAAGTCGGCAATACCATATTGAATGACAAACCCACCGGCGATGGGGTCATTCTTTCCTGGAAACCATACCTGATTAAAGTAAGCATCGGCGACCCTGACGATGATACGGGGGCAGGCTATGTGTCAGTCATTAACGGGGGAGTTGAAAGCAATAAACGTATGTTGAATGTCTGGGAAATAAGCATGTTGTATAAACAGCCTGATGAGGGAACCATCCTTAAGGAAGTAAGATTTAATGCTTTCCTGAGGGCTGATGCGGGCACCCACCGCAACGTCATGACCCTTTCGATGCCCAGCAGCTTTTCTTCGCGGTCAGAGGCCTATTGGGCTATTGGCGGACAGGGACATTCGTCTTACCCGGGAGGAGGCATGACCATTTCTTTGGAGGACAGGAGCGGCATGGTCATTTGGAGCAAACCTAATCACGACAATACCAACCAGGATAATAATTTCCAGAGCGAGGTAAAGTTCAAAAATCGCGCATTTGAGATAAGTGACCTGCGTATGCATAAAAAAATAGCGACCCGCATATCAAGCCTTCCGGACGGAAGCCCGACTCCCTACATACTGGATTATGATTTTCGCGTGGAAGTCTTACCTATGAACGAGGTCCTGAAACTGGAACTGGACGGCAGTAACGCGATAAAGGCGGGAACATTTGTGACGGGCCCTCATGGTACCCAGTACGATTTTGCCTGGGAAGGCGTCGAAGCCCTGAATCACATGCACAATTTTACGTTGGAATGGACAAAAACATCGCCGCGCTTTAACCTGTAACCGGATAAAGCAATCAGTCAACGGTGGCTGGCAAGGACTTTTATAGTCATAGCTATAAAGGTCCTTGCTTTTTGGCGCAGCGTGGTTACCCGGGTTTCAATATTTCGAACTTGCGTATATTTAAGATGCGCTAACAGCTGCGACTGGGAACTCTCTCAATGAAAAACGGTGAGAAAAATCACAAAGCTTTGGGGAGCCAGGAGTTCAGGCGCAACCAGTGCTAAAAATATTTCTTATGGGCAAATTAGCAGAAATCAAAACAAAGCAAAACCTGGCGAGTGTAACCGGTTTTATCGACAGCCTCCCCGATGAACAAAAGCGCAAAGACAGTCATGCCATAGTTAAGTTGATGGAAAAAGCCATGAAGGAAAAGCCGAAAATGTGGGGCAGTTCGATGATAGGTTTTGGGAATGTCAGGTATAAGAGCCCTGCCTCCGGCAGGGAGGTAGACTGGTTCAAGATAGGTTTTTCGCCGCGCAAAGCTAATTTATCCCTGCACCTGATTGATCTTAAAAGGCACGCTGATGCATTAACCAGGCTCGGTAAACACAAAACCGGGGGCGGCTGTCTTTATATTAACAAGCTGGAGGACGTAGACATGAAAGTCCTGGAAAAAATAATTGCTGCGTCCGTAAAATAATCTAAATGTCTTACTAACTCTTCTCCGCTGTCACCACAAAGGGCACCCTCCGATTTAAATATGTTCGGATAATCACGTCCAGGTCACGTAACAAGTCGTTTCATTGATTTTAAGAGCGGCAACATTTATTCTAAAAAAAATTTGCGCAGTCAAATGACTGCACTATATTTGCAGTCAAATAACTGCATAATGAAAACCAGGCGAGACATTTTCCAGGCGATTGCGGACCCGACACGCAGGGCGATTTTGTCACTCGTAGCTATGCAGGCATTGACGCCGGGAGCCATAGCGGACAGTTTTGACTCATCGAGACAGACCATTTCAAAGCATATTCAAATCCTTACGGAATGCCAGCTCCTTACGCAGGAGCAATCAGGCCGGGAAATCTATTACCACTTCAATCCTAACAAAATGAAAGAGATAGCTGAATGGCTAATGCCTTTTGCCCAAATGTGGGATGATCGCTTTAATAAGCTGGAAGCCGTTATGAAAAAATTTAAAACAAGTAAATAGAATAATATGGGGCTAAAAACAAAAATCAATGCCGAAGAGGGCAAACAGGATTTGACGATTACCAGGGATTTTGATTTGCCGGTGGAACTACTTTTTAGGGCTTACGCTGAGGCAGAGCTGGTTGAGCAGTGGATGAACACGCATGTGCTGAAACTTGAAAGTAAAAAGCACGGGAGCTACCAGTTTGAAACAACAAATGAACAGGGGGTAGTGGTGTTCCGGTGCAACGGCGTAATACATGAGTTCAACCCGAACCAGAAAATCACGAGGACGTTTGAAATGGAAAACACGCCATTCCCCATCCAGCTTGAGTTCCTGGAGTTTGAAAAGCTCACGGAAGAAACCAGCAGGCTTACTATCCAGGTGGTATACCGGTCTGCGGCATACAGGAACCAACTCCTGCAGTTGCCCTTTGCCCAGGGTTTGAACATGGCACATAACCGGTTACAGGAGATAGCGGAAAAACTAAAATAACAAACATGAAAAAAAGAAATGTAATTATCTATTGGGTTGCAACCGTGCTGTTGGCCTTTGGCATGCTTGGAAGCGGCCTTGCTCAACTGTTCCAGGCAAAGGAGATGGTTGACATCGTTGTCCCCCTGGGCTACCCGCTTTATTTCCTGTACATCATCGGCACCTGGAAAATACTTGCAGTGGTGGTTATATTACTGCCGGGGCTCAAACTGGTTAAAGAGTGGGCTTACGCGGGTTTATTTTTTGTCATGACAGGTGCTGTTATATCCCACCTGGCAAGCGGCGATGAAAGTATAAAGGGAATTATCGGGCCGTTTATGCAGACTATTTTCATTATTTTGTCCTGGTATTTCAGGCCGGCGGATAGAAAAATTATTTTAAGTAACCAATAATTGAAGCGCATGAGTCCTAAGAAGAATTTGCCACAGGAACAGCGTGATGAGCTCATCAGGCTGTTAAAGGCCCGTTTTGAGAAAAACATGAAACGCCATAAAGGCATTGAATGGGCAAAAGTGCAGGCAAGGCTCGAGGGCAATACCGAAAAACTCTGGTCACTGAATGAAATGGAGATAACAGGAGGTGAGCCCGATGTGGTGGGTCAGGACAAAAAAACGGGAGGATACATTTTTATTGATTGTGCTGCGGAAAGCCCAAAAGGCCGCAGGAGCCTGTGTTACGACCATGAAGCGCTGGAGTCAAGAAAGGAGCATAAACCCCAGTACAGCGCGGTTGAGATGGCTTCCGATATGGGCATTGAACTCTTAACCGAAGAGCAATACCGGGATCTTCAGCAACTTGGAAATTTCGATACAAAGACATCCAGCTGGATTGTAACGCCTGCTAACATCAGGAAACTCGGGGGCGCACTTTTTTGCGATCGCCGCTATGACCATGTCTTTGTTTATCACAATGGTGCAGAATCATACTATGCTGCCAGGGCCTTCCGTGGCTGGCTAAGCGTCTGACAAAATAATATATCATGGCAACGAATGGGATGAATCCCAAGGTGGATTTCTATTTTAGCAAAGCCGGAAAATGGCAGGAAGAAACAGAACAATTGAGAAGCATCGTCCTTGATTGCGGGCTAACCGAAGTGCTGAAGTGGGGCTGTCCCTGTTATACCTTCGAAGGCAGCAACATCGTTTTGATTCATGTATTTAAGGAGTATTGTGCGCTGTTGTTTTTCAAAGGCGCTTTGTTAAGTGATGCTGGTGGTATCCTGATCCAGCAGACAAAAAATGTGCAGGCTGCCCGCCAGGCACGTTTCACTAGTACCAGGGAGATAGCTAAGATAAAATCCATCCTTAAGGCCTATGTCTACGAGGCGATAGAAGTTGAAAAGGCCGGTTTGAAGGTGACTTTAAAAAAGACGGCGGCATACTCCGTTCCCGAAGAATTTCAAAAGAAATTGAGCAAGAGTGCAGCCCTGAAAACTGCTTTTCATGCATTGACCCCCGGGCGGCAACGGGCCTACCTCCTCTATTTTTCTGCTCCCAAACAGTCCAAAACGCGGGAAGCAAGGGTTGAGAAAAGCATTAAGGCCATTTTAAGTGGAAAGGGATTGAATGATTGATGGTTCGGGACTAACCGCAATGTAAAGTGGCGATAACGAAATTCCATTGAGCAAAATGGAGGAAATTCGGGGCCAGGTTTTCGTGTTGGCACGTACTCTTCATTTAAGTTCGAATATGCTCTCAACAAAAAAGCTAATATACCGGATGATTGCGGTTTTGCTTATTGCATATGTCCTCATTTGTGCAGGATTGTATTATTTCCAGGAGAAACTCATTTTCTTTCCCGAGAAACTTGACAAAAATCATAGATTCTATTTTAGTCAGCCGTTTAGCGAAGTCAATATCGAGACGAAGAACGGCAATTTGCTAAACGGCTTGTTGTTCAAGTCTGACAGTTCAAAGGGGTTGATATTTTATCTCCACGGCAATGCTGGTTCATTAGATAGTTGGGGAGATGTGGCAAAACGGTACACAGACCTGCAATATGATGTTTTTATGTTGGATTATCCTGGTTACGGTAAAAGCGAGGGAGCTATCAAAAGCCAGGCGCAGTTATTCAGTGAAGTACAATTAGCCTATGACGAGATTAAGAAGAGAATTCCGGAAGACAAAATAGTCGTTTTGGGATATTCCATCGGCACAGGGATTGCAGCCAAGGTAGCATCGGACAATCATCCACGACTGCTAATTTTGCAATCACCGTACTACAACCTGACTGATATGATGCGTCACACATACCCGGTTATACCAACATTCCTTTTGAAATACAGATTTGAGACAAACAAGTACCTCAAAGACTGCAAAATGCCAGTTGTTGTTTTTCATGGTAAAGAAGACGAGGTAATTTATTATGGTTCATCTCTTAAATTGAAAAATAAGTTTAAAGCAGGTGACACCTTAATTACACTCCACGGACAGGGGCACAACGGAATTACTGAAAATCCGGAGTACATAGATGCACTCAAAGTGATTCTTAAATGAGGTGAAAAACCGGCCGGGAAAATCCAGCTCGCATTCAGTCCACCAGCTAGCCGTCCTTCGGGGAAATAGGTGGCAACAAACTGCCCGCGTATTAACATTAATGTGTTGACATTCAATAGGGTGTCTTTTGTTCAAACGTAATTGAGTCAATATTTTACATTAATTCGTTCGTAAAAATGTTTTCTATTACATTAATTCGTACGTAAAAATGTAATATTCGCCATTAATTCGTACGTAAAAATGTAATATTCGCTATTAATTCGTACGTAAAAATGTGATGGGCGCCTCGCAAATGAAACAGGAATTTCTATTGCACCCGATTCCACAACCAGTTACTATCCTGGTAAACCGGCCACGTTTGAAAATATGCCGGTCGGCTGCATGGTTAGATTAGCTGCGTATGCTGTAAAAAATGATAAGGTTTTTGCATTCTCATCCGACCTGGCGATAACGAAAGACCAAAGAGTCATGGTGAACCTGAAAGAGGTAAACGATTTGGAGTTTAACAAAATTCTCAGCAAATAGTTGCATACTGTTCAGCAACGCCAGATGCCGGTTTTATAGATTTCAATTAGTACACTCGACATAAAACATCTTAAACTATGCCAGCAGAACAAAAACCTTTATTAAAATGGGTCCTTATAGTATCCGGGATATTTGCATTGCTTGAAATCGGGGTAAGTTTAGCATTGATCTTTTCGCCCCAATCGGTTCTGGAGACGGTTGACCTTAACGCAAAGGGTGTTACGTATTTGGTTTATATGTGGGCAGCCCGCCAATTTGCCCTTGGTTTTATTTTTGGTTTTGCGACTCTTAAGAAATCAGTTCCCATGCTGAAAATTTCATATATTTTCTTTTTAGTGATGTTTGTTGGCGACTTTTTTATTGGAATCGTTCAAAAGGAGAATTCGCTAATCATCAGTGCGTTGGTAATGTGTGCAATTTCTTCGGCAATGATAGTTGCATTAAACAGGAGAAAATAAGATTTAGATTTAATCGGAGGATGGTGCACTAGTCACCTGGAAGCCGGACACTCGCCCGCCAGTAAAAGAAACTTTCAAAACGCTTTTTTTGCCGGTGCATATTGCTGCAGCCTGGATTCCATTTCAGCCAGTTCTTTTGCATTAAAATCTTTCCTGTTTTTCATTATCTCAATGCCTTTTTCCAGTGCTTCAATTGCTTTTGTTTGTTCGTTGGCACACCAATAGAAAGCTGCCATACGCTTATACATCCGAGGCAGGTTGACCAGCTCAGGGTATGGAACATGGTCTATCATCGCCTGTGCAGTTTCGACACCTAACAGGAAAAAGGAGGGGGGCAAATTTAATTTGTCGCCATACAGCTCGATGGCGTTAAAAATCGAATACCAGGCTGGCTCATCGTACGTGGGCGTCACGATTGCAGCTTTGCCATATTCGTAAGCCTTTTGGAGGTCAGTATGGAGCAGGGTAGTAAAGGTATAATAAGCGATAAAGGGAGCATACTTCAACCCGGGCTCTTTTGCAACGATCTCATTTATGATGGAAAATACCGAATCCGGCCGGAGGGGGTGATTCGGGATTAAGTCGTTATTAACAAAGGGCAACAACCGGTACACGACTTCCCTGTCTTCGGCCTGGAGGTGAAGGTTGAGGTTGCGCTTCTCCAATGCCTCTTCTACCTCCCACGTATTGTAGACTATTGCGGGTAATACTTCATCCAGTTTGCTGGGATGACCGGTCCACGCCAGTTTTCCTTCTGCATTTATTATAAAGGAGTGAGGGATGCTTGGATCGGCCAGCGCATTAATCCAGGCTGACGCCATGAAGTTGCTGTCATCCGCCGCGACGTTGTAGTCCATCCGGTAACCCATGCTATCGACAAACGCTCTTATTGCCTGGATCGTAGTAGTTTCTCTTTCAAAAATATCAACGCTGATTACAGTGATTTTGTCTCTGTATTTACGCGCCAGCTTAGAAAGATGTGGCATTTCCGCAATACAGGGCCTGCACCAGGTTGCCCAAAACTCCAACAGGTAGATTTTGCCATTTTCAAGCTGACTGACAGGTGTCCCTTTCAGCCACTCCCGCACCCGGAGGGGTGGGGCTACATCGCCAACGTTTAAGGTCGCGACATGCTCGTCCTGTGCACTGGTGCTGTATGCAACATAACACGACAGGACGAAGGCATACAATTTAAACTGAATTGCCATGTGGTAAGCGTTTAATACCTGGCTTGTTTCGATGCCGGGTTCCCTGCATGAAAGCAGATGCATCGCCTGTTGATTTCCATACTGAATGTAAGGAATTATTTTTACTGCGGCATCCGATGTGTTCTTGGAAATGCGACCTTAGAGTTGACAATTATGATAGAGAAAGTGGATCTTGTTAGAAAGATTCATTACCTGAGATTCTATGGCTTTGAATATAAACTATAATCAAAGTGCAGCTTCAGCACTCTAAAAATTGAAACACCGCATATGTTAGAATTTAGAAGAAGTAGGAGTGTCAACCTTTTACATTTGACTGTTGTAGCTATTGCATTTCTCTTTTCGAGCTGCAAATCCGGTTCGACTGGCTCCGAAAGTCAAATCCATTCACTTGAGGCAGAGATAAGTTCCTTACAAAAGGATATAAACACTTTAAAAGATCAGGTCCAGGACCTGACAAGTAAAAATAATGCCCTGGAGATAAAAATCAAATCCGTGGAAAACAATGTAAGTACACTGGGATATAAGGTTCGTCCATAGTTAAACAACGAAGTTACCTCCCGGATTAAAAATAAGTAGACAGAATGCGTCTGTTTTTTGGCTACTGCGATGACAGTTCGTGCCAACTATTTTAACCGGCGAAATTATTAAACGGCAATTATTTGCAAGAAAGCCGGAACTATAATAGTATCGTCTCCCTGCCTGCAAATTGCAACCGTCAATGGCTATTTTTTACCGATGGACGGGCATTTATCGCCTTTCAACAGTTGGGTTTGGGGCCTTAGCCTTTGAAAAGCGCTTTAATTGAAAAAAGGCCCGGTTTTATCTATGATCTCCACCCGTACATCTATTACACTTCCTGGTGCAGAAATGATTTGTTTGCTTCGTATCCTCTAATTAAAAACAAGAGGCTAGTCGCGCATTTGCCGGCTAACAAGTACGAAGCCGATGAAGACAAGGAAATTTATACTACTTTTTTTGGTAGCGCTGATTTTTATCGGGTTTTTAGCGCAAAGTTTTTTTTCCGCAGGAAATGAGACTTTACTAAAACCTGTACGGCAGGGTATCAAGCTGTCCTGGCCGGCGGTCGGGGAGGCGGCGATCGGCAGTATGGAGGACGGACTTCTTGCCTATTCTTCAGATAACGAGAAACTGCGTCCTACAGCCAGCATGGCAAAAGTGATCACGGCATTGGCCATAATGGAAAAACAGCCATTTAAACCCGGGCGGGAAGGCCAGGTATACATTGTAACTGAAAGGGATATTGCAGGCCTCGACAAATATGTCTCGCAAGGCGGATCCTCTCTACCTATATTTGTTGGCATGAAACTTACCCAGCACCAGGGTATGCAAAGGATGTTGATTGCTTCGGATAATCTCATAGCTGATATATTAGTTGATCGGATATTCGGCACAAAAAGGGCATATTTGTCCTACGCCCAGCAAATGCTGAAGCGCATGGGGCTTATCAGGACTGTTGTTGCCGATGCATGCGGTTTCAACCAGGCTACGGCCAGCACACCATCTGAACTGGTGGCAATAGGTATCGCCGCGCTCAAAAATCCGGTGATTGCCAAAATTGTTGGCCAGCAGCAGGCTCAGGTACCTGTCGCAGGCAAAATAAGAAATACAAACCAGTTGCTTGGCATGGACGGGATCATTGGGATCAAGACGGGCACTACCGATGCTGCCGGCAGCTGCCTGTTATTTGCCGCACGCTTCACAACCAGCGATAGGGAGAAAGACACACTCGTCGGGGTGATTATGGGCGATGCGAACCATACCAGGCTCTATAGTGACAGCAGGGCGTTGCTTGCGTCAGCGAAGCGGGGTTATGGAATAGTTTCGGGGCGGTCATCGGACAGCGCAATTGCGCCTTCACCCAAACAAAGAGTAAGACAACCGCCAAGATAATAATCAGACAATAATGAAGAAGCGTTTACTGTCATCATTTGTTCTTATCGTGTATGCCGCAATCCTGGTCATAATCATGGTGTTTAAGGAAATGCCGCTTATCAGGATAGGCCACCTGAGGCTTAATTTTGGAGGAACGCAGGAGGGTCCCGCCAACTTTATACCGTTCAAGACCATTCTGCCATACCTGATGGGTGAGAGGGGCTGGATGATTGCGGGCATTAATCTTATCGGAAACATCATTTTACTTGTTCCAATAGGATTTCTTGCTCCGTTCGTGCATTGGAACATGACCTGGAAAAAATCCCTCATCCTCGCTGTTGCCGCGGGCCTTGCACTTGAAGGCATGCAGGCGGTATTTCACGTGGGCATTTTTGATATTGATGACGTAATACTAAATGGTCTTGGTGTTATGGTTGGCTTTTGGGGGTTTACAATGCTTAGCAGGAAAGGGCGACCAATGAAACCCGCTTTTTAGCACTAAGAATAAATGTGCGGGTATCCTCAATTTTCTTCGAAAATCTCGCCGAAAATGTTTTTCAGCAATCCTTTTAGTTCATTAAGGGTATTCTGTTTTTCAACAAACTTGAAAACACCATCCTTACTGGCTTCATCAATCGCTGTTTTATGAATTGAGGTGGAATAGATAATTATGGGAAGGTGACCAATTCTTTCGGTGTTTTTGATAGTTGTAAGGCATTCGGTGCCGGACATGCCCGGCATGTTATAGTCCTGGAATATCAAATCGGGTAAGGCTTTTTTTTCATCTTTCAGAAATGCGAGCAACTCATCGCAGGAATAGAAGGACAGCAATTCAAATGTGGGAGCAATTTCCGACAAAGCTGTCTTGAATATAAAATGATCATCCGGATCATCATCTACATAACAAATTGAGCGCACACGCGAGGACATATCAATATAATTTTCACGAATGTTCGGCCTGGAAACTTAAATATAGACATTCTAAGTAGCTGCCTTGGCCTTCAGTGCTGCTATTTCTTTTTCGAGCGCCCTTATACTGGTTTGGATATCCTTGGTTACTTCAAATGTCAGGTCTGCGTCAAGACTTTCCTTATAAGCCTGCAATTTTTCCTGAAGCTTATCTAATAATTGGAGGAGTTTTTCGCTATCGCTGTTGTCAGCCATAAAAAATATTGTTTTAACCAGCAACAATTTATATTTCGTTCTCGGAGTTCGTTGCTAAATTGGGAATGCATCCCTCTATTTGCAGGTTTGGAGGTAATAGAGGTATAGGAAAGATAAGCTTTTCGCCGGTATTATCCCAGTTTTATTGCATCAAAAATACAAGTGTCGGTATTTGCAATTAGTAGCAGGTTGAGGTAAGGAGAAAAATTCGCATCAAAATCTGCGTAACCCAGGAGGCTATCTTTGGCAGGGAATGGTTATTGCTCTCCTATTTTATGACTAATTCTTATTTGAGCCTAAATATGGCAGAACTTAGGGCTAAGTTGATAAAGTTGAATAGAGAATATGCCGACAGGCTGGAGCATAAAGAAGCGTGGAATGATCTGTATTTGTTATGTAGATGATGACCAGGATGAACATTTCATCTTTGAATCCGCTTTACAGGAAGCCTTCCCGGAAATCAAACTATTTTCCTTTTTTACTTGTGATGATTTACTGGCCTTTCTAAAGGTAGAGAACAGCCCATTGCCGGAATTAGTATTCATGGACTACAATATGCCCGGCGCGTCAGGAACAAAATGCGTAACAACAATTAAGAATGTCGGCAAGCTTGCTCACCTGCCGGTTGTTATATATTCCACTTCAATTGATCTCGCAATGCGTGACGAGACTTACAATGGCAACGCCTTCAAATTTATTGAAAAGCAAAGCAGCATTTTCAAGCTTAAGGAAATCCTCGCTGAACTTTTTAGTGAAGTGTTCGAATCAAGGTCGATCCGATCCTAAAATGCTGGTACTTACGTACATTTATTATCGGAGTCGGGATTCAGCTGCCATGACTCGTTTGCTTAAGGATCTTATCTGTCCGATGGTGATCCCTAATCAATACTAAATTTGTAACCCCTGCCGGGTACAGTAGTAAATTTAATGGAGCTATCGTCGATTAATTTCTTGCGTAATTTGGACACCAATACATCTACATTTCTACTGATGACCACTACGCCTTTATCTTCCCAAATCTCTTTCATCAGTTTTTCCCTTTCTACTATCTGGTTAATATTTTCAGTAAATATTCTTAGCGCTTTCGTTTCATTTTCCGAAAGCGTAATACTTTTATCCTCAATTTTAAGAACATTGCTGTCTGCATAGAATCTAAAGCTTCCTAATTGTATGTAGTCATTATTATTACCGACAATTGATTCATTCTCCTCTTTTTTTCGAAACTTATTTTTTACATAAAAGGCAGCCAAACTCAAAGGAATAATCAAAAGCAACAACAAATAGAAATCAAATTTATTCGTCTTCAAAAGGTCAATCTGAATTACATAACAGCCAACGTCCAGTGCGCGACCCCTGCAAGGCGTTAAATTACCCGTGTGGCCATTTATTTCAAATGCAAAGACAGCTTCTTTTTGATTACAATTCAGCAAACTCACTATATAGTCGTTTGCCAGGGCGTTTTTTTGAAATGTTCGTTGAACTAAATTGATGAGGGTATCTGAAATAAAACTAAAGCTACTTTGAAAGGAAATCCGATAGGTGTTTTCATTTAATTTCTTAATCGGTAGCACCCTGGATGAGGAATCTTTTGCTGAGAGCAAAAGCTGATGTCCTAAATCGCGTAATACAACTTCTACATGCCTTTCGGGGATTGCCTGCTTTTTACTGATAAATGCCACAGCAGAAATCAAAATAACAACTATCACGATTGAGGAGCCAAACAAAGAAAAAGGCTTCATGCGTGCAAAATAATCCATTAAAACTGAGTTTCAGGTGGTTTTACAAACGTTTTACGCATCTTTTACAACTTTTTACTATGAAAAAGATTCAGGGTAGGAGACGTCAAATAACTTTACTTTATTGTTTCACCAAATCATTTATAGCCATGAATTTTCATATCCTTGCTTTTTTGCTCCTTTTCACGGTTTCCTCTTCTTCTCCTCTTCCGGATAGTCAGCCAGACCCAAAAAAGGAGCTGGCGGGAACTGCAAAGATCGTTTTTAAATCTACAGATGGGGGACAAACATGGCAGAACATCAGCAAAGGGCTGCCCGAAAATTTGCAGGAAGTTGGTATTCAGGGAAATGGCTTCTTTGCAAATGATAACGGGCTTTATTTAGCTGCTGGAAATGAGATGTACCACAATGAGCCAAATGCCAAAACTCCTTTTTGGACCAAAGAGATTTTCCCTGACGAAAATAGCGGCATTACCCCCGGTAAGAACGGGATTTTTGCATACAATCACTTGAGTGGAATTTTCCAAAAAGCAAACGGAACAAGTGTATGGTCACCGATTTTCACAGATTTTCGGGAGAAACGGGTACGCGGCATTTTGGAAACCGCCGGAGGCACAATTTTCATCACCTCCGACGAGGGCCTTTTTAAATCAACTAACGGTGGAAAAACCTGGAAGCGTCTCCTTACCGGAGGCTTGGGAACGAAACTGGTCGAATCAGACGGTGTACTCCTTACTACCGGCAACCGTGGAATAATGAGATCGACCGATAACGGCGAAAACTGGTTTTGGGTGCTAAAGGATGGTGGTGTGGGCATCGATGTAGCACGCATTGACGGGGGCTTCGCTGCTATCACTTATAGTTCAGCTTCGGATACCAGGAGAGTACGAACATCCTACGACGGTGGTAAAACCTGGCAGCCCATTGATGCTGGCCTTCCGGCGCAACTCTCCATTGCCTCCATTATCCAGGTGGGTGAAAACTTCTTTTGTGGTCATCCTAATGGCATTTATCGATCATCAGACAAGGGCAAAACCTGGAAACTGTTGCTTCCTGCCATTGACGGTAAAGTGTTCAATTTGACTGTTTCAGGCAACGTGATTTATGCCATTCCCAGGAGTGGGGGATGCTGAACATTTGGAGGTGTAGTGATATTGATGTTGGGGACAACAGGATTTTTTTGCTCCGGGCAAAGCAGTACAGATTCCGTTTTTGTAGGAACTTTGGATTCGGTAAAATCCAACGATAGTCTGACGCCAGCCTGGCGTAATGCGACACGTTCCGAAGAAATAGAAAGTGGAAGGTTTTACAGTTCTTTATCGCCTCATCAGGCGCAAGCTGAAAATATAAAAAAGTAAAAAAAGTATTTTAGTATTGGTTATAATCAGGGCATAGAACACAAAATGAGTTTTGCTAAAGAAAAGGCCCGGGGAGCAATCCGGGCCTATAAAAACCAATGTACCGAGACCATACATTATAAATTTCCGTGCCATGAGTTTTGGAAAAAAAAGAGGCCCGGGAGCTCGTCCGGCCTCTTCCTATGAAACATATTCGAGATTCTGAAAAGAAGGTCCCGATAAGCTTCTCAGGCCTTCCATATTGGATAAATCCCTCTGTGTAACTTATATTAAAATTTCGTGCCGTGAAAAAGGCCCGGGGGAAAGCGCCCAGGCCGTAATTTATGAATATGAATCTAACCACTTCACTACATTAAAATCTTGTGCCATGGCTATTGTTGTTCAAAAAGAGGTCCGGGTGAAAGAGTCCAGGCTCTTGGTAGAAATTGCCAGTGACCTGGTTAAAAAATATAGTGAATGAGCGAAAAAATTGATAGGTTTCATTTGTGGCATTTTCGTTTTTCCGACCCCTTTTAACTTTAATTCCGCTTGCGATGACAGCTCAGAACTTGCTAAGAGGCAGCGAGAAAAAAACACCCCTAATCTCGACGTATTCTTTAATTTTCCCCGCTAATAAGGGTTTTCCCGGATAGAAAGTGTTAGAAGACTAGTGCGCACATTTTTTGCGCCACCTCCAGGAAATCTTAGTACCTTATGCCCTTTGTTTACCTTCATTCTTTTCATTGATTTACGATGAGCTATATCGTTGCCTGGGTAAGATAGAGCGAGTTGCATTGCAAATACAATTGAGAGGAATTCCTCCCCTTAGTATTTAACCCATTTTAAAATCATGATAAAAAGCTCTCTAAAAATCGCTATACGGATACTCTGGAAAAACAAGCTTTTTTCTGTAGTCAATATACTGGGCTTGTCACTGAGTATGGCTGTTGGTGTTATTATGTTTACAGGTCTGAAAGCCACTTATGATACAGACCATTTTCATCCCCAACTAAATCGGATAGTGCGGATACTCACGCAGGAAACAAAGGAGGCAGAACAAACCAAATGGCCAACAGCTCCTTTGCCATTGGCGCCTCTAATGGAAAGCGTTTCTTTTGTTGAAGAAACGGTAAAAGTACGTCTGGCAGGAAAACATAACTTGCAAACCGACAAAGGTGATCTACGTATTGACATAAAATTTTCAGAGCCTTCTTTTTTTGATGTTTTTGGCTTTAAATTGTTGTCGGGCAATGCACAAAGCCTTACCAATAATCCCACCGCCCTCTTTTTAACTGAAGGAACAGCAAAAAAAATATTTGGCAAAGCCAACGCTGTAGGGCAAACGGTTCAATTTGAAAATTTAGGTGCTTATACCGTTGGGGGAATTATACAGGACCCGCCCTTAGAAACGCATCTGCCCGTTGAGGCAATGCTTTCTATGAATGCTGCTGAATTGCTTGAAAAAAAAGGAGCCATTAACAATATTTCACAAACTTGGAATGACTATAAGAGTTCAGCAATCTATGCACGTTTAAAATCAGAAGATAATGTAAAGCAGCTAAATACAACGCTCCAAAACTATAACCGCAAATTGGATAAGAGCAATCTTCAATTTTTGGCACAACCCATAGAAGATATTACGCCTACAAACGATGACATTAAAAATGACCCTAACGCGGGCATCAGTTGGAAGGACGTAAAAACGCAGCTACTTTTAATTCTATCCTTAACCCTGTTATCGGCTTTCAACTATATCAGTTTGTCATTGGCTCGTGCCTTCTCCCGGGCGAAAGAGGTAGGTATTCGCAAAACGATAGGCGCGACAAGAGGACAAGTCATTAGTCAGTTTATAATGGAAGCGATCCTTATTTCACTATTTGCTTTGTTGTTTACAGTGCCTTGTGTTGGTATTTTAATACACTATGTACCAGATATGGATGATGTGGCTTTTTCCTGGGATCCAATCTTATTTTTAGCTTTTTTAATATACGCTGTTATCACTGGTTTAGTTGCGGGGGCATTTCCGTCACGGCTCTTGTCAGCGTTCCAGCCGATACAGGTTTTGCGTAAAATGAAAAATATAAAACTGTTCCAGGGTGTTGCTGTTTATAAAGTTTTGATTGTCGTTCAATTTTCAGTGACCATCATGCTTATGATACTAGTTGTCATCATAACCGATTATGATAGAAGAACCAATGCAATCATTAACTCAACTGTGTCATCCAACATTCTGACACTTGATTTAAAAGCTGAGAAATATAAAAACCTGCAAAACGAAATAAACCAGTTAAGTCAGGTAGAAACGACTTTTGCTACTAACTGGTATTATGAACCTATTAAAATGGGTAAAGATTCCGTAACATTAAACGATAAAATTCTGCAAATAGACTACGTAAGTATTGACCCAAAAATAATAGGATCAGAAGGTATCAGCTTAAAATCAGGGAAAAATTTTCCTGATAATATACCCCAAAGTACTGAGCAATTTGTCCTGGTGAATGAAGCGGCCGCAGAATTATTGATACCTGAATCGGAAAATATTGTGGGACAAAATCTATTACTGGAGTCTGCCTATGTACAAGTCATTGGGGTTATGCCCAATGAAATTATTGGCAAGCAACTCCCTTTAATGTACCGGTATTTGCCAAATGAAATAACCACCTTGACCATAAAAATACAGCCAGGTACTGAATTGGACGCGACCAAAGCCATTCAATCCATTTGGAAAAACCATTTTCCGGAAAAAACGGCAAATATTCAAAACTTAAAAGACTACCGTTATTCAGGGGGAATCAGTGGAGAATTAGAAGTTATTGGAGGCGCTGCCCTGATTGTCATTATAATCGCTGCGTTGGGAATTTTAGGCATAGCCAGCTACTCCGTAGAAGTACGCACTAAAGAACTGGGTGTACGAAAAGTATTAGGAGCAAACAAAATAAAACTGGTGTGGACAGTTACTAAAAATTTCGGCATTCTTATCCTGGTTGCCGGACTTATTGGAGTTCCGGCCGGGTTGCTTTGCGGTAATTTATTAAAGAATGAAATGGGTAGTCATATTGATTTGAGTTTTCTAAATGCAGCCATAGGCTTTGGTTTGGTCGCCATTGCCGGGCTACTTACAGTTCTGTCCCAAACCATTCGGGCGGGGCAAATTGAACCTGTAAAAGTTTTAAAAGCAGAGTAAAAAGGTAAAACATTCATTGGAAGGTTATGATGATTGCGGGACGAGTCAACTATGGGTAAATTGTGATTTTGACGATAAGCAGCAACTTCAGCAATTGATATTTCCCGAAGGTATTCTATACAACAAGGAAAAAGACAGCGTTCGAACCGTAGGAATGAATGAATTTTTTCAGCCAATCCTGCAGCTAGTGCGGTTTTTAGAAGGAAAAGAAAAAAGCCATCCTTTTCAAGACGGCTTAAAACCTCGTTTGGTAGCCCGTAGGGGAATCGAACCCCTATTACCAGAATGAAAATCTGATGTCCTAACCGTTAGACGAACGGGCCTCCTTTTTTGGGAGTGCAAAGATAGGAGGGTGAGAGTTTTTAGCCAAATTTTATTGCTTTTTCAGAACCGTCGCGACCAAAAATTGTTATTAAAATAACAGGGTTATTGAAGAGCCGGCCAGGCCTCCCCTACCGGAGAAAAGCCTGTTGCTCACCCCTTTAAAATGCGGCTGAAATTAAGTCCAAACGCGTACCTTCGCTGCACTATTTTTTAAATTAACAATCAATCTTCAACTCATCATGAGCTCAGTTAAAGTTGCAATCAATGGATTCGGACGTATAGGCCGACTTGTTTACCGCCAGATTTATAAGATGGAAGGAATAGATGTAGTGGCAATCAATGATCTGACCAGCCCAAAAGTGCTTGCTCACCTTTTAAAATATGACACGGCGCAGGGTCGTTTTGATGCGGATGTAAAGGCAACTGAAAACTCAATTGTTGTAAACGGGGATGAGGTAAAGATATATGCTCAAAAAAATCCTGCAGAAATTCCCTGGAAGACCCACGAAGTGGATGTAGTCCTGGAATGTACCGGTTTCTTTACCGACAAAGCAAAAGCGGAGGCCCACCTGACTGCAGGGGCCCGCAAGGTGGTAATTTCAGCACCGGCCACGGGCGACCTGAAAACCATCGTTTTCAACGTAAATCACAAAATCCTGGATGGGAGTGAGACAATTATCAGCTGTGCTTCCTGTACCACGAACTGCCTGGCCCCGATGGCACAGGTGCTCGAGGAAAAATTCGGGATCGTAAATGGCCTGATGACCACTATCCACGCCTACACCAACGACCAGAATACGCAGGACGCTCCCCATCCTAAGGGTGACCTCAGGAGGGCAAGGGCAGCTGCTCAGAATATCGTTCCGAACAGCACGGGGGCCGCAAAGGCAATCGGCCTGGTGCTGCCCAGCCTGAAAGGAAAACTGGATGGCAGCGCACAACGTGTTCCTACCTTAACTGGTTCATTAACAGAGGTAACAGCGGTCCTGGCCAAGAAAACGACCACTGAAGAACTGAATGCTGCAATGAAGGCCGCTTCCAATGAAAGCTTTGGTTATACTGAAGATGAAATCGTCAGCAGTGATATTATTGGCACCTCCTTCGGTTCATTGTTTGATGCGACCCAGACAAGGGTGCAGACAGTGGGAGACAGCCAGCTGGTAAGAACGGTCAGCTGGTACGACAACGAAATGAGCTATGTGAGCCAGCTGGTACGTACCGTTCACTATTTTGCAAAGTTAATCAGCAAGTAATTGGCAGTCAAAGCTGGCTGGCGAACCAGCCAGCTTTTGACCAGACCAGGTACCTTGCATTTGATGTATAATTCATTTAAATTGGCAGTTGCCAGCCTGCAGTTTTCAGATCATATGGACTGCAACTGCCAGCTGCTAATTGTTTTATAACCATTTAAGGATCAAGGTTACCAACGTCCCAATGATAAAACATGTCTTATAAGCTAAATCGGAGGAGATTAAAAAAAATCTATAACCGGCTGAAAAACCTTCCCGGCGGACTGAATTTTTTCAGGTATAGCTGGAATAAAGCCTATGGTTCCTTCCTGAAGGCTTCCAAAAGCACAAAAGTGCCATTTCCTTCCTCGATAATGCTTGAAGTAACCAACCATTGCAACCTTGGCTGTATTACATGTCCCAGGGAGTATGGGTTTGGACATGCCATGGACAAAGGCACGATCCGCCTGGAAAGCATGCAAAAAGTGATTGACGAGGTAGCTCCTTATATAGATTCCATTGGTCTCACCGGCCTTGGAGAAACCCTGCTTTATAAAAAACTGGAAGAGACACTTCGGTACATCAAGCAAAAAAACAAGGGCATCCAGACATTTATCTCCACCAACGCACATATCCCGGGAACCGAAGCCTATGTTGAGAGACTGGCGCCTTACCTGGATACCGTGCAGATTTCCATTGACGGCGTGGGAAAAATCTATGAAGCTGTCCGCCTGAAAAGCGATTTTTCCTTTTTCTTCAGCACCACTCAAAAGCTGGTCGAGGTTTGCAGGGACAAGAATGTGGCGGTTATGTTCAACTTTGTGGCGGTAAAGGAAAACTATAAGCAGATGAAAGATGTCGTGAAGCTGGCTGCGGATCTTGGGGTGAAAAACGTCAATATTACACCTGTAAATTTGTCCGCCATTACTGCCTGGAGCACTGACTACTATGATTTGTTTTACGGCGAAGATTTTAAGAACGAGCTGCGGGCGGCCCACGAAACCGCAAAAGCTTCAGGGGTAGTTGAACTGACGATTTGGGATATCAGGACAAAGAACGAATTCAAGAAATGCCATTTGCCCTGGAATCATTTCTATATCAGCTGGGATGGATACATGACGCCCTGTTGCGCCAAGCCTTTTCCCAAAGAATTGAATTTCGGGAACGTATTTGAAACCTCCCTGATGGAATGCCTGAACAGTACGGGCTACCGTAAATTCCGGGAAATGTGGTACCGAAATGAAACGCCGGAATTTTGTAAGAAATGCCATGTCGTGGATTTGAAACCTGTGGATATTGATTTTGACATAGCTTTGAATTAATTACAATTAAACAAAATAACTGCTATCGTTATGAGCAAATTCGCAGACTACAATTTTAAAGGACAGAAGGCGCTTATCCGTGTTGATTTCAATGTACCACTCAATGAGAAACTTGAAATTACAGACGATAACCGGATCAGGGCGGCTATACCTACCATTAAAAAAATACTCAACGATGGCGGCAGTGCGATCCTAATGAGCCATCTGGGACGTCCAAAGGACGGACCGACCGATAAATATTCCCTGAAGCATATTGTAAAACATATTAGTGACCTGCTGGGAGGGACCACCGTGCTTTTTGCCAATGACTGTATTGGCGAACAAGCTTTTCTTACTGCGGGCATGCTGCGCGGTGGTGAAGTATTACTCCTGGAGAACCTTCGGTTTTATAAGGAGGAAGAAAAAGGTGATAGGGCATTTGCCGAGAAATTATCCAAACTCGGGGATGTATACGTAAATGATGCGTTTGGCACTGCCCACCGGGCCCATGCATCCACCGCAGTCATTGCCGAATTTTTCCCCCGGGAAAAAAGAATGTTTGGCCTGCTGATGGAAGGCGAGGTTGCAAGCGCTGAAAAGGTATTACACAATTCTTCCAAGCCCTTCGTGGCCATAATCGGGGGTGCGAAAGTTTCCGATAAAATACTGATACTCGAAAACCTGCTGGAAAGGGCAACGGATATCATCATTGGCGGAGGCATGGCCTACACGTTCATGAAGGCTGAAGGCGGGAAGATCGGGAAATCTCTTTGCGAGGAAGAAAGACTGGATAAGGCCGAGGAAATTCTAAAATTGGCTGTTGAAAAAGGAGTTTGCATACATCTTCCCTCTGACTCTATCATAGCTGATAAATTTGCGGCGGATGCCAATGACTCTACAGCACCGTCCAATGCCATTCCTGACGGATGGATGGGGCTGGATATTGGCCCCAATGCGATTGGCCAGTTCACCAATATCATAAAGAAATCGAAGACCATTTTATGGAATGGCCCGATGGGCGTTTTTGAAATGGAAAAATTTCAGCACGGTACAAAGGCGATAGCTGTTGCGGTTGCCGAATCTACCCAGTCGGGCGCCTTTTCGTTAGTAGGCGGCGGTGACAGCGTGGCTGCCGTTAACCAGTTTGGATTCGCTGAAAAGGTGAGCTATGTCAGCACCGGTGGGGGCGCCATGCTGGAATACTTTGAAGGAAAGACCCTCCCGGGTATCGCTGCCGTCAATTCATGACGTTGATTCTGACAAAACTTTACACCTTCCCACGATGGTGTGCCTGCACCAATCCCTTCTATTACTAGCTGATTGGGCAACTTGCCCTAATTTTGTGACATGAAATTGCAAAATTGCCCTAATTTTATTACACGAAAATTCAAAAATTCTGGAAAAATATTGATTGGATCAGCGTCTGGAAATTGGAGAATTCTACAAACGGCTTTCGATCCTCTGGAAACTCAAGGTTTAGATATATAAAGTCCTTAAAATCCCTGGAGAATTGTCTGACTACCGGATGCACTCCAGTACCTAAGATACTTTTATGAAGATGCCCCTGACATTCCCGTAGTTGCCGCGGGTTCTATGTTGGAAAGCCTTTTTAATCCCACGATCAGTTTTCCCGTGGGCAGAGTCGAATACCTGGTAATTCAACCAGCCTCGTTCCCAGAGTTCCTCGGCGCTATTGCAGAAACTGCAGCGTTAGAACAAGTGTTAACAATGCCAGCGGCGGACTTTGCGCATGATGCGCTTCTGAAGTTGTTCCGCACCTATTGCCTAATCGGAGGTATGCCGGAAATTGTAGCACACTATGCAGCACATAAGGATTTGGCCGCCCTCGCACCAATCTATGAGTCATTGCTTGTATCTTATCTCGATGACGTGGAAAAATATGCAACTAACAGTTCACACGTGAACTATATCCGCCACGCTATCCGCGCAAGTTTTGCCGAAGCAGGCAAGCGCATCAAGTTCCAACATTTTGGCAACTCGCCGTATAAATCGCGGGAGATGGGTGAAGCGTTGAGGGCATTGGAAAAAGCGCTGTTGATTCACCTGGTCTACCCACAAACCAGCCCTGTTTTACCTTTACTGCCTGATGTAGGCAAATCACCGCGATTACATGTGCTGGACACGGGAATGCTGAACTATTTTGTCGGGCTACAGCAGGAGATTCTTGGAACTAATGAACTGAATAATATCTACCAGGGAACGGTAATAAAACATATCATCGGCCAGGAATTATTGGCCCGGCAATACAGCGCATTGCGCGGCCTCGTTTTTTGGGTACGTGAAAAAACTACTTCCGCAGCTGAAGTTGATTATTTGATCTCCTATAAGGAAAAACTAATTCCCATAGAAGTCAAATCCGGATCCCCCGGGACATTGCGTTCTTAAGCCCTGTTTATGGATTTGGCGCCGCATAATTTAGCGGTGAGATTAAATGCAGGAAAAATTTTAATTTCAACTATTACTACACCGGGAGGCAAGACGGTCAATTTGTTGAACCTGCCATATTATTTAGTGTCGCAAATTGAGAAGTACCTTGAATGGTTTGAAAAGCAAATCATGTCAACGAACAAGGCCGGTTAAAGTAGTGTGACTAACATCCGACCCACGTCTAATCCGGATCGGCACTGCGTACGACAATAATTCTATCATTACCTGTACTGGTGCAGATATATACTTTACCATCCGGTGAAATACAGATATCACGCATCCTGCCATATTTGCCATTAAAGAATTCATTGGTTTCAGTAACCGTTCTATGGTCGCTGCCCAACTTTAACTGCATGAGGCGGGTATTTTTGAGCGTAGCTACCAGCAGCGAATGTTTCCATTGCGGTATCAGGTCGCTTTCATAATAGTCAGTCCCGCTGACAGCGATGGTGGGTGACCAGGTCTTTATCGGTTCCGCTATATTATTCGATGCGCAGAATGTTGGTTCGCCGCCCCCATTGCAAAAACCTTCGACGGCCGGCCAGCCATAGTTCCGTCCTTTCTCAATGATGTTGATTTCATCATCATTACTTGGCCCGTGCTCTGAACTGTAAAGGATGCCATTGGCAAATACCAGTCCCTGGGGATTTCGATGGCCCCATGACCAGAAAGGATTTCCCGGAACCGGGTTATCTGAAGGTATGCTGCCATCCAGGTTAAGCCTCAATACTTTCCCATTGGGAGAATTGGGGTCCTGGGCATTGCCCGTGGTGTTGGCATCGCCTGTAGTTATATAAAGATTGTTGTCTATGATGAGCAGCCGGCTGCCGTTATGAATACCCGCTGCCGAGATATTTTCAATGAGCGTCATGGGACTGGCAAGGGTCCCTGCATTGTAAGTATAACGGACTACTTTTTCCCGGTAGTTCCCGCCATTATTGTAGTTATAAACAACAAAGACATGCGGTGTGGATGCAAAATCGGGGTGTAAAGCCATGCCCAGCAGGCCGCCTTCGCCGTTGGCCACTACCTCTGAAATAGAGTAAACAGGAATAACCTGACCGGTAGCCGGGTTTACGCGGCTAATTTCGCCGCCGCGCTCTGTCATCCAGATAAAATTATCGGGTCCCCAGAGGATTTCCCACGGGAAGGCGAGGCCCTCCACAAGTACGCTGTCCTTTATTTCCACGGAGCCCGGAGGGGGTGGATTATTATTATCTGATTTTTTGCAATACAGTGAGGCTGTGAATGTAAGCATCAGCAGCCAGGGCCAGGGTTTCTTAATCATATGGGTCTTAATGGTTAAAGGGAAACGGGCCAAAATCATGCCCTCCCTTACCGTTAGAGGGTCTTGCGGCCTGTTTGTTTAAGCGAAACGAAATTTTACAGGGAGAAAATACCAAATCACCTAATTTTAACAGCACTAAAACCTACAATTATGAAAGGAACCCGCAATCTCGGCCTTTTAATCATCCTGGGCCTTGTACTGATATTTGGTGTCTGGGGATGCAGTGGTTATAACGGATTGGTTAAGCAGGACGAAACCGTGAAAAATGCATGGAATAACGTGAATACTGAATACCAGAAAAGGAACGACCTGGTAGGCAACCTTGTAAATACTGTAAAAGGTGCAGCCAATTTTGAACAGGAAACCCTGACCAGGCTTGTTGAAGCGCGGGCGAAAGCCACCTCTATCAACCTTTCAGCTGACCAGCTCACTCCTGAGAATATGGCCAGGTTCCAGGAAGCACAGGGACAGATGTCCGGGGCCTTAAGCCGATTACTTGCCGTGGTCGAGAACTACCCCGACCTTAAAGCCAACCAGAATTTCCTGCAATTGCAGGGGCAACTTGAGGGTATTGAAAACGACGTGCGCAACTCGCGCAGGAATTTCAATGATGCGGTCAATACGTATAATACCAAAGTGCGATCATTCCCCATGAATATTTTCTCAGGGATTTTCGGATTTAAGGCAAAACAGGGATTCGCAGCTGATCCCGGCGCCGAGAAAGCACCCAAGGTTGAGTTCTAATACAAAACCATGCAAAAGAAAAAGTATGCTGTTTATGCCATCGCAGCTGTCGTAATTCTGCTGGTGATTTTTGCCGTGACTTCCAATAACACATTGGTAAAAAAGGACGAAGAGGTAAAACTGAAATGGGCGGAACTGCAAAGTACCTACCAGCGCAGGCTGGACCTGGTGCCCAACCTGGTTAACGTGGTAAAAGGGGTTTCCGGGTTCGAACAGGGGACGCTGGAAAAAATTGCGGAAGCCAGGGCAAGGGCCCTATCCGGTTCAGGTTCTGCTGATATCAGCGGCGACAATTTCAATAAGCAGCAAACGCTGCAGGACAGCCTGGCATCGGCAACAAACCGGCTGATCGTCGTGATAGAAAAATATCCGACCCTGAAAGGTACGGCTGCTTATTCCGGGTTACAGACGCAGCTTGAAGGGACGGAAAGGAGAATAAAAGTTGCGAGGAACGACTTTAATGCAGCAGTGGCAGATTATAATAACCAGGTCAGGCAGTTTCCCGCAAACCTGTTTGCGGGATTGTTCGGGTATAAAGTAAGGCAGGGATTTGAAGCCAGCCCGGGGACGGACAAGGCGGTGGAAATAAAATTCTAAAATCAGCAGGCGTGTTTTCAATTTTTAAAAAGAAACGTTTTTTTACCGACGCTGAAACGCAGCAAATCATAGCTGCTATCCGTCAGGCTGAGCGCCGGACGAGTGGCGAAGTCAGGGTTTTTGTTGAAAGCCGGTGCCGCTACGTCGACGCGCTGGACCGGGCCGCTGAGATTTTTTTCAAACTTGAAATGTCCAAAACAGATGATCGCAACGCGGTGCTGCTATACGTGGCCATGAAAGACCGCCAGCTGGCTGTTTTCGGGGATGAAGGTATTCATAAAAAAGTGGGTGCCGATTACTGGAACAAGGAAGTTGGCCTCCTGATCGCCAACTTTAACAGGCAAAATTATGCAGAGGGCATCAGTAAATGCGTGATGGATATTGGCGAAGCCCTGCATTATTTTTTCCCATTTGATAATGACACAGATAAAAACGAATTGCCCGACGATATAGTTTTTGGTAAATGACGAGCATGAAAAAATTTCTTCCCTTTCTTTTTTTTATTTTTTCCCTGCCTGTTTTTGCACAGGTTGAAAAAGCACTTCCGCCAAAGCCTAACCCGCCCAGGCTGTACAATGATTTCACGCGCAAGTTCCTGACCGCCGAGCAGGCAACCGAGCTCGAGCGCAAACTGGTAGCCTACGATGACAGTACTTCCAACCAGCTTGCTATTGTGGTCGTAGACGATCTCAAAGGGTATTCTGCAGCAGACTTTGCGATAGCGCTGGGAAGGACCTGGGGAGTGGGAAACAAGAAAACAAATAATGGTGTCGTGCTGCTGGTCTCTACCGGCGGTGGCGACGGGAACAGGGACGTCTTCATTGCGCCGGGCTATGGACTTGAAGGAGCGATCCCGGATATAATTGCCAAAGCCATCATCGATAATGAGATCATTCCAAATTTCAAGGAAGGCAATTTTTACCGGGGCCTCGATGAGGCTTCTGATGCAATCATAAAAGCGGCGCAGGGTCGCTACCAGGCACCACAGGGTTATTCCGGCCGGGGTAAAAAAGGATTGAGCCCCGTCGCTGTTTTAGTAGTGGTGGTGATTTTCCTTGTTATCATGGGCAGCATTCGCGGTGGCGGTGGTGGAGGAGGTGGATACGTATCTCGTCGTGGATATCGTGGCTGGCCGGCTGGTTGGATTGGAGGTGGATGGTTAGGCGGCGGCGGCTGGTCTGGCGGTGGAGGAGGAGGCGGATGGTCCGGTGGTGGCGGAGGCGGTGGATTCGGGGGATTCGGCGGAGGCGGATTTGGTGGTGGTGGCGCAGGCGGAAAATGGTAAAGGATTCAAAAATTTGAATTTGTCGACATTTAAGCGGGCTATTCTTTCCTGTTGCTGTAGAGAAACCGCTCATTCCTATTATGACGCTATAATTGATTTATCAATAACCTCCCGCTCGGTATATTTATTTAATCAACCGTTTACCACGATTGTTTTTCAAATCTAACTGGTCCAATCATTAATTAAATAGCAACTATGCTGGCAAATTATTTCAAAATCGCCTGGCGAAACATTATGCGCGGCAGAGGGTACAGCGCGCTGAATATTTTTGGACTTGCTGCAGGCATGGCTGTGGCGATGATAATAGGTCTTTGGGTATATCAGCAATATTCGTTCGATAAATTTCTACCCGCTTACCCGCAACTTTACCAGGTTCGCAGGAATTTTTACGGCAACGGCGATACGCTCACGTACGGCGGTACTTCGTTGAAGTTAGCAGACGCCTTACGAAATCAGATTCCCGAAATTGAATCTGTTGCTGAAACAGATGGGGGTGGCCTGCACGGGCTATTGGTTGAAGGCAAAAAGCTTTATGTGAAGGGAAACCAGGTAGGTGGCGATTTTCTTTCGATGTTTCAATTTAGTTTATTAACAGGCGAGGCAAATAATGTTCTGAAAGACCCCTACAGTATCGTGCTGACCGAGAGTACTGCAAAAGCGCTCTTCGGAAATGAAAACCCGGTCGGTAAAATTGTTCGTTATGACAACAGGAACGACTTACGAGTAACAGGTGTCTTAAAAGACATACCTGCCAATTCCAGCCTGCAATTCAATTTTTTAGTACCCTTCAGTTACCTGGAGTCAACTGATGATTTTGTAAAACAGGCCCGTTCCGCAGGGTTCGGGTGGACTAATTTTATAACCTATGTGAAATTAAAGCCGGGGATAGCTTATGCACAGGTGGCACCAAAAATAAGGGACATCCAGAAGGTGGATCGTGATAACAGTTTGGCGATGACAACAAATATTATTTTCGATCCAATTGAAAACTGGCACTTGTATGAAAATTTTGAGCAGGGAAAACCGGTAGGCGGATTTATAGCGTATGTCCGCATATTTAGTATCATAGGCATATTGGTACTGGTGATCGCCTGCATAAATTTTGTCAACCTGACCACGGCGTCTTCTGAGAAAAGGGCAAAAGAAGTGGGCGTAAGAAAAGCAATCGGCTCGGGCAGGGTTGAACTTGTCTTTCAGTTTCTTATTGAATCCGTCCTGCTAACATTCATCGCATTTATTATCTCCATTCTTTTTGTAAGACTGGCATTGCCTTCATTCAATTCACTTACGGACAGCCAAATAGAAATACCGTTTGCAAGCGTGGCATTTTGGTTAGTTATATTTGGTGGTATAATCCTGACTGGGCTGGCTGCGGGAAGCAAGCCCGCATTTTTCCTTTCTTCTTTTAATCCTGTGAAAGTATTAAAAGGCAGCGTCCATGTTGGTAAGGCAGCCGCCCTTCCCAGGAAAATATTGGTGGTGCTTCAGTTCAGCTGTTCAATCGCGCTCATTGTAAGCACATTCATCATCTACCAGCAGGTCCAGTATGCCCGGGACAGGCCATCAGGCTATGACAAGGACAGGCTGATGATGATGGATATGAATGACGATCTCACCCGGAACTATAATGTCATCAGGAATGAAATAAAGCAAAAAGGCATTGCCGGGGCCATCACTACAGCCTCTAACAGTGCTACTACAGGAGGCAATCACCGGGATGTGGACGACTGGCCTGGTAAAAAGCCAGGCGAATCTGTCAATATGGGTTATGTACACGTGACTGAGGATTATTTCAGCACGCTGGGCATGTCCATGAAGGAAGGAAGAAATTTTTCGGGCAATGCCGATACATTGAACGTGATATTCAACGAGGCAGCCGTAAGGCTCCTGCGTTTAAAAAATCCCATTAACCAGGTTATTACTCATATCGATACCCGTATGCGAATCATCGGCGTCGTAAAAGATGCCTTAACGGCCTCTCCTTTTGCACCTGCCGATCCGACTATTTTCATGTATGAAACCAGGCCGCAGCAGGTGATGATGTACCGGTTATCTGCAGGCATAAAAACACAGGATGCCATAGCAGCACTTACCTCTCTCTTTAATAAATACAACCCGGCTTATCCATTCACTTACACGTTTGCGGATGAGGGCTACGCCGCTAAATTTAAACTGGAAGTACTGGTGGGTAAACTTGCCGGATTATTTGCAGCATTCGCCATTTTTATCTCCTGCCTTGGTTTATTTGGACTGGCGGCTTACACAGCTGAGCAAAGGACCAGGGAAATAGGCATACGCAAGGTGCTCGGCGCATCCGTCCCGCAGGTATGGCTGTTGCTTTCAAAGGATTTTATCCTGCTCGTATTGATAAGTTGTTTTATCGCCTCCCCGGTCGCCTTGTATTTCCTGGGCGGCTGGCTGCAGAAGTATGACTACAGGATTTCCATAAGCCCGCTGGTATTCATAATGGCGGGGCTCGCGGCAATGCTGGTAACTTTAATTACTATTAGTTTTCAATCCATCAAAGCTGCCCTTGCAAACCCGGTTAAGAGTTTGAGAACGGAATAGCATCTCCCGGAGACAAGGAGTGGGGATCACTATGACGGTAAAGAACGATATTGTCCAGATGCCTACCTTTGCGGTAACGGGATCATGGTGCTTTTTGATCCCGCCTGAATCAGCTAAAATTATATGGAAAAAATATCGACACAATCATCGAATGGCACGTTGCAGCAGACTAAATTCCTCAAAATCCACCCCGCGGATAACGTACTGGTTGCCCTGACCAGCCTGCCCAGGGGAACGGTCGCAGAAGCAGATGGTAAAACGATTACGCTAGCGCAGGATGTCGGGGCAAAACATAAATTTTTTATCAATGACATGCAGCCCGGTGACGAAATTTATATGTACGGGGTGCTGGTCGGAAAAGCGCAGGAAGCTATCCCCAGCGGCGGCCTCATGACAACGGCCAATACCAGGCACGCGGCGGGACAATATTATTACAGGGAAACTGATTATAGCTGGGAGGCACCGGATGTTTCGAAATTTAAGCACAGGACGTTCAATGGATATGTAAGAAGTGACGGGAGGGTGGGTACTGCCAACTACTGGTTATTCATTCCGACTGTTTTCTGCGAGAACAGGAACCTGGACGTCATTCGCGAAGCGCTATGGAATACCCTTGGCTACGGCGTGACAGGAAAATATAAACAGCTCACAGAACAGATACTTTCGGCTTATGAAAAGGGAGAAAGCATCGATGATATTAAACTGGATCCTGTTGTAAAAAGAAGCGGTCACACCCCTTTTAAAAATGTGGACGGCATAAAATTCCTGAACCACCAGGGCGGCTGCGGCGGTACGAGGCAGGATGCGGCAACCCTGGGATCTTTGCTGGCCGCCTATGCGGACCATCCCAATATCGGTGGTGTTACCGTCTTAAGCCTGGGCTGCCAGAACTTGCAGGTGCAGGATTTTTTAAACTATTTAAAGAAGCGGAACCCTTCCTTTGATAAACCGCTCTATATTTTCGAGCAACAATCCTCCCAGAGTGAAGAAGACCTGGTGAGTGAGGCTATCAAGAAAACATTTTTGGGCTTACAGGAGATAAACAAGATAGAGCGCCAGCCCGCCCCGCTGAGCCAGTTATGTATTGGCGTAAAATGCGGGGGCAGCGACGGCTTCAGTGGCATTTCTGCCAACCCTGCTGTGGGTTACACAGCAGACTTGCTGGTGGCGCTCGGTGGTAAAGTCTTACTGGCAGAATTTCCGGAACTCTGCGGCGCGGAGCAAAACCTTATCGATCGTTGCCCGAGCGAAGCCACAGCTAATAAATTCATCGACCTGATGCAGACCTACAATAAACAGGCGGAAAGTGTAGGATCAGGTTTTCATATGAACCCTTCTCCTGGCAATATTAAGGACGGGCTGATCACGGATGCCATAAAATCAACGGGTGCGGCACGCAAAGGGGGCACGTCACCGGTAGTCGATGTACTGGATTATACAGAGCCGGTTACCAAGGCTGGCCTCAGCCTGGTTTGCACGCCTGGAAATGATGTAGAAGCAACAACAGGAAAGGCAGCCTCCGGCGCCACCCTGATTTTGTTTACTACCGGGCTGGGCACGCCAACCGGTAACCCCGCGGCGCCTACCATAAAAATTGCCACCAATACGTCGCTTGCAAAAAGAATGAAGGATATCATAGACATTGACACCGGCGCTATTATAACCGGTGAAAAAACCATTCAGCAAATGGGGGAAGAGATCCTGGAATACTGTATCCGCGCCGCAAGCGGGGAAGTAATACCAAAAGCCGTTCAGCTGGCCCAGGATGATTTTATCCCCTGGAAGCGTGGTGTCTCATTATAGTAAGCCATTTATTTAAATTGACAACGCGAGTTCACTGGAAGGACGCAGGGGCTTCAAGTGCATTATCCAACTTAATACCCGGCGTAAAATTTTTACCGTATGCATTCCCGCAGAAATTTTATACAGGCAGGTGGACTGCTTGCCACGGCAGCGATTCTTGGGCCCAGGCATTTATTTGCCAACGGGGGATTTGAATTTGAAAGCAAAAGGCCGCCGCTGGCTGATAGGAAATTTACCAGCGATGCGGTGGAAGCCATGATAAAAAAAATAAAATCCGGGCTGCCTAATAAGGAGCTTGGATGGCTTTTTGAAAACTGTTTCCCCAATACCCTGGATACGACAGTGGATTTTGAAATGATTAACGGCAGGCCCGACACGTATGTGATCACAGGGGACATCGATGCCATGTGGCTAAGGGATAGCAGCGCCCAGGTCTGGCCTTACCTGCCACTGATGAAAGATGATAAGAATCTGCAGCAATTAATTGCGGGGGTCATTAACCGGCAGACAACCTGCATCCATACGGACAGGTATGCCAATGCATTTTACAAGGACCTTACAAAAGTGAGTGAATGGAAGCATACCGACATTACGGACATGAAGCCGGGCATCCACGAGCGCAAATGGGAAATTGATTCACTTTGTTACCCGGTACGCCTGGCTCACCGGTACTGGAAGATTACAGGTGATGCTTCCCCATTTGACAGCCGCTGGAAAGAAGCCATTCAATTAACCGTGAAAACTTTTAAGGAACAGCAACGAAAAGCAAACGAGGGGCCTTACAGTTTCCAGCGAAACACTTCCTGGGCCACGGACGGAGTGCCACTATCAGGATACGGGTACCCGGTAAAGCCGGTGGGCCTTATCTGCTCGATATTCAGGCCAAGTGACGACGCAACGATTTTCCCCTTCCTGGTGCCAGCCAATTTTTTTGCAGTGGTTTCTCTCCGGCAGGCAGCTGAAATGCTGCAGCAAATAACCCGTGATAATGCCCTGGCAACAGAATGCCTGCAACTGGCGGCGGAAGTCAGTGCTGCACTCAAACTGCATGGTATTGCAACCCATCCCAGTTTTGGAAAAGTCTATGCATACGAGGTTAACGGGTTTGGCAGCTTCAACCTGATGGATGATGCCAACGTGCCTTCTCTTTTGTCATTGCCCTATCTCGGGGCGCTTACCGCAAACGATGCTATTTACCAGAATACCAGGAAGCTATTGCATTCGTCCTACAATCCTTTCTTTTTTAAGGGAAAACAGGGTGAAGGAATCGGGGGACCCCATGCGGGCATGTTCATGATCTGGCCGCTTAGCATCACCATGCGCGCCCTCACATCAACAAATGATACTGAAATAAAAAAATGCCTGCAGATGCTTGTCAGCAGCCATGGCAATACCGGGTTCATGCATGAATCTTTTCATAAGGATGACGCCACAAAATTCACGCGCAAATGGTTTGCATGGGCCAATACGCTGTTCGGGGAACTTGTCATGGAGTTATATGAAGGGAAGCCCAGCCTGTTAAAGAGCGTCTGAAAATCCGAAAGGTTATAACGTTTGAATTCATTAAAAAATAAACGGGAGCAGTGCAAACTGCTCCCGTTACTATATTAACTGGTACTTTTTTTAGAAACTCAGGGCAAGTTTTGCAAACAGGCGCCTTCCATTGAAACCCATCTGCACCGATTCCCAGGGACCACCCGTTTCGTTGTCGAAGGATTCATAACGGGCATTGGGCACCGCTGCAAAATCAGGATGCACATTAAAGAGATTGTCAGCCCCGATAAATCCGCTGATGCCCTTTGAAAATTTATAAGATACAAAAATGTCAGTAGTCATTTTTCCTGAATACACGAAGGCTTCAGGCACTACGTGAACCTGGTCATTGTATCCATCGATATCAACATAAGGGTCGATCCCGGAAAAACTTCCGGATATGGCCGGGTCGCCGGGGCCACCTGTTCCTGCAGCGCTTGCAAGGCCGGTCCATCCGAAACCAAGCGACCTCACTTTTCCAAAATAAGTGAACGTGGCACCGAAGCCTAATTTGTCAATCATGTAATTCAGGTTCAACGTAAACTTTGATTTGGGAGCCGAAGCAAGCAGGAACGCTTCTTCCCGGTCGCTAAAAAATGTCTTACGGTGCAGGTAGCTGTCATCGAGTGCAGTAGGAATGTTTAATGAATTCACTTCCATGTGCTGGATATTGCCAGCAAGTAATGCATGGAATGTATTTTTGCCCCATTTTTTATTATAGTCAATCACGACATCCACTCCATAGTTGGTCGTGTTAACCGAGTTTGCAAAAAACTGCGCGGTTGATGCGCCGATTGCCTGCAGCTGCGAAGTGAAAGCAGGCGGCAGGGTTGTATCATCAGCCAGGAATAAGCCGGATAATACGATGCGGTCCTTAATTTTAACCATATAGCCATCGACGGTAAATGTCAGTTCCCTGGTTGGCTTCCAGGTAAATCCTACGCTGGCGTTTACTGAAGTTTCTTCCTTCAGGTCCGGGATGCCGGCTGCCTTGGTGACTGCGTCCCCGTTACGCGCAATTCTTGACTGGACCAGCTGGCCGCCACTGAATGAGGTAAGGGTATTACTGAAATTGGTTTGTTGCAGTGAGGGTGCGCGGAACCCTGAGCTTACGGATGCGCGGACATTAAAGTTGGAGGCAATCTTATAGCGTGTCGCGAACTTGCCAGTAAGTACTGATCCAAAATCGGAATAGTTTTCAAACCTCACGGCGCCATCGACCAGCCATTTTTTGGTAATATTTAATTCTGCGTCTGCATAAGCACCGATATTGGAACGGTTGGCTTTTATTTCATCCGCAGGGCTGAAACCGGGGAATCCCTGTGATCCAGGTGCCTGGTCAAAGTCATTGGGATAACCCATGTAAGACATTTCCTCGCCTTTATAGATCGTATATCGTTCATACCGGAACTCTGCACCCACACCCAGGTTCAAGCCCTCTGCGATGGTTGCAAACTCCCGGCTAAAGTCCAGGTTGGTGGTATTTTGTAAGAAATTAAAACCACCGTCGTCAAAATGATTCGGTGTGGTTTCCCCGATGCGCGAGGCGTTAAACGTCTTGTCCCCATAGTAATGAAAATCGTTATAGCCGGTATTGTTGCTGAGGTCCCATTTCCAGTTTGTTCCCGCGCTTCCTTTTACGCCGGCGGCAAATGAACCGTCGGTAATATGCGTTTGTATGTGCGGGTTATAATATACTTCGCCGTCAGCAGAAGTGCGCATGATAGAAGGTACCAGGATCGGGACACCATCTTCATCCACCGGAAAGCGGTCAGGGCGTGCGCTCAGGTTACGGGTATATGCAAATGCATCAGAAGCTTTATAGTTGTAGCCACCGAATGAATAAAACGTGGTCCTGCCGCTGGCAGAAGTCGGCAGATCCAGGTTATACATACCACCTATGGTTGTTACCGACCCGTCCCCGAATGCCCTTCTCCCGGAATTAAGCGGCAGGGCATCTTTGTTGGTAAACACATTGGTATCTGCCACCTGGCGGTAGGTTTTTCCCTGGGTGCGGAAATCGATGGAAAAATTAATATAACCACCGTTCTTTCCGAGTGCCGCTCCATTATTCAGGGAGAGATAGAAGGTATTACCATCTAAGGGGTCGCCGTAATAATACTGGTTACTGGCCCTTGTGTCATGCGCATTGTATTTTGTATCATAATAACCAGACCATCCTGCGTTCACGGTCCATACCTTAATGTCTTTTTTCAGGATAATATTTATAACGCCGGCCATGGCATCAGAACCGTATTGGGCAGAAGCACCGTCCCGCAAGATTTCAACGCGATCAACAATGGATTGCGGGAAACCATTCATATCAACCCCGGAATTTCCACGGCCCCTTGTGCCAAACAGGCCGACAAAAGCAGTCTGGTGCCTTCTCTTACCGTTAATAAGAACCAGCGTTTGATCGGGTCCCAGCCCGCGCAGGGTACCCAGGTCGATATGGTCCGCACCATCGGCACCACTTTGTTTGTTATAATTAAAGGAGGGGGCGGCAATATTGAGGACCGAGGTCAGATCCATTTTTGCTGTAGGCAGTCCTACCTGGTTTATCCGGATTACGTCCACCGGCACGGGCGTTTCCGTTTTTGCCCGCCCGCCGCCGCGGGTACCGACGAATACCACTTCGCCGAGTTCTGTTACCTCTGATTCCATGACGATGGAAAGTGCAGCACCCGAACCAATGGCGATGTTTTGTTTTTTATATCCGATGATGGTCACTTCCAGGACATCGCCGCTGCCCGCCTGTATAGTGAACTCTCCTGCATTATTGGTCAGGGCACCCCTGCTGGTTCCTACGACTTTCACGGATACCCCTGATAACGGGTTTCCATTAATGTCTGTGATCCTGCCTGTGAGTGTTTGTTGTGCAAAACTGGAAATGGTGAAAAGGAAAAATGTTGCAATCAATAGGAATTGATTTCTCATAAACAGTGTTTTAGTTTAAAATGGTAATACTTACATAACCTGATTTCAAATCAGCATAGCATTCGTGCAGTAGGGCGCTCAGAAAAAGGCAGATTCCGCATCGCAAAATAAGAAAAATATAATTAGCGGGATTTAATTCAAAAACAGCCGCAGCAGGTAATCAAATGTAAGCATATGCATCATCCTTGCGGTTTGACCAGCAATGATCCCAGGCCATACAAACTTTCGTCTGCTTCAACGCATGGCGCCTGCTTCGGCCATCACATTTTCTACGCGGCCGGGATATTGTTCCAGGGCTTTTTCCAGGCAGTCCATTGCGGCATTGATAGATGTAAGGTTTAGTACATAAGCGAGTCGTACTTCATTTTTTCCCAATCCTTCTGTACCATAAAAACCGGTTGCAGGGGCAAGCATGACCGTCTGGTTTTTATGGGAAAAATTTTCAAGCAGCCACTGGCAGAACCGGTCGCTGTCATCGATGGGTAACTTGGCCATGGCATAAAAAGCGCCGCCCGGATTGGGGCAAAAAACGCCGGGCATGGCGTTAAGCCGCTGCACCAGTAAATCACGACGGGCCATGTATTCCGCTTTCGGTTTGTCAAAATAGTTGTCCGGTAAATCAATGGCGGCTTCTCCCATGATTTGTGCAAGGCCCGGCGGGCTCAGCCTTGCCTGTGCAAACTTCATGGCCGCATCATAGACCGCCTTGTTTTTTGTTACCAGCGCCCCGATTCTTGCGCCACAGGCACTATAGCGTTTGCTGATCGTGTCCATCAGCACCACGTGCTGTTCGAGGCCGGACAGGTGCATGGCACTGATATAGGCGCCGTCATAACAGAATTCACGGTAGGCCTCATCACTGAATAAATAAAGGTTGTGCCTGAGGCAAACCTGTTTTAGTTTTTCCATTTCATCGCTGCTGTACAGGTAGCCGGTCGGGTTATTGGGATTGCAGATGATGATCGCTTTTGTCTTACGCGTAATTACCTTCTCAAACTCTTCAATAGGCGGCAGCGCAAAGCCTGTTTCAATCGAAGCGGTAATGGGGACCACCTTTACGCCCGCTGCGATGGCAAATCCATTGTAGTTGGCATAAAATGGTTCAGGGATGATTACTTCATCTCCCGGGTTGAGGCAGGTAAAAAATCCAAACAGGATCGCCTCGCTGCCACCGGTCGTAATGATGATCTGTTCATAAGTTACTTCTATGCCGACTTTCCGGTAATAATCTACCAGCCTGCGGCGATAACTTTCATTGCCTGCGCTATGACTGTACTCCAGTACTTTAATGTCTGCCTTGCGAACCGCATCCATCAGGGCAGGGGGCGTTTCAATATCAGGCTGGCCGATATTGAGGTGATATACTTTTATGCCATTTCTTTTGGCAGCCTCTGCATAGGGCACCAGCTTGCGGATCGGGGATGCCGGCATTTTCTGGCCCCTTTCTGAAATATGTAACATGGATTAAAGATAACCTATTTGTAAAAAATAGGAATAACCCTGGCGGAGCTGCCTGTTGTCAGTAATTCTCTTCCATATCCCCGGACAGCGTTTCCTCCAGGTTTAGAAAAACGGTTTCGTGGTAGCCCTTCCATTGGGGAGGGTTCTTGTCCAAAGCGGTTTGCGTAATATTTAATGCTGTTTCCTCCTGTGTTGAACAGATGAACCGGATCTCAGCTTCTATTTCTTCCGGCGTCTTGAGGTAGTTATTGATGTTGTTAACGTCAGCATGGGAATTGTTTTCTCCACTGCCGGTCATCGGGCGGAAAAGGTTTTTTACGTCTGATACAAAATCCGCTATCCCGGATTTTGCTTTTGTTACCAGTTCGTTGTCTAAAATATCCCTGAAGGGATTGGAGATAATTTTGGTAATGGTGTCCTCCTTCATGGCAAGCCTATTTCCCGTTTTCCTAAAAATTTCATGCCGGAAAATCCTGCGGAGTGCCAGTAATTCCCTGTGGAAAAATGTCCTCGGCGGGATGGCTTTGAGCAAAAAAAAATCCTCTCCCGGGGGAAAGGATTATTGTAAATGTATGGTTGCTTAAATTACTTGTTGCTGGCTGATTTTGATTTGCCCTCGCCTTTATTTTTGGCATAGGCATCATAAGCCGCAGCATCCAGCACCTCGCCGGTAATCTTTACGGTTTTTGGCGTTTCAATTCCTGCCAGTTTGATATAGACGTCCTTGTCAAAATGATTGAGCGCCGCTGCATTGTACTGTACTTTCAATTTGGCGGTCTGACCCGGCTGTATGGGCTCTTTTGGTTTTTCAGGAGTCGTACATCCGCATGAACCCCAGGAATTTTCCACAACTATCGGTTTGTCACTCGTATTCTTAATTTCAAAAAAATACGTGACAGGCACATTCTGTTTGATTTTACCAAAATCATACTTTTCAGTATTCATTTTGATAACATCTTCTGCTTTTGTCTGGGCCATTACTGCTACGCTGAAAAAGAACGCTGCGGCAGCAAGTAAAATACTTTTCATGCTTATAGGTTTTGTTGTTTTAAAAATTGAACTGATTCGTTGGCTGGCGCAGAACCCGCTGGGGCTTTCCACACCGTCCCTTTTATTTTGATTTGTTTGCTTTGCGTGGTATTGTAACTGATCGAAATGTATTTTTCAAAGGGCCCTTCAGTGGCCGCGTTGTACCCGACTTTAATTTTTGCGGTGGCACCGGGAGCAATCGGTTCAGGACTCCATTCCGGTGTCGTGCAGCCGCAGGTAGCCTGTACGTTATCGAGTTTCAGTGGCTGCTTGCTAAGATTTTTGATTTCAAAATAATGAAATACCGGTTTGCCCTGGGGGATCTTTGAGAAATCGAATTCCGTCTCCTTGATCTGCAGCACCCCGTCGGCGGGTTGCGCGGGGGTAGCGGATTCTGTTGCGTGATCCTGGGCACCCGCCCAAAAGGCTAGCACGCATAAAATACAGAAGGACAGAGTTTTCTTCATAAAAGGCACTTCAAAATGAAAGTCAAATTTAGATCAAAGATGGCACACTTCATACAAGGGTTGCAGCCCATTTAGATTTTTTTAACAGGAGGTAAAACGGGATAGTAATACCTCTATCTTTGTCAACATGGACAGCACCGCTATATTAACGATGCCGGATACTGAAAAATTATCTTTTGAGAATTTCAGATCTGAAGTCCTTAAGGACTACCGCATTGCCTGTATCAGCCGGGAAACCAGCCTGCTGGGGCGCAAGGAGGTGCTGACCGGCAAGGCAAAATTTGGCATATTCGGGGACGGTAAGGAACTGGCCCAGGTGGCTGCCGCCAAATTCTTTCAAAAAGGTGATTTTTTAGCCGGTTATTACCGCGATCAGACCTTCGCGTTTGCGCTGGGAATCACGACCGTTGAGCAGTATTTCGCGCAGCTGTATGCCGACCCGGATTTTTCCCACGATCCCTTTAGTGCGGGCCGGCAGATGAATGCCCATTTTGCCACCCCTTTTGTCGATAAAAACGGGGGGTGGGTCGACCTGACCAACCGCAAAAATATTACCTCTAACCTGGCCCCGACAGCGGGGCAGACCCCCCGGTCACTGGGCCTTGCGCTGGCATCCAAAGTGTTCAGGAACGTGGACCAGCTCAGACAGTTTCCCAATTTGTCCAGCAACGGAAATGAAGTTTGTTTCACTACCATAGGAGATGCCTCGACCAGTGAAGGCGTGTTCTGGGAAACCATTAATGCGGCCGGCGTCCTGCAGGTACCGCTGGCTATGTTTGTCTGGGATGATGGTTACGGGATTTCAGTTCCCAAAAAATACCAGACCACCAAGGAATCCATTTCTGAACTGCTAAGTGGTTTTCAAAAACAGCCGGGCACTAACGGCATCAACTTATATACCGTCAAGGGATGGGACTACGCAGGCATGTGCGAAGCGTTCGAGGAAGGAATCCGGCTTGCCCGCGAAACCCACACGCCGGTTGTTTTCCATGTTGAAGAAATAACACAGCCGCAGGGACATTCAACTTCCGGCAGCCACGAGCGGTACAAAAGTGCAGACCGGCTTGAATGGGAACGGGAGTGGGACGGCAATAAGAAAATGCGGGAATGGATTCTCGCCAACTCACTGGCCCAGGAAGAAGAACTCGAAGAGCTCGAATCAAAAACCAAGGAGGAAGTAAGGGAAGGAAAAGCCAGGGCCTGGTTAAATTACATTACACCGGTAAAAAGCCAGGTGGCAAAGGTCGCCGAGATGGTCATCCAGATCAGCAACAGCCTGCCGGAGCAGTCGCCTGCGCTGAAAAAACTATCGGTTGACCTGACTGCCAACCGCGAACCCCTTCGCAGGGATGTCATGCAGGCAATCAAAAATGCGCTTGACCTGTCCGGTGACAGTGATGCGGCCTTCTGGCTGAAAGACTATTACGAGGAACTGCTCCTTGAAAATAAATTATTGTTTAACTCCCACCTGTATAACGAAGGACCAGGGAGTGTGCTGAATGTGCGGGAAGTAAAAGCCGTCGTTCCGACGGAAGCGCCGTCGATAAACGGGTTTGAAATTCTTAACCGCTACTTCGACCGGCTCTTTGCGACCAATCCCAAAGTAGTCGCATTTGGAGAGGACGTGGGCCTCATCGGTGACGTCAACCAGGGCTTCAGCGGCCTGCAGGCAAAGCATGGAGCAGACCGGATTTTTGATACCGGCATCCGGGAACTCACGATCATGGGACAGGGCATCGGTCTTGCGATCCGCGGGCTGCGTCCCATTGCCGAAATCCAGTACATTGATTACCTGTTGTATGGCCTGCAGACATTAAGCGATGATGCAGCGACCCTTCACTACCGGACGAAAGGCCAGCAAAGTTGCCCGGTCATTGTCCGCACAAGGGGCCACCGGCTGGAGGGGATCTGGCACAGCGGTTCGCCGATGGGCATGATCGTCAATGCGCTCAGGGGTTTTGTGGTATGCGTGCCGAGAAATATGGTGCAGGCAGCAGGTATGTACAATACGCTCCTGCAAAGTAATGATCCGGCCATCATGGTGGAATGCCTGAATGGTTACCGGTTAAAGGAAAAACTGCCAACCAACCTGCTGGAATACACTATTCCTGTTGGCATGCCGGAAGTAATCCGGGAAGGAGACGATATCACCATTGTATCATATGGTTCGACGCTGCGAATTATCGCGGAAGCCGCCAGGTCACTGGAAAAACTCGGCATCAGTTGCGAAATCATCGATGTGCAGACCCTGCTGCCCTTCGATATCCATCATTCCATTGTGGAATCGCTCAAAAAAACCAACCGGATCGTTTTTGTCGATGAGGATGTTCCGGGGGGCGCTGCTGCCTATATGTTCAATGAAGTCATGGAAAAACAGGGTGGCTACCGCTATCTTGATGTATCGCCGCGGACCATTACCGGCAAAGCGCACCGTCCAGCCTATGGCAGTGACGGCGACTATTTCAGCAAGCCCAACGCGGAAGAAATAGAAACGGTCATAAAGGACATGATGAAGGAGTAGTCCCGCCCCGCGCTTATTTTCCAACCAAACAGATCACCTGCATCTTGCCGAAACCGCGGTTCCGGGTAACAATTTATGGCTGCCTCGGCGGGGTTTTGTAATTTTCTGGTGTAATCAATTTTGTTCACGCTTAAATAATTTGCTATGCCTATTGTAAAAGTGATAGAAGTAATTTCTTCTTCAAAAAAAAGCTTTGACGATGCCGTACAAAACGCCGTGACAGAAGCATCAAAGACCATCCGTAATATTGACTCCGTGTTTGTAAAGGACCTGAAGGCACATGTTAAGAATGGCAAAATAGAATCCTACGGGGCCATCTGCAATTTATCGTTCCGGCTGGATGAGTAAACTAATTCCTAATTTTATCGGCCCACTGAAAGGTGGGTTTTTTGTTAGTTATGATACAGCCCGGCTTTTTACTATTGATTGATATCCTCGGCACCTTTGCTTTTGCTGTCGCGGGTGCTTTTGCGGCGATGGAAAAAAAGCTGGATCCCTTCGGTGTGCTGGTGCTTTCCTTTGTCACGGCCATCGGCGGCGGTACGCTCCGGGATATGATGATAGGAAACCTGCCCGTTGCCTGGATGCGCAATGAGACGGCAGTATCGGTGATATTCTGTTCTGCTATCATCGCCATGCTTTTCGGGGGATTTTTAAAGAAACTGCCCGCCACCCTTTTTATTTTTGATGCATTAGGCCTGGGGCTATTTACCATTATCGGCATTGAAATGGGAGTCGAAAAAAATTTCAGCCCGGGAGTATGCATAGCGCTTGGCACTATCACAGCCTGTTTCGGGGGCGTCTTACGTGACGTGCTGCTCAACAATGTCCCCCTGCTGTTCAGGAAAGAGATATACGCTATGGCCTGCATTACAGGCGGGGTGATCTACATGATACTGGTTGAAATGGATTTGGATGATACGCTTTCGAAGGTCCTTTGCATTCTCATCATTTTTACCATTCGTGTATTAGCCGTGCGGCTGAAACTTTCTTTGCCTCAATTTTACAACAAAGACAAACCAGGATGAAACTGACACTTTACCAGGTGGATGCTTTTACCAACAGGCTGTTTGGCGGCAACCCCGCTGCTGTCGTACCGCTTGAAAAATGGATCGATGACAGCCTGATGCAAAACCTCGCCATGGAAAACAACCTGGCTGAAACTGTATTTTTTGTCCCCGATGAAACCGGTTTTCACATACGGTGGTTTACGCCGGTACTAGAAATCAACCTTTGCGGGCATGCCACGCTTGCGTCGGCTTTTGTTTTGTACAACATCCTGGGGTATAATAAAGAGCAGGTTGTATTTAACTCCCGGAGCGGAAAACTGATCGTGGAGAAAAAGGAAAATCAGTACCTGATGGATTTTCCGTCCTGGAAGCCTGAAAAGATTGACGATTACCCGGCGGGCCTGGCATCCATGCTCGGGGTGAAAGAAATTGTCGCGGTTTACAAGCACCGTGATTTGCTGGTTGAATTGAATGCAGAGGAGGATGTCGCGAACGCGGCCCCTGATTTTACCGCCGTGAAAAAAACCGGCGAGAAAATCATTATCACGGCACCTGGGAAAAAGACAGATTTTGTTTCCCGGTTTTTTGCGCCCGTTGCAGGAATCGATGAAGACCCCGTTACCGGCTCCGCGCATTCCCAGCTTATCCCGTTCTGGAGCGAGAAACTAAACAAACAGGTGCTAACGGCAAAACAACTCTCCAGCAGGGGAGGCACTATTTACTGTGAACAAAAAGGGGAGCGGGTGATCATGGGCGGCGAATGCGTGTTCTATATGAAAGGCGAGTTTGAAATTTAAAGGTCCCGCAAAGGAAAGCGCGGTTCCTTTGCGGGACAAATTATATCAGCTGACCGGTGAGCCAACGAGGATCGACCGGAACACTTCAATCACGCGGTTCACCTCTTCTTCTTTCATGGGAATAAACAGGGGAAGGATAATGCTGCGGTCACTGGATTTTTCAGAGACCGGCAGGCTCAGCCCTGCATAAGCCGTACTGTAGGCTGTTTCCCGGTGCGAAGTCATGATGCCGCGACGGGTGACAATTCCCGCATCCAGCATTTTTTGCATTAACTCGTTGCGACTAATGGGACAGTCATCTTTCAGATAAATGCTGTATGACTGGTAGTTGCTGAAATAGCCGTCCGCTTCAACCGGCAGCTGGATGTGATCAATGTCTTTGAACGCCTCGTTATATTTAAAGGCTATTTTCCTTCTTTCTCCGACGATCCAGTCCAGTTTTTCCAGTTGCTTGATGCCTACTGCAGCCTGTATGTCGGTCATGCGGTAATTATAACCAATCTCGATATGGTCTTCAAAAATGATCTTCGATGATTCATGGCGCTGGCGGTCATTGACAGACATGCCGTGCTGCCGCAGGAGTTTCATGCGCTGGTAGTAATCTTCCCGGTTGGTGGTTATAAATCCACCGTCGCCGGTGGAGATGACTTTCCGGGGATGGAGTGAAAAGCAAACCAGTTCGGAGTGGCTGCCAATTTTTTGTCCTTTATAGGAACAACCCGCAGCGCAGGCCGCATCTTCAATGAGCTTGACCTGGTGCTTGTCAGCCAGCTTCCTGAACGCGTCTATATCAGCAGGCATACCTATCTGGTGCACCAGGAGGATGGCCTTTGTCCTTGCTGTTATTTTTTTCTCTGTGTCCTTCACGTCAAGGTTATAGTTGGCGGGATCAATTTCCGCAAATACCGGTTTTGCCCCGACATAGGTGATGGAATTGGCCGTTGCCACATAGCTCATGGAAGGGCAAATCACTTCATCTCCTTCGCCGATACCGGATACAATCATCGCCAAATGGAGGGCTGTCGTGCAGTTGGATACGGCAACCGCATACCTGGCACCGGTATAGGCTGCGAATTTTTCTTCAAACTCCGCCACGCGCGGGCCCTGCGTTATCCATCCTGTCAGGATGGTATCGTATGCTGCCTGCGCTTCTTCGGCGGTGAGGTAAGGTTTTGCTATGGGGATCATGCGTTTATTTTTTGTTCTAATTTTTCAAAATACCACTGGGTCAGTTCTTTCATTCCCTGTTCAAGGGTGACGGTGGGGGTAAAATTCAAAAGTTGCTGCGCCTTGGAGATATCGGCCAGCCTGCGGCTGACGGGGTTGATTGAATTTTCTTCCCGGTGCTCGGGCTCCAGCGTTGAATTGTTCACTTTCAGTAAGACGCCAAGCAGCTGCTTAAGGCTTGTTTCTTCTGAGTTGCCGATATTAAATGCTTCATCGGTTACATCTGCCTGCAGTGCCGCCACATTGGATTTAGCTATATCTTTCACATACACAAAGTCCATCGTGGTGGACCCGTCGCCGTAGATCAGCGGGTTCCTTCCGTCACGGATGCAATCCAGCCATTTGATCATCACTTCTGTATATTTCCCGTCCGTATCCATGCGGGGGCCATATGCATTGAAATAGCGCAGGGCAATATAGTCAAGGCCATACATGAATTTGAAACTGCGGAAGAGCTGCTCGCCCCACATTTTGGCGGCGCCGTAAAATGTCTGGTTGTTATACGGGTTATCCGTTTCCGGGGTCGGAAAATGCTGGGCCAGTCCATAAACGGATGCGCTGGAACTATAAATTACTTTTTTCACCTTATGTTTTACGCTCAGCTGCGCCACATCAAAGGTTGATTTCAGCATGACATCGAAGCCATCCTGCGGGTTGGCAGCGCAGGCGTTGATTCGCAGCGCGGCCATGTGAAAGATATAGTCAGTGCCTGCTATGCAGGCTTCCAGTTTCGCGGTGTCGCGGATGTCGCCTTCATGAAATTCTACGAGGGGATTATTGAAGAAATTTTTCATGTTGGCCCTGGTGCCGCGGATGAAGTTGTCCAGGATGATAATTTTTTTAGGCTGTAATGGAATCAATTCTTCCACTACATAGGATCCGATAAATCCTGCTCCCCCGGTAACGAGGATAACACTGTCTTTAACTTTATTGTGCATGTTGGGTACTGTTTAGACTTAATAAAAGGATGCCTGAAAGTATCAGGGCGAAACCGATAAAAGAAACCACGTTGATCTTATCCCTGAAAATATAATAGCCGGCAATGACAGTCAGCACGAAGTTGATGCCTGCTGAAACCGGTATTACAAATGTGAAATTGGCAGAAGACAGGGCTTTGAAAATAACAAGGGCTGAAACAAAAATCAATACAAAGGCGGCGACAACCTGCAGGTCGAGCAGGAAATTAACCCACTGCCCGAAATCGTTCAGTGTTTTTCCTTTAAGCTTCCATTTGATCATGGCTGCGCCGGATACGTTGAGTATCGCGTAGAGGAGGCAATATGCTACAGCCTTTGTCATGGTTGTTCCAGCTCAATTATTTTATCGATGATGTAGACCGGCCGTTTGCGGCTCGCGTCAAGTGTACGCCAGAGGTATTCGGCGATGATGCCTAATGAAATATTGGTAATCCCGAATCCAATCATGAGAATGGAAACCAGTGCCGGCCAGCCCGAACTAAGGTCGTGCATGATTAATTCACGGAGTACAATATATATGGTCCATAAAATGCCGATAAAAAACATGGAGATGCCCACGATGGTAACAAACCGGATGGGAGCGTAGGAAAAAGCAACAAAGGAATCAATAAAGAGCTTGATCTTTTTGGACAGGGTCCATTTGCTCGCTCCTGTTTTACGTTCCCTTTTTTTGTAAGAGATGGAATCCTGTTGGAAACCCATTCCCAGGATTTGCAAAAAGATGGAGGAGTTGGCTTCCACGTTCAGGTTCACTGCTTTTGCGACCTTGTTGTTGAACATGACGATGTCAAATCCTTTCTCCGGGAAATTCTTAAAGGCAAATTTCTGCATCAGGTAAGCGTAAGAACGCGAAAAGGCTTTTTCGGCAAATGATACCTTGGTGCTTTCGCGATGTGCCCAGATGATGTCGTTCCCTTCTTCGATTTTGGCCTTCATGCTGATGATGAGGTCCAAAGGGTCCTGCAAATCCGCATAGTTGAAACAAACCAGGTCGCCGGACGCATGTGAAATGCCCGCCCTCAGCGCCGCGTGGGATCCGAAATTCCTGGACAGGTTGATAATCCTTCCACGGTAGGCCCTGTGGTTCATTTCCGCCAGCCTTTCGACGGAACGGTCGGCTGAACCGTCATTTATAAAAATGACCTCTGCCCTGATTTGGCTATGGCCCGTAAAAAATTCATTCAGGCTGTCAACCAGGAAGGGGATACCCTCATACTCATTATAAATCGGTATGAGCACCGTGATATTATTGGTATTCAACTCAGGCATGCGGCATGAATTTGAAACGTAATCGGATGCTTTTGATATATTCTGTCGGGAACATCACTTTACCGTTATGCTCGATTTCCTGCAGTTCCAAAAACCCTTCCCTGCAGGCCACCAGGACACTGTTCTTGCTTTTCTGGATAGATACCACGTGGCCTGGCATCGCCAGGTATCTTTCGTGCGGGATATAGAGCCCGGCTTTCCAGATAATAATTTTTTCGCCGTTCAGGAAACTGAATGCTCCCTTGTACGGGTGCGCGGAGGCGCGCACCAGCCTGCATACATTTTCAGCCGTGTCATGCCAGTTCAGCTGGCTGTCTTCGGGCAGCCTGGGGTAACAGCGCAGCCCGTGGACCGTCCCTTTCAAATCATAGTCGAGGGGATTAGCCAGGACTTTTTTTACCGCTTCCTCATAGAGCAGCGGGGCGTCATGGGCCGCCTGCTTCAGGACATCAGCGATATAAGAATCCTCACCAATGAGTATTGTCTTGCGGCAGATGATATCGCCTGCATCGAGTTCAGGATCCATCTTGTGAATATTCCCATTGATGTAGGCTTCCCCTTTTATGATGGTCCAGTTCACCGTGGCGTTCCCTTTGTAATCCGGCAGGTTGCCGAGGTGAAAATTTAATATCCCGCACTCAAAGAGGTCCAGGAAATTCTTGTGAATCGTGTATTTCCAGTTGGCACTGATAGCCGTTCGCACGTTATTTTCCCTGATGATCTTTATCAGCTCTTCGTTGTTCACGGTCTTTGTCATGAAAAAGGCAGCGCCAATTTCCTTTGCGAGGGCTTCAAAGTCGGAATGTTTGATGTCATACTCTTCGTAGGCCTCTTCGGTAACAATCGCTTTGAACGTATAGCCTTGTGCCGCCAGGTGCCTGATCCCGTCGAAGAGATAGCGCGACCTGCCAATTGCTACAAGATTTGTGGTTGTGCTCATATGATTTCCAGTATTGGAATGTTTTTGTACAAATGATTCCCTGTCATTAAAGCTTCCGCTGATTTCAGGCCGCCGGCCTGTAACCTTATGATCGGGTCGTTCCCGATGGCGGAAGGCAGGATGCCCATGTGGCCACTGCTTACGTGGGCGGGGTAATAACGAACGCCTGCCTGGTCAAGGGCCGCTTCGCTGGCGTCGCCTGCATAGCGCAAAAGCAAAGGATCAGCAAACTGCTCTTTGATTTGCTGCAGGGAAACCGGGCTGTTTTCACCAATCCACAGCTGGTCAAAAGGGTAGGCAGTAAAGATTATCGCCTCTGCATCTCTGTAAGCTGCAGGAATTTTTATATCAGGGAAGCCCCCAATCCAATCTATCGTGTCAGTATTGTATTTCGGTTTGTTTTCCTCGCGGTCGATTACCGCCAGGCCGTCGCAAATTTTGGATACGACTTTTGCAATAAAGGGTCCGAAGTCATTGTTGCAAAGCAGCACAAATTTATTGTTGTAGGGGCAAATGCCCGCATCAAAAATCTGTTTTACCGCCATGTCCCCTAAATAGTTGAAGACGTCAACATCCGGGTGCCGTTCATTGGTAGCGCCAATCCGGAAGCCCCTTTGGCGGATATAGTCGATATCCATGTCCGCATCCCGCCATTCCCAGGCCTCGTACATCAGCGGGATGACCACCGAGTCTTTTGCATGCTTCAGCAGGGTTGCGCTTAAAGGCCTTAAATGACCGGAGTTGGTAATAACATCTGCCTGTGCTACGATTTCAGGCGTGATCGTGTCAACAAGGGTAATATCAAGCGTGCCGCCTTTATAACCGGATGCTATATCCCGGGTGGCTGCAAAGACCTCTTCCCTTGTTCCATACCTTGTCGTTTTGGAGTAGGCAAAAACCTTTGCGCCTGCCAGCGCCGCCAGCAGGGGAGTGACCACGTAAGCCCCGGATGCCGCTTCGGTCAGCACCGTTTTTCCTTTCAGATCCAGGGAAAGGGCCTCCACCCGTTTTACCAGTTTATCGATCAGCATAATTTAATAGCTATTCAGGGCATTTATTACGCGGCTGACTTCTGAATCCGTCAGTTCTGCATACATGGGCAATGAAACACAATTGTCAGCCAGGAATTCTGCATTCGGGCAATCACCTTTTTTGTACCCCAGGTGTGCGTACGCTTTCTGTAAATGACAGGGTACCGGGTAGTGATAGGCCGCATTAATATTGTTGCTGGCCAAATGCTTTACAAAGCCGTCCTTATTATCAGTCGTCACAACGAAGAGGTGATACACGGAACTGGCCCACGAGGGCTGTGCCTGCATTTTGATTTTTGCGTTGCTTACTTCGGAATGATAACGTTTTGCAATCGCCCTCCTGCGGTTATTCCAGTCATTGAGGTATTTCAGTTTGACCGTCAGGGAAGCGCCTTCCAGCCCGCCCATGCGGTAATTATATCCTATTTCGTCATGGTAGTACCTGGTCACCGAACCGTGGTTGCGGAGGCTTTGCAGGTGCTTTACATAGTCATCATTGTTGGTGGTGATACCACCGGCCTCGCCACAGGCGCCGAGGTTCTTGCCGGGATAGAAACTGAAGCAGGCCATTTCACCGAAACCGCCAACCGACGTGTTCTTGTAGTGAGCACCCTGCGCCTGCGCGGCGTCTTCAATAAATTTCAGGTTATGCTTTTTGCAGACGGCTGCGACCGCGTCAATGTCAAAAGGCTGGCCGTACAGGTGAACACCAATGACCGCTTTTGTTTTCGCGGTAATTTTTTCTTCGATTTTAGAAACGTCAATCTGCCAGGTGTCCGCTGTGCAATCGACAAATACCGGGGTCGCGCCTGCATGGCTCGGTCCCCAGGGAGTGGCAATAAATGTATTGGCAGGAATAATCACCTCATCGCCCGTGCCGATGCCCATGGCAAGCATTGCCATATGCAGGGCCGTCGTACCATTGCTTACCCCTACAGTATGTTTTACATGGCAAAAAGCCGAGAATGCCTTTTCAAATTCCTCTACGAACGGGCCGCCGCTGAAGGCTGTTTTTTCATATACTTTTTCAAACGCTTCGAATATTTCCTTTTTAATCTGGTGATGCTGACCGGAGAGGTCAAGACAGTTGATTTTTTTTTCCATGTAGAATTAACTTCAGAATTGTTGTTATAAGGTTTTAATTATTTTGGCCGGGTTCCCTGCTACCACCGTATTGGCGGGCACGTTTTTAGTTACTACAGCACCTGCTCCCACCAATGCATTTTCACCGATGGTGATGCCGCAGAGAATGGTGGCATTGCTGCCAATGGAAGCGCCCCTGCTTACCGTTGTTTCGATTACTTTCCAGTCGGCATCGGACTGCTGCGTGCCATCGGCATTGGTTGCGCGGGGAAAGAGGTCGTTGGTAAACATAACCCCGTGCCCGATAAAGACATTGTCTTCGATATGCACACCTTCGCAGATAAAGGAGTGGCTGGAGATCTTGCAATTCTTTCCAATGGTCGCGCCTTTTTGAATTTCCACGAACGCGCCTATTTTACTGCCATCATCGATGCTGCACCCGTACGCATTTACAAAATTGAAGATGCGCACGTTCTCGCCCACCGAAACATTGTTCAGGCTCTGCTTGTCATTATTTATAGTAGTGACCTTCATATCATTATATTTTAACTTCCTTCCCCCCGTTCTTGATTGAGATTTGCGAGGCCTCCAGGATCTGGACGACTTTCATGCCCAGCTGCGCATTGGCCATTGGCTGCCGTTTTTTAATGATGGACTGGACAAAATCATTTGCCACTCCAGATAAGGCTTCCTGGCTGCCCAGTTTGGGAATGTACACGTCCCCGGTGCGGTAGTCGACCAGGATATGTTTTTTATCTTCTTCTGTTTTGACGTTGTAGCCGGTGTCATAGATCCTCACCTTTTCAGAAGGTTCAAGGTCATTGTAAACGATCATCTTTTTATCTCCGCCTATCAGGGTTTGACGCACCTTAACCGGGGAGGTCCAGGAACAGTTGAAATGCGCGATAAAGTCAGAATTGTAGTTCACCGTCATGTAGGCGATGTTCTCAATATTGTTCCGCGTATGCGAGATGCCCGTCGCGTTAATGCTCAGCGGGGTATCGTTGATGAGAAAGGTAAGTATGGAGATATCATGCGGGGCCAGGTCCCAGAGCACGTTCACGTCAGGCTGGAACAGCCCGAGGTTGATACGGGTGGAATCAAAATACCTTGGCGTACCGATAGTTTGATTTTCAATGAGTTCTTTCATTTTCTGAATGGCGCCCGTATACAGGAAGGTATGGTCAACCATGATGGTCACCCCTTTTTGGGCGGCCAGGTTGATCAGTTCTTCCGCTTCCGCCACGGAGGCGGTCATCGGTTTTTCGATGAGGACATTCTTGCCGTTAAGGATAGCCTGCTTTGCGAGGGCATGGTGGGTAAATACAGGCGTTGCAATAATGACTGCATTGATTTCCTTGTCTGCCAGGACCTCTTCAGCCGTTTTTACACCTTTTATGGAAGGGAAATTTTTTGCAAGGAGCGCGAGCCGCTCGGGGCGGGCATCGGCAACTGATTTCACGGTACAATCCGGGGCGGTAAAAAAGTTCCTTACAATGTTGGGGCCCCAATAGCCATAGCCAATAACACCTGCTATTACATTTTCCATTTTTTTGCTTGCGGTTGGTTACCTTTTTATTTAACAGTTTTCACATTTCCGGCTTTAGAACGTATTTTTCCGGGTTACATTATCTAATACGTAAAAAATTAATTAACAGGCTAATGTACAGCCATAGTAATAAATCAAACTTATTAATCCATAGATTGCAACGGTACTAAATCAATGTGGAATCAACAATAGAACATTGGGTACTGAGAGGATTAGCCAGCCTCTTTAAAAAGGTGTTTATCGTCTTTCAACTGGAGCTGTCAATCAAACGGTATTTCAGGATCAATCGCTTTAGCCCGCCCTGAAATTCAAAAAACCGGGTCAAAAGTATTAAATATTTTTTTTTAATCCTATCAATTTACACACAATCATTTGACGGGGATAACCTGCTAATAATTATGCAGTTAAGAAGGATTTGCTACGGACGCCCGGAAAAACCGGAGGGCGCCAAAAGCCGGGTGAAGGGAGGCGAATGGGTCGCTATTTGACTTTTTTGAAGAGCATCACATACCCGCACAGGTTCTTTTTCTTCTTCTTATTGACCTGGACCGGCTTCATCATGTGGAATTCGGAGAATTTCGGGACATAGGAATAAGAAATGACATTCCCATCGACGTCACCCCACTGGTGCTTTTTGTAGACCACTATTTTTTCGTTCCAGTCATACATCCTGACCTCGTAAAGCCGGGAAGAGTATTCCCCGATAAAGACGAACTGGTACCAGGTTCCTTCGTTCAGCGGAACGACGACCGGCATTTCAAATTCGCTTTCCATCGTGATGGATGCTTCTTTGAGTAACAGGAACCCGTCGTTGGAATAGATGCTTTTCAGGCTGTCCACCTGCTTTTTGATAAATGCATCGTCACAGGACTGCAACCTGATAACGTTTTGGGAAAAAGTTACGGGGGAAAGCAGGATAAGCGCCAAAAGGATGGTGAGCGATGGTTTTTTCATAAGGATTCTCCTGGGACTAGGTACGAACATAAAGGTAAACCAAAATAGATGGTATCCTAAATTTTGAAAGCATATTTGGATGGAAAAAATTACGGAGTAATTCTTCTCCGTAAATCTACCTCTAACCCGTAAACGAATTCCGGCTGAAAGGATCAGCTTTCCTTTGAAACACCTGGCTTACTGCCGGTGAAAGTAAAATGAATTGGCCTGCTGCGTGGAGGTTAACACCAGGTCGTTGATGCAAACATGGGCAGGCAAACTGGCACAGTAAAAAATAACGTCCGCCACATCTTCAGCGGTTAGTGGCTTGAATCCTTCGTATACTTTGGCAGCCGTATCCCGGTCACCCTTGAAACGGACGAGCGAAAACTCGGTTTCAGCCGCTCCGGGGTGGACAGCGGTTACTTTGATATGGTGCCGCAACAAATCTATCCTCATTGATTCACTGATGGCCGCCACGGCGTGCTTGCTGGCGCAATACACATTCCCTTTTTCATAGACTTCTTTGCCGGCTGTTGATCCAATGTTAATGATATGCCCGCGTTTTTGTTTGACAAGGAAGGGGAGGATCGCCTTGGAGACATAGAGCAACCCTTTCACATTGGTGTCTATCATCGTCTCCCAGTCAGCGAGGCTCGCTTCATCGAAATAATCGCGGCCGAGCGCAAGGCCCGCATTGTTGATGAGCAAATCAACCTGTTGCCAGTCCTCCGGGATTTGGGCAACTGCCTGGAAGACTTCCTGCTGCTGTTGCACATCAAAGGGCAACGCTAAAACCGCCACCTTGTAGTTTTCTTCCAGCGCGGTTTTCAGTTCGGCTAGCCGGTCCTGCCGGCGCCCGTTGATGATGCAGTTATAACCCTGCGAAGCAAACTTGAAAGCACAGGCTTTTCCAAAACCAGAAGTAGCACCGGTAATAAAGACAATTCCAGCCATAAGCTATTATAAGATTGGCCCACGAAGATAGCCCATTAACCCCAGCGCTACCGGATCAGCGTGACGGTTCCTTTCCTGAAGAATGAATTGCCGAGGAAGTCGACAGCTTCGACCAGCCATACATAGGTGTTGGTGGCCTGAGGTTTGCCGCCAATTCTTCCATCCCAGCCCTCTTCATTGGTGGTGGTACTGAATACCATTTGTCCCCACCGGTTATAGATGCGGAAATATTTTATTTGCTGTATTCCAACAGCGATGGGCCGGATGACATCATTGAGGCCATCGCCGTTGGGTGTAAACGCAGTAGGCACAAATACCTGCGGCGCCGTTTTGTATACTTTAACGCGCAGGGTGGTGGAATCCGTGCATCCTGCCTCATCCGTTACATACACTTTATAGCGGACGCTGTCAATTTCTGAACTGTAAATGCCGACCGGGTTTGCAATATCGGTCGCAGACAGGCCGGTTGGCGGCGTCCAGGAATAGGCTACGCCCCCCGAGGCATTGAAATGCAGGGGCTGGTCCACGATAACCGACGTATCGCGTCCTGCAAAAGCGTTTACTTTTGGCAGCACGGTGACGAGGATCGTATCGCGGCCCGGCTTGGGACAGCCCGCGTTGTCAAATACCGTAACTACATATTCCGTCGTCCGGAACGGGCTTGCGACCGGGTTTGGAATCTGCGGATTGTTCAGGGAAAATGAAGGGGACCAGGAAATTGAAATTCCCTTGTAATCCGCCTGTAACTGCGCAGAACTGTTAAAACAAATAACCTGGTCATTTCCTGCCCTTGCAAGCGGGTAAGGAACAGTGCGCACAATCATTTCGTCGCTTGCAGAGCAACTCCCAATTCGCGCGGTTACGCGGAAGGTGGTTGTATCGACTGGTGTAGCAAGCGGGTTGCGAAGGGTAGGGTCATTAATAAAAGCTGAAGGTTCCCATTCAAACCGCAGGCCGTCGGTTATTGCATCCAGTTGCGCCGCATCATTCAGGCAAATGGTCGTGTCCCCGATTGCGTTTAATGTCACGTGATCCACCACGCGGACCAGCACCGAGTCGCGGTTTTTACAGCCCTGTTCATCCACGTCTACAAAATACCAGGTAGTGGTGGTGGGTGAGACGGTTGGCGAAGCCGTATTGGCATTGACAATATTGGTGAGCGGGCTCCAGCTATAAACTCCGCTGCTCACAGCCGTGAGCTGCACGGCATCGGGGATACAAATCAGCGTATCCCTGGGTAGCATGGCAATGGGTGGCCGGTCAATTATCGAGACCTCTTTATAGGCTGTATCAATACATCCTTTACTATTGGTGACGATCAGCCTTGCAATCTTGGTACCCAGTCCCGGATATGTATAGCTTGGGTTTTGCAGCCGGGAAGTGTCATTGTTAACCGAGGATTCCCCGAAATCCCATTTCCAGGAATCCACGAACCCATAAACAGTTTTCGTGGTATCGGTAAAAGTCGTTGGCTTTGTAACACAGATACCGTTTGACGTAAAACCAGGCACAAACCCGGGGAAGACTTTTACCAGTGCGGTCGTCGAATCGGAACAAAGCTGGCCGCGGTTGGTAACCAGTTTCATCTGGTAGACGCCGGTGTCTGCGTAGGTGAAAGTAGGCCTTGCAAGATTCGACGTGTCATTGGTTAACCCGGTTACCCCGAAATCCCAGAAATAGGAATTTATCAGGGGGCTGTTGGAAAGGTTAAAATAAGTCAGCGTAAATCCATCGCAACTGATGTATTCCGGCCGGAGGCTGGCCGCCGCAAGCGTGCAGTCTGCCACTTTCATTTGCAGGTCTTTCCGCTGCGTTGCAATAGGAACGCCATTCCGGTATTCGGTAACGCAAACGGTGATAACATAGATGCCCTGGTCAGGGGCAACACCGGAAATCATACCCGTTTGCGGGTTAATATTAACGTTGTTTCCCATGGGAGCGGAAGCTCCATAGGGGGATCGGTAGGGGATGGTTTGGTAAGGCGGCGAAGAAGGCGGTATTGGCGTCGCGTTGCCGGTGGATCCTCCGCGGAACGCTGAACAGAATGTGTAAGTCAGTGAATCGCCATCTCCGTCAGTTGCCCCGAAATTATACACAAAGGGATTGCCTTCACAGATAACCACGGTGTCAGCCCCGACAAAGCGGGCGCTGTTATTTTCCGGCGCGGTAGCAAGCGGAATATTGCCAGGTATAACCGCCGAATAGGTTGCGCCGATATTATTGCTGTTGCCGCTGATATTGTTAATCCCCGCAATGCGGCAGCAGCGCTGGTAGGTAATGGTATAACCCAACTCAGAGGCAGGCAGCTGCACTTCGACTTCGTAATATCCAACCTGGTAACAGACACGCGGCGGATTGGTAATACAGGGATTGGGCTGGCTCAGGTTCAAACGCACCGTTGGCAATTTGCGAACATCATCAAAATGCGAAACCATTATACCGGTCTTGTTATCAAATACGGCAATGTAGGCAGAAGGATCGAGCTGGGCTGCATCAGGTGGCGCATTGCAATCCCGGTATAACTTTAAGGTAACCCGGTAGACATAGTTGGCGCCGGATCTGCCGATATAGGTATAATACATTTCGCCGCCCGTAATGTGGTTGGCAAATGCTGCGAGGGTACAGCATCCAATGATGAGTATGGATAAAAAAAACTTCTTCATTGACGCGGTTCATCAGTTCATCCGGTTTTCCCCAAGGAAGTTTTTCAGAATGAGGGTGCTTTCTCCGGGCTCTTCCAGCATGCCCATATGCCCGGAATTTCTGAGTGTATGAATATACGACAAAGAGGGCAAATGGCATTGCTTCAGGACATCTTCATAAGGTATCGCATTATCAAACATCCCGGCAACAAACAGAACCGGAATGGTAGAATTACGTAGGACTCCTGTTCTGTCTGGACGTTTAATCATTGCTTCATAATAAGAAACGAGCGCAGCTGCTGTAAAGTTGCTCAACCCGTTGATTTGGTCATCAACGAGTTTAGGGTTTTCGCTTTTAGTTGCAGGGGAAAAGAGATTAGGCGTGGTGTTTTTCAGAAATTCAAATGCGCCGTGTTCACTGATGAATTCAATTCCTTTTCTTCTCGTGTTCTTTTTTTCTTCACTGTCTGCAAATGCAGTGGAGTGAAAAAGCCCGAAAGCCCGGAGCCTGGCACCGTATTTTTCAGCAAACGCCAGCGTAATATATCCTCCCATGCTATGGCCAATCATCGTGCTTTTCGCAACAGATTCGGCGTCCAGTATTTTATTCAGCACTTCGGCCAGGCCCTCCATACTCATGTCACTGGTGATGCCGGAATCCCCGCTACCAGGCAGATCAGGTACGATGACGCGGAAGTTTTCTTTCAGTGGCCCAGCCTGGTTATTCCAGACCGATCCGTCTTCCCCGAAACCATGGACCAGTATGACCGTTTCTCCCTGCCCTGATACACGATATATTACTTTGGTGCCGCCGGCCTGAATTTCTTTTTTGTCCATAACACGCTATTTATAATAACCAGGATGATGCTTATGATGACTGCAAGTTTTGAAAGGATGTCGCCGAAGGCAACATAAAACGTTTTTTCGTCGTTGACGGGAACATTCATTTTTATAGCTGCATTGGTATCCCAGGGCTGGGGATTAATGATGTTGCCATAAGGGTCAATAAAACAGCTGATACCGGTATTGGCGCTGCGCGCAATCCATTTCCTGGTTTCAATCGCGCGCAGCCGCGCGTAGTTCAGGTGCTGTTTATGCCCCGGCGTATTTTTCCACCACCCGTCATTGGTTATGATGGAAATAATGTTTGCCCCGTTACGGATGTACCGGCTCATGAATTCCCCATAAATACTCTCATAACAAATCGCCGGCGCTATTTTGTATCCATGTTTTGCGTCTGTTAAAACGGTGCGGTCTGCCTGCCTTGCATAACCGGCGGTAGTGCCGCCGAACTTTTCAAACCATGTATCAATGAACTTCAGGAACCAGGGCAGGGTTTCCACGCCCGGTACCAGCATGGATTTATGATAAAACCCGAGTGCGTCGCTGCTGTCCAGTAAAGCAGAACCGTTAAAGGCATCGAAGTAATGGCCATCATCGCCAATCGGCCGGGCGGTGGACGTTTGCTTTGTACTATAAGCGCGGTAACTTTCAACCCCCGTAAAAAGTGTAAGCTGGGGATGGCGCTGCAGGAATCCCCAGAGGGGATTTAAAAAATAATTCTGTTTCATCCGGGTTTCCTCGATCCCGTTTGCCATGAAAAGCGCAGTTTCAGGCCATATAACCAGGGCCGTATTACTGTCAATGGCCGGTTCACTGGTTCGTATCAGCAGCTGCAGCTGCGCTTCGAAACTGCCTGTAGATACTTTTTCATAAGGGTCGATGTTCGGCTGGACCACCACGATATTTTTTTCAGCGGGTCCATTCTTCCCCGGACTCAAAAACCTGGAAACAATAATAGGGACGATAAGCAGTACGATGGCCGCAACGATATGTTTGTAGTGCTTTTTTCCTTCCCGCGAGTAGTTGTTTTTCAGGTGAAGGAACAACAGGATATTCACTGCCATTATCCAGGCGCTGCCGCCGCTGGTGCCGGTGTATTCATACCATTGTATCCATTCAGGGTGCGTGGAAAATGCATTGCCGAGTGTCAGCCAGGGCCAGCTCAGGCCCCAGTCCTGCAGGTGGATGTATTCAAAACTCATCCAGAATAAAGCCAGTGCCACATATCCCCATCGCTCGCCCATCCATTTTTTGGCGATTTTATATCCCAGCCAGGGCAGGCACATGATCAGGGAGTTGGCGAGGAAGGCACCGACCGCGCCTGGTGCCGAAGCGTTCCATATCCACCAGGTAGCGGCTACATTCCAGGTCACCATGGTAATATATGTAAGACCGAAAAACCGCGCGCGGCCGGCAACTTTCGTTTCCAGCCATAATAAAGGAATCCAGGCGACAAAAATGAGTAAGGTAAAAGGCGAAACGGGCCAGGCCGCCCAGAGCAAAAGACCGGAAGCTGCCGCCAATAAAGGATTACTAAATCGCTTCACGAAATTATTTGTGTAAAAATAGAGGATTTGCCCCTGCAAGGTTCAGGTCAGGAATAAATTAACACTTGAACAAAAATCTACCGTTAAAAAGGAATCTGAAACGATACGCCTTATGATATATTAAAAAATAAGCCGGGCCTTCATCGAAGGCCCGGACAATCGTTTAATATGTTTAATTACCGCCTGCTGTAATTGGGAGCTTCTTTTGTAATTTCTATATCATGCGCATGGCTTTCACGCATACCCGCGTTGGTGATTTTTACAAATTCCGCATTTTGTAATGCGGCAATTGAATTGGCACCGCAATAGCCCATTCCTGCCCGCAGGCCGCCAACGTACTGGTAGACTACTTCTTTTAATAAACCTTTATAAGCCACCCTTCCTTCAATTCCTTCCGGGACGTACTTTTTTACGTCATCTTCCACGTCCTGGAAATAACGGTCACTGCTGCCGGTGGCCATGGCACCCAGTGAACCCATGCCGCGGTATTCTTTGAATTTCCTGCCTTCGTAAATAATCGTCTCGCCGGGGCTTTCTTCGGTTCCTGCGAAAATGCTGCCCATCATAACAGCGCTGGCTCCTGCCGCAAGTGCCTTGACCATGTCACCGGTATAACGGATACCGCCGTCTGCAATCAGGGGAATGTTTTTAGGCTTGAGCACCGAATGGGCTTCCATGATGGCGGTTAATTGCGGAACGCCCGCACCTGCAACGATCCTCGTGGTACAAATGGAACCGGGACCAATACCCACTTTTACAGCGTCAGCGCCCGCTTCGGCGAGTGCCTTTGCACCAGCCGCCGTACCGACATTGCCCGCAATCACGTTTATGTTCTTAAAGTTCTTTTTTACTTTTTTCAACGCGGAGATTACACCCTCGCTGTGCCCGTGCGCACTATCGAGTGCCACCAGGTCCACGCCGACAGTCTGAAGGGCAGCAATGCGGTCCAGCAGGTCACTGGTGATGCCAATACCTGCCCCGACAATCAGCCTGCCAAAATCATCTTTTACGGCATTGGGAAAACTCTGCAGTTGCAGGATGTCGCGGTAAGTAATAAGGCCCGTCAGCACGCCGGATTTATTTACCACCGGGAGCTTCTCGAACTTGTACTGGCGAAGAATCTGCTCTGCCTTTTTAAAATCAGTGCCTTCAGGTGCCGTAACCAGGTTTTCTTTTGTCATTACTTCGGTAACCTTCCGCTTCGGATCTTCCTCGAACCGCAGGTCGCGGTTGGTAAGGATGCCTACGAGCCTGTGGTTTTTGTCGACGATGGGAATACCGCCGATCTTATTTTCCCGCATGAGGCGGAGTGCGTCACCTATAATAGCATTTTCCTGTAGTGTGATAGGGTCCAGGATAAGGCCGCTTTCGCTTCGTTTTACTTTGCGGACCTGTTCTGCCTGCTTTTCGATAGACATGTTTTTATGCAGGATACCCAATCCACCTTCACGGGCCAGCGCGATGGCCAGGTTAGCCTCGGTTACGGTGTCCATTGCAGCGGAAAGCATGGGGACATTCAGCGTAACATCCCTGGTGAGTTTTGTTTTGATTTCCACGTCGCGCGGCAGCACCTGGCTATACCCGGGAATGAGTAAAACATCATCGAATGTGAGACCTTCAGTGAAAGATTTTGGAGAAACTTTTTTGGGAGAGGGTTTATTTATTGTTGCCATGTGCAAAGATAGGCGGCGGGGTAAATATCTGCCAAATGATTTTTTGTAACCTTGCAATTGGTTTATAATCATAGCGCATAACAGGGATAAAAAAATCGCTATGATAAAATTGTTTATTTTGAAAGTTTAAATCCCGCCGGTTCCAATCATGCGTATTACCAAACAGTTTACTGAATTCTTCAATAACGAAAAGGCTTCCGGCCTGCTGCTGATTATATGCACAGCCCTTTCCCTGGCAGTTACGAATTCCCCGGCAGGAGCCACCTACGCCTCGTTCTGGAATACAGGAATTGGAGGACATCCGCTAACGCACTGGATCAACGACGGCCTGATGACAGTCTTCTTCCTGCTCGTCGGCCTGGAAATCGAAAGGGAAATCATCGCAGGCGAACTGAAGGGAATAAAAAACGCCATGCTGCCCGTATTCGCGGCCATCGGGGGAATGGTGGTCCCGGCGCTGATCCATTTTTCATTAAACCGGGGCACTGCCACGCAAAGTGGTTTCGGTATCCCGATGGCAACCGATATTGCCTTTGCCCTTGCAGTGCTTTCACTGGCAGGAAAAAGAGTACCACTGCCGCTGAAAATATTCCTGACTGCGCTTGCTATCATTGATGATTTGGGAGCAATACTGGTCATCGCATTTTTTTACGCGGGACATCTTTCCTGGCTGCATCTCCTCATTGCGTTGGGAATTTTCATCGCCCTCCTGATATTGCGCAGGGCGGGTGTCCGGAACCTTGCGTTTTATATCTTACCGGGATTGGCCATGTGGTATTTTGTATTACAATCAGGCGTGCACGCTACCATTAGCGGGGTATTACTGGCTTTTGCCATTCCGTTCAGCACGCGGAATGGCGTTTCGCCCTCCGCCCGGCTGCAGCATATCCTTCATAAACCGGTAGGTTTTATTATACTCCCGCTGTTTGCGCTGGCAAATACCTGTATCGTGCTTGAACCCTCCGTAGTGCCTCATCTCAAAGACAATAACAGCCTGGGCATTATGCTCGGGCTCTTTGTCGGTAAACCCGTTGGTATCTTCCTTGCGACCATGCTTGCGGTCAAATGGAAACTGGGCAGGTTGCAACCGGGGATCAGGCCCGCGCATATTTTTTCCGCGGGCCTGCTCGGGGGCATTGGTTTTACCATGTCTGTATTCATAACACTGCTTGCTTTTTCCGACCCTGCCTTGATTACGGTCTCGAAAATCTCGATCCTCGCGGTCTCCCTGCTTTCAGGGGTAACCGGGCTGGTATTCCTGTTTCTGACAACGCCAGAGCAAATTCAGCCCGGTGGGGTGGCTTAAGTGCATAACCGAATGAAATTGAATGATTTTAAGCAAGCCCGGTTGAAGCATTGCCTTTAGGCCCATATGCATTATTTTTGCGCCACTCCCTTATAGCGGGGCTTTTAAAAATCGATTACAATATGGCGGATATTTTTGAGCGTTTATTGAAGAATTATGGACCCATCGGGCAGCACCGTGCGAGAGCCCATGGCTATTTTGCATTTCCAAAGCTGGAAGGGCCGATTGGCAGCAGGATGATATTCCGCGGCAAGGAAATGATCGTATGGAGCCTCAATAACTATCTCGGGCTGGCCAATCACCCGGAAGTCCGGAAAGCAGATGCGGACGGAGCGAAGGAATTTGGCCTCGCGTTGCCCATGGGCGCGCGCATGATGAGCGGGAACAGCAACTACCATGAACAACTGGAAGAGGAACTTGCTGCCTTTGAAGGAAAGGAAGACGCGGCATTACTCAATTATGGATACCAGGGCATGGTCAGCATCATTGATGTTCTTTGCGGCCGCCACGACGTAATCGTGTATGACGCAGAAAGCCATGCCTGCATAATTGATGGTTTGCGGTTACATGCCGGTCACCGTTATGTTTTCAAGCATAACGATATGGTTGATTTTGAAAAACAATTACAGCGTGCTACCCAGCTGGTGGAAAAACAAAACGCCGGCGGGATACTGGTTATCACCGAGGGCGTATTTGGCATGGCGGGTGACCAGGGTAAACTGGCCGCTATCGCTTCCTTCAAGGACAAATACCAGTTTCGCTTACTGGTGGACGATGCACATGGTTTCGGGACGCTGGGTCAGACAGGTGCAGGGGCAGGAGAGGCGCAGGGAGTGCAGGACAGGATCGATTTATATTTTTCGACGTTTGCCAAATCCATGGCATCCATCGGCGCGTTCATCGCGGGCGACAAAGATATCATAGACTATATCCGTTATAATATCCGTTCGCAGATTTTTGCAAAAAGCCTCCCGATGCCAGTGGTGATCGGGAACCTGAAACGGCTCGAACTCTTAAAAACAAAGCCGGGGCTTCGCGAAAAACTCTGGGACAATGCGCTGAAACTGCAAAACGGGCTGAAAGAAAGAGGCTTTGATATCGGGAAAACAGATTCAGTCGTCACTCCTGTGTATATGACGGGTGACGTACCGGAAGCCACGGCCATGGTGACTGACCTGCGCGAAAATTATGGCGTGTTCTGCTCCATCGTTGTTTACCCGGTCATCCCCAAGGGGCATATCATCTACCGTTTGATCCCGACAGCCGCGCATACCGATGAAGATATACAGCAAACCCTCAGGGCTTTCAGCGAAACAAAACAAAAACTGGACGCGGGCACCTATAAGGTGGAAGCGATCCCGGATATGGCAGAGGTAAAATAAATTACTATTGAAATTGTAGTACAGCACCAGGATGATCTCCTGGTTTTTTTTTGCGGTTACCCCTGGCAGTGAGCCCTTGGTTGGGCTAACCAGGCGTCGGATTCAATGGACGCCTATACAGGGAGGATAACGGTAAACCTGGCTCCTTTACCCGGTTCACCGGAGGCGCTGATATGGCCACCGTGATTTTCAACGATTTTTTTACAAAGGGCGAGCCCGATGCCCGTGCCCTTGTAGGCTGACCGGCCATTGAGCCGTTGAAACAGGAGGAAGATTTTTTCCGCGTGCTGATTGTCAAACCCAATACCGTTATCTGTCAGTACCAGTTTGATATAGGTCCTTGCCGGGTCAAGGGCCGGCAGGTTTTTTATTTCTTTTGAGGTGACAGACTCTCGGGTAAGCGTTATCTCCGGGCTCGCTGGTGAAAATTTCAGGGAGTTGCTGATAAGATTAGCGAATAACTGGTGCAGTTGTGCCTGTATCCCGGTAACAACCGGCAGCGGCGCAATTTTTATTTTAGCCCGGCTTGTCGTAATTGAGCTCTCAAGGTCGGACAGTACCTGCCTGATCAGCCCATTCAGGTCTACGCTTCCAAACAACGCTTCGCTTTTACCCAGCCGCGAGTATTCCAGGACATCTGCGATAAGTTCCGACATCCTCGAGGCCGACTGGCTGATTTTTTCAAAATGCGGTATGAACTGTTCTTTATTCTCCGTCTTTAATTCGATTAGGGACACCAGGGACTGGATCTTGCGCAGGGGTTCCTGCAGGTCATGGCTCGCAACAAAGGCAAACTGTTCAAGATCCCTGTTGGACCGCTGCAGTTCCGCGTTCAGTCTTTCAAGTTCACGCGTACGTTTCCCCACCTTTTCTTCGAGCGACCGGTGCCGCTCCTTTTCATCTGTTATTTCCATGATGGTCCCAATCAGTTTTTCAGGCTGGCCATCATTATCAAAATACATTTTGCAGCGTACCCTTATCCATTTGATCCTCCCGTCACTATAAGATATGATCCGGTGTTCAATGTCAAAGTCAGGGTTCATGTCGACCTGGTATACCCGGGCAAAAACATTTTCCAGGATATGCATGTCTTTTGGATACACTTGTTTTAGTAGCAAGTCCAGGCTCAGTTCCAGGGATTCCGGGAAGCCAAGAATGTTACGGCATTCAACCGAACATTCAATTTCACCGGAAAAAGGATCCATTTTCCAGGTACCTAATTTGGCCGTGCGTACGGCAAGACGCAAACGCTCTTCGCTCTCGCGGAGCGCTTTTTCATTGCTTTTCCGGTCGGTAATGTCCCGGGCGATTTTTGAAGCGCCGATAATGGTGCCGGAGCTGTCGCGGACCGGTGAAATTGTAAGCGAGACGTCTAACAGTTTCCCGTCACGCGCAATTCTTTTGGTTTCGTAGTGGTCAATCTTATTTCCTTTTCTTATCTGGTCCTGTATATAATATTCTTCATCCCATCTTTCGCGGGGTATAATAGTCAGCATGGAACAACCTATCATTTCATCAGCGGTATATCCGAACATTTTTTCGGCCGCTTCATTCCAGCTGGCGATTATGCCATCCAGTGTCTTACTGATAATGGCGTCATCCGAATATTGTACAATGGCAGCGAGGTGTGCCTGTTTTTGTTCAAGTTTTTTAAACCGGGTGATATCCAGCAAAAGGTTTACGGCGCCTTTTATTTTACCCTTACTGTCCCTCAGCGGGCGGGGAAAGGGCATAACATAGGAGCGCTCACCGTCCGGTTTTTCTATAATAATTTCCTTCCCGTTTGCCACCTCGACACCTTTGAGTACCATGGCCATGGGGCAGGATTCCAGTGAAAGGGTAGTGACCCCATCTGGTTCATAGATTTTCCAGGATCCGCACCAAAGATCTTTGCCGATTTCGGGGTTGCGTCCCCAAAGCTTCGCGGCGGCCCTGTTATAGGTAGAAACATAACCCTGTGCATTGCAGGTATACACTGCAACTTCCAGGTTGTCCATTAATGATAGCGTAATATTTTCCCCGGATAGGAATGCGGGTGGTGACAGATTTACCTGACTCAGAGTAACCGGTTGCTCGCCGGCAAAGAGGTCCCGTTTAGCCATTCAAGGTCATTTAGGCAGATTTTCAAAAACTATACCATCAGATTTGGCTAAACGACTACATCAGGCCGCACCGCAACGTCCTCAGCCTCCGGAGGATATTTGGAAAGGTCATATTCATCACCGTCTTCCAGGCTTTGTTCGCGTTTTTTTGCGGAAATGACGATCTGCCGCACCAGGAAAGCCGCGCTGATGATTACTGCACAGCTGATCAGGATTGTTTTTTTCATATAAAAGGTTAAGATGTGATTTCAGTAAGGTTAACGCAGGACAGCAGTTGTATACTCATGACCGCCCGGGTATTTGGCAGGCAGCAGGTTCATGGCAGAACTGACCGTATCGCGGTCCAGCCCGTTTTTACCGGGAGCGGAATAATTACAATTTACAAACCACACAGAGGCCATCAAAAAAGCACCAAATGCAACAATCACCTTCATAAAAAACTGTTTAGACAGAATGAAGTTCAATTTTCCTGCCAGTAAAGTTTAAGTTCAGGACCATGACATTTGAGGAAAATCTGACACTTTCCTGTCCCATTCGTTCAACAATCCGCGCGAAATAGTCGGGGGATTCCACATTGTGGAGTTAATTACAGGAAAGAAGGACCAGGTTTAGTATAACTACGGTGAGTAACACGATGAGGGTCCAGTATATCCTGGAATCTGAACGGAGATCGTTTGTGAAACGTGTTTGCATGAAAAATTAATTTTGGTCTCGTTTGGGTTCTCCCGGCTACTATTCGGGAAAGCGGGATAAGATCTGTTCGATTTTTTGCTTAAGGCTGTCGGGGCAATTGGCGTTATAAAGCAGTTTATTGGACTCGATCCGGTAACACTGGCTGGGTTTTAACATAATACCACCGGCGTCGACGAGATCGGTATCCAGTAAGGCAAGCTCGTTAATAATTTCCTTTCTCAGTTGTTCATGCTCGCTCCTGCCGTTCCTTTTTTTTGTTTTCATAATGCATTACCGGAAAAAATGGTGCCATCCCCTCCGCTGTTAACCGGGAAGGCCTGTGCTTGTTGTGGCTCCGGGCTGTTTTCAACGGCGCCCATGGCATAATTTTTCCTGCTTTCCGGGGAGTATTAGTTAGATTGAATTTTATCCCGATTATTTTCAGTACCCCTTCATGGCCCTACAACGAAAAAAATTAGCAGTAAAAAAATCAGGCATTCCTGGCGCGGGGAAAGGACTATTTACGAGCGTGCCCATTTCAAGGAATACACGCATTGTCGAATACAACGGCATCCTCACTACCTGGAGTAAAGTGAAACACGACGAGGGAAAGAACAGGTATATTTTCTACGTAAACCGCAACCACGTAATAGATGCGTCGGGCCCGCGGGCGTCGGTTGCGCGGTATGCCAACGATGCCAACGGGCTCCGCAAGGCGAAACGTTTCCGGAACAATGCTGCCTACCGGGTGGAGGATGGCAAAGTGTATATCGTTGCAACAAAAGATATCCCCGCGGGCGGCGAGATACTTGTCAGTTACGGTAAAGAGTATTGGGATGTTATCCGCCATAACCGCAAAATCGAAAGAAAAGAAGCCCGGGACAGGGTGCGACAGCGTGATTAAACCGGTGGCACAGCTTTTTCCTGTAAACATATATGGTCAAACAACAAATAACAACTTCCCAGGAAGCACTGGCCCACCTGTTTTTTCATTTTTGCAAGAAAGACGGGGTTTTCGATGGCAGGGAGACCAGTTTTATCGCTGGCAAATTTGTACAACTGGGGTTACGCGATTCGCTTGATTTTAAAAAACAGGCGGCTGCCTACCAGGCTTCGCGGTCTTTTATCACCGATGACGGTGAATATATGGGCGGACTAATCAGTACTATCCACCCGGTCAACACGCTTGCGCTGTATTCATGGTGTACCGAGATTGCTCTTTCTGATGGTTTGCTTTCCCCGGGGGAGAGCCAGCTACTCGGACAGCTTGCTGATTTGCTACAGATTGAGCCTGCTGCGGCAGCGATAATCAAGAAACTGATGATTGAACGTTCCGTCGCTGATACTGCAAAGCTGTTCTGACAAATACGGAACGTCGTTGCCTGCCAGCAGTTGGTCTGTCCAATTTTTAAATCAAGTGGAAGCAAATTCAAAAATAAGTAATGATAAATCGTGACGGGCAGAAAGCGAGCCTCTGGCAGGAAACGGTGAACCCGTTTGAAAGCAACTATAGTGAACGGACGGGTGTCGTATACGATGTCATTATCGCGGGAGGCGGTATTACCGGTATATCGACAGGCCTGCTGCTGCAGCGCGAAGGGTTGCAATGCCTGGTGCTGGAGGCGGAAACCCTTTGCTTCGGTACTACAGGCGGTACGACGGCGCATCTTAATACACTACTTGACACGCCTTATACTATTATCAGTAAAAATTTCGGGGAAGAAAATGCTGTTCGCGTGGCCGGCGCAGTTAAAAATGCAATTACGCTTATCCATGATAATATAAAACAGTACGGGATTGAATGCGGTTTTTCATATGCTGATGCCTGCCTTTTTGCGACGGAAGAAAAACAATTAAAAGAATTAAATAAGGTCAGCGAGGCTACTGCCTCAGCAGGACTTGATGTTTCATGGACGACAACGACCGGGCTTCCTGTTCCTTTTTTAAAGGCCATCAGGGTCGGGGCGCAGGCCAGGTTCAGCCCGGCTGCCTATGTTTACGGCATTGCGCGGGAATTTGAGAAAGCAGGGGGTGATATCATCCAGCAGTGCCGTATCACAGGCGCTGAAAACGGGGAACCCGTAGAAGTAACTACCGCCAAAGGCAAATTCAGGGGAAGAAAACTCATTTACGCAACGCATGTGCCGCCGGGGCTCAACCTGTTACACCTCCGGTGCGCTCCCTATCGCAGCTATGCCACGGCGTTCACGGTGAGTGATGGAAACTACCCAGAAACCCTCAGCTATGATATGTATGACCCTTATCATTACTACCGCTCGCAGGAAATCAACGGGAAAAAATTCCTGATCGCCGGTGGCTATGATCATAAAACGGGTCATGAAGAAAATACGGAAAAATGTTTCAGTGAACTGATCGCGCACTGCCATAAATATTTCCCGGTGGAGAAGGTGCATTATACCTGGTCTTCGCAGTATTTCGAACCCGCGGATGGGTTGCCATACATTGGCCATCTGCCTGGTGAGCGTGATAACATTTTTGTTGCCACCGGTTTTGGCGGCAACGGGATGACATATAGCCAGGTGGCGGCGATGCTGTTGAAAAACCTGGTGACAGGCAAGGAAGATGAACTGCAGGAATTATTCAGTCCCAACCGGGTCAAACCTATTGCAGGTTTTACAAATTTCATCGGGCATAATGCGGATGTGATCCGGCAGTTTGCGGGCCAGTGGTTCAGCAATGAAAAACTCCAGGAAATAGCGGGACTGGCGGCTGGTGAAGGAAAGGTAATGACATATGAGGGACATAAACTGGGCTTATACAAGGATGAGACAGGGAAGATTCATGCGGTCAATCCCCTCTGCACGCACATGAAATGCCAGGTGCAATGGAATATGTCGGAAAAATCATGGGATTGCCCCTGCCATGGCGCGCGGTACAGCCCGGACGGCTTGATCCTTACGGGACCCTCCACCCGCCCGCTTGAAAAAATTGATATTACAAAACTCTAAACGAAGAAGATAAACAATTCAATACTATCGATATGAAGATCCGGTTATGGCTTGCCTGGCTTTATTTTTTATGCCTGGCATGGATAAATAAAATTGAGAAATAATGAAATGGGACTGGGACAAATTTTATGACAGGGCCTACAGTTGGTTGCTGACTTACGGGCCGAAGATTATTTTGGCCCTTGTCGTTTTATTCATAGGTATCTGGCTGATACGGATATTCAACCGCTGGATCAAAAAAAGCATGGCCAGGAGAAATGTAAATCCAACCCTGCGCTATTTTTTACAGAACCTGGTCGCCATTATCCTGCAGATCCTGCTCATCCTCATGGTGATGCAGATCGCAGGTATCCAGCTTACTTTCTTTACGGCGATTGTAGCAGGTTTAAGCGTTGCAGCCGGTCTCGCCCTTTCCGGCACCCTTCAGAATTTTGTGAGCGGCATCATGATCCTGATGATGAAACCCTACCGCGTGGGCGACAATATCGTGGTGCAGTCGCAGGAAGGAACCGTACATTCCATCCAGCTTTTTTACACGACGGTGATGACTTATGATAATAAGGCGATAACCGTTCCTAACGGCCAGCTGTCGAACAATATCGTTATCAACCTCACGAGAGAAGGAAAGCGGCGCCTGGATATTGATATGCGCTTCGGGTATGCTATTGATAGCGAAAAATTAAAGTCGGTGATACTGGAGACCCTTTCAGGCTTCGATTACATCCTCAAAGATATTCCCCCGCGGATTGGTGTAACCGCATTTGAATCCGACAAATATGTACTCACCCTCAATGTCTGGCTGCAGTCGCATGATTTTATTGACCGGAAAGTGGATATTCATGACGCCATCCTTGCTGCATTTCGAAAAAATGAGGTAAAACTCCCCGGGATGACATGAGCAGGTGGTTCTCCAGGCGCCCGTGGTGTGGAAAAACAGCCCCGGTCTCATAATTGCACAGGTTAGGGCAACAGCATTAGTTATGTTATGAAGAAAAAGATGACAAGGAGGCGTAAAACCATCCTGATTATAGTGGGATCGTTCGTGGTCCTGCTGATAGGGTTTCGCATCGCGCTGCCTTATATCCTTCTCCGGTTTGTGAACAGGGAACTTGCAAGGATTGATGGATACAGGGGCCATGTCGAAGATATCGATGTCGCGCTCATCAGGGGAGCCTATACCATTGACAGCATTACATTGGACAAAATCAATGGCAAGATCCCGGTCCCTTTTTTTTCGGCAAAGACCATCGACCTTTCTATAGAATGGAAGGCCATATTTGAAGGCTCGATTGTCGGGGAAATCGTCGTGGAGCACCCCGTACTGAACTTTGTCAATGGTCCTGACAAATCAACTTCGCAGACTGGCGTTGACAATGACTGGATCGATGTGGTTGACAACCTCATGCCCCTGAAATTAAACCGCTTTGAAATCAACCGGGGGGAAGTACATTATCGCGACTTGCACAGTTCTCCCAAGGTAAATATTTATGCAAGACAGATCCACGTACTGGCCGAGAACCTAACCAATTCAAAGGACAAAAAAGAGTTGCTTCCATCATCGGTGGCCGCTACTGCGGCTGTATACGGAGGGAGCGCCAACCTGAAGATGAAACTCGATGCGCTGAACCGGGTACCCACTTTTGATGCCAACTTCCAGTTGGTGAATGTCGACATGAAATACCTGAACGACTTTTTGCGTGCATATGGAAACTTTGATGTCGAATCGGGCAACATGGGGCTTTATGCCGAGGCGGCTGCCAAGAACGGCGGTATCACCGGTTATACCAAACCCATCATTAAGGACTTGCAGGTGGTTAACTGGAAAGAGGATAAGGACAAACCACTGCAGCTGGTTTGGGAGTCAGTGGTGCAGGCGGTGACCTGGGTCTTTAAGAATCACAAAAAAGATCAGCTTGCCACGCGTATCACTTTTGAAGGAGACCTGAAGGATCCGCAAATCAATGTGTGGTACCTTATCGGCCAGGTGCTCCGCAATGCTTTTATCCAGGCCTTATACCCTTCGCTTGAAAATTCAGTCAGCATCAACGCAAAAAAAGGGGATGAAAAAAAATCGACCAAACTTTCCAGGGAATTTGATAAAGCCAAATCACCATGAGTAAAAAGGTTTCCGCCAGGGGAATCTGGAAAATAATTAAACAGGCCTTCTCGCAATTCGGGCCGGACAAGCTGACCAAACTGAGCGGTTCGCTTGCTTACTGCACGGTGTTCTCCTTTGGCCCGCTGCTGGTAGTTATAATAGCGATCAGCAGCCTCTTCCTGGGACGCGAGGCAATAGAGGGAAAGATCTATGGGCAGTTAGCGGGCTTTGTGGGTAAGGAAAGCGCCCTGCAATTGCAGCAGGTTATTACCAATGCTTCCATTGCCGGCAAGGGAACCATGGCGGCAATTATTGGGGGCATTACCCTGCTCATCGGTGCAACGACCGTTTTTGCGGAAATCCAGGATTCAATCAATGGCATCTGGGGCCTGAGGCCCAAACCCAGGAAAGGTTGGGTCAAAATGCTGCAAAACCGTTTCCTTTCTTTTTCAGTCATTGTCAGCCTGGGCTTCCTGCTCCTGGTGTCCCTGGCGGTCGCTACCTTACTGGAGGCATTCAGCGGCCAGCTTAAATCGAGATTCCCGGATATCTCCGTGGTGTTGTTTTACATTCTCAATCAACTGATCACCCTTGCGGTATCTGCGCTCATCTTCGCAGTTATATTTAAGGTGCTGCCGGATGCTAAAATAAAATGGAGGGATATCATTGGCGGGGCGATTGCAACCGCGTTGTTGTTCATGCTGGGCAAATTTGGCATCTCGTATTATATCAGCAAGACCAATGTGGGCACCACCTACGGAGCGGCCGGCTCCCTCGTCATCCTGCTGGTCTGGGTTTACTATTCTTCCATCATCCTTTATTTCGGGGCAGAGTTTACCAAGGCCTATGCGACAGAATTCGGTTCAGGCATACATCCTTCGGAATACGCGGTCACTACCAAGCAGGTGGAAGTAGAAGCCGGGACAAAAGTGGCAGCCGCCCAGGAAAAGGGAACCTAAACTTATTTTTCCTTATTGTCTTTTGCCATTTCCTCGAAAAAAGGCTTAATGCTCTTTTTGCGGAACAGGATGGTGAATATGAAGAACACAAAATAGATTGCCGCCACGATTCCAAACCCGGCCGCACGATCTTCCAGTTCCGTTCCGATCAGGTAGGCAGCCCAGACAGAAAGAAACAGCAGCGAAAAAAGGCCAAACAGGACGATCAGCAGTATGCTCAGCAGTCCCGCCTCGATGCTGGCTAATTTGTCAAATAATTTTCGGAAGAGAAATTTCATAACAAGGTTTTACAGGTTAAGAGGTTGAAGCGTCCCTCGGGGCGCCAAAGTTGGTCAGGGTGGTCCCATAAAAAAAGAGCTTGTGAAAACAAGCTCCGGAAAATTCGATTAACCTTACCACCATGATGAAATTTAAAAAAATCATGCCATTACCAAAACGGAGTTTTGAAACCGTGCAGATCGAAGGAAAGGGAGCAATATGTAAGGGGAAAAATCAACTGCAAAAGAAAAATTTGCGCATAGGATTTTAAATTGTTGCGCTGGCACGGTTTTTTATATTTTAAAATATCTCGATAACAATCTACTATTACTACAATCAGGGCAATTAACCCGGCTATTCATGGCCGGGTTTCCTTTTTTTCCAGGCGATGCGCGTACGGCTGGTATGAATTTTTTGCCTTCACCGGAAACGACGCGCATGAAAAATACAAACAAGGGGCTGTCAAAACCAAAGACTTCCACCAGCCACAAGGACAGGCAACCGGATGTGAGGGACGACCTGGACAGCAGGAAAAATGAAGAATTTGATATTAAGGGAGATGATATTACCCATAATAAAAAGGAAACCAAGGAAGGTAAAAAGAAATATGGCGGTGACAGCGGGAAGGATTAGCTGCTTATGATTCTTTGCCGGTGGCTGCAGGGTTGTCTTTTTCCAGGATGATGAATTGCCCGCTCCGCCCGATGTATATTTTGTCAACCTGGTCCAGGGTTGCCTTATGTGTGATACGGTTTACGGCATCCGCGATTTCGTCTTCCGCGACCAGTGCCCTTTTCATGTTTTCAAACAGGTAATGCCCCTTTTCGTAAACCAGGATGCGCTTCCCCGAAATAATCGTCGCAAATCTTTTGTTGTGGACACTGAGCCAGAAAATAAGCCTGTGAAGAATGGCTATCACCAGGCCTGCCGTAACAACTCCCCAGAATGGAGAAGCTCCGACAACGCCGCGGCTCAGGATAGCGCCGAGGGTAATACTGATGATATTATCCGGCGCTGTGCGGAGCCCGAAAGACCTGCGGCCTGAAATACGGATAAGGACCAGCGTGATGAGAAACATCACGAATGCACGCAAGGACATCTGTGATACGGTGAGCTCCTCACCCTGGCCAAAAATTCGTTCTATCCAATCCATAGATGGAAATTTAATTGCATGCCGGCATCAGGTTAGCCTGATACCCTGGTGGTCATCCTATAATCATTTCAACGGTCAGGCTGACTTGCGCTACTGAAAAAGGAGAAAAAACTATGCCTTCCCTTCGTGCTTCAAAACGAATAGTCCCGACCAACTCGTGGCCGGGACTATCTGATTCTTGCCAAGTAACTCGTAGGGCAATGACAAAAAAATTGTGCCAGCAAATCACCGCCCCATAATAATCTATTCAATTTCCATTTTTTAATGCCCGCTGAAAAATGCAACGTTGATTGGCATAATACTTGGATGTTATTATAACCTCCACCGGTTTTCGTTTCAGCCACTTTTATTTTAATGCGAGCCATACACTTCATCCACCATGGAAGAAAGCGTATATTATTTGTTCATTAATAAATTCAGATGTATGAAAATTCGACTATTGTCAGGCGCCATTTTACTTAGCGGGGCGCTTGGATTCTTTGCTTTCCGTTCAGTTGCAGACGGAAATATTACCGGTAAGGTCACGCCGGCAGACGGCGCTGCAAGCGTAGTAGCTTACAGCGGCTCGGATTCCGTGAAAGCAAACATCCAGGCAGGAGCATTTACACTTTCAGTGAAGCCCGGAACTTATAAAGTTATGATCGATGCCATTGATCCCTACAAAGATGAAACTATTGACAATGTACAGGTGGCCGATGGTACACCCGTCGATCTCGGCGAGATCAAACTTAAACAATAAAGTTTCGTAGAGTGGCATTTAAAAAAAAGCCGGCTATTGAGCCGGTTTTTTTAATGCCTCACAATTTCAAAAGATGCCTGCCACCCGTTACGCTCACGCTGCATCCATCAGGCATGATGCGGTTGATGTTGCATCTTTCCTCCGCGGGAATGTAGGCCTTCCGCGATTTCCTCGATCATTTTTTCATTGAAGGCAGGCAGGTCGTCAGGCTTCCTGCTTGTTACCAGCCCGTTATCGGTTATCACTTCTTTGTCTTCCCAATGGGCGCCCGCATTCTTCAAATCGGTCTGCAGGGAAGAAAAGGACGTCAGTTTCCTCCCTTTCAGCAGGCCAGTTTCGATCAGCAACTGCGGGCCATGGCAAATAGCTGCAACCGGCTTGCCGGAGTTTAAAAAATGTGCAGCAAATTCTACGGCCTTTTTATTTCTCCGGAGTTTATCGGGATTCATGACACCTCCCGGTAATACCAGCGCATCGTAATCTTCAGGAGAGGCTTTTGCCAGGTCCTTGTCAACAGGCACTTCGATAGACCAGTGATCATGGTTCCATGCTTTTACTTTTCCTGCCACTGGCGAAACTACGTGGACTTCTGCTCCTGCATCCTTCAGCGCTTTCAACGGCGAGGTCAGTTCCGATTCCTCGAACCCGTTCTCCGTCAGGATGGCAACTTTTTTTCCGCTCAAGTTTTCCATAAAGTATTTTTTAATTGAATGAATAATATTAGTTGCTAAACAAATCATACCAATCCTCCAGGAACAGCTGGTATAATTTTTTTAAAGCAGTAATTATGAAAGAGAGCAATGGAAAAGGAGAAAACGGTAAATACCGGACGGCCAGCGTCGCAAGGCTCATCACCTCCTTTATAAATGGTACGCTGAACGAGGAGCAGAGTAAGGAACTCGCACACTGGATAAGCGAAAGCAATAGTAACCGCGAGTTGTTCAGGTATTTTACCGGTCCAACATTCCTGCTACACCTCCGACAGTACCGCTGGAATTAATACTATTGAAAGCTTGTCCTAATCAGGGCGGCTGTATGAATTATTTTCTTCATCTTCCTCGCCGAGTGGTTCCTCATTGTCATCCAGTTCGACGCCCGGGATATCAAGGTCTTCACCCATATCGGCCGGATCGCTGCTTTCGTTGAGCTTGTCTTCACCATCCGTTTTATCCAGTAATAATTTCTCGCGGTCCATCGTTTCTTCCGTAACAGGCCTGTCTGCTTTTGACAGCAATTCTTTTTCCATCGCTGAGACATTGGAATTGCGATCAGCCAGCGAACGCTCGTCCTCATCCTCTTCGCGGTTTAAATCATCCAGGATGCCTTTTCCTTCTTCACCGTCCGAGGAAATGGTAACGTCCTCCATTTCCCGGATACGGGGAGGGCGGATATTTTCCTGCCCGGGAATATCTTTTACTTCCGGCATCTCCATCACAATTTCAGTCTCTTCGGCGCCTGTTGCAGCTTTTTTGCGGTCGAGGTATTTTTTGAGTCTTGTACTTTTCATATGCTTTCTGCTATTGATTAAAAAAATATGCCATCGCCTTAAGGCATAATATTTTATGCTTTTCTGAATAAAGCAAGGCACTATGCAAGTAAATGGGTTCCTGCTCGTACTGGGTCTGCTCTTCACAGCGGGCTGTAACTCCCCGCGCGCGGGGCTGTTTGGTTCAAGAACGCCCCATGAAAAATACAGGGCAAAAATTACCGAAGCGGGCCTGAACACAACCGCGCTGGGAACAGCCTGGTTGTCTGCCGCAGAGAAAAGCCTTTCTTCCCCCGCTGTCATCAGCATTCCCTACCGCGAGACGGGTTATTTTGACCCCGCTGTTCCCGGGAGCAACGGCTACCGTTTCCAGGCAAGAAACGGTGAGCGAATCGTGATTGAACTTGAAAAGAAACCCGTTACGGGCTTCGCTATTTTCCTCGAGTTGTGGCAGGCAAAAGAAAATAAAGAATTAACACTGCTGGAGTCCGTTGATACTTCCTTAATAAAATATGAAATGAAATCGGATGGCGATTACCACCTGCGTTTGCAGCCGGAATTGCTGGCGGGAGGAGAGTACACTCTTATAATTCGCAGCGAGCCCAGCCTGGCATTCCCGGTCCGTTCGGAAAACAAGCCACGCATCGGTAGTTTCTGGGGTGATGCGCGTGATGCAGGTGGCCGCAGCCACGAAGGGGTTGATATCTTCGGCGCCTTACGCACGCCGGTTGTTGCTGCATACGACGGCCATATCCGCTCGGTGGGCCTAAACAACCTGGGAGGCAAGGTGATATTTCTGAAACCGGATGGTAAACCTTACAGCCTGTATTATGCGCACCTCGACTCACAGCTGGTGACGCAGGGACAACGCGTGCAGGCGGGAGAGGTTATCGGGCTGATGGGTAAAACAGGTAACGCCCGCAATACACCGGTCCACCTCCATTTCGGTATTTATACCGGCGGGGGAGCGGTTGACCCGCTGCCCTTTATCGATCCCGCGGTGAAGGAAGTGCCGGGACTAAAATTGCCACTCGATTTGCTCAACACGGAAGTAAGGACCAGGGAAGCGACACCGGTGCTGGCATTTCCGCAGAAAAAGGATCTGCTCATGGCAGCCCCCGCCAGCACCTTGCTGAAGGTGACAGGTGCAACGGGGGACAGGTATAAAATAAAACTTCCCGATGACCGGGAAGGTTATGTAGATGGTGCAGCCGTTACGGGATTAAAAGCGTTGCGGACGATACCCGCTGCGGGAGAAACCAGGATCCGGGATCGTCCCGACAGCCTGGCCGCAACCAAAATTATTGTTGGCGCAGGGACAAAGATGGAAATACTGGCCCAGTTCAATGAATACTATTTCGTGAACGCTGGCAAAAAACAGGGATGGATAAGGAAGTAAGCAACAGGCTGGTTAACGCCAGGCAGCGGGGCGCAGCGCAATCATGGTTTTTTCCCTCAGGTATATTTTGTATACAATTACTCCTACGATGGCACCGGCCGTGTTAAGGGCAATGTCATCAATATCTGCAATGCCCCTTTCAAATACGAACTGGGTACCTTCAATAGTTACACTTACCAGGAATGCGAGCCCGATCACTGACTTTGGCGACAGGTTTGGAAACAATTGCCAGACTACGGCCGGGAAGGGAAGGAACAGAATGACATTACCGAAAATATTAAAGATGAAATCCATCAGGTTGGCAAAATGATGGTGCCTGATCTTATGTAATTCTTCCAGGCGCTGCCTGACAGGATAGAGATTCACGCTTCGCGACCTGATCTCACTCCGTTCGCCGGAAAACAGGACGGCATAGAGCAGGATGACCCAATATGAAAGGATCCAAAAATACCTTAGTACGCGGTTCAAACACTTCGTTTTTGATTTTTGAAATTAACCATTCTTTTCATACCGGGCGCCATCAGCTGTGATGGTATTCAGGAGGCTTATTGTTGTATACGTCGCCAAAAAAGCCTTTTGGCGGTGTGGGGGTTGCAGGCGCCTTCCTTTCTTTCAGCCAGGATTTGAACAGCAGGTAAACGAACAGCGAATTAGTCACTGCATAACGTTTGAAGAGCCTTCCAGGTTCCTGTGCCAGGCGGTAAACCCATTCCAGGCAAGCTTTCTGCATCCAGAGGGGCGCGCGCTTCTGCATACCGACCAGGACGGGCAGCGCGCCACCAATACCTATCATGCATCCATGGATCCTTCCTTTCATCGATGCCATCCAGGATTCCTGTTTAGGACAGCCGAGTGCAACAAAAATTATTTTCGCGCCGCTTTCATTGATTTTATTGATAACAATTTCCTGCTCGTCATCCGAAAGGTTGCGGAAAGGAGGGCTGTAGGTGCCTGCAAGGTTTAGCCTGGGATAGTTTTTCTCCAGGTAAACAGTTGTCTTTTCCAGGACCTCGTCAGTGCTTCCATAAAAATAGACGGGGATCTCCTTTTTCTCCGCCAGCAGGAGCAGATCGGGAAGCAGGTCCATGCCTGCAACGCGGCTTTGACGGATGCCGTGAAGCCATTTCATCGATTTAACGAGCGGCATACCGTCCGGTGTGACAATGTCTGCATTGTTTACGCATTGTGCAAAAGACGGGCTTTGATGCGCCTCAATCAGCATATGAACATTTGCTACACAAATGTAAGATGACTGGTTGTGGGAGGCGAGGTTGTAAATGCTTTTTACAAATGCCTGGTACGGCCCCGTGGAAACCATGAGGCTTAAGATTTTTTTCTTCATAGTCGTAGAGGGTGTTTTTAGTTCATAAATTGGTTATCACTAACTGCATGGTATAATCGCAGGTGTGCAATGAAAATGTTTCTTTCAGGTGGGAAAGCAATCGTGCAATTCCTGCTGTTCAGGCTCACTCAGGAATCAATAAAAGTGCCATTTAAAGGAAAACAGCCTGTTGTTTTTTCAGTGCGATTAATTATAACATTTGCTAAATCAGTGTGGGGAAATTTTTCTATAGTTTCCGGATAATAAAATCATTTTACAATTCCAATATCATTATAAGGAACCGGTCTCCAGCCTTTGGCAGCCTTTAACGCGGCGGGTTGTTGTTTCAGATCAAAATCTTTTTGCTTTAACGATGCGATCTCATTGCCATCGGGTGAATTAAACGTGTTGTTCACCGTGAAACTGTTTTTGTCCGGGACAAATTTTGTGACGTCATACAGGAAAGTATTAGAGATATAGTTCATGCGCTCTCCTGTTGCGTTTGGATTTGTATACGTCTTCAGGTAAGGATACTGGGTAGTATAGGGCGCTGCATCAATATCAACCTCTTTTTTTATCTTCTTTTGTATGTCTGCGCCCGACAGGTATTGCTGCCATTTGGCATCATCCCAAAGCGTATTTGAAAACGCTTTTTCACAATCAATAAAATAATTGTTTTTGAAATAGTTGTTATGGCCGCCGTTAATGTGCACCGCGCCGAACCCTTTCTTTACGGTGTTCCCGCATTTGTAAAAAATATTGCCTGTTACGTTCATGCCCCCGCTGCCGTCATCAATATAGACCGCCGCAACCGCGTATTCGGGCCTGTTGGTTATACTGTCAAACAAATTGTATTCAATGATCGTACCGGTTGAAGAAGGATCCCTTCCCGTATATACGGCACCGATATCGCTGAAACCGGTGGCGACCTTGCGGATATGGTTATAAGAAATTATGTGATTGTTCCCGCTGAAGCCGATAGCACCGCTGGACGCATCCGAAATTTCACAATGGGTTACCGTGTTGCCCACGCCGCTGATGACGATTCCCGGTGGGGAGGACCGGTTAATCCTCGAGTAATTATAAATTTTGCAGTTGGCGAGTTTATTCCGGCCGAGCTGCAGCGATTTGCGATCTCCACCACTAAGTGTGATGGCACCGGTACCCGTATTATAGATGGTACAGCCAGTGACAACAAAATCCGTGTTGTCCGACATGTCAGGCGAATAAGTCCTTCCGCCATCGGTCACGCTAAAGGCCACTACGGGATCCCCCAGCTTTCCAGCACAGTGGGATCCGAAGCTTGGAATTCACGTGACTTGAAGTCGCGG